>OBLW0100000410.1_pt1 | contig 36922 bp, 32 predicted proteins | sample 1520161 | NCBI WGS metagenome assembly OBLW01 (sample SAMEA3539309, study PRJEB22396) | soil metagenome | biome: tundra; feature: field; material: soil | place: USA | collected 2010-05 | depth 0.15 m
TTGTTAGCTGCGAAGTGGTTTATGCACCCTTCACGTTCTCGGCCTGCCAGCCCTTAGGGCCTTTGACCACGTCAAATTGCACCTGCTGACCTTCCTGCAGGCTGCGGAAGCCGCTTGCCTGAATGGCCGAGAAATGCACAAATACGTCCTCGCCGTTTTGCCGGCTGATAAACCCGTAGCCTTTGGCGTCGTTAAACCACTTCACTGTTCCTGTTTCCATGGTGTTGCAATGTTCCTTTTGTTTGATATAGCGCTGAAACTTTGGAAGGGTTCTTCAGCAGCCAGGTCACGCGCCGGTAAGCGGGGAAATTACTGCGAGGAACTCTAAAGTCAAACGCAGGTGAATTGTATTTCAAGTGCCCCGAAATGCTACAAAAAATCTCGAAAGTCCCACCTAAGCCTAACAATAACAGAGGGTTATGAAGATCCCAAGCGTGCGCGAATTTGCCATCCTGCCGCAAAAGATGGATCATCAAGATAAGGGATCATCAGGATATGCGTCTGCGCGGTTTTGCAATCGTCTTCGTACTTACAACCTCAACCTGGGCGGGTATTGTGGAGGATGTCCGTGGGGCTTTGGCCCATAACAGCTTTCCGACGGCAGACTCGGAACTGAAAACGTACCAAGCCCAGAACGGCGTCACGCCCGAATATATCGAAGCCTATTCTTGGATGGCGCGGGCTGCTCTTGTCGCGCGCGATTACGATCAGGCGGCGGCGTATGCCAAACAAACCAGTGCCATGGCACGCGAGCAACTCAAGCAGCGTCCGCTCGATGCCGACCCGCACCTGGCGACGGCTTTGGGAGCGGCCATCGAAGTACAGTCCCAAACCCTGGCAGCTCGCGGGCAGCGCACTCAAGCCGTCGCGATTTTGCAGGCTGCACTGCGCGCTTATGGTAGTACTTCGATCCGCGCACGTCTGCAGAAAAACCTGAACCTGCTTTCGTTCGACGGCAAAGCGGCGCCCGCACTTCGGACCGATCAATTTCTGGGATCAAAACCGCCTGGGCTGGCTCAACTCAAAGGCTCGCCCGTACTGCTGTTCTTCTGGGCGCACTGGTGCGTTGACTGCAAAGCCGAAGCTCCCATCATCACGCAACTGCGCTCGGAATTTGCGCCTAAGGGATTAACCGTCATCGGTCCCACCCGGCTCTATGGGTATACGGCACAGGTCGAAAATGCAGCTCCCAGCGACGAGCTGGCCTACATCGACGCAGTGCGGCATCGCTTCTATGCAGGCCTACTCGATATGCCCATCCCCATCAGCAAGTACAACTTCGACATGTATGGAGCATCCACTACGCCGACACTTGTGCTGCTTGACCGTAGCGGCAAGGTGGCGATGTACCATCCGGGGGCATTGCCCTACGCTGAGCTGAAGGCCGAGATTGAGAAGGTCGTGGCCACACCCACTACAATCGCTCGGTGAACCTCGACGATACCATTGTCGCTGTCGCCACGCCACAGGGGCGCGGCGGGATCGGGGTGGTACGCGTGGCTGGACCGCGAGCTCGCCAGATCACCTCGCCAATGTTGCGGTTGAAACACGATCTGGAACCCGGACTGGCGGTTTTCGGCGAACTCATCGAGCCCGGTGGAGACGACGCCGAGCTACGCTCGGTCGGACAGCCGAGGGCGGCTGTCCCCACACGGATCGATGAAGTAGTCGTCACTTATTTCGCAAAACCACACTCCTATACAACTGACGACATTGTCGAGATCGCCGCCCACGGCTCTCCGGTGGTGCTGCGGCACATCGTCGAACTTTGTGTTGCGGCCGGGGCGCGGCTCGCGGAGCCGGGCGAGTTCACCATGCGTGCGTTTCTTAACGGCCGCATCGATCTCACCCAAGCCGAAGCGGTTCGCGATCTGATCGACTCGCAGACGCTCTATCAGGCAAAAGTTGCCGCGCAACAACTTGAGGGCGCTCTTTCCAAACGCTTGCAGCCAGTCAAACAGAAATTAGTCGAATTGATCGCTGTGCTGGAAGCAGGCATTGATTTCGCAGAGGACGACGTATCGATCCTGCCCGACTATGTCATCCTCGAACGCATCGCTGCGGTACGTCAGCCGCTCGAGGCTCTTGCCGCAACGTTCGCCTACGGAAATATCGTCCATCAGGGACTGACGCTGGCCATCATCGGCCGGCCCAACGTAGGGAAGTCCAGTTTGTTCAATCGTCTGGTTGAGCGCGAACGGGCCATCGTGACCGCAACCCCTGGCACCACACGTGATCTGATCAGCGAAACTGTCGCGCTCGGTGGGATTCCCCTGCAGCTTGTCGACACCGCGGGCATCCGGCAAGCGCTCGACGAAGCGGAATCAATCGGCATTCGGAAATCCATCGAAGCCTTGGCGGATGCTGATCTGGTGCTGGTGGTATTCGATGCTTCGCAGAACGTGGCGACCGAAGACAATGAGCTGCTGCGGCAAGTGCAGGGTCGTCCGGCAATTGTGGTGGGGAACAAATGCGACCTGGAATCCAGTAGTCAATGGTCCGTGACGAGCGGCCAGTTTGCCAGTGTTCAAGTATCTGCCTTGACCGGGCAGGGAATCGGCGCACTACGGACTGAGATTTTGCGCCACATCGGGGGCGAAACAGGAGCGCAGGCAGAAAGTGGATTTCTTACGAATGTTCGCCATCAGGGACTTGTTCAAGAGTCACTGGTTACGCTGGAGGCGGCGAGCAATGCGGTAACTGGCAGAATCCCTCACGAGATGCTCTTGCTCGATCTTTACAACGCCCTTCGACCTCTTGACGCTATAACCGGAGCTACCACTACTGATGACATCCTCAACCTCATCTTCAGCAAGTTCTGTATTGGAAAGTAAAGGAGGGTGCATGGGTTCCTAATAAAATCTACTTTGGGCAGATAGACTTTCCGGATTGCACAACGATGCCTTTCCGCTTTCTCACGCAATCTTGACTTTCGCAATCACAGTGGTGCCACGTCCCTCAGATTGAATTTCGAGGCTGCCGTCGAGCTGCCGGAGACGTTCCCGCATACCACCAAAGCCGATGCCGGCCCGGCCCGATTCGAGCAGGTCTCGTTGCTTGTCCTTGGGTATTCCCTTACCCTCATCCCGAACTTGAACCGTCAGGAAGTCATTCTCCCGATACACGGCGATAGTGGCAGTGGCGCTTCCAGCGTGACGATGGATATTGGTCAAACACTCCTGAACGATCCGGAAGATTGCAATTTCAACGTCGTCGGGCAGCCGGGCGAAATCAGATGGAATATCAAGGTCGACTTTTATCTTGCTGCGTTCGGAGAATCCGTCCACATACCAACGCAGCGCAGACACCAACCCGGCTATGTCAAGCAGAGGAGGATGTAGCAAGTGAGAGATGGTACGAATCTCTCTGGAGACCTGTTCCACCAGCATGGCGTTCTCGGACACGGCCCTTGTTCCGTCCGCATCGAGCTTACGAGATTGCTGTTGAACGATAGCGATATTCATGCCGATGGCGGCGAGCAACTGGCCTACGCTGTCATGCAGTTCCCGCGCAATGCGCTTGCGTTCTTCATCCTGCATTCGCTGAAAGCGTGACGCCAGTTCCCCTTGCTCCTTGCTAGCGGTCAAGTCAGTGACCAGAACTCCGGTTGCCGACTTGTCGCGGGACAACAGACTCAAAGAGAAATGGGCAGAAATCGATTCGCCACCAGCCCGAAGCAAACGCATTTCGCCTTCGCTGAACCCGCTCCGAGCTTCACGCAGCAATTTCTGACAACTGGGATGATCCTCCGGCGCCAGGAAGTTTGTAAGAGGAAACCCGACCAGGGTCTCACGCGCCACACCCAGCAACTGTGCCAGACTATGATTGGCATAAATGACGCAACAGTCGGCATCGAGCATGGCTGCTCCCTGCTGCATTCTTTCAACCAGAGTGCTGTACGGAAGGTCGAAGCCCTCGAGGGTATAAACCCGATGACCTTCAGGATCGCGCACTACGAACGCATCCACCGCCCCATCGCGAATCGCGCGCAGCGTCTGTTCCGCTTCGTCCGACAAATGGACTTCAACCGCCGGCGTGCGTTCTTCCATCTAAATTTCTCCCGACGAAGAGCTGACTTCTTCGCTCCACTTTTCCAGACCAGCAGGCCGCAGCTGTAAACCCACCAAAGCACGTTCGGTATCGCGAAGGTCGCCCACGATTTTGCGCAACGGCTGCGGCAACTTCCGCACCAAGGTAGGAATTGCTAGGATCTGGTCCCCGGCAGCCAATTGCGGATGCTTCACCAGATCGACCACTTCTATATTGTACCGCCCGGCCAAGTGGTCCTCACAGATTTTCTTAAGATTCGCAAAGGCGGCGACGGATCGTGAAGTTTGGCCCGCAACGGCGTTCGACGCGAACGAAATCGATGGCCAACTTTTTTTCCTCAGCCAGTTCATCCAAATCAAATCCGATTGAGCGGACATTTTGCGTCAGCTCGGCCGCGGTCTCTTCGAACGCCATAAAGACTCCAGGTTCGTTGAACTGGGTGGCACCGCGAACCAGGAACTCCAAGGCCAGGAGTGTCTTTCCAGCGCCGGCGCTGCCGCATACGAGCGTAGGTCTGCCACGTGGAAAACCGCCGTTCGTTATTTCGTCAAGTCCTTGAATTCCGGTGGGGGCCTTAGGCAGGCTAGGACTTTCTATGTTCTTTTTCTGAATAGCACTGCTCTTTCCGGCTGTCGCTTGCATTGTGTTAAGCGCTTCTCTTGGCGCTTTACGTTGTACGTCTCAGTGCGTTTGCCACATCAATGGAGCAAACATAATAGCGAACGATCCCCACCACCGACTGTTCCCCTGTGACCTACTAAGCTCCACAGCTGCTCACGATGCCATAGACAATTCCAAGGCTTCTAGTTCGGATGGCGAGGGGAAGAGCCGCTGTCTAATCTACCTAGATCGGCAAGTGGAGGTGTATACAGTGAAGCCTGTAGGCGTCCACCGGAAGCGGAGCGGGCTAGTCGTTCGGCAGCAGCAGTTTCCAGTTTGGAGTGGATACGTGTTCGGCGTGAATCCAGGCGATGCGGGCGAGTAGTGAACCTGCAACACCGGAGTTCTCGGGCGCGCGGCGTGAGGTCGCAGACAGAAAAGGGGGCGCGCGATTGGGCGCACCCCCAGAAGGGGCTGTCAGAAGCTGAAGCGAGCCTGTAGTTGGATTGTCCTGCTGCCCAGCGCGCTGCCGGCAACGCCGAAGTCCGAGTTCGGAGTCACCGTGCCATCCGGCGCCGCCGAACCCAGATTCGCGTCGAGAGACGCAACGTTAAGGTTCGTTTTATTGAACAAGTTGTAAACGTCGGCGCGGATTTCGAACCTGGCGTTCTCTCCTAAAACCCGGTTCCTGGGAAGGCCGAATCCCTTGCTCAGGCTGGCATCCACGTCGTTATAGCCCGGCCCGTTCAAGCTGTTCCGTTGGATCCCAGGGAGCGGTGCAGGCGAGGTGGCGGGAAAGGGCACTCCCTGAACGTAAGTCGGAGGCGTGAGAAAGGTAGTGCCGTTCCCGCCGTAATTCGGGTTGATGGGCTGCTCGAATGTTTTGTTGCTGGTGCTGGTGCCGGCTCCCGGCAAAAAAGCCGCTGGGCGAAGCTGACCGTAACCGCTGCCCGAGTAGTACACATTACCCGTGATGTTGTAATAAGGATTCCAAGGAAAGCCCGAGTGTACGTTCCAGATGCCGCTCAGAGACCAGCCTCCGGCTACTTTCTCGATCCAGTTATGGTTGCCGCGGAAGAATACCGGCTGCCACAACCCGAAGAGCTTGACCGCATTTCGCACATCGTAGTTAGCCCGTCCATACGCCGCACTCGTATTAAAGGGGTACGGATCTTCATAGTACGGTCCTGAATTCTCATCCATGGCGTTCGCCCAAGTGTATTGCGCTGATGCCTGAAACCCGCGCGAGAAGTTGTGCGTGAGAGTGGCGATCATCGCGTTGTAGTTCCCGTTGCCAGTGTTCTGCCAGAAGTTGACAGTCTCCAGGATCGGATTCAGCGCAAGCCCATTCGCTGCCCCGACTGCGTCATAATTCTTTAGCACGAATAGGTGCCGTGTCTCGTTTCCCTGGTAGCCCAGGGTGAATACCGAGTTAAATGGCAACTGATCTTGTATGTCCAGCGAATAATGATAATTGGCGGTCGTCTTCGGATTCGACTGGAAAGCCGCCACGGAGAGTGGTGATCCGCTTATCGGTAGATTGTTGCTGCCAAAGGTTGTGATCGCGTTTGGGTTGGGCGCATATCCAAAGATGGAATGAACGTCTGCTGCGGTTTGGTACAAAATTCCATTGCCCGCACAAGAGGGGTTGGAGGTGAAGGGGTAAGAGCAGTTGAAGTTTCCAGTTACTGCGTTGGGTGGGTTCCCGCTGGAATTTGCGGTGATGGCAATTTCGTTTTGATTGTAGCTGATGCCAAATCCACCACGGATCACGATCTTGCTCTGGTAAAGCTTCGGTTGCCATGCAAATCCAACCACTGGACCGAAATTGTTTTTCTGCGGAGTATAGAGATTTCCACCGACGCGGACGTGCATACCTGTCAGTAGATTTGCGCCCGATCCGAATTGCAGAACGTCCTGATTATTCTGCTTGGCATATATCGATCCAAAGTAAGACCAGCGCAGGCCCAGATTGATGGTCAGGTTCGGAAGGACTTTGAAGTCGTCCTGCACAAACGCGCCCCACAGATTCTCGCGATCGTCCTGGCGGTTGGCGAAGGGAATACCGGTCTTGGCGTTGAATACTGCAGTCTCAAAAAAAGGTGCGTCATTCGCGAAATCCCAGAAGTTCTCAAAATTGAAACTGGGCCGCCCTCCGCCGAGATTTTCATTCAAATATGAGAGCCGGGTCAGATCTCCGCCGACTTTGATGCTGTGACGACCGACTATCTTGGTGAGTACGTCATTGTAGCTATAAGTCCACTGATTATATTGCCCCGGTGGCGGAGCTCCGAAGTACTGAGGTTGTATGGAACCTATGGATTCGATGTTGGCCTGCGGCAATCCAAAGGGCTCCTGCGAGTTGCTGGAAAGCTCATTGTAACGCCAGCCTGCGGCATTGCCGCGCGCCTGATTCAGTAACGTGGATGAGAATGTATGGTTCCAGATCAGCGAAAATGCATCGTTGACCACGGTGTGATGCCACAAATTCTCCTTGCGGATGGGGCCTTGGTAATCCGTGGTCTCGGTCGGCACCCAGTAGATAGTGAAAGACAGCCTGTCCTTACTGGTCACATCGGCGTCCAAACGTCCGTTGTACTGACTCTGCGACACTGTCGTTGGGTTCAGCGAGTTGAAGAATGCTAGATCGGGTATTCCGTCCAGCCCGCCGCCTACACCAGGACTAGTGGGGCTGCCGCCGTAGGTCAGATCTTGTAAGCCCGAGCCGGTTTTCAAAGGCGAGCCGATGTCCAGGCCTTGTGAGCCGTTCGGACCAATGGCGTTGCAGTTCCCCACAACTCCCGGCGCCTGCTGCACTAGCCCGATAGACGAGCAGGTGCGTGGAATAATTCCGCTCGCGGAAACGGCGTTTCCGGGGAAGGAGAGGTAGGTGGCCGCAACGCTTCCGGCGGGTGCAGCTGTTGAATCGAACTGCGAAGTCTCATACCAGCCTTGCGCGGTGGCGACTTCGGTAAGCGGGCTGGTCTCCCAGTTGAAGAACGCAAATATCTTGTTCTTCCGAATGGGCCCGCCCAGACTTCCGCCATAGTTGTTGAAGCGGGCGTCATTACGGTTGAGACCGCGTTGTTGGGGGGTGCCCGGCAGAAGCGAACCGAGGCCGTTATAAGTCTGATAGGCATTCAGTCCTGGGCGTGAAGCCTTAAAGAATGCACTGCCGTGAAGATTATTGGTGCCACTCTTCGAGGTGACTTGGATCTGGGCGCCGCTGAAACGGCCGTTCTCCGCATCGTAGTTATTGGAGACGACCTTCATGTCTTGCACTGAGTCTTCACTGGGGGTGATTACCGACGCACCGCCCCACACCGCACTCACCGTGCTAATACCGTCGATAGTGATGTTGTTTCCGATCTCCTGGCCACCGGCACTCTGGATCTGCGGAGCATTCTCGATCTGGAAGACACCGGCAGTAGTGTTGCCGGACCCGCTCACTCCCTGCGCTCCCGGCAAAGTGTAAGACCCGCCGCTTCCGCTCTGCGAAGCATCTCCGAAAACTCCTGGCGCCAGTTGCGCCAACTGAAACACATCGCGATTGAACGACGGCATATGCTGGATCTGGTTGCTGGTGATGGTGCCGCTTACTGTGGCCGTCTCTGTATCCAGCGCCTGGGTTGTGTCCGACACCGTTACGATCTGTTCAACCTTGCCCACCTCAAGGGGCAAGTCCAGCGAATTGAGCTGCTCGGGAATAATAACCACGTGCTCAAGCACTTTTTTGTTGAATCCCTCGTGCTCCACCGTGATTCGGTAGGGAGCCGGCGGCAGCCCGTTGAAGTTATAAACGCCATTCCCGTCGGAGGTAGACACCATGGTTTGGTTCGTGTCTGTGTTCACCAAAGTCACGGTCGCGCCAGCAATAGCTGCGCCCTGAGAATCCTGAACCGTTCCGCGGAGGGAGGCGCGAAACTGGGCATGCGCAGCACCGACGAAAAAGGTGACAGCGAACAGCGTGATTACCGACAACTTTCGATACGGCATAAAGGGCTCCTTCATTGAAATGGCGAGTCACCGAATCGGCGATGAATGGATTCATACATCAAGTGAAGACAATGCTCACAGCGGCAATTGGTGGTGCCGATTGTGTCCGTGGCCTGCGCCTCACGGGACGCGATCCACGATTTCTCACGTCCTGCTACATGAAGGCCGCGGTATGTCTCCGGTTCGGTAAGCTCTGATGTACCTATTTCACTTTAGGTTGGCTTTCACTTTAGGTCGGGTTGGTTCACACGCAGAGCTGTGAGGGGAAGGGTTTGACTAGATGTGTGTTGCGATCGCAAGCTAGGGGGTCCCAGCATTTTGCCGCTCATTTGTCGGCGATTGGATTGCTCTTATCTGCGACAAACCCCACCTTTGTCAGCATGGGTTGAATCTCCGGGTTGGACATGAACAATTTCCAAAGCAGACCAGTGCGGTAATTTTCCACCATGACCACGATCGGTGCCTGATCAAGGCCCATGTATACGGGAGAGAACCAGTTCCGGCCCAGATTGAAAGCATCGTGCGGTCCGTAAACTCCCCACAAGCGGTCCCCTAAATCCCGATAAAAGAACTTTAACGCTGCCATCGAGGCCTCAGGTGTATAAGGAAACGATGCGAGCGCCGCGGTTGGAGTGATCGTGCCATTGTCTGTGGCCCGGTCCGGAGCATGAGCGGAATAGCCTAACTGATCGTCACTTGCCGTCAACCCCCAGTCGTTGGGACCATATCCCTGGAAGTGGCCGGGGTTCGACTCGCAATACGCCTGATCGATGAGCGCGAAATTGCGGTTGTTATCAAAATAATCTGTGTAGCGATCATGAATGCCGCGGGGATCGAACCCCAGGAACGAATATTGAGTAAAGAATAGAGGACCTCCGGTACCCACCCCCACGTCAAGCTTGATGCCGTAGTAACTGTGGCCGTTTACATAGCGTTCCCCGTCGGTTGATCCCGACCAACCACTGCGATATGCGATGGCAGCCTCCGATTGCCCCGCCCAGCCGGAGTAATAAAGGTCGGCTGAAACTCCATGCGTGGGCGATGCAATGGCCAATAGATAGGTGATCATGGTTTCATTAAATCCGGTGAGCCGGTGATCGATGAACCATGACCACTGCGGAGACCAGTGCCACAGCAGCGCATCGTTCTTGGGAGTCCGGCGGTACCAATCCCACTCCACGGCCTCCCACAGAACAGTAATTCTTTGATAAATACTTTGCTCCGCCGTATTGTCGCCCTTGAAGTATTGCCGCGCAGCTAATAATCCTTGCATTAGAAACGACGTCTCGACTAGATCGCCGCCGTTATCGAACATGCCGAACACCAACATGCTCTGCGCCGTGCTGCCATTCAGAAAGTGGGACCAGGCGCCGTGATAGCGAGGAACCTTCTCGAGGAAATCCAAAATCTGCGTAAGACGCTCGATACCTTGCTGGCGTGTGATGAACCCACGGTCCACTCCTACGATGAGCGCCATAACGCCAAATCCAGTAGCACCGGTCGCGACGATCCGTTCGTCTCCAGGAATGTTTTCCAGCGTCGCCCCCGCTGTGGGATGAGCTCCCTCCCAGTAGTAACGGAAGCAGGCTTCCTGCAACATGGTGAGCAATTCATCGTCCGACAGCTCCCTGGTTGACGCGCTCGCTGCTTCGGAAAAAGCGGACTGCCGGTAAGATCGGTCAACGGCTTTAACCCGGTAAGTTGCCTTCACTCCGGAACGGCCTACGAAGTCGGTGTAACGGTTGATGTCCGCACTCTGAATACCGATGGGTTGGAACTTATGCTTATCGACCGAGCGATAGATGGCATAGCTTTGCAGATCGCTGTTGGCAACTGGTTCCCAACTAACATCAATATGGCGGTCGTAGCCTTTGGCCTGTATATCCTTTGGCGCCCGAGGAGCACTCCTCACTTCGGGGGCCACGGGCGAAGCGGCGCTTCTGTCGTCGATCTTGATCTCGTCGATGATTAATGTGTGAGGCGCGTCGTCCGCAGCCCCTTGACTGAAGTACAGGCTGTGGAGTTCGCGGGCCTGAAAGGGGTGAATGGAGGCAGTCTCAAACTCGCTAAGCGGCAGCCTGACCTGAAACCAGCGTTTGGCAGGCACGTCGCCGCCAATGAGGTCCAGCTTTACCGGAACTGTAAAATCATGTTGTTCATCTTCCAGTTGAAGGAATGGCAAATCGGCAGCTGGAAATGGCTCCGGAGAGTAGCACCATATATAAAGCGTATCGCCGCGGAAATCCGTCAGCCGATTACGCATGCTAACCGCTCGCAGTTCCGTCTCCCAACTTCCTCCCGCCACCGACCGCCACTGCAGGCGAAGGGCATTCGGCGGCGTGAAGAAGTTCTTCTTCTCGACGGGAAGCGAGCCCGACAATAACTCAATCGTGCTGGGAAACACTGCTCTTCCGCTGCTGTAATAGTAGTAGTCGGGGGTGATGCTGTTATCGAACACCACGTGGTTGTAGTAATCCGTGGGGGCAGCTGCACCACAAGGAAGAACAATTAAAATAAAAAAACAGAAAAGGCAGAAAAGCCAACGCACACGCGCTCCCGCTCTTGGCAGATGGAGAGAGTTTTATTGCACTCAAAGTCAAAGTCTAACATAGGGAAATAGGCAACGAGTTATCGCCGAGCCGTGCACGGGCGAGAAAAGTCGATCCCAATGATAGATTGAGATACGGTAATGTTGCCTCCGAGTGTTCCCGTTATTGTTTCGGTGTCTGAATTCGAGGACTCTGTCCCATTGAGAACCAAAACCCCCGGCTCAATCTATGCACGTTCAGCCCCGCTGCCCGGGTTCCCGAAGTTATACATTGTCGGCGTCCTGCTTTTATTCGCGGCGGTCTATGGGGGCTCACTTTTTTCTCCCGGCTTGCAGGACGATGCGGATTCCACCCATGCCGAGGCTTCTCGCGAGATGGCGGTCACGCAAGATTACGTAACGCTGAAAGTGAACGGCAACCGCTATCTGGAGAAAGCTCCCCTGATGTACTGGGCGGTGTCGCTCTGTTACCGCTGCTTCGGTGTAAATGAGTTCGCGGCGCATCTACCCGTTGCGGTCTCGATGCTGCTCTTGGTCTTACTGGCCATGCGATGGGGACGTCGGGCATTCGGCGACCGCGCCGCTATTTACGCGGGATTGTTTGTTTCGTCCGCGGCCGGATGCTATCTCTTCACGCGCATACTGATCCCGGAATCCATCCTTAGTTTCTTTATTGCCGCATCGTTTTACTTCTTCGCCACCGCTCTGGAGGATGGCGATGCCTGGCGATGGTATGTCGGCTATGCCTGCATGGCTTTGTCTGTGCTCACCAAAGGTCTGCTCGCGATCGTCGTCGTCGGTTTCGCCCTGTCACTATACGTTGCGATCAGTGGTGAGTGGCGACGCTGGCGTGAGTTCCGCCTGTTCAGTGGTACGGTACTCTTTCTGGTAATCGCGGCGCCGTGGCACATATTAGCCGGCATTCGCAATCCGCACTTTTACTGGTTCTACTTCGTGAACGAACACTTCATGCGCTTCCTGGGTAAGCGCATTCCCAAGGACTACAACAAACAGAAAAACTCGCTCTACTGGACGCTCCACTTGGTCTGGCTATTCCCTTGGAGTCTGTACTTGCCGGTGGCGCTACGGCGGCCGATTAGGGAATGGATGGCCCGTCGCAAACGCGGTGAACTCAAGTCTCCGCGGCCGCTGACCTTCCAGTCGCGAACGGAACTACTCTGCCTTGTCTGGGCGGGAGTTACACTTATCTTTTTCTCCTTCTCGACGAATCAGGAGTACTACACTTTTCCGGCATACTTTCCGATCCTGCTGCTGATTGCAGCGAGGCTGGCAAACGAAGAAGAGTCGGGTTCGCGCCGCTGGCTTCTGTGGAGTTCGGGCGCACTGACGGTAATCTGCATCGGAATCTCGACCGTACTGGCGGCAGGGCTGTGGAACTCTCGCCACTTGCCATTTGTGGCCGACATCGGCACGGTGCTCGCCAAGCCAAACCTGCAGGCCGAAACGCTTTCGATGGGGCACATGCTCGACCTGACAGGCGAATCATTCGCAGCGCTCCGGCTCCCGGCCATCCTGGCCGCAGTAATCCTTCTGATAGGTCCCGCTGTTGCTTTCTGGCTTCGTCGCCGTGGATCGCAATTCGCAGCGACTTGGACGACGGCCGCCACCATGGCTGTCTTCCTGATCGCTGCGCATATCGCTCTGGTGCGCTTCGATCCGTTTCTAGGATCGCGAAGCATGGCTCGACAAATTGCACCGGAGCTGCGGCCAAACGATCGCGTGATGATCTACGGCGATCAATCGTTTGGCTCGTCGTTACTTTTCTATTTGGGCCGCCCCATTGAACTGGTGAACGGGAATACCAGCTCCATGTGGTGGGGATCAACCTACGCTGATGCGCCGCACATTTTTCTGAATGATCAGGCTTTGCTCCGCGCGTGGGTTTCTCCGGAGCGGGTTTTTCTTTTTGTGCCAGAGCACGAACGCGCCAAGGTGGAGGCGCTGCTCCCGGGACCGCTGCACATTGCCAGTGAAGTGTCAGGCAAAGTGATTCTTACGAACCATCCCTAGCGGCGGGAAACCAGAGAAATTCCCGGCCTCGCAGTCGGAAGAGAATAACCAGACTTCACCGCATCCCCGCGAAACATCTGTACCGTCTCTTGCGAGAACTCGTGCAAATCCTTACCCACGAGTGGAAGCTTCTTGAGGATGTCAGCAGTAGCCGTGATCACGTGGCATCCAATCTCATCTGCCTGGAAAACGTTGAGCAATTCTCGTGGACTCGCCCATATCAGTTGAGCGTTTACATCGTTCACCATAGACACGGCTTCGCGCATCAGCGGCACAGGATCGCGTCCCGTGTCGGCGATACGGCCGGCAAACACAGAAACATATGCGTGCGCCTTTAATGCCTCACAAACACTCCGTACCTGGTCGACCGTAAGCAATGCGGTTACGTTCAACTGAATTCCTTCGCCGGAAAGATGGCGGATGAGTTCGTAAGTGGGCGCTCCATTCGTACTCATCACGGGAATCTTGACGAAAACATTCTTGCCCCACGCGGCAATGTGTCGCGCTTGTTCTTCCATCTCTGGTTCGTCATCGGCGAACACTTCGAAAGAGATCGGGCGGTCCTGAATGGTGGCCAGCAGATCCCGAGCGAACCCTGGATAGTCAGTAATTCCCGCGGCTCGCATCAGCGTGGGATTGGTGGTGAAGCCCTTGATATGTGGCTGGCGGTAGAGTTCCAGCATGCTGGCCTTGTCGGCGCCGTCCGCGAAAATCTGCACGCGCAGCTCGGACACAGACTTCATGCGGGATGCGCTCCTTTAGGCGTGGCGCGGATGATCCAGTCAGCCGCTTCGCGGAGGGACCCTACGCGCAAGTCAGGCTCATGGTCTGGAGGTCTCTCCGAATAGCCGTAATCGATAAGAATGGTCTTGCATCCAGCATTATAACCCGCATCGATGTCCCGCCAACGGTCGCCAACCATGAAACTCGCCGCCAAATCGATGTTGTGTTTTCGGGCGGCTTCAATGATCATTCCGGGCATCGGCTTGCGGCAGTCACACTTGTCCTGGTCCGTGTGGCAACAGACAAGAATATCGTCGAGAGGAAGATGTGCGCGCAAATCCTCATGCATTGCGTCGAGTGTTTGAACGGAAAGTTTTCCGCGCCCGACATCCGGCTGGTTGGTGACCAGCAGCAATTTAAAGCCATTTGCTTTTAGTTCACGCAAAGCTTCCGGAACACCGGGAAGTATTTCCAACTCTTGCGGGGTTGGCGGAGGAAATGGCTTGCCATCGCGAACAAAAGCCCGGTTGATAACGCCGTCGCGGTCAAGAAACACGGCGCGCCGACTGGCACCCACCCCCATCGACTCCCATTTCGTCGGTTGCATCTTGACCGCCGGATGCGAAACCAGAAGATGCCAAATAACCGCCTGGAAGGCTTCCGTGTGCGGAGTGGTGTGTAAAGGATTTACCGTTGGAATCAGCACGCACGCGTCGGCAACCGTGGCGGTATAACCGCCGTCGCGACCAACCACGCCGATAATTTTTGCGCCTACCGACTTCGCAAATTTCAGAGCGGCAACCAGATTCGGACTTATATTCTGCGCAAGATCTCCGCCCCCAACCGACAGGATCAGCAGCAAATCCTCGGACCGCAGCCGGCTGATTCGCAACCAGCTATCGAAGATCGAACTCCAGCCTTCATCATTGGCACGGGCCGTAAGTTCGGATACATTGTCGGTGGGCGCATACGCCTCGATGCCTGCAATCTTGCGGAAGTCATTGACTGCATGCGAAGCATTGGCCGCACTTCCGCCCACGCCGAGAACAAAGAGACGTCCACCTGCGGCCCGAGCGCCGGCGAGAAGGGCCGCGGCTTTTTCGATACTCGCCACATCCAGGTTGGCGATGATCTGGGCTGCCTCGGCGAGAAACTCCTCGGCAAAAGTGCGGCTGCTCATTTCCGCGCATCTCGTCGTCGGCTTAAGAAATTCGTCATCTCATTCAATCCTGTTGGGGAACCAATTTCGTAAAACCGTTCGTGCACCTCCACCGCAGCCAATTCGCCGGCCTCGAGAAGTTCCGCGTAAACCTCCGCCAGGTCGTGAGCGTGGGTTCTGGCAAAGGCTTGCGCATGGAAAACGCCGAGCCCGTAATCGATATAGCGCATGCGCGAATTGCGGTTCTTCTTGCTGTAGGCGAGAATGCGGCCTTCTTCAAACTCCACGTTACTGGCGTCCCATTGTCCGTTGTTGCGGAATACTGTCATCAGTCCCAACTTGGTCGACCGAAAAAATTCCCGTTCAACAACCGCATAGTCGCAGGCCAGATAGGAATCGCCATACATCACAAAAAAACTCTCGTCCAGAGTAGGAAGTGCGGTCCTGATAGCTCCAGCCGTCCCCAGCAGCATGGCGCCGTCGTAGGAGTACGTGACCTCCACTCCGAACGCGCCGCCATCTCCGACGGTTCGCTCAATCTGCTCACCCAGATGGCCGACGCACAGTATGACATGCTGGATGCCGTTTCTTTGCAGCAGCCGCAACTGGTGCGCCACAAAGGGTTCGCCATCGATCGGGATCAACGACTTGGGGATTTTTTCCGTCAGCGATCCCAGACGCGTTGCCAAACCGCCGGCAAGTATGGCCACAGGTAGCATGTGTCTCTAGGAATGCGCCAGGACGGAAGTCCCGCTAAAGTCGAATTGCAACCGAACTTCGCGCAGGCCGGCGCCTCGCATGGCAGAACGAAGACGCGTTTTATCCTCGGTGTAGAGCAGCAGAAATCCACCGCCGCCTGCGCCGATCAGTTTTCCACCGAGCGCTCCGTGGGAACGCGCACGTTCATACATTTCGTCGATGAAACTGCTGCTCATCCCGGGAGAGCGTTTCTTCTTGTGTTCCCAATGAACGTGCATCAGATCGGCAAACTTGCGCAGATCGGCAGCCAGCAGCGCGTCGCGGCTTTCAAGGCCCAGTTGCTTCGTAAAATGCAAGTTCTCCAGCATATCGCTGGCATTGTCGCGCGTTCGGGTGTCCTGATCGCGCAAAACTTCTGCCGCTGAGCGCGATGCTCCAGTGAAGAACAGCAGCAGGCTGTCTTCGAGATTCGCCAAAGTTTCCGAGGCAATTTTCAACGGTTCCGCAATCACTTGATCGTCCGGTAAAAATTCGAAACTGGTAATGCCCCCCAATGCCGCGATGTACTGATCCTGCTTGCCCACGGGCTCTTTCAGCAAATCGATTTCGATGTGACAGGCCTGTTCGGCCAATTCTTGAGGAGGCACAAAATTCCGTTTCATGGTATGCAGCGCCCGCAGCAAAGCTGTCGTAAAACTTCCCGAGGACCCGAGCCCCGTACCGGCGGGAATATCCGACAAGCTGACGATTTCAAGATACGGCCCCATAATTCCCGTCAGCCGAAGCGCCTCCCGGATGATCGGATGCTGAATCTCCTCCCACCGTTCCACATCTTCCAGCTTGGAGTACTTCAAAATAATCCGCGGACGAAAGGCCTCGTTGATGGTGATATACACATAACGATTGATGGCGGCGGAGATCACGAAACCGCCGTGCTTTCGATAGTATGAGGGAAGGTCGGTACCGCCTCCTCCCAGTGAAATTCGCAACGGACTTCGAGTAATGATCAAACCAGATTCTTCCCCAGAGGCCGGGTAAGTATAGCGTATCTAACGCAGTGCCTTCACGGCGGCAGCGTCCGTGCTCACGAACTTGATCGTGGCCAAAACCGCTTGCTGAATGGTCAAGCGCGGCCGCCAACCCAAGGCGCGAATCCTTGAACAGTCGAGCAAAATAAACGGACTGTCCCCGATCCAGCCCCGTTCGCCGCCCGAATAACTCAGCCGCGGGCGCAAGCCAAGATGCTCGCAAATCCAGCCGATTGAATCGTTGACCTCGCAGTATTCGTCAGTCCCCAGATTGAAGGTGTTCACCTTGCCGCCCACGCGGTCGAGAGCGACGAGAATAGCGTCAATGCAGTCCTGCACGTACAAATAGGATTTTTTCTGATGGCCATCGCCGAGAATGTGGAGATGTTCAGGATGCTCGGCGAGTTGCTGGTAAAAGTCGAACACGTGGCCGTGCGTGTAACGTTCTCCCAGGATCGATACGAACCTGAAAATGTAGCTCTGCATTCCGAAGCCTTCGCAGTAGGCTTGAATCAGGCCTTCCGCCGCTAGTTTGGAGGCGCCGTACAGCGAAGTCTGAACCGGAAACGGACACGTTTCGGGCGTCGGAAAAATCTCGGGCTCTCCGTACACCGATCCAGTCGATGAAAACACGATCCGCTTGCAACCTTGTTCGCGCATGGCCTCCAGAACGTTCCAGGTTGCGATCATATTCTGATCCAGATCCTTCCGCGGATGTTCCGTGCCGAAGCGAACGTCGGCGTTCGCCGCAAAGTGGACCACGAGTTCCGCACCCTTCATCGCTCGCGCCAAACTGTCCCGGTCCAGCAAGTCTGCCTCATGCAGCGTGAATTGAGAATGGCTCATCGCACTTTCCAGAAATCCCCGCTGTCCCGTCGAAAAATTGTCGAGCCCAACCACACTGTGCCCGTCGGATAGAAGCCGGTCAGTCATGTTGCTACCGATAAACCCCGCCGCACCCGTCACCAAAACGCGCAATGGGACCTCCTCTAGAGATTGATAGAAGACATATCGGCAATCCTATCGGAAGAAAGGCTAGCGACTATCCGAAGATGTCTGCCGCAGCGCGATCCGCGTTCCCTTCAGTTCAAAGCGGCTGTCGCGCCAAACATAGCGCAGATTCAAGTAACTCGCGAACCATACCGCAAAACCGAGCAAGTCGCGCAGCGGATACAGCCAGGGCGCACGCCGTATTTCCGGGTCTCGAACCACGGTCCATCCCACAAGCCATGCTTCAGCCAGTCGATTCAGCGCGGCCACGCCGAGAAATAGCGCTCCAATTCCCCAGTGTCCCAACCAGCCGGCCGCTAGAAATCCAAGCAGGCCGTAAGGCATCGCGAAGATTAAACCGCTCCCAAAATGTCCCTTAGGACGTGAGTAGCGCGTGGTTTGAGCCCACCGCAGCTGGTTCTGCCACATACGGCGGAACGATTTCTGATTCACCACATGATCGATAATGTGAGCCGAGAGCACGACGCGATAGCCCACCTCAGCGATGAGGTTGCCGATGGCAAAGTCGTAAGCAATGTAATCCTTCAGCGCGGTGTAACCGCCAATGCTGGCGAGCGAATCCTTGCGTACCACGATCGTCGGCCCCAGGCCGAACTTCATGCCTTCGAGCAGATTCGCTACCAGCACCCCTGCGGTCATCTCCACGGACATTCCGATGGCGGTGAGGCCGGAGAAAAATCCTGCCGCATTTTTGCCGCGATACACGCACGTCACCATGCCTACCTGGGGATCAAGCAAGGGCGGCACAATCTCTCGTAAATAACGCGGACCGACTTCAACGTCACTGTCTGCAGTGACCAGAATTTCGTACGCCGCCACCTCCGCCATGCAATGAAACCCATAGACCACCGGGTTGGGCCATGGTGTGCCGGTGACCAGAACGCGGGTTCGGATGTGCGGATAGCGAGCGCAAACTTCGCGAACCACTTCGAGGGCAGGATCGTCCGCTTCGTCCGCGGCGAACAGGATTTCGTAATCGGGATAGTCCTGCCTGAAAAAACTTTCGACGTTCTCCTCCAACCGCGCTTCCAAACCATGCACCGGCTTGAGCACGGAGACTGCAGGGAGATGCGCATCGTCAGGAATCGACATCAGTTGCTTGCGGGCGTCCGCATAAAATCGAGTGACTCCGATAACCGTGAGGCCAAGAAACACAGCCGAAGACAGAGTACCGATTACAGCCACACCCAGTAGGATATATAGAATAAGCGACGTCAAATTAGCGTTGTCCTCATTGGATCGTCCGCGACTAGAGAGCAATCTCTCTATTTCATCACTTACTTCGAGAGCGAGGCAAGCGCGTCGCGGAACATTGCATCGAAAGATCCAGTCCTGACATTTTTCATTACACTTGCCAGCGCCTTCTCGGCGGCGGCGCGTTGATAGCCCAGGTTCACCAAGGCAGACATTACATCCTCTTCCACCGGATTCAGCGCCGGAACGGAAAGTGTTGATGTTCCTGCCGTCTCCGGTAGCTTATCGCGCAATTCCAGCACCATGCGCTCGGCCGTCTTCTTGCCGATGCCTGGGATCCTGATCAGGCGCGCCACGTCATTGCCACGGATCGCTGCTGCCATTTCATCCGCCGCCATCCCGCTCAGGATGGTGATGGCGAGCTTCGGTCCAATGCCGCTCACCGTGATCAGCTTCTCGAATAAATGCTTCTCGGCGGAGCGAAGAAATCCGTATAGCGCAATCAAATCTTCCCGGACGTGAGTGTGGACGTGCAGCGCCACTTCCGATCCATTGGCAGGCAACTCGGAGAAAGTAGGCACGCTGATGTTTACTTCATAGCCGACGCCGGCCGTCTCCACCACAACTTGATTGGGATGCTTGGTCAGCAATGTTCCGCGTAGATGGGCAATCATGCTGCAGCCATTGTAGCCGCGGCCGAAGGCGCAATGTCCGCATTTCCGGGGAGGCCCCAAGTCCTGGTTGGATTTTTCATCTTTATAAGTCGGCTGGTATTCGTACAGGACGAAAAAAACGGCAGGGCCGACTCCCTGCCGTTTTCGTGATTACGAATTTCTTGGCTTACTTTTTATTGACGGCTTTCTTCAGTTCGGCCCCAGGGGAAAATTTCGCGACCTTGCGGGCAGCGATCTTGATGGTGGCGCCCGTTTGCGGATTGCGCCCGTTCCGCGCCTTTCTCTGTGATATCGAGAAAGTGCCGAAACCTATCAAAGCCACTCGATCCCCTTTACGTAGTGCACCAGTAATGCTGCTCACGGTAGTGTCAATCGCCGTTGTAGCCTGTGCCTTGCTGATCTCGCAAGCGCCAGCGATCTTGTCAACCAGATCGGCCTTGTTCATAGTTTCTCCTCGCAGGTCTCGTTCATACTCGGCACAATACCGGGAGGACAACTGCTTGTGTCTGAGTTGGGAAACCTGACGGAACGTATTTTCCTCTCTCCACGGAGAATGTCAACTGTGAAAATCCGCGCCCGAAGCCCGTTTCGCACCCCCCGATCCCGCTTCTGGGCTAAGGGAGCGGAGTTCGGGCGGGAGACTGTTGGGACTCGCCAGACCCGCTTGGCATACGGATGCAATCTCAGGAGGTACAATTCAGGGAAGCGGTGAAGAAGAACAAGATGCTCACCAAGACACAGGCGCAAGTAGAAGTTTGCCCGCTCTGCGAAGGTACGGGTTGGAAGGTGATTCCCGCCAAGCCGACGGCACCAAATGACCGGCGAGTGACGCGCTGCGATTGCCAATTGCGAGCCCGGAACCAGTCCTTGCTGGCCGCGGCGCGCATACCTCGACGCTACGAACATTGCGAACTGGCCACATTCGAGCCTGAAGGGCTGGACAGCTCTTTGGTTTCGGCCCGGATGACGGCCTGCAAGTTTGTGGAAGAATACCCAATCGACCAGGCCGGCCTCCTTATCATCGGGACAATTGGCGTTGGTAAGACGCACCTGGCGGTCGGAATCATTAAGGAATTGATACTCAGCAAGGGGGTCGGCTGCCTCTTCTACGATTACCGCGAATTGCTGAAAGAGATCCAGAACTCGTATAACGACTCTGTCCAGACGACGGAGCTAGATGTGCTGAGGCCCGTTTTTGAGACTGAGGTTCTGATGCTGGACGAACTGGGCGCCGTTTTGCCCACAGGATGGGTTTGGGACACAGTGGGACTGATTCTCAATACGCGCTACAACAACAAGCTTACAACCATCGTTACCACGAACTTCTCCGACGGCCCGAGCGCGAAGGCTGAGGCACCGGATGGAGCGAAGCGCTCAAACCGTGACGACACTCTGGGAGACCGAATTGGGGAGCGCATGCGCTCGCGGCTGCACGAGATGTGCCGCATGGTTACGATGAAGGGAGCAGACTTCCGCCATAAAGTGAGAGATGCGGGCTTGCCTTAACATGCCGTTTGGACGCACTTGCAGCTTGCTCGCCATCTGTTCCCCCATCGGCGCAAATTCGCGTGAATCGTGGGTGGTCGGTCCAGTGTGATCCCCAACCGCTTGCACACTAGAATGAACTCGTGCTAACCGAACGGCTGGAATTCGCGCATGAACGTGACGCGGAGATTTTTTCCGCCATCCCGGCTGCACCGGCTGTGTTCCTGCTTCGGGGCGAAGATGTAGAAGCAGAACCTTACGTCAGCAAGACGGCGAATCTCCGTCGCCGACTGCAACGCTTGCTCGGCCGCATTGAGGAACGCACGAGGAAACTCAACTTGCGTGATCTTGTGCGCTGGATTGAGTACGCGCCGACGGATTCCGACTTCGAATCGAGCTTTGTTCTTTACCAAGTCCTCAGGTCCACTTTTCCCAAGACCTATTCCAACCGCTTGCGTTTCCGCTTCGCTCCGCTGGTGAAGCTGCATCTTGAAAATCAGTTTCCGCGTGCCTCCATTACCACGCGCTTAGGACGCCTCGACCGCCGCAACGTCTATTACGGCCCCTTTCTCTCCCGCGTGGCCGCCGAGAAGTTTATGAATGATTCGCTTGACTTCTTCAAGATGCGGCGCTGTGTCGATGATCTTCATCCCGATCCCGCGTTTCCCGGCTGCATCTATTCCGAAATGAAGATGTGTCTGGCGCCCTGTTTCAAGGGGTGCAGCGATCAGGAATATTCCGCCGAAGTAAACCGGGTGCAGGCCTACTTCGATTCCGGGGGAGAATCTCTTGCGCGTGAATTCTCAACCCAGCGTGCCGCGGCATCGGCGAATCTCGCTTTTGAAGAGGCGGCCGCCATTCACGTCCGCTTGGAAAAACTGAAACCGACCATGAGCCAGCTCCCGGAGATCGTTCGCCGCCTCGATCGCTTTTCCGCGCTGATCATCCAGCCCTGTCATCTCGCGGACTCAGTCAACTTTTTCCGCGTTGACAGCGGAACGATCTTTGGACCGTCGACATTCTGCATCCAAACCACGGAGCACGCCAAATCGCAATCCATGGAATCGCGCGTGCAAAAGATTCTCGATGCATTCCAGCGGGCAAAGGCGCCATCGGCGCTTGAAACCATGGAGCATCTTGCTCTGCTCAAGCGTTGGTACTATCGCAGCCGCCGCGTGGGTGAAATTTTTTTGGCGGATGGTAAAGGCGTCTTCCCTACTCGCCGCATCGTACGCGGCGTGGGCCGTGTGCTCCGAGGTGAAGGACCGGAAGAAGATCGTTCCGCGCAGAATCCGATGGGGATAACCGAACTCCTAACTTAAAGAAGCAAAGAAGAAAGAAGGACGAAATGGCAATCAGGAAGACATCGGACAAGGTTCTACGGGAGCATGTAATCGAACTTCTCAACGGCCGGGGAGCCCATAGCGGCTTTGATGACGTCGTAAAAAACATGCCAGAGAAACTTCGCGGTGTTAAGCCTGAGGGCTTTCCCCACTCCGCGTGGATGCTGCTCGAACACCTTCGCCTGGCGCAGTGGGACATTCTCGAGTTCAGCCGCAATCGCAAATACAAGTCCCCTAAATGGCCTGAGGGCTATTGGCCTGAAACGGAAGCTCCGCCGAGTAAAGCGGCATGGGATAAGAGCATTCAACAGTTCCGCAAAGATCTAAAGGTCATGCAGCAGCTAGTCGCAAATCCTAAGACCGATCTGTACGCTCGCATCCCCTGGGGCGACGGCCAGACTATTCTGCGTGAGGCTCTGCTCGCCGCCGACCATAACGCCTACCACCTCGCACAATTAGTCGACGTGCGCCGCCTCCTGGGAGCCTGGAAGGAATCGTGAGGGGGTTTTTTGGGAGCAAGGAAAAAATCAGCTGGCTTCGCGGTCGAATATCTCGGGTCCACCTCTCTTATTCCGCTCAGGTCGCTTGCGGAACGCGACTTTTACTCCCTCGCGCCAGCGTTCGTCGATCCCTACGAATTCCCATTCGATCTCAGGCGCGAAGTAACGCAACAAAGTATCGGTGGCCGGATGCACGTGCAATGCCGGGGCCACGAGAAAAAGCAGCGGTTTTTCAGAGGTGAGTTCTGTGCCGCCGAAATACCCGAAACGAAGAAGCTCGCCCCGGGCATTATGCCATTCCACGCGCGACCAGTAGTCCAGTCCTTGCAGCGGCAAGTGAATGTCTTGATCAGCTTTGAGCTCCACAACCGCCAGCCTCCTCTTGGAGTATTTGGATTGTGCCAGGTCAAAGGCGACGGCGCCGTTTTCAAGCACCACGGCGCCTGCGGCCTGGCTGAGAAAATCCTGCACGGTGCGAGTCAAAGCCTGCGGCGTTACCGACGACATTAGGTATTGCCCATTCAGTTGTCCAGCTTCCATTGTCCAGCCCGTATTGTCCAGCGCCGCCGCGCCAGCCATCTGTGTCATGTGACCATTGTCACGCTGCGGCTGTAGATGTTCCGGCTCCCCTCCTGAGCCGCATGTGGGATAATGAGGGTATCCGCTCAACTGAGTCCGGGTCCAGCACGGCGGCATCTAAATCCTGTAGGTAAAAGCTTGGACAAACAACTTCTGGATAAACAGCGTTTCTTCTTCGATCATTACGGCGTCACGGAAAACGACCTCGAACATTATCTGGCGGCCGCGCTTTCCGCCGGTGGCGACTATGCCGACCTGTATTTTGAATATCTTTCCTCGACCTCGTTGATGGTGGATGAATCGATGGTGAAGTCGGCTTCACAGGGTATTTCGGCGGGCTGCGGAGTGCGCGTAGTTTCCGGCGAGCGTACCGGGTATGCCTATACCGATGATCTGTCTGCCAGCCGCATATTGCACGCCGCGCGCACTGCAGCGCTGATTGCCAGCGCTCCGGCCAAGACGCCTGTGGCTGGCTTCCAGCAAACCGCGGCGCGGAGCTTGTATCCCGTGACTCTGCCCTCGGTCGATGCCGAGATAACTTCCAAAGTTGAGTTGGTGATGCGGGCCGACAAGGCTGCCCGTGCGTACGATCCCCGCATTCAGGAAGTCCGCGCCAGCTATTCCGACGAACTGCGGAATATTCTTGTCGTGGCTTCTGACGGAACCTTCGCAGAAGATTCCCAGCCGTTAGCTCGGATGAATGTTTCGTGCATCGCAAAAACAGAGGGTAATTCCGCTCGCGGTGGTTCTGGCGGCGGCGGACGTGTAGCTCTTGATTTTTTCTTCGGCGACAAGAATCCTGAGTTCTTTGCCAAGGAAGCGGCGCGACAAGCTATCCTCCAACTCGACGCGCGTGAAGCTCCCGCGGGAGAGATGGAAGTCGTGCTCGGTCCCGGTTGGCCCGGCGTCCTGCTGCATGAGGCTGTGGGCCACGGTCTCGAAGCGGATTTCAATCGTAAGAAGACTTCTGCATTCGCCGGTCTGATCGGTAAGCGTGTGGCGAGCGAAGGCTGCACCGTTATCGACAATGGCACGATGCCGTGGCGCCGGGGTTCGCTGAACGTGGACGACGAGGGCGAACCCACACAGGAAACCGTGCTGATTGAAAAAGGAATTCTCAAGGGCTACCTGAGTGACAAGCTTTCCGCGCGCCTGATGGGCATCGCCGACACCGGCAACGGACGCCGCGAGAGTTACGAACACATTCCCATGCCGCGCATGACCAACACCTACATGCTCGCGGGCCAGGATAATCCCGAAGACATCATTCGCTCGGTGAAACGCGGCATCTACGCAGTGAACTTCGGCGGAGGCCAGGTAGATATTACGAACGGCAAGTTCGTGTTCGGAGCTTCCGAAGCTTACATGATCGAAGACGGCCACATTACCGCGCCCATAAAAGGCGCAACATTGATCGGCAACGGCCCCGACGTCCTGACGCGGGTCTCGATGGTGGGCAACGATCTGAAACTCGACGAAGGCGTCGGCACCTGCGGCAAGGATGGACAAGCCGTGCCGGTAGGCGTCGGTATTCCGACCATCAAGATCGATCGCCTAACCGTCGGGGGGACTGCGAAGAAAGATCCCGGCGGATTCATGCAGTAAACTGCGCTTTCACCCCAGAGTCGCAGAGCCACAGAGAAATTCTAAAGCTTGGTTTTTCTAGTTCTTGCTTTTCTCTGTGACTCTGTGACCCTGGGGTAAAGAATTTCTTATGCCTTCCACTCAACTCGAAACCGGAAACCCGAAACTGGAAACTGATCTTCGCGAGATTGCGCAGGACATCGTCCGCCGCGCCATGAACGGCGGCGCCACGGTTGCCGAGTGCGTAGTGCGCGAAGGCGATGAATTCTCCACGCTGGTCCGCCTGGGCCAGGTCGAAACGCTAAAAGAATCAGGATCGCGATCCATTGGCGTGCGCGTGTTTAATGGCCAACGTGCTGCCAGCACCTACTCCAGTGATTTCTCCCGCGCCAGCCTCGACCGGATGGTGAAGTCCGCGCTGGAGCTTTCGAAGATTACATCGGAAGATCCATTTGGCGGTATTCCTGAAGCTTCGCAACTCGGGTCGCTCACGGGTGACCTCGACCTTTATCACGAGGATGTTTATTCACTGCCCGGGCCCGATCGCATCGACTACGCCCGCCGCGCTGAAAAAGCCGCGCTCGATTTCGACCCGCGCATCAAGAATTCTGAAGGCGGATCGTTTGACGCCGCTACCGGCCACAAAGTTCTAGCTAACTCGCATGGTTTCGTCGGCGAATATCGCCGGTCCTATTGTTCCGTCTCCGCTGTTCCGATCGCGCAAAGCGATGACGGCGCAATGCAGCGTGACTATTGGTACTCAGTGGCGCGCACGCTGAGCAAACTCGAGTCGCCCGAGCAGGTCGGCAAGGTCGCGGCTCAGCGCACGTTGCGTCGCTTGGGCGCGCGCAAGGCGAAGACTGCGCGAGTTCCGATCATCTTTGATCCCATGGTTGCCACGTCTATCCTCGAACATATTTTTGAAGGGATCAACGGCGACTCGGTCTACCGCGGTGCTTCGTTTCTCGCGGGCAAGCTGGGACAGAAAATTGCCGGCGACAACGTGACCATCATCGACGATGGCACCATCCCCGGCGGCTTCGGCACCAGCCCCTTCGATGGAGAAGGCGTGCCCACGCGCCGAACGATGGTTATTGAGAAGGGCGTGTTGAGCTCCTATCTTCTGAATACGTACACGGCGAAAAAGTTGGGTCTCACGACTACCGGCAACGCGTCGCGCGGCCTTGCCGGCACGCCCGGCATAGGCCCGGGCAATTACTTTCTGCAGCCCGGGACCCGAACGCCAAAAGAATTAATCTCTGAAATCAAAGAAGGCCTCTATGTAACCGAGTTTCTCGGCCATGGCGCCAACTTGGTAACTGGCGATTATTCGCGCGGTGCTTCCGGTTTGTGGATCTCCGGTGGAGAGTTTGCTTACCCGGTCGAAGAAATCACTGTAGCTGGGAACTTGAAGGAAATCTTCTTCAACATCTCCGAAATTGCGAACGATCTTGAATTTCGCGGCTCGGTCGCATCGCCGACGCTGCGCATTGACGGGCTGACCGTCGGCGGCGAATAATCGCTCCATGAAATTCGCCAAGGTCGTATTCCTAGTCGCCGCCGTCTGGGGCGTCTTGGTGCTTACTCCGCTATACTTCATGTTCGATCTGATCGGACAAAAGGATCCGCCACCGATCACGCATCCCGGGTTTTACTACGGCTTCATCAGCGTGGGATTAGCTTTCCAGATTGCATTTTTCGTGATCGGCAGAGATCCAGTGCGCCTCCGCCCGATGATGATTCCTTCCGTGCTCGAGAAGTTTGGCTATGGAGCTACTCTGCTGGTGCTCTATTTCCAGAATCGACTACACCCGCAAGATCTGGCCCTCGGCGGCGTCGACTTGTTATTCGGCATTTTGTTCTTGGCAGCGTTCTTCAAGACCAGCAATTAACGTCCAGAGTACAATCGATTTGCATGGGCGGATTGATCCAGCCAACTCCAATAGCGGAAGGGCCTGATTCCAGCCGACGAACGATCGCAATCGCTGTGGCGGTTGTTATCGTCATCGCTGTGGTTGCCTCGTTTCTTCTAAGGGGCAAGCCTAAGGGCGCATCCGGTCCGCCGCCTTACGCCGCGAGCCTTAAACTTTCCGACTTCAAAATGAGTGCGGCGGAGAATTTTGTAGGAGCGACTGTCAGCTACGTTGACGGAACCATCACCAACACTGGCAACAAGACCGTTACTCACGTGATTGTCGAAGTGAATTTCAAAGACGACATGGGACAAACCGCACAGCGCGAAGAAATTCCGCTACAGGTGTTGAAAGCCACCGGACCTTATCCCGAAGCCGTGGACTTCAGAGTTTTACCCCTCGCCCCCGGTCAAAGCCAAACTTTTCGACTGACCTTTGAAGGTATTTCTGCGCAGTGGAACCATCAGTATCCGGACATCGAGGTTACCGATGTCGCGGTGAAATAATCGCCCTGCTAATCCCTCCACTAATAATCAAGGATTGACAATCGGTACAATGCATTCATGGCTGATGCAAAGCCCTTCCGCTTGACGGAGTCGGTAAAAGCCGCGGGTTGAGCGTCCAAGCTGAGTCCGGCGGCGCTGGACACGGTGCTTGGGAAATTAGCCCGGCAACACGACCCCAATGTTCTAGTCGGCTTCGATCACGCCGACGACGCCGGAGTGTATCAAATCTCGCCCGATCAGGCGCTGGTTCAAACTGTCGATTTCTTCACGCCGGTCGTGGACGATCCCTACACTTTCGGGCAGATCGCCGCTACCAACGCTCTCAGTGATGTTTACGCCATGGGCGGCCGTCCTCTTACTTCGCTCGCGCTGGTATGCTTTCCCGAAAAAGCTGACCTCGAAATTCTGGAGCGCATCCTAGCTGGTGGCCTCTCGAAAATGATCGAGGCCGGATGCACCGTAATTGGCGGACACAGCATTCGCGACGAAGAAACCAAGTTCGGATACGCCGTCACCGGACTCGTCCATCCGAAGAAGATCCTAGCCAACAGCGGCGCCCAGCCCGGAGACGCTTTAATCCTCACCAAAGCGCTCGGCACCGGAGTGATCTCTACCGCGATCAAGAACAGCAAAGCGGAAGCGGCATGGATCGACGCCGCGGTTCAATCGATGACCACGCTGAACAAGCAAGCCGCGGAACTGATCGGTAGTAGAGAATACAGAGTCCAAGCCATGACCGATGTCACTGGCTTTGGCCTGATTGGGCATGCACGCGAAATGGCCTTGGCAAGTAATGTCGGGTTAGGATTGTTTTCGAAAGATATTCCAATCCTGCCTGGCGCTCTGGAATGTATTCGCGCAGGCCAGATTCCCGGCGGCCTGAAGGCGAATCGCGAATTCGCGGAATGCGTGGTCGGCTACGAATCCGGCGTAAGCGACGAACTCAAGACTTTGCTCTTCGACCCACAAACCGCCGGCGGACTTCTCCTCTCGGTCGCAGAAAGCGATTGCGAGGAACTGGTCGTCGAAATGCAATCCGCCGGAATTCCAGCGCGATCTATCGGTAAGATCACTGAATCCCAAAAGCCTCTGATCCGCATCTATTGATTAGCCACCTTCATTCAGCACACTCTTCTGAAAGGGAATCATCATGCAATTTCGTGAACTTGGACGGAGTGGTCTCAAAGTCTCTGCGCTCGGCTTGGGCTGCATGGGCATGTCGGAGTTTTACGGCGGCCGCGACGATGACGAATCCATGGCTACCATTCACCGCGCTCTCGAGCTTGGCATCAACTTTCTCGACACTGCAGATGCCTACGGACCGTACAAGAATGAGGAACTGATTGGGCGGGCGATCAAAGGTAAACGCGACAAAATCGTACTTGCTACGAAGTTCGGCATTGTCCGCGATCCCACAAATCCTGCAGTTCGCGGCGTCAATGGCAAGCCCGACTATGTTCGCCGGTCTTGCGAAGGAAGTTTGAAGCGGTTGGGAGTTGAGACCATCGACCTGTACTACCAGCACCGCGTCGATCCGGCCACTCCTATCGAGGAAACAGTTGGCTCAATGGCCCAACTGGTTCAGGAAGGAAAGATCCGTCACATTGGTCTCTCCGAGGCGTCGCCACAGACGCTACGCCGCGCGGTGAAAGTACATCCCATCACGGCGCTGCAAACCGAATACTCGCTCTGGAGCCGCGAACCAGAAGACGAAATTCTCGCAGCCTGCCGCGAACTCGGCGTCGGATTCGTGGCTTACAGCCCTCTCGGACGTGGCTTCCTCACCGGCCAGTTCACTCGATTTGAAGATTTTCCCGAAGACGACTATCGCAGGTTCTCTCCGCGTTTTCAGGGAGAGAACTTCCAGAAGAATCTGCATTTGGTGCGCCGCGTCGAGGAGATCGCCGAGGAGAAAGGCTGCAAGCCCGCGCAGCTGGCGCTGGCCTGGGTGCTCGCTCAGGATAAGAACATCGTGCCCATCCCTGGCACCAAGCGCCGCAAGTATCTGGAAGACAATGTCGCAGCCCTTGAGGTCCAGCTAAGCGCGGAAGATCTGCGACGCATAGACGAAATCTTCCCCGCCGGAGCTGCGGCGGGACTGCGCTATCCCGAGCAGATGATGCAGCGGGTGAATGGATAAAATTTTCGCTGGAAAAACTTAGGGCGGCCGTCAGGCCGCCCTTAAATATTTGTAGCGATTAAGTCTAAGCTCGCGCCGGACTTTCGCCGCCCTTCGCGATCCCACGTCCTGGCTCCGGCTTCAACACCTGTTGTACCCCGCCATCGTCGGCCTTGGAAGGCGACTTCATCGGAGGCAGTTCCTTGCCCTCCACCAGCAGCATTACCTCAGAAGCATCCAGCACTTCCCGCTCCAGCAGGGCCGCGGCAATTTTCTGAAGTGTATCGGGGTTCCCTTGCAGGATTTGCTTGGCCGTCTCGTATCCGTAGTTCACGAGCTTGCGGACTTCGCCATCGATCTTGATGGCGGTGTCTTCACTGTAGTCGCGGTGCTGACTGATTTCGCGGCCGAGGAATATCTGCTCTTCTTTCTTGCCGAAGGTCAGCGGTCCGAGGTCGCTCATGCCCCACTCGCATACCATTTTGCGCGCCATTTCCGTGGCCCGCTCAATGTCGTTTCCCGCTCCGGTGCTCATCTGGTTAAGGAACAATTCCTCGGCCAGACGACCACCCATCAGAATTGCGAGGTCGGTCTTCAGATATTCCTTGGTGTAGTTATGGCGATCGTCGATGGGCAGTTGCATGGTCACGCCCAGCGCCATCCCGCGAGGAATGATCGTAACCTTGTGCACTGGGTCCGAGCCCGGAAGCTTCGCAGCCACCAGCGCGTGTCCAGCTTCATGAAACGCCGTGACCTTCTTTTCCTCGTCGGAAAGAATAAGCGACTTGCGCTCCACGCCCATCAAAACTTTGTCTTTGGCGACCTCGAAGTCGAACATCAATACGGCCTTGCGATTTTGCCGCGCAGCCGCCAGCGCCGCCTCGTTGACCATGTTGGCCAAGTCCGCGCCGGAAAATCCTGGAGTACCGCGCGCCAACACCTGAAGATCCACATCCTCGGCCAGAGGAATCTTGCGGGTATGCACGCGCAAAATTTCTTCGCGCCCGCGCACATCCGGACGGCTCACTACGACTCGCCGGTCAAATCGACCGGGGCGCAGCAACGCTGGATCCAGCACGTCAGGACGGTTCGTCGCGGCCATCAGAATGACGCCTTCGTTCGATTCGAACCCGTCCATCTCCACCAGCAACTGATTCAGGGTTTGCTCGCGCTCGTCATGGCCACCGCCCAAGCCTGCTCCGCGGTGCCGTCCCACGGCGTCGATCTCGTCGATAAAGATGATGCAGGGAGCATTCTTCTTACCCTGCTCGAACAGATCACGCACGCGGCTCGCGCCGACCCCGACGAACATCTCCACGAAATCCGAACCAGAGATCGAAAAGAACGGCACATTGGCTTCGCCCGCAACCGCCCGAGCCAGAAGCGTCTTGCCGGTTCCCGGAGGTCCAACCAACAGCACTCCCTTCGGAATCCTGCCACCCAGTTTCTGGAATTTTTGCGCCTCGCGCAGAAATTCGATAATCTCGCGCAGCTCTTCTTTGGCTTCCTCTACGCCGGCCACGTCCTTAAACGTGACTTTCTTCTGCTGCATCGAAAGCAATCGGGCGCGGCTCTTCCCGAACGACAGGGCTTTGTTGCCGCCCGTCTGCATCTGCCGGATCATGAAGAACCACAGTGCTCCCAGCAGAATCAGCGGAGCCCAAGTCCCCAGCAGTTGCAGCGGCCAGCTTCCGCTGTTGGCATCCCGGAACGTCATGGAGACGCCTTTGTCGTGCAGCGACTTGATCATCTCAGGGTAGTTGGCCGGGACGGTGGTGTGGAAGGCGGAGCCGTCGCTGTACTTGCCATGCAACTGCATGCCGTCGACCAGCACGTCATGCACTTTCCCTTGATCTACATCACTCATGAACTGGGAAAAATTAACTTCTTTGTCCTTCTGGCCACCACGTCCCTGTTGTATTACCTCCCACAACAAAAGGGCGGACAACCCGATGACCAGCCAGAAAGCTACGGTTTTGACTGTTGAATTCACCAAGACACTCCTAATGAAACCGGGATCCGATCAACTGCGCGGAATCCCGAGGCTCCTGCCACTAAATTAGATGCCGTTCGGGCGATTTGGATGAGGGAATTCCCCAAGAACCTTATTCTACCTTTTCTGTGGAAAAAAGGCGCGTCGCCCTTTGGATGACTTAAGTCATGTGCGGAACCGGGGCGGCGGCCAGGAACGGAATATTCCGGTTCGTTTGCTCCACCGCGCCTAAGCCGTAGCCTATAAGAAAGGCCTCGTCTACCAGGAATCCAAAGTAATCGGGCTGCAAGGCCACGCGGCGGGCGGACTGGCGGTCGAGCAGCGTCACCAATTTTACGGAAGCGGCTCCGCGCGCACGCAAATCGTTCATGAGGAACTCGCTGGTCACGCCCGAATGCACCAGGCCCTCGACCAGCAATACATGCTGGCCGCGGATATCCGGCTCATGGCTGAAGAAGATTTCCACAATCTCTCCCGCGTGGTCGCCCGCTTGCTTGCTGGCCTGCTTGCTGTATTTGGGCTTGATGAACTGGCACACAACCGGAACGTCCAAGGCGCGGACCAGGTCGGCCATGAACATGAAGGCGTTCTCCAGAACCGCCAGGGCCTGGATCGTCTGTCCCCGATAATCGTCGGAGATATGGCGGCCCAGTTCCTTTACTCGTTTCTGGATCTGCTCAGAAGCAATGACTTGCCGAAGTGGCTCGGCTTTCAGAACGTTCATGAAGTGGCTTGCCTCCCGGTCGTGAACTTCACGGTGCAGCGGGACCAGATTCCGTTAGATTAAGACTCTAGATCGTACCGTCGTCAACCGCCCAGGGTGACTCTCGGATCAATACTGCTTCGTGCCCCTCTGTGGCGAGTAGCCCGGCGGGAACTGGAAAGCCGCGCATCCATATAATCTCTTCTCCGCTGACTGCGACTGGCCAAAGCCTGCGCTGCGCCTGCGCAATATGCCGCTCCTGCAACAATTCCTTCACCTTCTTCGGCGACTTTGTGTGGGCTGGCCAGAACCGGTCTCCCGGACGCCAGTTCCGCATTATCAATCGCTCCGGCAATAAATCCGCACGAAGAAGTTGCTGCGGATTATACTCCGCAATCTGCACCCCTGGACGAAGGCGCAGCGCTTCGATTACTCCCCCGACTTCCGGTACCACGGCGCGTCCTGGCACAGGAAGCGAATATTCGTAATTCAGCACGGGCTCGTTCCGGCTCAGATCAGGGGCGACGAACAGGATAGCTTCCCGCTCGCGGACGATCTTCCAACCGAGCGGAAGCGACAACCCCTTTCCCGCAGCGCCGTCTTCCGCAGCGAACTGCATGATTTCCTCGATATGCTTGAACTCCAGAGGAATCCCCACCTGCTCTCCGATCGCCTTCAGCACTCTTCTCTGCACAGCTCGCGGTTCGGTCAACAACCACGGGCGGCTTACAGACGCATTCATGAGCGGCGCGCCCCACTCTTCAATTCTCGCCAATGCCTGAGGATCCACCTCAGGTTGGGGCTGCCCGATCCTCACCAAAGATTGCGCAGCGCCGAAACCAGGAAGCCCGCGCAACCATTCCGGCTCCGACCACTGCACCACGGTCCCGAGCCAGCCAGAGACTTCGTTATCCCAGTAATCCTCTTCATCGCGCGCGATCTCCGCCAGTTCGGAGAAAGTCTCAACCACGGCAGGATTGAACTCCCGCTCGAGCAGCGGAAGCACAAGGCTGCGCACGCGGTTGCGCGTAAACCTGGAGTCTGCATTGCTCGAGTCTTCCCGCCAGGACTGTTTCAGATCGGTTAGATACTTTTCCAGTTCGCGCCGTCGGACTCCGAGCAACGGACGGACAATCTCTCCGTGGCCGTCGCCATCCTCATACTCCACCACGATCCGGGGATAGATTCCTCCCAACCCCCGCAGTCCGGTTCCGCGAACCAGTCGCATCAACACGGTCTCGGCCTGATCGTCTAGCGTGTGCCCGGTCGCGATCTTGTTCAGAATTTGCGCCGGGGCCTCCTCTATCGTCCGACCTGAATTTGGGAAGGGCGCGGTTTCAGCCGTGCCGCGAATATTATCTAAGGATGCGGGCTTTAGCCCCTGCGGAATGCTTTTGGGTGGCGCAGCGCTTTCAGCGCTGCGATTAAGAGATTCGAGATGTTGGGCTTTAGCCCCTGCGGTACCTAAGTCTTCCGCAGACCCCGATCCCAAAAGTCTCTGGAAAAATCCATAGCGCAACTCCCGTGCAGCTGCCTCCACGCCGGAGTGTGCATCCGTCGCCAACCCGGCTACGTCTCCACTCTCCGAATAAAATTCCAGCCCGTACTCGCCAGCCAGATTCGCGACAAACTCCTGATCCGCCGCTGACTCCGCTCCCCGCAGCTTGTGATTGAAATGAACCACGAAAATGACGATGCCAAGCTCGGCGCGCAGCTCAAGCAGCAACCGCAATAGCGCAACCGAATCAATCCCACCGGAGACAGCAACGCCAACGCGGTCTCCAGCTCGCAACAATTCCTCCCGCCGGATATGCCTCAACACGCGCTGCGCCAATTCATGCACGCATCATCGTACATCGGGCGCTAATCCATCGGGACACTCCCGGCTCCGGTACGGGAGAGTGGCGGAGACCGCGAATCGGTTGGAGGTGTGAGGGGGAAAAGACGCGGCCCGGTTACAATCCTGGACTCTTCTCCACGATCAGCTTCTTAATCTTGTCTACGAATTCCGCTGCCGCCATGCCTTCAGTCTTCTCTTTCCCCCGAGTCCGAACATTCACCTTGCCGGCTTCCGCTTCTTTATCTCCGACAACCAGCAGGAACGGGACCTTCTGCATGGCGTGCTCGCGGATCTTCGCGTTCATCGTTTCGTTGCGCGCATCCACTTCCACGCGAACGCCAATCGCCTTGAGTTCGTCCGCAACTTTGTTTGCATAGTCTGTATGGCGCTCGCTGATGGGGATCATTGCCACTTGCACCGGCGAGAGCCACACCGGAAACGCGCCCGCGTAGTGCTCGATCAGGACGCCGAAGAATCGCTCGATCGATCCATACAGCGCGCGATGCACCATCACCGGCTGCTTGCGCGAGCCATCTTCGGCCACGTACTCAAGGCCGAAGCGCTGCGGCAGGTTGAAGTCAAACTGTACCGTCGATAGCTGCCACAATCGTCCGATGGCGTCCACCAGCTTGATGTCAATCTTCGGCCCGTAAAATGCCGCCTCGCCGGGGATCGTCTTGTACTCAATATTCCGGCGTTTCAGCACCTTCTCAAGCGATTGGGTGGCATGGTTCCATTGTTCTTCACTGCCAACAAAATTCCTCTTGTCATCAGGATTCCACGTTGACAGTTCGGTCTGGAATTTGTCGAAACCAAAATCTTTCAACACATCCAGGGCAAAATCGAGACAGTTGGAAATCTCGTCTTCAACCTGCTCAGGAGTACAAAAAATGTGGGCATCGTCCTGCGTAAAGCCGCGCACGCGCAACAGGCCGTGCATTACTCCCGAACGCTCATACCGATAGACCGTACCCAGCTCGCCCAGCCGCACCGGCAGGTCGCGATACGACTTCAGCGAATCCCGGTAAATTAAAATGTGCCCTGGACAGTTCATCGGCTTGAGGCGATATTCCGCGTCGTCGAGCTCCATGGCGTCGAACATGTTTTGTGCGTAATAGCCCTCGTGCCCGGAGGTAAAAAATAATTGCCGCCGGGTCACATGCGGCGTGTAGACCAGCGAGTAGCCGCGTTTCACATACTCCGAGCGCATCCAGTCTTCCATCTCTTTGCGGATGATCCCACCCTTGGGGTGCCAGAAGATCAGACCGGGCCCAGCCAGTTCCTGAATGGAAAACAGATCGAGCTGCTTCCCCAGCACGCGATGGTCGCGCTTCTTGGCCTCTTCCAGCTGCTGCAGGTGTGCGTCGAGATCTTTCTTCGAGAAGAACGAAGTCCCATAAATGCGTTGCAGTTGCTGATTCTTCTCATCCCCCAGCCAGTATGCGCCCGCAACGTTAAACAGCTTGAACGCCTTGATCTTCCCGGTTGATGGAATATGGGGCCCGCGGCAGAAATCCGTGAACTTGCCGGTGCGGTAGATCGAAATCGTTTCATCGGGCTTGGTGAATTGCTCGACGAAGTGGCACTTCATGAAGTCGCCTTCTTTTTTGAATTCAGCGAGCCCCTGATCGCGGGGCAGAAATTCGCGCGCATAAGGAATGTTCTGCTGCACCAATTCCTGCATCTTCTTTTCGATCTTCTCCAGATCCTCGGGCGTAAACGGAGTCGGTCTGTAAAAATCGTAGAAGAATCCGCTCTCGGTCGGCGGACCATGCCCGAGCTTGGTTTCAGGAAAAAGCTCCAACACGGCCGCCGCCAGCAAGTGCGCCGACGAATGCCGGTAAACTTCCAGCGCGTCTGGATCTTTCTCGGTTAGCAGGCGTAGATCGGTATCTTTGTCCAGCGGCTTGGTGAGATCGATCAGATCTCCATTCGAGCTTGGTTCGGACGGCGCGAAGGGTCGCGCCTTGGCAACCAACGCCGTGTCCGCCAGCCGCGGGCTGATTGACTTTGCAATATCGAGGGGGGTCGTTCCCTTGGGGACTTCTTTCACGCTCCCATCCGGAAGCTTTACATGAATGCTATCTGCCATAAAGTTTGGGCCTGCAGGTGTAGTGAATCATTCAGTTTATTGGAGGGATTCCGGAGGGTCAAACCAGAAACAGCTGGCTGACACGACTCGACGCTTCTTCTTCGTCGGCTTAGGTCTTAGAGTTTTTCGATGTACTCGTAGCATAGCACCAGATACATTTTCAGTTGCTCCGTGTTCTTGGGGAGCGCCTCAGGAACCGCCACACTCCTTCATCACCGCCCTATCGGCCTCGTATAAAGTCGCCTTCTATTTCTTGAGAAACTTTTCTCCTTCTTCATCAGGAAGACGCAGCGCGAGCGTACCGGACGGGCCCAGCAAAGTAAACTTATGGCCATTCAGCGACGTGTAGCCCATGCTCGCGCCTTTGCGCTCGATCTTCGGGGTAGTGGGTCATTTTGAATTGCCGCTCTGGCCGGATTCTGACCCTTCAGCTTTGTGGCTATACTCAGCGAAGCTCGGCGCGGCTTTCGTGCGCCGAAACGCACTCTCAACCGCAACCGAGGAAAATAACGAATGCCGAATGACGATCGCACCAAGATAATTTACAGCAGG
>OBLW0100000411.1_pt1 | contig 36796 bp, 24 predicted proteins | sample 1520161 | NCBI WGS metagenome assembly OBLW01 (sample SAMEA3539309, study PRJEB22396) | soil metagenome | biome: tundra; feature: field; material: soil | place: USA | collected 2010-05 | depth 0.15 m
CCACCTTTCAATGCGCTTAAAAAGTCTACGTGTATTCCGAAAATGCTCCAGGCTGCGCACCCATCGTCGCTGTCATCTGAGTGTCCATGGGCACACTTGCCCACTCCAGCGGATGAAGCTTCGCTCGGCCATTTTCTGAGCGTTCACCGCGTCAAGTCTCCCGTTAGGGAGAACCGATAATAGCCCAGGGCAAGTCCGCCGCGGCGGACGCAGCCCTGGGAATACGGCCCGATTAGGTTCAGCACGCCCCGCAGGAGCGTCCGAAATCCCTAAGATGATTTTCGATAGAACGACCATCGCGACGGGAGTCGAACGACATGTGTTACCCGGGCGCCCCAGATCCGGGGTCCATACAGACGGGTCCTTGTCTGTGGGGTGGAGATCTGGGACGAATAAAAGGTTTCCCGTTCCATCCGCTTACAAAAAAGCTGAAAGCTGAGAGCTGAAAGCTAAAAGCCAGCCCTTACGCCACCACTAGTTCCTTCTCCCCACCCTTGTTCTCCACTACCGGCCCGTGCGTCTCCACTGTCGGCGGAGGCGGTGCATCCCCAATCCGCTTCGAGTAGCTGCACACCACCTTCGCGCCCTCTTCAGCAGGAGCCACAACTGCCTTCTTCCCGCGCTTCTTCGGCGCAACCTCTTCCTCGGCGCCCTTCTTCTTGTTCGGGCACTCCAGGAAGATCCCCGACTTCAGCGTCTTCTCCAACAGGTAAGGGCTCCCGCACTCTGGACACTTCTTCGCCACCGGTTTCAGATTCGACGTGAAATCGCACTTCGGATAATTCGTGCAGCCCCAGAACACGTTCCCTCGCCGCGCCTTGCGCTCGGCCAGGTCTCCGGTCCCGCACTTCGGGCACTTCATTCCTTCAATCAAATTCTGCTTGATGTACTTGCACTTTGGATAACCCGAGCACGAAACAAATTCCCCATACGCGCCCTGCCGCAGCACCAGCGCCTTGCCGCACAGCGGGCAATCCTCACCCGTCGGCTCCGGTGGCTTCTGCTGTTGCTTCTGGCTCAGCTTCCGGAACGTCTTGCAAGGCGGATCGGCGTTGTAGTCGGGACAAGACATGAACGGCCCGAACAGTCCGCGGCGCATCACCATCACCTTCCCGCAGTTCTCGCAGTACTCCTCGGTGTCGCCCGCCTCCTGCGCCTCCGGCGTATTCAGGTCAGGCTTAGCCGCAATATTTTCTTTTGTAAACGTGCAGCTCGCGGGATCTTTCTTGTCGTATGCCGAACACGCAAAGAAGGTGCCGAACTTGCCCCACTTCAACACCAGTGGAGATCCGCACAGCTCACACTTCTCGCCCGTCACCTGCTCCATCCGCTTGATGTTTTCCATGTTCTTCCCGGCATCCTTCAGCTCTTCCTCAAAGTAGCCGTAGAACCCGTTCAGCAGGTCGGTCCATTTCTCCTTGCCCTCTTCGATATCGTCCAGCTCCTCTTCCAGCTTCGCCGTGTACGCCGTATCGAAGATGTACGGAAAATTCTTCACCAGCAAATCGCACACCACCACGCCGATCTCGGTCGGATAGAAGCGCCCCCGCGATCCACCGTGTTTCACCACGTACTCGCGATCCTGGATCGTGTTGATAATCGACGCATACGTCGAGGGCCGTCCAATGCCCCGCTCTTCAAGCTCCTTCACCAGGGAAGCTTCGTTGTAGCGCGGTGGCGGCTGCGTAAAGTGTTGCTCCTCGTCCAGCTTCTCCAACTCCAGCGCCTTCACGCCATCCAGAATCGGTAGCTTCTTTGAGCTCTCGTCGTCGTCATCCTTCTTCTCCTGGGCAACTTCGTACACCTTGAGAAATCCGTCGAAGCGCAGCACTGATCCACTCACGCGAAAATCATAAGTCTTGCCCGTCTTGGCCGATTTCGCGGCAATAGTCGCCGTCGTCACGTCGTACACCGCGGAAACCATCTGCGATGCCACGAACCGCTGCCAGATCAGCCTGTACAGCTTCAGTTGTTCGTCGCTCAAGTAGCGCGCAATCGACTCCGGCGTCCGCGAGGCATCCGTCGGCCGAATCGCTTCGTGCGCATCCTGCGCCGCCTTCTTTCCCTTGTACTCATTCGGCGTAGTCGGCAGGTACCGGGCGCCCAGATTCTTTGCAACCCACTCGCGTGCACCTTCCTTTGCTTCCGGCGCCACGCGCGGCGAATCGGTACGCATGTAAGTAATCAGGCCCACCGTGCCCTCGGCGCCCACATCAACGCCCTCATAGAGCCGCTGCGCCACACCCATCGTCCGTCGCACGTTGAAGCCAAGCTTGTTTGAAGCGTCCCTCTGCAATTGGCTGGTAATGAACGGCGGCAAAGGCCTGCGCTGCTTCTCGGTCGCCTGCACCGATGCCAGCGTCCACTTCGCATCTTTCAGCGCCGCCATCGTCTCGTCCATCGCCGCCTTGCCGGCCAGCGCGTTGGAGACCCAAAGTGCCTTCCCGTCTGTGTCGGTCCCGTTTGAAACCCGCGCCGGCTCTCCGTCGATGCCCACAAACCGCGCCGTGAAACTCTTCTCCGCCTGCTTCTCGGGGTGGAGCATCGCGTCCAGCGTCCAGTACTCCAACGGCTGAAACGCACCAATCTCCCGCTCCCGCTCCACAATCAGCCGCACCGCCACCGTCTGCACGCGTCCAGCCGAAAGTCCCCGCCGCACCTTTTCCCACAGCAGCGGAGAAATCTGGTAACCCACCAGCCTGTCCAGCACGCGTCGCGTCTGCTGCGCATCCACAAGATTCTGATCCACGTCCCGGGCATGCTTGAATGCTTCCTGCACGGCCTTCTTCGTAATCTCGTTGAACGTCACCCGGCGAATCTTTTTTCTCTCCTTAGCGTTCGTCCCAAGCTGCAGAGCCAGGTGGTACGCAATCGCCTCGCCCTCGCGGTCCGGGTCAGGCGCCAGGTAAATTTCGTCCGCCTTGGCTGCCAGCTTCTTCAACTGATCCACAACTTTTTCCTTGCCCGGAGACACTACCAGCTCCGGCACAAAGGTCCGCTTCTCAAGCTCCACGCCAATCTCGTTCTTCGGCAGGTCCATGATGTGCCCCACTGAAGCCCGCACCTCAAAGCCCTTGCCAAGATACTTCTCGATCGTCTTCGCCTTGGCCGGCGATTCCACGATCACCAGTGATTTGGTCATTGCCATCCTTATTAAGTACCCAATCTACCCTGTCAGCCCTGTTTGACTCTGTTTGAACGCTTTCGATTCATTCTCGACCCGGTCCGGATTCCGTCCCCGTCCGGGCTATCTGTCCGATTCGGAGAAAAACTAGCCACAAGAGATGCACCCTACCACGGAACACCGCCCCATTTCCACTCGCAAGCACCAACTTCATCACCCAAAACCGCATCTCCGGAACCGCAAAAGGCTCCCTTTGCGCGGTCCGGCAACTCCCCGCAAATCCCCTGTTTTCCGCTGTAAGGAATCGTTTCAGGAGGCTAGAGACTGCCCGCCCGCCGAGACGAGGAAAGAAAAACTACGCAACCATCCGCAAAAACACCCCGTGCCCCATCCTTGAGCCGCTTTTTTGGCGCAAGGGTGGGATACCTCAACCCTCAACCGACCGTACTTAAACTGGTCCCTGATCCCTGCCCCCTAGTCCCTGCCTCTATCCCATCGTCTTAACGTAATTCTTCCCCGGCAGCCCTCTTATCCTTCCCGCCATCTCCAGCTCAAAAAGCGCCGTAAACACCTCGGAAGAAGTAAGTTGCGTCTCCAGCAGGTCCAGAATTTCGTCGATCTGCAGGCTAGCATCTTTGCGCAGGACCTCCAGAACCATGGTCTCCTGCGGCCGCAGCACCGGGTCCGGCAATAAGGATGCAGTCGTCTCTGATTTCGATTCAGCCGGCGCCAGCGAATCCAGCTCCAGCCGCACCTGCGAAGGCAGATCCTCCCACACATCCTCCCAGGTCGCCACCAGTTTCGCCCCCTGTTTAATCAACGTGTTAGGCGTCCAAGACCCTTTGTTCGTCACATTTCCGGGAACCGCAAACAAGTCCCGGTTCTGATCCGCCGCGCACCGAGCCGTCACCCGTGTCCCCGAATTTTCGCTCGCCTCCACCACCAGCACGGCCACGCTCAGCCCGCTCAATATCCGATTCCGCCGCGGAAAATTCTGTGGTGCCGGATACGTCCCCATCGGCACCTCGCTCACAATCGCCCCACCCGTCGCCAGAATCTCCTCGGCCAGCTTCTTGTTCTCCTTGGGATAAACCACGTCGATCCCCGTGCCCCACACCGCCGCCGTCGGCATCCGCGCCGACAAGGCCCCTCTATGCGCACACGAGTCGATTCCCCGCGCCATTCCACTTACAATCAGCAGCCGCCGCACCGCCAGATCCCGCGACAGCATCTCCGCCATTCCCGACCCATATGGCGTCGGATGCCGCGTCCCCACCACCGCGACCGCCGGCCAGCTCAGCAACTTCACATCCCCGCGCACCCAAAGCACCGGCGGCGGGTCGTAAATCTCTTTCAGCCGCTCCGGATAATCCGCGCACCCGAAGCTCACCACCTTTGCCCCTTGCGCCGTCACCCGCGCCAACTCCGCTTCGGCCGCCGCCCGCGCCTTCCCGTCAAAAATGAACTGCGCCGCTGCGGCAGGAAACCGCAGCCCTTCCAGCTCCGTCAGCAGCATCGTAAATATTCTGCTCGGCGCCTCCAGCTCCTGCATCGCGTCCAGAATCCGTTTCGGACCCAGCCCCGGCGAAAGCGCCAGCGCCAGCCATGCCAGTCGATTTTCATTGCACGCGGAAGTCTTTGATAAATCAGTGTTTTTGGCCAGAGTTGTCACAGCGCCAGCCATTTCGTCCAAAATCTACACACGACGGCTTTCCCCTTAGGAAACTAAATAATCGTTCAAAGGTATTTGCGCTCACGTTATCGTCCCCGGCAGGGCATGTCAAGGCGCCTTTAGTGCCACCGCCGATACCCCGCCCGAATCCTCCGCTCGGAGTTGCTACTCTAATAAGAGTGAATCCAGTGCAAGATGCTCGTCTCCGCGTAGCCGCCATCGGCTTCCTGAACCCAGCCCCCCTCATGTGGGACTTCGAACACCCGCCCCTCGACGCCTCGCTCGCTTCCAAATATCAAATCGACCGCATGTCCCCCTCCGAATGCGCCCAGCGCCTGGCCGCTGGAACCGCCGACATCGGCCTCATCCCCATCGCCGCCCTCGCCACCACGCCCGGCCTCCGCATTCTGCCCGGCTGCACCATCGCCTCCAAGGGCCGCGTCCGTTCCCTGCTCCTGGTCCGCCGCGCCAACCAGCCTCTTGAAACCCTCCGCTCCGTTGCCGCAGACACCGCCAGCCGCACCACCGTCGCCTACACCCGCATCCTCTTCCACAAGTGGAAGAACCCGACAGTCCCATTCCTGCCCATGGCCGCCGACCTCGACTCCATGCTCGACAAGGCCGACGCCGCCATCGTCATAGGTGACCCCGCCCTGTTCGCCCTCGAAGAACGTTCCAACCGCTTCGAGCGTACCAGCGAAGAGCTCGTCTACCACGACCTTGCCCACGAGTGGAAAACCCTCACCGGCCTCCCCTTCGTCTCCGCAGTCTGGGGCGTTGCACAGGGCAGTCCTTTGGATGAGAGCATCGCGGCAGATTTCATCCAATCCCGCATTCACGGCCTCGAGAACATTGAAGCTCTGGCCACCGAGTGGTCCGCGAAGCTCCCCATCTCCGAAAGCACCATCCGCACCTACCTCGCTAACAACATTCACTATGTCCTCGACGAAGAGTGCATCGAAGGCATGCGCGGCTTCTTCCGCATAGCCGCCGAAACCGGTGTCCTCCCTAACTACACCTTCTCCATTGGATAACCATATGGGTGCCCCAGGTCCCGATTCTGGGACCTGGGAGAGTACAAATCCGCACGGCCGCAGTACTAGTCCCTAGTCCCTACTTCCCCGCCGCCGCAACCCGCGCCCGAATCCCCTCTCCAATCGACCCACTATGATGCAGCCTCGCATTCAGCCACTCCGTCATCTCTCGCTCCCAGTCCGGAACTCCCGCAATTTTGTTCCATGCCCCCGTCCCGTGTTTCCCGCCCGGAATCCGGATAATGTCGCACCGCACACCCACCTTGTGCAGCGCATCCTGCAAATTGGTCGCCTCCGCAAATGGAATGTACTCGTCCTGATCCCCCAGAATCTCCAGAAACGGCGGATCGTTCTTGCTCACATACGTAATCGGCGACGCCTCACGAATCGCTTCCTTGTACCCCTTCTCCGCAATGAGCGGATCCAGCAGCCGGTGCACATCCGCATTCAGCGGTACAAACTCGAAGCTGCTCTGCGCAAACAGGCTCACCACCGCCTGTGCCCGCGCGCTCTCCCTATCCACTGGGTCTGCCGCCTTCGCGTCCCCGTTCAGGTTCTGCAACCCCACCATGTTGCTCAAAAATCCCCCCGCCGACCCGCCCACCAGCGCAATGCGCTTTGGATCTCCATTCCACTTCTTCGCGTTATGCCGGATAAACCGAACCGCCCTCTCGGTATCCAGCACCATGTAGGGATACGGATACTTCGGCGCCAGTCTGTAGTTGATCGAAAACACCGCATACCCTGCGGGCGCCAGAAAGTCCGCCACATATGCCTCGCTCCCGCTCTTCGAGTCGCCGCCGTGGTACCCGCCCCCATGAATAATGATCACGATCGGGTGCACGCCCCCGCCCTTCGGGGCGTAGTAGTCCATCGTCAGAGTCTGTCCATCCGCCACCCCGTAAACAATTCCCTCCTCGGTGGGCGTCCGCGTCTCCGCCGCAATCGCCGCCACAGCCGCTAAGCTCAGCGCAGCCACTCCAATCAAAACCACCCTCAATCCAGCTCTCAGCATTCCTGAATCTCCTAGCCTCCCATACTAAACACCCGCATCTCCAGCAACCTCATTTCGCTGTCCCTGGGTATCTGCCCCTGGTCCCTGTCTTTCAACCCGTGCACCCTTTACCCCGTCCCATGAATCAAACGCAACAGGAGAAGATCCCCCTATGCCTCAGAAAGTCGCTTTCGTCACCGGAGGAAACCGCGGCCTCGGCTACCAGACCGCACTTGAACTTGGCCGCGCCGACATTAAAGTCGTCATCGGCTCCCGCTCGCTCATCCACGGTGAACAAGCTCTGGCCAAACTCCGCGCCGCCGACATCAAAGCCGACGTCCTCCTCTTCGACATCACCAGGACCGCCAGCCATTCCTCCGCCTACAGCTACTTCAACGGAAAATTCGGCCGCCTAGATATCCTGGTTAACAACGCCGGAATCGCCGGCGGCACCTTCCCCGGAACAGGCCCCGAGCACCGCGCTGCCGATGTCCCCCTCGATCTTCTTCACCAGATTTTCGAGACCAACTTCTTTTCCACAGTTGCGCTCACTAAGGCATTACTCCCGCTCATCAAAAAGAGCCCTGCCGGCCGCATCGTAAACCTCTCCAGCATCCTCGGCTCCCTCACCCTGCAATCCGACCCCAAATCCCCCATCTACCACGGCAAATCCTTCGCCTACGACGCCTCCAAATCCGCGCTGAACGCCTTCACCGTCCACCTCGCCTACGAACTCCGCGACACCAAAATCAAGGTCAACTCCGCGCATCCCGGCTGGGTAAAAACCGACATGGGCGGCGCCCAGGCCACCATGGAGCTCAGCGAAGGAGGCAAAACCAGCGCCGCCCTCGCCACCCTTCCCGACGACGGCCCCACCGGGGGCTTCTTCCACCTCGGCAAACCGCTCCCTTGGTGAGCAGATCTCCGCACCCTCCCCAAAGGGCGCGAGAGTTGCCATAAGTGATTCTTTTTTAAAGCGTTAATGTTTGCTCAGAAGGTGCGTCGTTAACGATAAACGTTCGCTTAAAAGGTGTGTCGTAAGCCCTAAAGGTTCGCTTATAGGGTTGCGATCCGTCGAGGCCTTAACCTCTCCAGCTATCCAATGCAGCGATTTGGCTGCTTACAAGGTGTCGTTTTTGGGCAAAGGGTTGTGCAGAGGTACCTGAGTATCGTCTAAATGGGGCCTAAAAGCGTGCAAAAACAGGGTTTTTCGACGAAAAGAGGCTGCTTTTTCTGCGTTTTTGCTGACAGGGAGCAGCGGCCGAGCAGTGGAGAGTGGGCGGTGGACAGCGGGCAAGCCTTGCACGTACGGTGCGGCAACGATGTGGTTTTCCCAATCATCCACAGCATCATCTAGTGACCCAAATTTCTTGTTTCCGGCAGCTTGACCTTTCTTGTTGATAAGGTTCCTCCCGAACGGATTCCTCAAGGGAATGTTGTGATCAAGGGCGTCCGCCGTCCAGCCTTTGACCCCTAACCCCTAACCCCTGACCCCTGACCCCTGATCCCTGCCCTTCGCGCCTTCGCCCAATCTTCGCCTCTAGGGTATAATCTCTTCATGGACTTTCAACTGGTCACCACATACACACCCAAGGGCGACCAGCCCCGCGCCATTGAAGAACTCATGGACGGCCTGGCCGCCGGTGAAAAGCACCAGGTCCTGCTCGGCGTCACCGGCTCCGGCAAGACCTTCACCATGGCCAAGATCATCGAGGCCGTCCAGCGCCCCGCCCTCATCCTCGCGCACAACAAGACCCTCGCCGCCCAGCTCTACCACGAGTTCAAGCAGTTCTTCCCGCACAACGCCGTCGAGTACTTCGTCTCCTACTACGACTACTACCAGCCCGAAGCCTACATCCCCGCCGGCGACCTCTTCATCGAGAAGGAAGCCACCATCAACGAGGAGCTCGACAAGCTCCGCCTCTCCGCCACGCGCTCGCTCTTCGAGCGTCGCGACTCCATCATCGTCAGCTCCGTCAGTTGCATCTACGGCCTCGGCTCGCCAGAGGCCTACTTCGGCATGTTGCTGTTGCTTGAGAAGGGCCAGCGCATAAGCCGCAAGGACATCACCCGACGCCTGGTCGAAATCCTCTACGAGCGCAACGACAACGACTTCCGCCGCGGCACGTTCCGCGTCCGCGGAGACATCATCGAAGTCTTCCCCACCTACGACGAGACCGCATACCGCATTGAACTCTTCGGCGACGAGATCGAGTCGCTCTCGCAAATCGACCCGCTCTTCGGCACCGTCAAGCAGAAGTTTTCGCGCCTGCCCATCTATCCCAAGAGCCATTACGTTGTGCAGCCCGAGCGACGCGCCGAAGCCATCACCACCATCGTCGCCGAGCTCAACGAACGAGTGGCCGAGCTTGAATCCCAGGGCCGCATGGTCGAGGCGCAGCGGATCCACCAGCGCACGCGCTTCGATCTGGAAATGATCAAGTCCATGGGCTATTGCCATGGCATCGAGAACTACTCGCGCCACTTCTCCGGCCGCCTGCCCGGCGAGCCCCCACCCACTTTGCTTGACTACTTTCCTCGCGACTTTCTCCTCTTCGTCGACGAGAGCCACGCCACCATCCCCCAGGTCCACGGCATGTGGTTCGGCGATCAGAGCCGCAAGCAGAACCTCGTGGATTACGGCTTCCGCCTGCCCTCTGCCCGCGATAACCGTCCGCTGAAATTCGAGGAGTTTGAGAACCGCATCCACCAAACCATCTACGTCTCCGCCACACCCGGCCCCTATGAGCTCACCCGCTCCGCAGGCATCGTCGTCGAGCAGGTAATTCGCCCCACAGGATTAGTTGATCCAGAAGTTGAGATTCGTCCCGTAAAAGGCCAGATTGACGACCTGTTAGCAGAGATACGCGATCGCGCCAAACGCAACGAGCGTGTCCTTGTCACCACCCTCACCAAGCGCATGGCCGAGGACCTCGCAGGCTACTACACCGAGGTCGGCGTTCGCTGCCGCTACCTGCACTCCGAGATTGAAACCCTCGAACGCGTCAAGCTTTTAGCCGGCCTGCGCCGCGGCGAATACGACGTGCTCATCGGCATCAACCTGCTCCGTGAAGGCCTCGACCTGCCAGAAGTTTCGCTGGTCGCAATCCTCGATGCAGACAAGGAAGGCTTTCTCCGCTCCGCAGGCTCACTGATCCAGACCATGGGCCGGGCAGCACGACATTTGGAGGGTCGCGCCATTCTCTACGCCGACCGAATCACCGACTCCATGCGCCGCGCGATGGATGAAACCGACCGCCGCCGCACTGTCCAGCGCGCCTACAACGAAGAGAACGGCATTACCCCGCAGTCGATCGTCAACACAATGGACATGGGCCTCGCCCAAATTCTCAAGGCCGAGTATGGTGACATCGCCGAAGAGGAAACAGCCGATCTGCCCGAGTTTGCCTCCCAGGCCGAGCTGGATGCCTATATTGCCAAACTCGAAACCACGATGCGCGAAGCCGCCAAGAAATTTGAGTTTGAGAAAGCTGCCCGCCTCCGCGACTCCATCAAGGAGCTCCGCGAAAAGGAGTTCCTCTTCGGCTGATTCCTCCTCCGCCTCAGGCAACGGTACCGCCCATCGCATCATCCAAGCCTTTCAGATTGAAGGTAGTTTCGCGCTGCGCTTCGTAGGCAGCTCAGGTTCTGGGGTATGAATTGACAATTCTGCTAGTGGACGACGAACCTCTCCAGGCATTCGTGCGGAAGTCTATCCTGGAAAAACGATTCTCAGACGTCCGACGGGTCTCCGGTGCCGCTGAGGCGCTTGGCCTGGTTGAACAGCCCCACTTTGCCGACAACCTCGGCCTGGTCGTTTCCGGGCACCACCTGGCCGGTATTGGAGGTCCCGCATTTGTCGCGGAACTGCATACCCGAATGCCGTATTTACCTGTTCTGGTCCTGGGCGATTCCGACGAAGTAAAAGCCGATTACTCCGTTGAAGGGGTGCGCTTCCTTCCCCGGCCATTTGTTGCCGAAGAGATGCTAACCGCGGCGGGCCAAATGCTGGCGCAAAGCGCACAAAAGACAGACTGAACCAGGGAATGTCCTCCCAAATCCGCCACATTCTATCCCTCTCCCAACGTGTGAGCCAGGTCACACGTGAAAAGTCTATGATGGATTGAGAATTACCTCGTTGGGATTCTCGTTACCTCCCCTTCTGCGTGCGAGAATCATCCTGGAGTCCTCATGGCAGCTTTTGGTAGCTTTGCACTTCTCATAGCGCTGGCTTTGGCCGCCTACAACCTTCTGGCTGGGGCGTTGGCCTTGCGGCTTATCGCTTCCGGGCAGCCGGCTCGCATCTCGCCTGAACGGCTGGCCGATACTGCGCGCCGCGCCGGAATTGCCGGCTTTCTGGCCATTACCGCCGCCGCTTTCGCCCTCATCTGGTCCGTTTTTACCAACGACTTCTCTATCACTTACATCATGGAGCACTCGAATCGAGCGCTTCCCGGCGCCTACAAGTTCTCCGCCCTGTGGAGCGGCCAGGAGGGTTCGCTGCTCTTGTGGGCATGGTTGCTCGGAACCTACGGGTTTGTTCTACGCCTGACCCACAAAACAGATGTGAAGCTCTACGCCTATGCCGGCACAATTCTGGCGGGAATTCAGGTCTTCTTCCTGGCGGTCTTGAACTTTGCCGCGCCGCCTTTCGCCTTGTATAGGGGCGCCATTCCAGACGACGGCAACGGTTTGAATCCGTTGCTTCAGTATCCGGAAATGGTGATTCATCCCCCCATGCTTTATCTGGGCTATGTAGGATTCTCGATTCCCTTTTGCTTCGCGCTCGGAGCACTCATGATGCGCTACCCAGGGGAAAAATGGATTAAGGTCACGCGCGTTTGGACCCTGGTAACCTGGCTGTTCCTCACCGCCGGCATCTTTCTCGGCATGCATTGGGCCTACGCTGTGCTCGGTTGGGGCGGCTACTGGGGCTGGGATCCCGTCGAAAACGCCAGCTTCATGCCCTGGCTTACCGGCACCGCCTTCCTCCACTCCGTCATGATGCAGGAGAAGAAAGGCATGATGAAGAGCTGGAATGTCTGGCTTATCTTCTCCACCTTCCTGCTCACAATGCTGGGCACGCTGCTCACCCGTGCCGGCCTCGTCAGTTCGGTACACGCTTTCGCACAGTCATCGATCGGCACCTGGTTCGTGGTCTTCATGGGAATCGTGCTCGCGGTGTGTATCTTCACATACGTCCTGCAGCGCAGCCACCTGCAAAGTGAACAGCACATGGAGTCACTGGTCAGCCGCGAGTCGAGCTTCCTGTTCAACAATCTGGTGCTACTTACCGCATGCTTCGTAATTCTGTGGGGAACGCTCTTCCCCATCCTCTCGGAGTACGTTGTCGGCAACAAGGTCACAGTGGGCGCGCCGTTTTATAACCGCGTTGCAATCCCCATCGGCCTGTTCCTGTTATTCCTCACCGGCGTGGGACCGCTGCTCCCCTGGCGCGCAACATCTTTGAAGAGCATCAAGCGCAATTTTGTGCTGCCGGTTGTTGCGCTCTGGGCAACGGTGATTGTATGCCTGGCCGTTGGCGTTCGGCCCTGGAAGGACGGCGAATTCTCGGCTGGTGACTTCTATGCCCTGGTGGCCTTCGCAGTTTCCGCCGCCGTCATGACCGCCATTCTTTCCGAGTTCCTGCGCGGCGCAGGCGTCATCTCCCGCCAGACCGGACGCAATCTTCTGATGGGCACGTGGCTGCTTACCCGGCGCAATACACGCCGCTACGGCGGGTACATCATTCACATCGGCGTCGTTATTGTTGTTGTGGGTCTGGCAGGTTCCGCCTTCAACCAGAACCAGGAGCGCGAACTGGGCCTGCACGACAAGTTGATGATTGGCCCCTACACGCTTGAGCAGGTTGGCGCCACCCAGGACTCTAATCTCAACTACAACTCCGAGTACGCCATGCTGGACGTTTATAGGGACGGAAAGAAGCAGTTCCAAATGACCCCCGAGAAGCGCGTCTACCTGGTCAGCAATCAGCCGCAAACCATGGTGGCCATTCACTCGCTGCCCAGTTGGGACCTTTACGTGGTGTACGAGGGAACGAACCCCGATACCGGACAGCCCATCATCAAAGCCTTCCTCAATCCACTGGTCGGCTGGATCTGGGCGGGCCTGGTGATTCTGATCTTCGGTACCTTCGTGGCTCTCGTTCCCAGCCTGACCCCCGCCACCGCCTCACTCCGCGTCCCCGCAACCCGCCCTGCTCCCATTGAGCCCGCGCTGAAAGGGGGCGACTGATGGGTACTCCTGCACGCTTCACTTTTTGGATCAAGTCTGTTCAAGCGCTAGCGCTGGCCGTCGCCGTCTGTTTCTCGCTCGGCGCAAGCGACTCCAGCGCCCGTTATCACGACCTGAACCACCGCCTGATGTGTACCTGCGGATGCGCACAGCTGTTAGGCGAATGCAACCACGTTGGCTGCACCGAGTCTGGTCAGGAACTCTCTGAGTTGAGCACCGCCATCTCCACAGGCATGAGCGACAAGCAGGTCTTCGCATCGTTCACAGCCAAGTACGGCGCGACTGTACTGGCTGCACCCACCACGCAGGGGTTTGACCTGGTGGCCTGGATCGCGCCTTTCGCTGTCTTTGCCGCTGCGCTGCTGGGCACCATTCTGCTGATTCGGCGCTGGGCAGGTCTGGCGGGCGCAAAGGCCCGGGCAGCCGCGCTCGAACCGGTAATTGACGACCCGGCTGACCGCGAACGCAAGGAAAAGATTCGCCGGGAAACTGGCGTCGACGGAGGCTTTTAAGCCATGACAGAAACCCAAGGGCTGATCGCCGGGCTGTTTCTCCTGTTCGCCCTGCTTGTTTACACCTTCTGGCCGGAGAACGTCTTCGCCAGCCAGCGCGAAAAGACTCGCCTGGACTATCTGCTGGAACGCAAGGAGCAGCTCTACGAAAACCTGCGCGACCTCAACTTCGAGTACCGCGCCGGCAAATACCCTGAAGAAGACTTCAATGTGCAGCGCGCAGAGCTTGAAAACGAGGCGGCCCAACTAATGGCCGAAATCGACCTCCTTCAAGAAGCTTGATCTCCGAATAGGGCTGTCATCCTGAGCGAGCGTAGCGAGTCGAAGGACCTGCGGTTGTCTTTGCTCTTCTCCATAATGACTTAACATTGGCACACTCCTAGGACGCTCTCACGAATATGAAATCGACCCAGTTTGTATTTCGCACTTTTGCTACGAGCCTGCTGTTCGCGGGCGCCTTGGCGCAGGCAGCAACCGTCACCGGCACGGTAACCAACAAGACCAACGGCAAGCCTGCCGCAGGCGACACCGTTGTGCTGGTAGACGTGCAGGCCGGCATGGGCGAAGTAGCCCATGCCACCACAGATGCCAAGGGCCACTATTCGCTCACTGAGCCCGGCAGCGGCCCCTACCTTGTTCGTGTCACGCATCAGGGCGCCGGCTACTTTATTGCCGCGCCACAGGGCGCTACGCCCGGCGACATTCCGGTTTATGACGTGGCTGCCAAGGTGCAGGGCGTTTTCATCGAGGCCGATGTCATCGAGATCGAGGCCGACAACGGCCAACTCAAGGTGAGCGAGCGGTACTTTGTCCACAACACCAGTTCCCCGCCGACGACCCAGTGGAGTAAGCGCTCCTTTGAAATCGTGATGCCCGAGGATGCGGTGTTGAACGACGTGGGAGCGCAGCGGCCCGGCGGCTTGCCCACCAATGCCAAGCTTGATCCTGACGGCCCCAAGGGCCACTACTCCTTCAACTTTCCCATCCAGCCTGATGACGGCGACAAGGACACGCTTTTCCAGGTCAGCTACAACGTGCCCTACAGCAGCGGTAAATACAATTTCAAGTCCGTGATCACCATGCCGGCCGATAACGTGGCCGTGCTCCTTCCCAAAAGCATGACCTTCAATGCTGGTTCTGGAGCACCCTTCAAGTCCGTGCAGGAGGATCCCGGTATCCAGACCTTTCTGATCAAGAATGCGGTTCCCGGCAAGGAAATCGAATTCACAGTCTCGGGTACCGGATCAATACCACGAGAAGCGCAGGGCGCCGCAAGTGGCTCGCAAGCCGACACCGGAGCACAGCCCGGCAACCAGCCCGGCGGCGGCATCGGAAACCCCATCAACACGCCTGACCCGCTCTCGAAGTACAAATGGTGGATTCTCGGCGCCCTGGCCCTGCTGCTGTCTGCCGCTGCTGCCTTCCTGCTGCGCAAACCGCCGACTACGGAAGCATCTGCGCCGACCGCTGCAGGAGGCGGGTTCGCGGCTACTGCCGCGCATGCCAGCCCAACCATGTATCAGCCTGTTGGAACAGCAGCCAGCAAAAATGCGTCCTTGCTGAATGCACTCAAGGAAGAGCTCTTCGCCGTGGAAAGCGAGAAAATCTCCGGCACCATCACGCCCGAGGAATACGCCCAGGTAAAGGCCGCTCTCGAAATCGTGCTGAAGCGCGCATTGAAACACAGCTCTTAGCCTCCAGCATTTCACTGTTGTGCCGCACTGCCGGTCTCCCAGGTCTCGTCCGCCGCGGCGGATGAGACCTGGTTTTCTATTTCATCCCTCCAAAAACACGCTAACATCGTGGCCGCAGAAGTAGAATTGGTGCAACACAAAAGCTAGCAGCTAGAGGCTGATCTTGAAGACTCTTCTCCGCACTCTTCTTTATTTCGCGCTCATCGTCTGGCTCGGCGCCGAAATATTTTTCCCGATCGTCGCCGCCATCACGTTTACCACACTGCAACCTGACACCCATACTGCCGGTTCAATTGTTGGCCAGTTGCTTCGCATCCTCCATGGCATGGGGCTGGTTTCGGGAATGGTAACTCTCGCGCTTTTGGCGCTGGCCCCTGCCTGGGGCATCTACAAACCGCGCGCGGTGCTTGCACCCATGGGTCTCGTAGTGCTGATGATCGCCTTCACCGTCTACTCGCAATTCGCAATTATTCCCGCCATGGAACGCGACCGCATCGCCGCCGGCGGAGCAATCGATCAAGCCGACGCAGCAAATCCCAGCCGCATCCACTTCAACAAACTCCACAATCGCAGTGAATACGTCGAAGAAGCCATCCTGTTATTGGGACTGGCGACGGTAGTGCTTATCGCTCGCGCAGAGTCGGCTTAGGAGAATCTTAGGCATCAGCAGTTTCCTTCCACTTGGCCTGCGTCAAATGTTGACCACTATCCACTGCACACTGTTCACTGTTAACCGTTCCTGTATCATCGTAGAGGCCCTCGTGCGCGCATCTCATCCTCAAAGGGCCGCAATGGAACAATCATGAAAACCGGCATTATCGGCCTGCCGCAGGTAGGCAAAACATCGTTGTTCAAGATTCTGACCAAGGCCCGCCTCGAAGAGCGCAGCCATTCGCGCCAGGAGCACATCGGCGTTGCCCGCGTGCCCGACGAGCGATTGGAAAAGCTATCGGCCCTGTACTCACCCAAGAAGACCACCTTCGCGTCTGTTGAGTTCGTTGACGTGGCCGCGATTGGGCAGGAGGCGCTGAAAGAGACTGCGTTCCTCGCCAGCCTGCGCCAGGTAGACGCACTGATTCACGTGCTCCGCGCCTTCGAGGACGAGTCAATTCCCCACGTCGGCGCAATCGATCCGCTGCGCGACATCAAGAATGTCGAATTCGATCTGATGGTCAGCGACCTGACTCAAATTGAAAAGCGTCTCGAACGCCTTGAGAAAGACCTTAAGAAGGGCCGGACCAGCGAGTTGGAGCGCGAGCAAGCCCTCCTGATCCGCTCGAAAGAGTCGCTGGAAAAAGAGCAGCCGCTGCGCGAATTGGAGATGACGAACGAGGAGAAGAAACTCATCAAGGGTTTCATGTTCCTCTCGCAGAAGCCCATCCTTTACGCCCTCAATATCAGCGAAAGCACTACGCTCGGCACCGACCTCGACGCTGCGGTCAGCCGCTTGAAGCTGGATGAGGTCGCGCATCGGCCCAACGCCGGCGCAACCGCCATGTGCGGCAAGGTTGAAGCCGAGTTGGCAGAAATGGACGACGAAGAAGCGGCTGAGTTTCTGGGGAGCTACGGGCTCAACGAAAGCGGCCTTGTACGCCTGATCCGCAAGAGCTACGAGCTTCTCGGGCTAATCAGCTTCTTCACCGCCGGCGAGGACGAGTGCCGCGCCTGGACGGTGCCCGTGGGCTCAAAAGCGCCGCAAGCTGCAGGAGCCATCCACTCCGACCTTGAGCACCACTTCATCCGCGCCGAAACGATTCGCTGGGACAACCTGCTGGCCGCGGGCTCTGAAGCTGCCGCGCGTTCAAAGGGCACGTTGCGCCTTGAAGGCAAGGAATACATTGTGCAGGACGGCGACGTCATGCATATCCGGCACAGCGGCTAGAGCCTGATGTTGAAAGTTTCCTTAATCCTCGGCGTCATTGCCGCCTTGGCCGATGTGGCTGGCGGACTGGTGCTGGTGCGCGCTCGCGGTGTCGAACGCTACCTGCGCTACTTCGTAGCCCTTGGAGCCGGCTTCCTGATGGCCGTCGCTCTGCTTGAAATGGCTCCAGAGAGCCTGCGGCTGAACTCGCGCCTGGGCCCCATCCTCATCATGGCCGGCTACTGCGTCGTGCACCTGCTGGAACACACCATCAACTCCCATTTCCACTATGGCGAAGAGACGCACCACGGAGAGTTGGTCACTCGGCATACGGGCAACGCGGTCCTGGTTGGCCTCAGCGTGCATGCGCTCTTTGACGGGGTGGCCATCGGCTCGGGCTTCGTCGTTTCCAACTGGCTGGGATGGCTGATCTTCCTGGCCATCTTTCTGCACAAGGCGCCAGAGGGCTTCACCATGGCCTCTGTGATGCTGGCCAGCGGGCGTAGCCGCACCATTGCCCTCTATTCCGCGGTTGGGTTAGCCGCGGCCACACTTCTGGGCGTATTGGTGATTGAAGTAGTGCCGAGTTGGCTGCCTTACGGCTTGCCTATTTCAGCCGGCGTAGCAATCTACGTTGGTGCTACGGACTTGGTCCCGGAAGTCAACCGCGAACCAGGCATCCGCATGGCGCTGGTTTTCTTTGCAGGCGTCGGCGCATTTCTATTACTGCGGATGTTGTTGCCTGCTCTGTGAAATGAATTAGAACGCCTGGGTGCCCCATCCTTGAGGCGTCTTTGTTTTTGCCGCAAAGGTGGGATAGCACGAACCCATGCCAGCCCTAATCCCGCCGCAAACCGAATCGATTCGCGTAGAGTCTCGCCAGCAGGCGCGCATAATCGACTGCGACCCTGACGCTGGCTTTGCTCGCGCCGCGGTATCTCTGCCCGAAGGAAAACGGAACCTCCTCCACTGATCGGATGTGACCGCGCACCAGAACCTCCAGCAGCAGTTTGAAGCCAGCGCTCTGAAATGGTATCCGCTCAAGGCATTCGCGACGAACAAGAAAGAAGCCCGACATAGGATCTTTGGCGCGGAGTCCCGACCGCTGAATGGGCCACGTCACCCATACTGCGGCGGCTGAAATCAGTTTCCTCACCAGATTCCAATCGCGCATGCTGCCACCTGCCGTGTACCGGCTGCCAATCACCAAGTCGTGGCCGGAATAAATTGCCGCGATCAATGCGGGCAGAAGCTCTGGGGGGTGCTGAAGATCGGCGTCCATTACGCCAAGAATTGCCGCATCGGTGTTTTGCCAGCCGTAAAGAACCGCCCCCGAAAGTCCCCTTTGCCCCTTACGCACCAGCAGGCGAACTCGCGGGTCCTTTTGCGAAATCGCAGAGACAATCTCCTCGGTTCCATCGCGGCTGTCGTCATCAACAACCAGAATTTCGTAGCGAATCCGAAGGGGGTCGAGAACGGAACGTATATGATCCAGCAGCCCGCTGATATTCTCAGCCTCGCGCAGCGTTGGAATCGTCAGCGCCAGCTTCTCTGGGGTAGACTCTGCCTGTCCCGCCGATGACATGGCGTGCGTTGCCGGGCCGTCCACCGGCATGTACGATGGTTCTATCACGATCGACGACATGCTGAGCCTGAGTATACGGGAGTTATGGTACTAACACGCAAATTCCTGGTCAACCTTCTGTTGGTTATCGGCTTCACCATGCTCGGCTTCGGCGTGATGGGGTACCACCCAGGCGTCGAAGATGACGCCATGTACCTCTCCGCCATCAAAAGTGATTTGAATCCCGCACTCTACCCGCACGATGCCGATTTCTTCCGCCTGCAGCTTCAGGCCACATTCTTCGACAAATGGGTTGCCGGCTTCGTACACCTGACCGGCATCTCAATTGCCACTACAGAATTGCTCTGGCAATTGGCGTCAATCGGGCTTATCCTTTTCGCCTGCTGGAGTATCGCGCGCAGGTTGTTTGCCGAGCAGCGCGCGCATTGGGCTGGTGTTGCCATGGTCGCCGCCATGTTTACCCTTCCAGTCTCAGGCACGGCCCTGTATCTGGCCGACCAGCATTTGCATCCGCGAAACGTAGCCACTGCTCTTATCCTGCTGGCCGTCTCGCGCATACTGGCAGGCAAGCGCTGGCATGCTGTGCTCTTGCTCCTGCTCGCCTTTCTGATGCATCCCATCATGGCCGCAATGGGCATTTCCTTCTGCTTTTTCCTGGCCATAGCCCTTTCGGAGCCTGTTCATGCGAGGTTCCGTTCGTGGCGCGGCGCTAGACGCACTTCTGCCCTGGCCGCATTTGTCCCTCTGGGATGGATCTTTGAGCCGCCAAGTCCGGTATGGAAAAAGGCCCTGGATACGCGAACCTACTATTACCTCTACAAGTGGCAATGGTATGAGTGGCTGGGTGCGCTGGCCCCGCTATTTCTGTTCTGGCTGCTTTGTCGTGTCGCACGTAGACGCGGCGAAACTGTCCTGGCCCGTTTCGCACTGGCTGTATTCGCCTACGGAGTCTTCCAGCAGGCCGTTGCCATGCTCATGCTTGGCTTTCCATCCCTGGTCCGGCTCACGCCCTTGCAGCCCATGCGCTATCTTCACCTCGTCTATTTCTTCCTCGCTCTCACTGCCGGGTGCCTGCTGGGAAAGTACCTGCTAAAAGCCAGCGTCTGGCGATGGGCGGTGTTTCTGCTCATCGTCAACGGCAGCATGTTTGCCGCCCAACGTGCTGAGTTCAGCAGCAGTCAGCATATTGAGTGGCCAGGGCGCGAGCCGTCTAATCCGTGGCTGCAGGCCTTTGCATGGATTCGCGCAAATACTCCAACCAACGCGTACTTTGCCCTTGATCCGCGCTACCTTGAAGCTCCGGACGAGGACTACCACAGCTTTCGCGCGCTTGCCGAGCGCAGCCAGTTGGCCGACGCCATCAAGGACACGGCAGTAGTAACCCAGGTTCCCGAGTTGGGTCCGGCATGGGATCGCCAGGTCGAGGCTCAAAAAGGCTGGAAAAACTTTCACCTTGCCGACTTCGAGCGCCTGAGGACCGAGTTTGGCGTGGACTGGGTCTTGGTCTCGTTTCCGCCGCCCGCGGGCCTCGCCTGCCGCTGGCACAATGACACCCTCTCAGTATGCGAGATTCCGTGACGCCGATTCGGCCTCGCGCACCCCATGCAGTCCAAATGCTTTGCGCATTGAGGCCATTTCCGCGAGAATGATTAAGACACCCTCTAGAGCTGTTCTCCAGTTTGCAGGGCTTTTCTAAGGGATGTGCATGGCGGCTTTTTCTTGAGTAAGAAGCCACGCAACAATAAGGGCTTAATTCACCGTAACTGGAGAACCGCTCCACCGGCACGGAGACCGGGCAATGCTCAACCTTACTCAGCGACTGATTATCGGCTGCGTGCTACTTGCCTGCCTTACGACCGGGCTCGTGGCTGTGACTCACCGCGCCTTGGCAGCGGCGGGGCAGTCTACTCTGGCTTACTGCTTTGTTCTGGCGGCATTGCTAATCGAGATCTGCACAATCTACTTCGTCCTGAGTCCCATCCGCACGCTGGCTCGCGACGCCCACCGCATCGCCCAGGGCAATCTTGAACATCGTGTTGAGTGGAGCAGCCGCGACGACTTCGGCGTGCTGGCCAGCGAGCTGAGCCGCATCGCCGTCAGGCTGCGCGAACTGCGCGATTCCGAAGCCGGCCGCCGGCAGATGGAGTTTCAGCTCTCCGACGCCGTGCTTCAATCCATCTTTGAACCCATCATTGTCACTGACGGTAAGGGCCACGTGTTGAAGGTGAACCAGGCAGCCGCAGAACTTCTCGGCGAAGCCGCCAGCGACCGCATGGCACTCGCCAATACACCCGGCGGCGACAAGATTCTGAGCGCCATCCGCAATGCTGTCTCCATGCAGAAGGCAGTGGCAACCGAAGACGAAGCCTCGATGCTGCCCATGCGCATCGGCAAGCAGGAGCGCAGCTACCGACTGCGCACCACGCCCATGCGCGACTCCGAAGGCCGCCTGCTCGGCACCGTAACAACACTCGAAGACGTGACAACCCTGCAGGATACTGACCGCTTCAAGACGCAATTCATCGCCGTCGCCAGCCGCAAACTGCGCAATCCCCTGCTTCAGTTGCGGCGCGGCCTCTATGCGCTGGCCCAGGGCTTCGGCGGAGAGCTGCTTCCATTGCAGGCTGAACTTGTGGCCACGGTGGTGAATGAAAGCGAGAAGTTGGACGATCTGATGGGCGACCTGATCGAGGTGGCCGAACTTGATACCGGAAAACGCGAACTTAAACTCGAACGGGTGCGCCCGCTGCAAGCACTGGGAGAGGCCCGCGACCGTTATTGCGACGAAGCCGCTCAAAAGCGTATCCGCGTCGAAGTGAACGCCTACGCCGACCTGTCCGTTGTGAAGGCGGACCGGCGCGCGTTGCGTTCCATCCTCGACAACCTGCTTTCGAACGCGCTCCGCTATACACCAGCGGACGGCGAGATTCTTCTGGCCGCCGAGGAGATCAAGGACTTTGTCCAATTCACAGTACGCGATACGGGCCGCGGCATCGAAGCGGAACGGCTGAGCACCATCTTCGATCGCTTCAATACCTTCTCTGAAAAAGGTTCCGGGCTCGGCCTGGCGCTGGTCCGGCGTCTGGTCGAGTCTTTGGGCGGCCAGATTGCCGTCGAGAGCCGCCTGGGCCACGGTACTACATTCCGATTCACTCTTCCGGTAGCCGTTGTGGGTGACGTCCGGCATCCAGTTGAGGTGGGCTGAGCCATGGCCGAGATCGTTCTGGAAAAGAAGCCGGAAGCGGCAAAGCTGCGCATTTATCTCGGCGCTGCACCGGGCGTGGGTAAAACCTACGACATGCTCAACGATGCCCACCGGATGAAGCACCAGTTGGGAGTCGACGTCGTAATCGGCTTAGTGGAACCCCATAGCCGTGCAGAGACTGAAGCTCGCATCCGCGACCTCGAGGTCGTGCCCCAGCGCGTGATTCCTTATCGCGGCGTCAATCTTAAAGAGATGGACGTCGACGCCATCATCGCCCGCCATCCCAACACCGTCGTAGTAGACGAGCTGGCCCACACCAACGTTCCCGGCAGCAAGAACCGAAAGCGCTACGAAGATGTTCTCGAGTTGCTTGAGGCCGGCATCAACGTGTTGACGGCCGTCAACATTCAGCACCTTGAAACGCTGAACGATGCCGTCAATCGCTCTGCAAATACCGTCATCCGCGAAACCGTTCCCGACAACTTCTTCAAGCGCGCCGACGAAGTTGTGAATGTGGACGTGACCGTGGACGAACTGCGATCGCGCCTGCGCCAGGGAAAGATCTACGCCGCGGAGAAGGTGGAGCAGTCGCTCGCCAACTTCTTCCGCAAGGGCAACCTGAACATGCTGCGCGAACTTGCTCTTCGCACCACGGCCGAGCAGGTGAGCAGCCGCGCCTCGGAATATCGCCGCACTCAGGGACTCGAACAGGCACCCATCCCGGAGAAGGTGATGGTCTGCCTCAGCACCCGGCCCGGAACCGAGCGGCTGCTGCGCGTGGGCGCACGCGTTGCGGGCCGCCTGGCCAGCAACTGGTATGCGGTTTACGTAACCCGTCCGGAAGACGACAAGGGTCACGGCGATCCGGAGGCTTTTCACCGCCTCGAAGAATACGAGCGGATGGCCAAGGATCTGGGCGCTAAAGTCGTCAACCTCACCGATCGCAACGTCTCCGATGCCCTCATCCGCTTTGCCCAGCAGGAGAACATCTCCCACGTGGTATTCGGTCAGTCCGCGCGTTCGCGCTGGGATATCCTGTTGCGTGGTTCGGTGCTCAACCGATTCCTTTCCGAGGTACGCGAAGTTACGGTACAGGTAGTCCCCATGAACAAGCCACTGCGCCGTGGGCAATAAATTCGCAGTCCGATCACCGCGCCCCCAACCCACCGCCACCAACTTATTCCTTATTGGAAATGCGAAAAAAGGGAGTGGGTACTTTGACCCCCGCCTTATTTTCGCGCTGAATCCAGGCCTACGGCACGGTAAACGGCCGCAGGCCGTCGGTTGGGAAGATTCCGGTTGGACCGGATGCCGTGGATGGCTGTGAACGGAACATGTAGCGCACATAAAAGCCGGCCGAAGCAGACGAGTAGTTGCGCGTGTTGTTAGCCGCAATGAACCCACCCGCAAACCAGTGCGGGCTGATTAGGTAGCCTATCTGACCGCGCAGGTCGTAGTTGGGACCCACGCTGGTGAAATCCGGCAGCATCGGATTGTTCTGGCTGGCCTCGAGCGCCTTATCCGCTGCCAGTGGCCACAACGGTGTCTTGTTCTCCTGGAATCCCTGCACGCCCATCCCGCCCATAACGTTGTAGTGCAACTTGGTGAGGTAGTGGCCTTCAAAGCTGAGGGGTAAGTTAGCCAGGAAATATCCCTGTGGGCTGAAGTACCCGCCCATGCCGTGTGTGAACGCGTTCTGATTATTGGCGTAGTGCATCCCGAAGAAGTTGATCCCGATGCTCAGGTTGCCATTCTCCGGCGAAGTAAGAAGCCGCCAATAGGCCCCACCGTCGCCATCGACACGGGAATTGCTCTTCACGTTGGAACCGGTAAGGTACTGGCCTCCCACGTTGACGTAGAACCCAGACTGCGCATCGCCTCGCGCGAATTGAATATTACCCTGGTTATAAACCACTCCGCCCCATATCTGTCCCAGGTGCCCGAGTGTGTTCCCGGCAGGATCGCGAAGTCCCGCATACGAAAGTTGGCTGTCTTTTTCAGAGTCGCGAACAAAGCTTAAGGTCAGCGGTCCGTTGCCGGGTCTCCACGTGCCGCGCGCGGTGAAGGTGGCCACCAGGAATCCGGCCGGGGTATATCCGCCCGCAATCGCCAGGTGTGGAAATGCCAACTGCACCTCGCCTCCAGCTCCCACAGCGTTTTGCTGCGCCGGTGGCGTGGCGGCCGTGTTGGTCAGGGTTCCGATTGGTTCCGGGATCGAGGTCCGTACAGTCCCCGCCGTGGTCGACTGCAGAATGGAGATCATACTGCTGCCGTCGGCCTGACCTGAGTCAAGAAACACCGGCCTGGCAATGATGGTGAACCGCGCGTGGCCGCCCAGCGGCGTCGATCCCTCAAACGGGGCTTCAAGTGCTGCAAGATGATCAAAGCCGAGGGCACCGCTTCGGTAGTTGATGAGACCGCTGCCTCCGAGCCAACCACTGTACCCACTCTCGATTGAGCGCAACTGCAACTCCGCCTCTTCGCGCGGGCTCGTGCGCCTTGCATCGCGCTGCACACGCACCCATGGTCCGCGCAGTGGTGGAAGGTTGCGCTGCTCGAGTTCCTGGTCTGAGAGCCCCGCACCACTTGAAGCCGGTGCAGTGGGCTCAGCCTGAACATTGGAAGGAGCCTCTGACTGTTGCGAGTTTCCAGCCGAAGGCGCGGGAGGCAATGCCGGGGCGCTGCTCGATGTAGAACTGTTGCCCTGAGTCGGATTGCTCTGCTCAGTGTTAGTTTGTGCGGAGTTCGCCGGCTGAGAATTGGTCCGCGGGTTAGCACGCATGGTCTTCTTGGGCCTCTTCACGTGCGAATCGGCCCGCTGAGTTGAAGCCGCTGGTTTCTCGGGCGGTGCAGCCTGCTGTTTCGGTACGGAATATGCGCCCGTCGCCGCCTCCTGGGCAGAGGGAGTGTACTGCGCCACCGCGTACTGCCCCGCGCCTGAGGAACGTGCGCCCTGATCAGCTAACGTGGCCTGGTTGACCGCTGGGCTGACCGGTGCGTTCCGCAACACATGCACAACCGACGCTGCGTCCAGCGTTAGCTGACTGTCGGTCTCTTGGGCAAAGAGAGCCTGCACCTGGGCAGCCCTGCTGTCCATGGTCTGCGACGCAATTGTTAGTCCGGGCGCCGGATTGGAATCCTGCGATCCCGAGGAGGGTAACAAAGTTTGTGACGGTCGAAGATTCTGAGCTGGTGCTGCTTTCCCGTGCTGGAGATAGAATTTCTCCACTCGGTTGAGATATTGCGTGGCTCGCGCAGAATCGCCCACTGCTACATAGAGGCTTGCAATTTCCTGCACAAATTCGATGTCGGCTTCGAGTTGTCTGCGCACGTCCGGCGGAATCTTTGCCAGTGTCTGGAGCGCCTCGGCGTTGCGCTTATCGGCCACGAGCGAGAAGATCAACCCCTTCCAGGCATCGGAAGCCATTGAATGGGGCGTATTCGGTGAGATAGGCACGGACGGGCTATCTACTTCTTGCGAAAACTGCGCTTGCTGCATCTCCGCGGAAGCCACCCCATTCCATCCGTTCCCGGTGCCTCCATAAGCAGGCTGAAGAGTCGCGATCGTTGCTCGCTGCCCAGAAACGTTGGGTCGGTAAATTGCGTCCAGCACTACCAGTCCGTCGTAGCCAGGTTGGCTCGAGACCGAATTGCCGATTTCAAGATGTATAGCGCTCTGTTGGTGAAAGAGCTGCGGGTTCGGCGGAGGCGAAGTTGGAATTACTCTGACCGTGGGATTGGAATCCGGCGCGGGTGACGGGCGCTCGTTTGTGGAAGAAGCATTGCTCCCTGTCGGAGCCTGCGACTCTTGTTGCGAAGACTGGGAAGAGGACTGTGGACCCGTCAACACAACCGGGGACGAGCCATTGTAGGGATCAGACCCGTATGGAGGCTGCGACGGCACCTTGACTGTCTTTGCGAAGGGCTCATAGTCGGGGTCAAGCAAGTGCTGCAGGTCGGCTGCCGTAACTGCGCGATGAGCTTTCAAATCTTGCTCGGGATAGGCAAGTTCGTGGGCGAGTTTATCTGCGGGAGTCGTAACTGGCATCGCCGCCAGCGCGGCGCGCCAGTATTCGGCCGCTCGCTGATTGTCGCCCCGTGCCTGTTCGTAGCGGGCGGCAAGCGACAGAATCGCAGGATCGCGCGGATAGCGCTCGAGTGCCTGGCGCAGCCACAACTCGGCCTGCATCTTGTCGTTGGCCTGGAGCGCCGCTCCAATGGCACCTTGAAAGTCGCCCGAAGTCGCGTCCTGCATTGGAATGCTCTTAAACAGATTCAGCGACTCCTTCGCACGGCCAACCAGCGCATATCCGCCGGCCACGGCCTTGCGAACGGACAAATTGTCAGGGAATGCCTGCGATGCAGCGTCAAGGATATCGACCGCATGCCGGACATTGCCGTTGTCCATCGCGGCTCCGGCGCGGTGCACGCTCCAATTGGCCCAGATGTTCTCGACCATCTCTTTCTGCGCCACGGAAAGATCGTTACGTCGCCCCAAGTCCATCAGCGCGAGATACAGAGCGCGGTCGTCTCCGGTATTGTATAGGAGCCATGCGTTCTGAACCTCGATGTTCGCGGGCGGCTGGATCTTGAGTCTTGCGTAGTATGCCTGCACGCGATTGATGTATTCCACGGCGTGGGGAATATCGCCGCTGGCCGCGTAAACACTCGCCTCGCTCTGCACAAACTCAACGTCGTCTTCAAGCTGCTTGCGCGTCGACGCCGGAATTTGCGCAATCTCCTGCAATGCCTCCGAGTTGCGGTTGGTTGCGAGCAACATTGAGATCAGGCCCTTCCACGCTTCGGCGCGGTCCGGGTGGTCCTTGAGCACCTGGTTATAAATGCCATAAGCCTGAACCGTGTTGCTGCGCAACAGGTAGATCGCAGCCAATTGCAACTGAAGCGCGACGCTGGGTTGGCTCCCCGCCGCAATCTGCAGCTTGGCCGAGCGCTCCAGAAGCCCCTGTGCTACCTCATACTGATTAGCCTGCTGATAGATCGCGCCCATCACCGACAGAAATCCCGGATCAGCCAGGGCGGATTCGTAAGTGGCCGCCGGCATCTTCTGAACGTCGGCAATGGCCTGCGTATCCTGTCCCAGGTTGTGATGCGCGCTCACCAGTCCCATCCATGCCGAGGCGCTGCTGGGATTGTCGGTGAGTATTTGCACATACAGTGCCGCGGCCTCGTCGTACCGCTTGGCATCCATCAAAATTCCGGCGAATTGCAGCTTCGTATCCGCCTTGAGGCTGGTCCCGCTGTCGGGAAAAGGCAACGACAGGGCCACTGCGAGCGCCCGCTGGGCATCTTCGCTGCGGCCCAGGGCCTGATAAATGCTCGCCAGGGTGCGCAGATACTCAGGATCCCTGGCCAGTTCACTCTTCACCGACGCCGGAAATTGCGCCGAGGTGGCAAGCGCCTTGTCGTTCTGATCAGCTTGCGCGTAAGCCAGAAACAGCCCGCGCCAACCGTCAACGGTGGTTGGCTGAACCTTGATCAGCTGTTCGTATACCCCGGCGGCTGCCGGGTATTGCTTCTGTTTAATCAGCAGGCCGGCCAATCCACGCAGTGCCTCTGGGCTGCTGGGCTTCAGGACCAGAGCTGCGTTGTACCTGGCCCCTGCCACATCGAGTTGATTCTCGTCGAAGGCTTGCGTCGCCTCAGCCATAACGTTCCAGAATCGCGATGTCGCCAGCGCGTCTTCAACGGTTCTTTCCTTATAGCCGTTCTGTTCTGCCTGCGTAAGATAGCTGATGGCGCCGCCAAAGTCCTTCTGCTGCATGCGCAAAAATCCCATGCCCGCCGCCAGCCGCCCGTTGTTCGGATCCTTCTGCAGTAAATCTGCAAACCGCGCCTGCGCCTCATCAAGGTGATGCGCGTTGAGCGCAGCAAATGCTGCGCGCTCGGCTGCGGTACGGGCAATGCCTGAGTTGATCTGCGCGAGCTTCGATTCGTTCTCCTTGAGGTTTCTGGCGAGTTCCGTGTCTTGCGGATGATCCTTGAGATATTGGCGGATCTCTGTCGCCGAGGCTGGATTGGCCGAATTCCAAATCAGCGCTTGGCGCAACGCAGCCTGCGCCCCGGAATCTTTGGGATGCGCCTTGAGAATACGGATGCCTTCGGCTCGCGTTTTGGCGTCATAGGTAAGCAGAACTCCAAGTCCGATGGCAAATCGTTGATCAGCCGGGTTGCGTCCTGCGAGGGATCTCATCCCTGCGATTGCCGCGGCCTTGCCAGTCGTTGTTGCATACAGGGTCTGGTAGTAGGCCATCGCGATCTCCCCGTCAGGGGGATGATCGCCATACACCTGCCGATAGATGCGCATGGCATCGTCGGGTTTGCCCTGCGTGGCTAATTCACCCGCATGGCGCAGCTCATCGCTCTCAGTGTGCGCGGTGCTCAGCCCCTCGATTCTGGAGATGTTCGGATCGCTCGGACTGACTTTGCGCAGACGAGCCAGTGCTTGATTTGATTTGTCCGCGGCGCCCATCAACTTGAAGTCCTTGGCCACACCCGCCAGAGCCTCAGTGTTGTCGGGATCGGAAAAAAGAATCTGCTGCCACAGTTGAACGGCCATATCCGGCCTGCCGCGCACGTCAAGGGCGCGGGCTTTTTCGATAAGAACGATGCGTGTGGCCTCGATAGTGCTTGCAGGCTTTTTGGTCTGGGCGAGACTCAACTGGACCGCCAGTAGTAGGCAGCCCGCTATAATCGAAGCCCAATTCCACGCCCCGCAGCCAGCCCTCATAGGCGCATCCATCCTACGTTCAGTTCGCCCCCGGGACCGAACCGGAATCTCCCATCCAGAAAACCCGTTGCGAACAGCGCGAGATTCTGGTCGTAATATGTTAATCCCTTCCCGTACAATCCCGTCGATTGATCGCGCATCAGACTCATACGAATCATTTGATGCGCGCTGATTTGGGAGCGGTCGGGAAATGCCTTCAGATAAGGCAGCACTGCGGCCGAAAATCCCACCGGTCCATCTTGCGCCAATGGGATTCCCTGGTCGCTGACCTTTTCAGGAGGCGCATCGTGAGTGCCAAGGTATGCGTTCATCGCTGCAACAGAATTGACTATTTCCGTGCGTACGTTGCCTCTTCCATCCAGCATGCCCGCCCACAAGTAGACACGGATTGCGTCGTAGCTGCCTCCTGGGCCATCGGTACTCCTGCTACCAACCGTCTGCCGGGTTGCCGGATAAAAACCATCACCGGGAAAATACTCCACCCAGTCCATGGCATATCCATGGCGGGCGCTCTGCTGGAGCATGCGCGGAATGTTGCGCGCGATTTGCCGCCATGGGCCGGCTGGGTCCACTGCGGCCAGACGCTCGAATAGAAAAACGGGAAGGTAGCTTGGATTCAGCGTCCAGGTCTTTTCGTGTTGGAACCCGGCAGGGCCAGGTAACAGCATCGGACCGAAACCGGGAAGGTCGGCTACTTCGCTCCTGGCGATCTGAGCAAGCATCTTCCGGCCCATATCTGAATAAGTGGGAACCCGCCACAGGCGGCCGGCCTCTACCAGCGTGTAGGCCATCCAAACATCGGCGTCTGACGCTGAGTTAGAATCCAGCGTCTTCCATCCGCCGTCTTTGTCTTTTCCCCAGAGCCAGGCCGGCAAATGAGTCTGAAGATCGCCGCAGGCCAGGTTTACCTGTGTCCACGTCAGCACTCGATCGAAATGCGGGCGATCGTTGGCGGCCAGCGCAAAAAACAAGGCGTACGCCTGACCTTCGGATGTAGTGTGCTGATCTCCCCTGTGGTCGAACACCCTGCCCTGTGAATCGATAAACTGCGCCGAATAGGAGTCCCAGAGCGACCACGAACTCTTCCTACACCCGCCTGCGGCAGAGAGCACCGACAAAAGCAGGATCGCTAATAAGCGTTTCCCGGGCAGAGACATTCGATTGCCCATCGCTGCAGTTCTCCAATAGGGGGTTGCGGTGGCTTGCCGATTTCTATAGCCGGCAACAAACCCAGGGGTCAGCCACTCTCTATAAAGAAGCATTGACTGCCTGACCCAAGCGGCACTTCCCAGGCAGCTCTTCCCCAGTGAAGAGCTGCCTGCCGCCTTCCTCGGCGACTCTGCTCACTCACTCAATGACTTCTATTCTTCAATCATCTTCAGCCGCGCCCTGGCCCTGACGCGCAGCCATTGTCTCGTCCAAATGGCCATTAGGAACGCCAGAATTACGACTATGACCGCTGCCAGCCACGGCCTTAGCCTGAGCCACAATTCAAGCCACGTCCACCATGGCACTACCCCAACATGATAGACGTCCTTGCCTATCCGGAAGGATTGAAACTGGGTCCCATGCAGAACCGAAACCGAACCCGAGATGTCGCTGGCCTGTTGCACCTTCAAGAAGGTGTCCAAGAACGGCTCAACAGTGCTTGCGTCTCTGAGGTGGATGGCAACGACACTGCGATTGGCTCCAGGATCAAACGGTGACTCGATTCCTTCGATTATTGCGTCGGGCGTGCCGGAAGCGCTCAGGTCGCCGGACTCGGTGTGTTCTTCTGATCGCAGCTTCCACCATGCATGATGCAAAACCGGTGCGAAAAATCCCTGCGTATCGCGCACCTGGATCTGGCCGCTGCGCAGGACAACCGGAAGGTTATTCGCCAGCTTCTCGAACCCCGGCTGGTCGTCACCCGTACCCAGGATCAGAAAATCAGTGCCGGCGCCATTGCGCAGGGCATCGGGGCCGGCCACAGTAACGCGCAACGCCGGAAAACCAGTCTGCCTGCCAAAATGCCCCATCAGCGTGACGAAGGTCTCGATTTCCTGAACGGTGGGCGTAGACGGAAGCACCACCGTTGTCTCACTCAAGTCTGCAACGCGCGTAAACGGGAAACCCGCATTCGCAAAAATCTCCAGGTTGGGCAGTGGCGCGTAGTGCGGATAGCCGCGGAGATCCAGGTAGGAATCGCTCAGAATGGCGCCCTGGATGTTGATTGGCGTCGTGTTCTCGCAGCCTCCCGGTTTCAGCAACTGGAACGTGAAATCGAACGAAAGAGAGTTGGAGAACGGCCGCAGATTCACCACCGGCACCGGAACATCCTTCTCCGTCCTGCGCGAGTTCTCCTGTCCGGGAATCAGCGGGACGGAGTCCAGAAAGGCATTGTTGATCCGCACCTGCATGCTTGAAATGGGCCCGATCGGAATCGAATTGTAGCGGTACATCAGCTTCAGCAATGCATTGGGCCGGTCCGGATAGAAAATGTCGGGCGGAATGCGAAAGTAAACATTGAGCGGCGCCGTTCCATCCCCCTGCAGTTGTTCCGATGAAGCGTAATCCCAAAGCGCGATCGTCTGGTCGGTTCGAGCCCAGCGCGGAGCTCCATCGGGCAGTTGCTTACTGGGCAGCCGGAGAGTGTCGATGCTCGCCTGCCCACCTGTAAGCATGTCGCTGCGCAGGGCCACGGCCTGTGCCGCCAACAACATTTGTTCAGCGTCGCCGCCGGTCACGATCAAAACTTTGCTGTAGGGGTCGTTGGGGTTGGTGCGCATCGCCACCGTGGGACCATTGACGGCAGACAGGCCCAGGCCCGCGGGCAAATTCCCCGGACTGTCCGCAATAACAATTGCGTTGCCCTGCGGAATGGCGCCAATGTGAACCGGAAAACGCACCGGCCTCGCCTCTGAGATCAGCCCAAAGTAACTGGTAACCACACCCGCGGCTTGAATCGCCTTCAAGGATGGCTGCGTGGCAAATACCACCGGGATGCTCAACGGTTGAATGACCGCCGGGTCCATAAACGGCATTGGCAGCTGCTTCAGATCGTCAGCCAGCGGCAGCAAGTCACCGCGAAAATCGAGAAAGGTGTTGCGGTGGAGCCGTGCCCACAATGTCGTATTCGCAGGATCCTCACAGATCACGGTGTAGTGGCCGATGAACTCGATGGTCAATGTGTTGTTGTGTACGAGCAGGTCCGTCGGAATCGCGAACTCCGCCTCCGCGTCCCGGCTGTCCGAGCCGCCCACTTGCCCTGGCGTCGGCTGGATCGTAGCGAACAGCGTTCCATTCAGAATCAGCTTGATGTGGCTGAGTTGCGGCAACAGGCTCGGAGAAAAGGCGTAGTAGACGTGAATCTTGGCGTCCCGAACAACATGCGTCTCTGGCAGCGTGAAATAGATGTTGTGCATGCTGTCGATGCCATGTAGTTCAATCTGTGGCGAGCCCGCGTCGTTCAGAGTGAACGAGTCCTGATAGTGCCCCGGCGTAACGGCAACGTTCTTGTCGCTCGTCGCTGCTTGCTGTGCCGCAGCGGGCACCTGCGCCGGGGCATGGGTCTGAGCACGCATGCATTGAACGCCACCCAAAAGAGATGCGGCCAATGCAAATATCACGAGCGGACTGGCAATCGAAAGCGACGGGGGTTTTCTCGTCGGATTGTCTTCTCTGGTAAACAGGCTCCGGAATGTCGAGGCCAGGCCATGCATCGATATCTGGAAGATTCGGCCGAGACTGTGCAGAACATTGTCGCTCTCGCGCGACTCGCCCCAGCCTAACCACGAGTCCGCGCGTGAATAAAGCACAAGGGTCAACACTTCCTCTTGGAAAATCGATAGTGCCTCGAAGCGCACTCTCAACACCGATCCTTCCGAAGAAACAACTGTAGCGGGCAGTTCGGTGCCTGCGGCCGGGGAAGGAAAATCCAGTCGTAGCGTGGATTGGGGTGCGAGTCCCAACGACTCGTTGAACCGGATGCTGGTCCCACCGCTCGACAGGTTGATTGTCTCCCCGGCAATCGCTCTTCCATCTGGCATCCGAACCACAACCGGCGTTGCGATACTAATGCGAACAGTGGTCCGCAATTGTCTCAATTCGCGCGCCACCGCCGTGCACACACCCAGAATGACAACATTGAAGCAGCACCAGATCACGTTCATCAGTACCGTGCCCGGGCGATCTCGATCCCAGATAAAGAATCGCGGGATGGCGACAATCAGTCCAGCGATGTTGAATAGCAGCATAACCAGGAACGGCTGCGCGATCCGGGCGTCAAAAAACGTACGCTTCACTACGCCGCCTTTGGCCGTTACATTGAACTTCCCAAGCCGCGGGTTAATGAGCGCCAACATCGTGGGCAGCAAAATATAAGGAGACAGAACTGTTTCGTAAATTTCATTCCAGAAAGAGTGCCGGTGCTCGCCCTGAATCCTCGAGTTGGTCACATTTGAAAGCGTCAGGTGGGGCACCGCATAGGCAAGAATTGCCGCCCAGTATCCGGGAATGTTGGTGTGGTGCAACAACAGATAGATCAACGGTGCGGTAAGAAAAATAAGGCGGGGCACAGCGTACAGAAAGTGAAACATAGCATTCAGATAGCACAGCCGCTGAGCAAACTTCAGACCTGGCGCAAACAGCGGGTTGTCGGTGCGAAGAATCTGAATCATTCCTCTGGCCCAGCGAATCCGCTGGCCAACGTGAGCCGATAATCTTTCCGTGGCTAGTCCAGCAGCCTGGGGAATGTTGATGTAGGCCGTGCCCCAGCCATTCATCTGCATCCGCAACGAGGTGTGCGCATCCTCCGTTACGGTCTCTACAGCAATGCCTCCAACATCGTCCAGTGCAGTCCGTCGCAGCACCGCGCATGATCCGCAGAAAAAGGATGAGTTCCAGAAGTCGTTGCCGTCCTGCACCACACCATAGAAAAGCTCTCCCTCATTCGGGATCACGCGGAATTGTTCCAGGTTGCGCTCAAACGGATCAGGTGAATAGAAATGATGCGGCGTCTGAAGCATGGCCAATTTGTGGTCGCGGAGAAACCAGCCCACCGTCATCTGCAGAAAACTGCGAGTCGGCACGTGATCGCAGTCGAAGATAGCTACCAGCGGTGACGTCATGCTCTTCAGGGCGGTGTTGATGTTTCCCGCCTTGGCATGCACGTTGTCTTCGCGAATCTTGTAGCCAATGCCGGCCTCAAATGCAAAGCGCTCAAACTCCTTACGCCGCCCGTCGTCCAGAATATAGATATGTAACTTTTCCGCCGGCCAGTCCATGTTCACCGCGCCCAGCGCCGTGTAGCGCACCACCTCGAGCGGCTCGTTAACGGTCGGAATCAGTACGTCAATGTGTGGCCAATCCTCTGTATTTTCGGGCAGCGCCACTGGCGCACGACGCAATGGCCAAATGGTCTGAAAGTACCCCAGAAAGAGGATGATGAATGCATAGGCCTCCGCAAGCAACAGGCACATGATGAAGAATGCATCCAGCGCGCCCCAATGACTTGCGGGGTCCTCAAAAAAACGCACCACCTGCAGAACGCGCCAGTATCCGTACCGGAACGTACAAAACATCGACATCATCATCAGCGTGAGCGTCACCAGGTAGGAATCGGTGCTTCGCGCCATGGCCAAAGCCATCAAAACGGTAAGCAATCCGAGGACACCCTGCTGCTCCCAGCTAAGCGGAAGCACAGCCAGGAAAAAGAAAACAGCCGCCGCCGCAAGCAGGAAGAGCAGCCGGAGAGTTTTGGTGAAGATGTTCTCCCCTGCTCCAATATCCTGCCAAAGGCCCGATGCCCTCATCGCTCACTCCAGCGCACTCCACGGTAGGTGCTGCTCGCGGGTGCGGATTGGCTCTTCACCCAGCTCGCAAGGGTGCCAAAATCCTCAGCCACAGTGGAATTGGGCGCGTAGTCCATCACTGTCATCCCCTCGGCCAGCGCTTCGCTTACAGCCGGTGCGCGGCGCAGAACAAACGGCAACAGACGGTCGCCCAGTTGCTCGCGAAGCACTTCGCGAATATCAAGGTGCAGCGGAAGAGAGGGATCAAACTGATTGAGTACGTAGTAAGGCAGCGCCGGCTTCCCGCCCCCGCCGCCATTGTGCTGGAAGAAACTGTCGATCGAGCTGACGCTCACTACTGAGTTCATGTCCGGAACCATTGGCACCAGCACCAGAGGCGCCATTCGCATCACCCGCCGGGTGGTTGCGCCAGAGGCAGTTGCCAAATCGACGATCACGCGGCTTGCCCCCCGCGCATGGGTGGCGATCTCCCCTGTCAGAACCTCCTGCGCTGCATTCTCCGGGCCCAGACCCTCGGGATCGATCGTCACCAGTTGGATAGGTGTGTCGCCGCTCGCGCCGGGAGGGCTGAAGGTCCGCAACAGCCCAGGACGCTGATCGCGGGCTCCAAAGAAAAATGGCAACAATCCAAACGGAGCGGTATCCACCAGCAGAACCCGTTCGCCCCGGGCCGATAGAGCTCGACCAAGGGTTGCAACCAGGCTGGTCTTGCCGACGCCGCCGGCGAGAGAAAAAATGGCCACCACGGGTGCACGAGAGGGCACCGGGACCGGCGCCGCCTCCACGGGCGCGCTGGCGCCACCTTCAAATAGCCCCCTCAGGGCGAACCAGCGCGAGGTCATGCGATCTCGTGAGCCTTGCAGTGTATCTTCAGGCGCCTCGGGCGCCGCCGGCTGCACGGCTGGTTCCGGGCGATCTGTCGTCAGCCACGCGGGACGGCCTGCATTCTCGCGTGGATCCAACGGGGCCCAGGGATTGCGTGACTGCGAATTACTGTCTTCTCGCATCGATGCTCTCTCCGGTTGACTTGCAGCCGGCCGTAGCGGCTGAGGCGGAGCATAGTCCGCAAAATCGAATGCTGATGGATAATTCGGCGCGGCTGGTGGCACAGGGTCCGAAGGCCGGTGTGCAGCAAAACGATCTGCCAATGGTTGGTGCCAGCCGGCCTGCTGAGTGGCATGTTGAGGGGCTCTTTGAGCAACGTCGCGCGCGGCCTCGGCCTGTTGTGCGGCTGCCTCCTGATCGGCGGCGCGTTGAGCAGCCTCGCGCGCGGCCTCAGCCTGTTGTGCGGCTGCCTGCTGATCGGCGGCTCGTTGAGCAGCCCCGCGCGTGGCCTCAGCCTGTTGTGCGGCTGCCTGCTGATCGGCGGCTCGTTGAGCAGCCTCGCGCGTGGCCTCAGCCTGTTGAGCGGCTGCCCGTTGCGCAGCTTGTGCTTGCTGTGCCGCCTGCTCTGCTGCCAGCAGCGCCGCCTGGCGTGCTGCGTGTTGAGCGGTGTGATGGGCGATAAGTTGGGCCTGGCGCTGCTCTTCCTCGGCACGAGCCGCATCGGCAATATGCTCGGGTCCGGTTGCGCTTTCCGCAGCAGCCGGCTGTCCCGACTGTTGGCTGGCCTGTTGATTTGCTCGTGCCTGCTCTTCTTCTATCGCTTGCTGCACGCGCAACCGCGCCTTTTCCCGTGTCTGCGCACGCGCCGCCGAAAAGTCTCTGTATTTTGCACCGTGCAAGTTGGCCCAGGAATAAAGCGTTGCCACGTCTTCAGGCGTCTCATTTTGGTCGTACAGCGGTCCGCGATCAGTCATACTTCACCCTTGAACCGTCCGCGGTCTCTCCCGATTCCCCGCTCCTGCCAAATTTTCATCGGGCTTTTGCGTTACGGAAGACCAAGACGGACTCACCAAAATGGAGATATCCTCACCGGAAATCGTAACCGCACGCTGTTGACAGAACAATAACACTTGCACGGTTAAGGTCGTACCACTTTTCCGTCATGGAAAAGGCACGAAATACCTCATTTTGTTCGCGATGCGAGTTACCATCACTAACTCGTAACCAGTTTCCAGGGGGATGTGGTTACCATAATATCAATAGCGATGATTACCCCCTAGAATGAGGGGATCGCGAGGAATCTCCGTCCGACTGATTTTGGCGTCGCACGGAACTGGCCCGGCGGTCAGCACGCTCTCTTCGAGCAGCAGGATCATCGCTGTGTTAGTTTGGAGTTAGCGGCCTTGAACGAGCTCGTAGCTCAGTTGGTAGAGCAACGCCCTTTTAAGGCGTGGGTCCTGGGTTCGAGTCCCAGCGAGCTCACCACCCTCCCGGC
>OBLW0100000412.1_pt1 | contig 36794 bp, 33 predicted proteins | sample 1520161 | NCBI WGS metagenome assembly OBLW01 (sample SAMEA3539309, study PRJEB22396) | soil metagenome | biome: tundra; feature: field; material: soil | place: USA | collected 2010-05 | depth 0.15 m
GTGACGCTGGACGCGACGCTGAGCGAGGCGGGGATGGCGGTGGCGGAGTTAGTGAAACGCGAAGCAGCGGAGCCGAGAGCGGAGGATACGCCCAAGGTCAACGTGGAGGGAATCGAAGAGGTGGTAGCGGACAAGGGTTACCACAGCGGCGCGGTCTTGGAGCGGGTGAAGAGTTACGAAGTGCGTACCTACATTCCGGAAAAGAAACAAGCGGGGCAGCGCCACTGGGAGGGCAAAACCGAGGAGCAACAGGCGGTGTACCAGAATCGACGGCGGGTGCGCGGCGGCTACGGCAAAAGCTTACTGCGGCGGCGAGGCGAACTGGTGGAACGCAGCTTTGCGCACTGCTACGAGACCGGCGGCATGAGGCGCACACATCTACGCGGACACACGAATATTCTGAAGCGGCAACTGGTCCATGTGGGGGCGTTCAACTTGAGCCTGATCCTGCGGCTAGTGCTGGGTGCGGGCACGCCGCGGCAGTGGAAAGACATCGGGGGGACGCCTTTTTTGCTGTTTATTTACTACTTACTCGTCGGGAAAATCGAAATCGGCTCTCAGGAAGCCGAATCTCAATATCTTGTACGAAATCGGTCATCGAATCACGAAGCTCGACTCGCAGCTCGGCGCGGCTGGTCGTGCCGAAAATTAGCTACTTACACCCCGGGCTGCTAGCACTTTGGGCGGCTGGTGCGCTTGATCGATAAGGTAGAAGACAACATTGCGGTTGGAGTTTTGTCTCGCTGAGCATTTTCTTGACGTCTTGCAGGGCCTGAATCTGCCAGTACTTCGGGGATCGACTACCGCAGACACTATGACATACCAGCAGGAGCGCACGCGCCGAATGCTTATAGCGCAACAGTAAGTGGAGCGGTTCTGGAATAGCAACTATAGAAATTATTGATTGGATCTTGCACTGACAACATAGGTAAGATGCATCACATAGCCGAACAAGCGACGACGGACCTAAGCAGAAGTTATTTGGTATAGCTATCGTCGGCTTGCCCTTCCAGGTTGCCAAGGGACTTCACTCTGAAGTGATTACGGAATCCACGACGCCCGGCTGTATATCACACCATCGCTGAATTAATGAGCGGATCTCCATCTGTGACTCAGAAGGGCGGAGCCATGCAGCAACGACCTCAGGGAAGCCTACTCTCATTGCCGCAATCGCCGGCGGCGGTGCCCGGCGGGTGGTTTGCCGTGCAGACAAAACCCCGCCACGAAAAGAAATCGGCTGCCGAACTCGAAGAAAAAGACGTTGAAGTTTTCCTTCCACTGTACTCTGCGATCCATCACTGGAACGACAGGAAAAAAGAAGTCCAACTGCCTTTGTTCCCCAACTACCTCTTTGTTCGAATCACCGAAAGTCAAAATGAACGTGCCTTGGTGTTGCGAACCAATGGTGTGCTGTCCTTTGTAGGAACGCGCGGCGCAGGAAGTTACATTCCGGACGAAGAGATCGAGGCTGTGCAGAGAGTCTTGGCTTCAAGGGCGCCGTTCACTCACTATCCGTTTCTGAATGTTGGCCAGAAAGTGCGTATCCGCGGGGGAAGTCTTGACGGAGTCTCTGGAATACTTGCGGCAGTCAACAATGATCGGAGCCTGATTATTTCGGTAGAGTGTGTTCAGAGGTCCATTGCCATTCGCATCGACGGGTATGGCGTTGAAGCCGCATAGCCTGATGGGCACTCGCCTCATCCTACCTTTACGGAATAGCTAAGTAGCATCCAACGCAACAACTTAGCAGGAGGAACTCATGAAACAAATTCACACGATGACGACAAGGAAAACCTTGGCCATTGGACTGCCGATTCTTCTTGTGGGCTTAATGGCGAGAGCGGGTGCGCAAATTAGCCCCGTTGTTCCAGTTACTGTTGCCTCGGCCAAAACCGCCGATTTCAAGCAGCCGAGTCCGGATACTCTCGCGCTTCAGCAACGCAATCCCCGATACCGCGTGACACGAGAAGATGTTCTGACGTTATCATTTCCTCTCTCCCCAGAGCTTAACCAAAAAGTAACCATACAACCGGATGGGTACATCACCTTGCAGAATGTCGGGAGTCTATACGTCCAAGGGATGACTGTCCCGGAACTGGTTGAGGCGCTGAAGAAATCCTACGCCAACATCTTGCACGACCCCATTATCGATGTGGACCTTATTGACTTCCAGAAACCGTTCTTTGTGATCTCAGGACAGGTGACAAAGCCGGGTCAATATGACCTGCGTGCCGACATAACCGTGTCAGAAGCCATCGCGGTGGCTGGCGGCTTTTTGCCATCTGCCAGAACGCAGGTCTTTCTTTACCACCGTGTTTCTACTAACTGGGTCGAGGTGAAGAAGCTCAAGCTGAATGATATCCTGCACGGTAAAAAGTTAGAGGAAGATGTACAAATGCAGCCGGGCGACATGCTTTTCGTGCCGGAGAAATTTATTACCAATTTCAGAAAGTACGTTCCGTACAATCCGGGGGTTTACGTCAATCCGGCGGTGAACTAGTACTGTCGCCTGTGTGCAAGAGCCACTTGGCAAGGCAAGAAAGCTTACAAACACTTGATTATTCTGATTTAAACACTGCGCTGTAGTGAGCACCACGCAAACGGAGCAAGCAATGAACGCACCTGGCCTTCGAGAACAAGCCGCAGCTTCGTCTGATCTCAACATTCGTGACCTGATGGCTCCATTGTTTCGTCGTAAGGAATTGTTAGGCTTAGTGTTCTTGGGGATGGTTCTGGTCGCCATTCTAGTTACAGTGGTTGTGTCCGGTCTGTACGCAAGCAGTATGGAAATACTAGTTAAGCGGCAGCGGCTCGATCCGATGGTGACCTCCGAACCAACACTCCAGCAACCACCTTCTCCGCCACCCCTGACGGAAGAAGAAGTGAATTCTGAAATCGAATTGTTGAAGAGCGGCGATTTGCTGCGGGATGCGGTTCTCGCTAACGGTCTTCAGGAGCTTGAGAAGGGAACTCTGTCGTCGTTTTTGTTTTCCCGAGGACAGGACGAATGGTACGTGTCTAAAGCAGTAGATCGTCTGAGCAAAAAACTAAGTATCGAGGTTGTGTCGAAAACGAACGCGATTGAAGTTCGCTACAAGTCGAGGGACCCGCAGGTCGCATACGGAGTGCTAAACAAAATGGCTGACCTCTATATGCAAAAACACCTTGCCGTCCAGCGGCCAGGCGGCTCGTACGACTTCTTTGCGAAGGAGGCGGAGAAGTATAGGCAAGCACTAGCAGAGTCAGAGCAGCGGTTAGCCAATTTTGGAAAGGAACAGGGCGTAGTTGCTCCTGAAATCGAACGCAGTGGTATGGCGCAGAAAGTGGTTGATTCCTCAGCCAGCCTGCAGCAAACGCTGCAAGCGATCGCCGCCGACGAGCAGAGGATCAAGGCCGAAGAGGCCAAGATGAAGGCGACACCTGTCCGATCTTCCACGGCGGAGACTTCCAATGACGCCAACCTTCTTCTGCAACAATTGCTGGCAAACTTACTCACCGCCCAGCTCAAGCGGACTCAACTCGCATTGAAGTATGACGCTAGCTACCCTTTGGTTCAAGAAGCTGACCAGGAGATTGCACAAACGCAGGCTGCCATCGCGGAAGCAAAAAAGACGACATATGTAATCCAAACGACCGACCGTGATCCGACGTACGAACTGCTGAGAGAGGATGTCGCAAAGACACAGGCCGATTTGGCGTCTCAGGAGGCCACCGCCGTTGCTCTCGGACAGAGCATCCAGAGTATACGGCGTCAAATGGTCGACCTTGATGGAAAATCGCTGCAGCAGGGTGATCTGATTCGCGAGACGAAGGCTGACGAGAGCAATTATCTGCTTTACCTTTCCAAGAGAGAGCAAGAACGCACCTCTGACGCATTGGATCAAAAGAGAATCGGAAATGTGGCGATTGCCGTACCGCCGACCCTTCCCATTTTGCCGGCATACAATCCTGTGATTGTGCTACTGGTCGGAATCATCTTCGCAGGGTTTGCAAGCGTAGCCGCCGTATTTACCGCAGAATATCTCGATCCCTTCTTTCGCACTCCTGGGCAGGTCAATGAGGTTCTGGGAATCCCGGTGTTGGCGTGGTTTCCGCGACAGGCTAGTTAGCAGACAAGTCAGGACAGAATGTTTTTAGCGTATTACAACTTAGCTGACCAGCCGTTCGGGGTAACCCCCGATATGCGCTACCTCTATCACAGTCCTACGTACAGAGAAGCGTTGGCATCCCTCGCGTACGGTGTCCAATCTGGGCGGGGATTCATGTCTCTCATAGCTAAACCTGGGATGGGAAAGACCACACTCTTGCTTCAGCTGTTGCGGCACCTCGAGCGTTCCACCAGGACGGTCTTTCTTTTTCAGACACTTTGCAGCCCCGTCGACTTACTCCGAAGTATATTGAAGGACCTCGGGAAGGAAGCGCAAAGCAGCGATCTGCCCGACATGCATTCGCAGTTGAATGATTGTCTATTGGCCGAAGTCCGCCGAGGTAAGCGCCTTGTCGTTGTCATTGATGAAGCTCAGAATCTTTCCGACTCGACACTTGAGCTTCTACGAATGCTTTCCAACTTCGAGACTTCCCGCGAGAAACTGATACAGATCATTGTGGCGGGACAACCTCAACTTGCAGAAAAACTGTCATCACCCACTTTAGTTCAGCTTAGGCAGCGGATATCGATTGTTGCCCGCTTGAAAGCGCTGACTTTCCAGGAAACGAATCTGTATGTGGCGCACCGCCTACGAATAGCCGGATGCGACTCGCGCACTCCTCTTTTCACCCGGCATTCGGTAGCGATGATTGCTGAGCATAGCGGAGGAATTCCTCGCAACATCAACAATATCTGCTTTAACGCGCTTTCACTGGGCTGCGCACTAAAGCGGACGCCGATCGATGATGAGGTAATTTGTGAGGTTATCAACGATTTGGATTTCAGCTCGCAGGAGCTTGGTTTAGGGAATGGAACAGCGACTACCATTCGCGAGCCGGGGATCCCAGATTCCACAGCTTTTACACTTTTCGCTAAGGCAGGTGTGGGAACTTACGGCTGGCGTTGGCTATCGAGGGGCGCTACAGCGGCTATGCTTTCTCTCCTGCTAATGTGGCTTTTGGGCGGTAGCCAGCGAGGCACAAAAGTACCTGCGTCAGACACTTCCCCGGTGGTCGCGATCAGTGCAGCTGGATCTTTCTCGCGAAGTCCTTTGAATTCCTCGAGCGTCCACGATTCCCAAAACTCGGATGTGGTGGCGAGGGATTCGTCGGCTCCGAAGGGCCCAGTTCTTACAAACGCTCGCTCCAGAATTGTTCTGCCTTCTAAGGCCGTTGAGACTTCACGAGGTGTGGAATGGCGCTCTGGAAAGACCAAGGTGAAGAATTCAGAGACCGATCCGGCGAAGCTATGGAAGCAGGTAGAAAAGAAGAGTACGACAGCCGAAGTCGCGCTGGCAAATCTCTATCTTGATGGAATCGTGGTGCCGCAGAACTGCGCGCAGGCTCAGGTGCTTCTCTCGGCAGCATCTCAAAAGGGAAGTCAGGATGCCAAGTCTCTCTTGTCTACATACGAGAGACGATGCGACTGATGCGGACCAATCGGCCAGGAGTTCAAAGGTGGGGTATAAACCCGAAGCAACCCACTCCGGCAGAGTGTGTACATCGCCGCCAGGGTTCCGTGATGGTGAGCTGCGGCCTCGTCTTGCTGTCGCTGAAGGTAGGTTTTGGGCACGTGACTTCGATTGCTAACTCCACCTATGGAGGCATGTTATGAGCAAGAACTTTGAACTACTGCAACAGGCCGGAATTGAAGTGGAGCGTGAACGCGCTATCGCGTGGGTAGACCGGGACGAGAGAAGCTTCCCCAGCAAGGTTGAGGTTGCGCAGGGCCAGGTAACTCGGGAAGAATCGCTAAAGCTCGTACAGCGTCTTTTTCTGGGGCAGGGCGCACAGCGCCCGCGTGCCGTGGTCTTTGCAGGAATTGACCGCGGAAACGGATGCACCCGGCTTTGCGGCGAGACCGCCTGCGCTTTAGCAGAAAGCATTACTGGGTCCGTTTGCCTTGTCGATGCGGACCTGCGTGCACCATCGCTGCCGCAATTCTTCGGCGTTACGAACCACTGGGGGCTGACTGATGCGCTGCTTAAAGAAGGCTCCATTCGCAGTTTTGCAAAGCAGGTACAGCGGGATAATCTGTGGCTTCTTTCTTGCGGGTCGCTGGCAGAGGACTCCCCGAATCTTCTGAGTTCGGAATATTTGCGAGTGCGTTTAGCAGAATTGCGCAAAGAATTCGACTACATTCTTATTGATGTGCCGCCAATAAATCAGTACTCCGACGCATTGGCGTTGGGACAAATCACGGACGGCTTAGTCTTGGTAGTTGAGGCAAATTCCACTCGCAAGGAGTCAGCACTGAAAGCGATTGAAAGCTTGCGTGGTGCCCGGGTCGACATTCTCGGGGCGGTCTTGAATAAGCGGACACTTCCGATTCCAGAATCCTTATACCGTCGTCTGTAGTGCGCCCACCAGTTCCCTCGACCTGTTTCTTAACGAAGCGACCTTTTGATCCTACTTCCAGCCCCCTCTCGTGAACACGTCCAAACATCGCTTTCAGGTCGGAATCCTGAAAGTATTAAATTTGACCTTCATGGTCCTGTCCTTTGGACTGGCGACCATTCTGGACGTTCTTCGCGATGGCGGAGGGGTTACCCTATCTGGTTTCCTTTCGATGCGGGTAAAGCTATCAAACTTTGCAGTTTTTGCCTTCCTCTTACTAGTGTGGCATCTCATTTTGTCCCTAAGTGGCCAGTACCAGTCACAACGACTCGCGAGAAAACGATCTCTCATTCTGGACGCAGTGAAAGCGACTACGCTCGCCACCTTTTTGCTGGCGGGACTAATGTACGCTCTGCGGATCACAATGGGCACGCCGAGCTTTGTCATTGCTTTTTGGATCTTCGCTTCGCTGCTGGTCGCCGGTGGGCGCGTGCTCATTCGAGGGTTTCTCGAAACGGTACGAGCGCGAGGTCACAATCTTCGTCAGGTTCTGATTCTGGGGACCAACGGACGAGCCTGCGCTTTTGCCAGTCGATTGGAGGCGAAACCCGAGCTGGGCTATCGCGTTCTTGGATTCGTCGATGATTCCTGGAGCGGACTACAGGACTTTTTCCAGACTGGCTACACCCTATGTTGCAGTTTCGATAAGCTCGCAGACTATCTGCGGCACAATGTGGTCGACGAGGTTGCGATTTATCTTCCGTTGCGCTCTTTTTACGAGCACTCCTCTCAAGTGGCTGCGCTTTGCGAACATCATGGGATCGTCATGCGCTTCGATTCCGACATCTTTAATTTGAAAGTCGCGCACTCACGCGCCGATGAACTGGATGGAGACTCTCACATCACAGCATATTCCGGTTCACGGGATGGTTTGCCGAATCTGGTAAAGCGCTCGTTAGACGTGACGGTTTCTTTTGTATTGCTGGTTTTTCTGGCGCCACTGCTCCTGGCCGTTGCAGTTGCGATCAAATTTACCTCCAAAGGCCCCGTTTTGTTTCTGCAAGAGCGGGTTGGCCTCAACAAGAGAAGGTTTCTTATATACAAATTCCGCACGATGGTACCGAACGCAGACAAAATGCTACCCGATCTGGAGAGACTGAATGAGGTCAGCGGCCCAGTATTTAAGATAAAGAACGACCCTCGAATGACGCCGATTGGGCGACTGCTCAGGCGCGCTAGCATCGATGAGCTTCCGCAGCTATTCAATGTCCTGCAGGGTGACATGAGTCTCGTCGGCCCTAGACCGTTGCCGGTACGAGACTATGAGGGCTTCAGCGAAGACTGGCAGCGGCGCCGTTTCAGCATTCGTCCTGGTATTACCTGTCTCTGGCAGGTAAACGGACGGAGTTCAATTTCGTTTGAGAAATGGATGCAGCTAGACCTTCAGTATATCGACCAGTGGTCTCTATGGCTGGACTTTAAGATTTTGGCTCGTACCGTTCCCGCTGTGCTGAAGGGGTCTGGTGCCGCGTGAGAAGTTCAGGGAGTTTATCGAGACTAATATCAGGAGTGAAAACACAATGCGCATAACAGTTATCGGCTCGGGTTACGTCGGCTTAGTCTCTGCCGTTTGCTTTGCGGAACTGGGACACGAGGTGCTATCGGTAGACAACGACCACGCTAAGATTGCTTTATTACGGGAAGGACAGGTGCCTATCCATGAGCGCTTTCTTCCGGAACTACTCAACCGGCATCGGGGAAAGCGCTTATCGTTTTCGACGTCCGTCAGGGAAGCTGTCGATCAGTCCGACGCTGTGTTCATCACCGTGGGAACTCCGCAATCCGAAACCGGCGAGGCAGACTTATCCTTCGTAGAAGCCGTGGCCCGGGAAATTGCATCTGCCATTCACGATTTCAAAGTAGTCGTTGAAAAGAGTACCGTGCCGGTGCGCACCTGCGAATCATTGCGCAAGACACTCCTGTTGAATGGCGCCCGACAAGACTTATTTTCGGTTGCCTCGAATCCAGAGTTTTTGCGGGAAGGCACGGCGGTAACCGATTTTCTGTATCCCGACCGAGTGGTCATAGGTGTGGACGATCAGGTGAGCGCGTCCTTGCTTTCGTCGATTTACCGACCGCTGACAGACGGTAGTTACTATCGCCAGGAGAATGCCATTCCGTTGACCGGATATGCGCATGCTCAAGCCCCCATTATTGTTACCGATGCGAAGAGTGCGGAACTTATCAAGCATGCTTCTAACGCTTTTTTGGCCATGAAGATTTCCTTCATCAATGCGGTTGCTAACATCGCGGAATCGGTCGGCGCGGACATTGAGCAAGTGTGCGAAGGCATTGGCTCAGATTCGAGGATCGGAAGAAAATTTCTGAACGCGGGCATCGGTTATGGCGGTTCGTGCTTTCCTAAGGATGTTCAAGCGTTCCGCATGGTTGCGGAACAATGCAATTACGAATTTGGCCTGCTCACTGAAGTGATGCGCGTCAACACGGAGCAACGCACCCGGTTTTTAAGGAAGGTACGAAACGCTCTCTGGACTCTTCGCGGAAAGCGGCTGGGAGTGCTGGGACTCGCGTTTAAGGGTGATACCGACGACATCCGCGAATCCGCCGCGCTGGAAATTATCTCCGCGTTACTAAAAGAGGGTGCCTGCGTATGCGCCTACGATCCAGCCGCGATTCCCAAGGCTAAGGAGGTTCTGGACGAGAACAATATGTCGTACGCTGCCGACCCGTACATGGCGGCCGCCGGCTGCGACGCAGTACTGATCCTGACGGAGTGGAAAGAGTTCGCGCAATTGGATCTGGAAAAGCTTCGTTCGGTGGTGAAGCATCCCATCTTGATCGATGGCAGAAATCTGTATCGGCCGGCGGACGTGGCACGGGCTGGCTTTGTTTATCACAGCATTGGCCGTTCCGTTGCGATTCCTGAAAGCATGATCTTCGACGGGAAATCTGAGGCGACACGTCGTGAATCTGCGATTCGCCTGGCCACGATCCCAGGCTGGCGCCAGGAGTCGGGTCAACCGTTGCAGCCGGCTTCTTAGCCTCTCTGAGAGTCAACCGCCTTAAACGGGCTGGGCGTGGAACTCTCTACCAATCCAACGCGAACTGCCCACATCGCTTCGAATTTGTCTGCTTGGCGGCCATCGCGCCTCATTCGCCCAGAGGTTATTTACTGCCGTAGATTATTCACCGCTTGCAAGAGCCGCACTGTCACAAACAATGACATTCAAGGGAGGACAATCTTGAGCGTTGCCATTATCACGGGTTCGGCGGGCCTCGTAGGTTCAGAAGCGGTTCGTTACTTCGCTTCCTTGGGGATGGATGTGGTGGGTATCGACAATGGCATGCGGGCCAAATTCTTCGGCGAGGAGGCTTCCACTCGATGGGTCCGCGAGCAACTGGTGCGAGATCTTCCGACCTACCTGCACTACGATGTAGATATTCGCGATACGTACGAGATCTCACGTATCTTCGATCGTTTCGGAAGTGATATCTCGCTGATCATCCACGCTGCGGCTCAGCCCTCACATGATTGGGCGGCTTCGAACCCCACGCTCGATTTCACGGTCAACGCCAACGGCACTTCGGTCATGCTCGAAGCCACGCGAGAGTTTGCTCCCGAATCGGTATTCATCTTTATGTCGACCAACAAGGTCTATGGAGATCTACCCAACTACCTTCCGCTCGTGGAACACGAGACACGCTGGGAGGTTGCGGCCGACCATCCCTATGCCGCCCACGGAATTCCGGAAACCATGTCCGTCGATCAGACGGTACACAGCCTCTTCGGCGCTTCCAAAATAGCGGCCGACGTTCTGGTGCAAGAATATGGGCGTTACTTCGGCATGAAAACTGCTTGTTTTCGTGGGGGCTGTCTTACCGGGCCGAACCATTCGGGGACTCAACTCCACGGGTTTCTTGCTTACCTGATGAAGTGCGCAGTCACGCAGACCCGATATACAATTTTTGGCTACAAGAAGAAGCAGGTTCGCGACAACATCCACAGCGCGGATCTAATTCGCGCCTTCCACGAATTCTACAAACAGCCACGCAGCGGCGAAGTCTACAACATGGGTGGCGGCCGCTACAGCAACTGCTCGATGCTGGAAGCCATTGCGATCTGCGAGCAGATCACTGGCAAGCCGCTGCAGTCGACCTACGTCGAGCAGAACCGGCGCGGCGACCACATCTGGTGGGTGAGCGATATTTCTCGCTTTCAGCAGCACTATCCAGATTGGAAGTTGGAGTACGAAGTGCCACAGATTTTGCAGGAAATTTATGAATTCAACCATCAACGATGGAGCCACTCATGCGCGACTCCTGTAAGCGGAACGTCCTTGGCATCATGATGGACGCCGTCGATTATCAGATGGCGTTGGACTTCGTGTTCGAAGCGGCTGAAGAAAAGCGCGGATCGGCTATCTCCGCGCTCGCGGTGCACGGCTTAATGACCGGCACCATCAATCGCGAACAGAAGTTCCGCCTCAACCACTTTGATTTACTCGTCCCTGACGGCCAACCCGTGCGCTGGGCGCTAAACCAGTTGCATAATGCGCAACTCGGAGACAGGGTCTATGGTCCCAAGCTGACCGGTAAGATCTGCGAACGCGCGGCCGAGGAGGGCGTGCCCGTTTATTTTTACGGCAGCACGCCGGAGGTCCTGGAGGCGTTGCGAAGGAACCTCAAGGTGAAGTATCCACGGCTTGTCATCGCGGGCATGGAGCCCTCGAAGTTCCGGCGCTTGACCGGTGAGGAAAAGCCGGAGTTGGCCGCACGCATTCGCGCGTCCGGCGCCGGGATTACTTTTGTCGGTCTAGGCTGTCCTCGACAAGAGATTTTTGCATTCGAGTTTCGCGAAGCCTTGCAGATGCCGATCCTCGCCGTGGGCGCGGCATTTGCTCTTCTGGCGGGCAAGGTGGCCCAAGCTCCTCCTTGGATGCAGGACGCAGGCCTGGAGTGGGCGTTTCGGTTGGCGTCCGAGCCGCGACGATTGTGGCGCCGATACATCTATCTGAATCCCGCCTATGTGTTTTTGGTGTCGCTTCAAGCCCTCGGGCTCTCGCGCTTCACGACTGATGGCAAGTGCCCGACCGCGGAAATGCTACACGGGTGAGAGATCGACGAGAGTTCCCACATTAGATTGCACGGGACAGACATGACTAGAACTCGACGGATCCTGGAAGTCTCAGTATTAGTGGCGCTGGGCCTGACCGCCGTCTATGCGACTATCGCGTTTCAAAATCCCTGGATCGCCATGATTGTCGCTGGCGTTTTGGGATTCGTCCTGATGGTGCCAAACCTGGGTAGTGCAGCCATCGTCGTACAGGCTCGCCTGCTAAGGTCTTTTTCTTGGTGGCAACTTTTGTGGTTTGTGATGCTTTTGAGCAGTCTTGTTTTTCGGGAGCGGAGCGCATCTGAGATAAGCGCCTCCCCAGTGGACGGATGGGCTCTGTTTCGAATTGCATGTACTTTGCTGGTCGCTGCCGTTTCGTTGTTTCGCTTGACGTTCCGAAAAACAAATTGGCTACCTTTTCTCTTTTCGGGCGGGATTGGAATCTTTTCTTTGTTTGGAGTGATTTCTCTCCTTTCCGTAGTCTGGTCGGTCAATCCGTCGTGGACGCTTTACAGATCAGTTGAGTTTTTAGTCGACATCGCGGTTTTGGCTGGAGTAGTAGCTACGCTCGAATCAGTCGAAGAATACAAGAAGTTTGTAGATTGGACCTGGATCTTGCTGGGTCTCCTGGTGGCTTCAGCCTGGGTAGGCGCCGTCATAGATCCCGCCGACGGGCTCTTTGCTGATCCGTACATAGGATCCGCTCTGCCCGTGAGACTTGTGGGGGTCATGCCCGTGGTTGCCAGCAATGACCTGAGCCAAATCGGCGCCATCTTGGCTTTGGTTTCGCTATGCCGACTTTGGACAGATCCAGGCGCTCAATCAAAAAAACATTGGTATCGGTTGCTATTCGTCGCGAGCATGATCACGCTGGTGATCACTCAAACTCGGGGAGCATATGCCGCATTTTTGATCGGTTTTATCGCGCTCCTGATATTTGCTCGACGCTACGGGCTACTCGTATTAGGAGGAATCCTTGCGTTCGGAGCCGGCGTGCTGTTGCTTTTATTCACGAACTTCGGCACGAGAGTGCAGGAGTTTCTCATGCGAGGCCAGGCGGCCGAGCAAACTGGCAACTTGTCGGGGCGGCTTGAACTTTGGCAGATTTCGGTTCGAAAAATCCTGGAGCAACCCTTGACGGGCTATGGAGGATTTGCCGGATCTCGATTTGTAGTGATGGTGATGGCAAAGAACCACCTCGGGTCCAACGTGCTCAATGTATATCTCGATGCAATGCTTAATATTGGAGTCTGGGGACTCTTGCTTCTTCTCGTCCTTTTAGGCTTGGTAGGGTGGCAGTTGTTACGGTCGATTTATCGATCTTCCTCCAGCGCAGTGGAAAGGTCTCTGGCAATGGAGTTGTTCCTTGCGTATGTAATTGTCGTTATAAGCTCGATGGAATCGGGAAATATTACCACCCATCCTATGCTGTCATTCTTAATCGTTTTGGGCTTTGCCGAGTTTCTTCGGCGTCGAAACAAATTCCGGAACATCCGGCTGCAAAGCGTCCCCATCACCACAAATTAAGCTGCCTTTTCGTAGCCATCGTGCGCGTTCTCGTAATCGGACTTTCGCGGTACTCGGCGCCTACCGGCATTTGCCGATACTCGGATATGCTATGCCGCGCTTTGTCAAACATCAAAGGAGTTAAGGCCACTTTGGCAATCGGGGCGTGGCAAGAGCACTATTTTCGCGAAGCATTCGGTTCATATTCGCATTCGGATGTAAAGCTCGTGGATATACACAATGACCCCTTCTCGCGAAACGCATGGTACACCACCAAACTGCCTGCGATGGCGCGCGATCTGCGGGCTGACGTCGTGCATTTTGCCTACCCGGTGCCGTTTGTAAGAAAGCTCCACTGTCCGGTTGTGGTGACCCTGCACGACCTGTATCCCTACGAAGTGCCGGAGAACTTTAAGTTCGCGGCCGCCAATCAAGCGTTTCTGAAAATTTGCCTGCGCCGTTGCAAAGCGGTCATCTGCATATCAAGAACCACGCTGGACGGGCTAACCGAGTTTCTTCCAGATGTGGCGAAAAGCCGACTCTTGGCACAAATCTATAACCCTATTAACAGGCCAGAGACCGCAGCGAGTCAGCAACCCGTTGCGGGATTGCAATCGGGGAAGTTCGTCCTGACTGTCGGCCAGCACCGGCCTAACAAGAACCTGGATCTTTTACAACGGACTTTTGCTGCGCTGCGAGTCGATTACAAGATACCAGCAGATTGGAAGTTGGTGATCGTGGGTTCAGAGGATAGACAGACCACGGAATTGCGCGCGCTGACTCGCGAGCTGGACCTCACCAGCCATGTCGTCTATCTTTCTTCGATTACCGACTCGGAACTGGCTTGGCTTTATGGAAATTGCGCGATAGCCGCATTCCCGTCATCGTACGAAGGCCTCTGTATGCCTGTCGTTGAGGCTCTCCTATGGGGTGCGCGAGTGGTGTGTTCGGATATTCCTACCCTACGAGAAGTAGGCATGGATGCCTGCACCTATTTTCCACTGCAATCCAAACCGGTAGAGTCTTTTGCCAAAGCGATATCGACCGCGATGTTGCGTCCCGCTGAGACGTTGCGGACAAGCGCTCACTTCAGCCCCAGTGGCGCCGCACAACGGATTTACGAAGTTTACCAGTCTGTGATTTGTGCACCTGCCCCATCAGCGGTAGTTTAATAGCCCATGCGGCAGCGCACACTACTCATAGAAGTGGAAGAACGACTCGATGGCTGCTAATTCTGCCGTTCAAAGCGAAAGGATCGGTCCTGGATTTGAAACGGCGACGGCCGCAACTCGTGCGGCACCCCGACCTCTTCCTGTGGCTCAAGCTCGCTTCCACATTCCTTCGCTGGATGGCATTCGAGCCGTGGCCTTCGCCCTGGTGTTCATAGCGCATGTTTGGATATCTTCCCTCGGCGCATTTGGGGTTTCGCTGTTCTTCTTCTTGAGTGGCTTTCTCATTACTACGCTTCTACGAAGAGAGAATGATCGATATGGGACCATATCGCTGCGAAACTTTTATCTGCGGCGAGCGCTTCGCATCTTCCCGCCTCTCTATCTAACCATTGCTTTTGTTCTTTTCCTCGTTGTGATTGGATTAGCCGAAGGGCGAATTGAAGCCGGGCCGATCGCGGCAGCAACAGCCTATGGGGCCAACTATTGGGAAATCTTCAAGGGTTTTCATATAGCGGGCTTTACCCCGTTCTGGTCTTTGGCGGTGGAAGAACACTTTTATCTTTTCTTCCCACTCTTATTTCTCTTCATGAACAAATCTGGGATGTCTTACAAGAAGCAGGCGATTTTGCTGGGAGGAATTTGCGCGGCAGTACTAGCCTGGCGCTTGGGTCTTGTGTTGGGATGGAATGAAACAAATCCGCTTCGAATCATGTACGGAACGGACACGAGAATCGACACGATACTTTTCGGCTGCATCCTGGCTTTAGTGGCCAATCCTGTGATGGACCATAAGATCAGGCCGTCCTTGTTTTTCTTTCTTCTCGGGTTAGGTTTGCTAATGCTCAGCGTAATGTACCGCGGTCCGCTGTTTCGTCTTACTGCTCGCTACACTTTGCAGGGCATCGCTTTCATGCCAATCTTCACGTTTGCGATCTTGAAATCTGATTCCTATTTTAGGTGTTTGAACTGGAGATGGGTCGCCTTCATCGGGACTCTTTCCTACACGCTCTATTTGATTCATCTGACACTATTGGAAACCGCTCTGGCGCACTTCCGTTCAAGAAACATTGCTGCCTTGATTGCAATTGCTGCGTCGGTTCTATACGCGTATGCGATGTACCGGATGGTTGAGTTCCCGGCGGCCCAACTACGCAGGCGCACAGCTTAGTATTTGCCAGGCATTTTTCCCAGAATCCGCAGGCTAATCCAAGAGCAGCTGATCCTGCATTTACTTACATCCGAAACAATGTTCAAACGCTACACAAAAAGCACGCTGGCCCAGAATACGCTCTGGATGGTTCTAGGGCAGGGGCTCAGACTGGGAATTTCGGTTCTCTACTTCACGGTGATTGCGCGTTCACTGGGAACGCATAATTACGGTGCCTTTGTTGCCGTCGTTTCGTTGGTAGCGATTGTATTTCCATTCGGAGCCCTGGGCAGCGGGATTCTCCTTATTAAGAACGTATCGAGGGACCAGAGTCTCTTCGGCGTCTATTGGGGTCGGGGACTGCTCACCACGACCGTGGCGAGTTCCGCCTTATTATTGGTGACAGTAGCGCTGGCGCGCTTCATTTTGCCTACAGAAATACCATTTCTTCTTCTATTGCTGGTATCTGCTTCAGATCTCATTGGCATGAGCCTCATCTGGATAGCCGGCCAGGCATTTCAGGCCTTTGAGCGGCTCAACTGGACCGCGATTATCCACGTGCTGATAAGCGCAACCCGGTTGATAGGGGCTTTGATAGTGGTCCAAATTCATCCCCATCCGACTGCGCTCCAGTGGGGATATATTTATTCCTGCAGCACCGCAACGGTGGTTGTTGCTTCCCTGGCGCTGGTCACAGCCAAACTTGGATTGCCACATTTCGCCTGGCCACGTTCAAAAGCGGAACTTCGCGAAGGATTCTACTTCTCGGCTAGCCTGTGCGCGCAAACCGTTTATAACGACATTGACAAGACCATGCTGGCTAGCCTTAGCACGCTGGAGGCGACTGGAATTTACGGAGCTGCCTACCGCATACTCGAGGCCTCTGTTGTTCCCATCGCATCGCTTCGGCAGGCTGCCTATCCCAACTTCTTCCGTAGAGGCTTGCATGGCATCTCCGGCTGTTTGCCCTACGCCAAACTGCAGGCCGCGCGGGCGCTGCTTTGTGGGGTGGTGATTGCTGCCGGCCTCCTCGTGCTTGCGGGCGTCGTGCCATATTTCCTCGGCCAGGAATACGCACGTGCTGTCGAAGCTTTGCGTTGGCTTGCCATATTACCCGTCTTCAGAGCTGTCCATTATTTCTATTCTGACGCGCTGAGCGGGGCAGGACATCAAGGGCTACGTACCGCCCTTCAGGTCGCAGTCGCCTTATTCAACGTGCTGATTAATTGTTGGCTAATTCCAGCCTATTCGTGGCGTGGCGCTGCGTGGTCCAGCATCGCGTCTGACGGCCTTCTCGCTGTTGCGGTGGTAGTAGCAGCATGGATGTTGTCTCGGCAGCAGGGAACTTCGACGACGCTGGCCGAATCCGAGCTGGCTGAAAGCGTTGCGTCCTAGCTAGCCAGTGGAAGTAGTTGAGGCAGGCCGCCAATTCGACGGCAGGGCAAATTCTCTTTGCACGTTGGAGACGACATCGCTATGAATGCTAACGTAGTTTTAGAGCAGAGGCCGGGGCTCGGGCAGTACGAACTTCCGCAGACGGACTATCCTAAGCTGCATTTAGGTTGCTTTGACCAGCCGCTCGCGGGATGGGTCAATACGGACATAACTCCCCACATCTGGGTTTCCAAAATTCCCTTTGCTGCGAAGCTCTTGCATTCCGCAGGAAGAATATCTTCGAAGAGATTGGCGCAGCACCAAGCGGGGATATTCCGGCAAATTCAGTATTTGAACCTCAGCAAGAGGTTCCCTTATCCTTCTAATTTCTTTGGAGCGGTCTTTACGAGTCACGTGTTGGAACATCTCTACCCCGCGGTTGCAATCCATTGCCTTCGAGAGTGTCTGCGTGTCTTACGCCCCGACGGAGTGCTGCGCATAGCAGTGCCTGATTTGGACAGGATGGTTCGGGAATATGACTCCGCCGATCCTGAATCATTTTTGCAAGAGGTTTTTCAGTATGGAGTGGGGGCCGACAAGAATTCACACCATTGGCATTACAACTACACCAATTTGCGCTCTCGTCTCTTGAGCCTTGGATTCTATAGAGTAGAGCGCTGCGACTTTAGGGTTGGCGCGTGTCCTGACGTGCAGACCATCGATAGCCGGCCCACATCACTCTTTGTCGAAGCGCTTAAGTAGCCAACTGAGCTTCCACAATGGATAACAACAACAAGCCAAAGCGACTGAAAGTCGCACTCATGGTGAATATAGTCGCCCCGTCCAGAGTCGCTCTCTATTCCGGACTCGGGGAGCATTTTAATCTGCTCCTATTACATGGAGGAACCGAGAACAATCGCGAGTCATGGGATGACGTGGGGAAAGAGATTCCGAATGCAGACGTCCGGCGGGCGTGGGGGTTTCAGATTCGGAAGATGCAGAAGTCGAATGGAAAGGTCTTCAATCCGCAATTCATCCACGTCACCCCCGGGTTCGTCTGGCACTTGATTCGTTTTCGGCCGGACGCAGTCATCAGCATCGAGATGGGGTTCCGCACTCTGATCGCTCTGCTCTATGGAAGCCTCGCGCGACGGCCGGTCTGGGTCTGGTGGGGCGGAACCATACATACTGAACGCAAAATCGGCAGAACGCGTCGGGCGCTACGTTTCCTCATATCCCGGTGGGCGCGCAATTGGATCAGCTACGGCAAGACATCGACCGAGTACTTGATGACTTTAGGAGTTCCTGGGAATCGCATTCTCGAAGCGCAGAACAATGTGGATGAGCGCCGCTTCAGCGAAGCGGTGGAACCGGCCTTCCAGGTTTCTCCCTTGCCGGCATTGCTTCATGTTGGCCAATTCATTGGCCGTAAGGGTGTCGATCTGCTTCTGAAAGCTGTCGCCACGGTGCAGCAGGAGGGGCACGAGTTTTCTCTTCTTCTCGTGGGCAGCGGACGCGACAAGCAGGAACTGGAAGCGCTGGCAAGGGATCTACAGTTGAAAAATGTGCGTTTTGAGCCAGCACACGATCCTCTTAAAATGGCGGCCGTTTACCGGAGTGCGGATGCTCTGATCTTTCCTACTCTGGAAGATGTTTGGGGGCTTGTGGCGAATGAGGCCATGCTTTGCGGCGTGCCCGTGCTGTGCTCGAAGTATGCCGGATGCGCGACAGAGCTCGTCCCGGCGGAAAGCATTTTCGATCCGCAAAATGCTGTCGAGTTTGCTCGTAAGTTCCGCGATGCAGTCGCCGGCCGACTGCCAAAGCCAGATCGCTCTCGGCTGAGGTCAACTCCGGAGATTGTGAGCCGAATCGTTCATACCATTAAAGCTTCAGTCGACAGAGGAGCGGAAACGGTTCAATCGGCCCCAGTGGGCAGACCCAGCTAGGAAATGCCGGGAAGAATGGGGGATGCAGTCCTCACTTTGAAATCCACGGTGACATGTACGCGTAGATTCTGTTTCGCCTTAGTCCTGCTCGGAGTAATGTTCTCGGGCGCGAGCGAGTCTGCCAATATCGTAGCGCCGGAACGGCCCATCCCGCGGACGTTTTTTGGCATGCATATTCATCAAACGATCGATAAGACCCCTTGGCCGGATGTGCCGGTGCCCACCTGGAGACTGTGGGATTCGCAGGTGAAATGGCCGGATCTGGAGCCCAGCAAGGGACAATGGCGGTTTTTTGCACTTGATAAATATGTGGCCATGGCACAGCAGCACAATACGGAGATTTTGTTGCCGCTGGCTATAACTCCGCAGTGGGCTTCGGCACATCCGGATGCGAAATCAGGATGGCAAAAGCCTGGATTCACCTCCGAACCATCGGATATGAACGATTGGCGCGACTATGTCAGACAGGTCGTGACTCGGTACAAGGGTCGCATCTTTGCGTATGAAATTTGGAACGAACCGAATTTGAAGCAATACTGGATCGGCAACACCGACCAACTGGTAGCTATGACGAAAGATGCCCACGACATAATCAAGAGCATCGATCCGTCGGCAATTCTGGTTTCCCCCTCGGCTACGACAGGACGCGGCCTTCCCTGGCTGGCGGATTTCCTGAGCAAAGGCGGCGGGCGCTATGTGGACGTGATTGGTTATCACTTCTACGTTTTCCCGCATCCTCCAGAGGCGATGCTGCCCCTTATCGAAAAAGTAAGGCAGACGATGAAGGACAACGGCGTCGAAGACAAACCCATATGGGATACTGAACTAGGTTGGGCCGAACCAAAGCCGTTTCCCTCAGACGAGATGGCGGCGGCGTACGTGGCACGGTCGTTCATACTTAGTTGGGCCGCAGGGATCCAACGCGTTTACTGGTACGCCTGGGACAATCACAGTTGGGTGACGATTGAGACTACAGGCACAGACAACAAGACCGTGCGTCCAGCCGGGCAGGCGTATGGCGCGATCCAGAAATGGCTGTCGGGCGCATCAATGGACGCGTGTAATGAGAGTGCGGACCGGACTTGGACGTGCCAATTACACCGCGGGAAAGAATCGCAGTGGATTGTCTGGACTGCCGACGATGCACAAAAGACCTTTATGGTGCCGACTGCGTGGCGCGCTCAGGGTTGCACACCTTTATTAGGAGAGCTCTACCCTGTAAAGGGTTCTAACATTCCGATAAGCCAGGTGCCGGTGTTGCTGGTGTCAGGAGCAAGCAATACGGCGAAACTCCGAAAATCGACCGGAATCGCTCAACAATGACACAAATAGAAACAGAGAAACGAGGAGAGCAGTGTCCGAGCCACCCTGAAGTTCGGCCCCCGTAGAGGTGTCTGAAAATTCGTTTCGGGTAAGCCAGTCGCAGATGGAATCTGGTTGCTACGCTGTGGAAATCTCTGCACGAAGGTTCTAGGTCTGTTTCATTGTACCCTACTTTCGCAGCTCTACTTTTGTACCCTCTACCTTCGTGACCTTGATGGACGTTAATGTAGGAAATAAACTCAGGCTCGCGGTTAGGATCCGTTTGCGGCGTCAGAATAATGGGGCGCTCCAACAGATTCAAAAAGGAATCCCCATGACGGCCGTTGAGCGAGGACAGTTCTCCAATGACACCTTCTGGAAGCACCGCACCCACTACCTAGCTTTGAGTTGTCTCGCATTGGCACTCCTGTTAAGCGGTAGTCCGGCGATGGGATTAAACAGGCCCGTGGAACCTCGTTATACGCCGTCAGGGGGGACCTACGCTGTCGGGCAGCATATCACTCTGAGCAGCAGCACCCCGGGTACGGTGATCCATTACACGGTCGACGGAAGCGATGCCTCGGTTAACTCAACGGTCTACACCGCCCCGCTGGTGCTCACCGAGGGAGAGATTGTTCGGGCCATCGCTGTCGTCGGAAACGTTAGCAGTTACCTGGCGTCGGCGAGTTTCTTTGTCTTGCCGAGGCCCGTGGAACCTCGTTACACGCCGCCAGGCGGGACCTATGCGATCGGGCAGCAGATCACACTAAGCAGCAGCACCCCCGATACGGTCATCCATTACACGGTCGACGGAAGCGATGCGTCGGTTAACTCAACGGAGTACACTGCCCCACTGGTGCTCACTACGGGACAGATTGTCCGTGGTATCGCCGTCGTCGGAAACACTAGCAGTTACCAGGCGTCGGCGAGCTTCGCCGTAACATCCGACTCTTCTTCCTCGTCTATCCCCGCTTCGCTGTTCGGTCTTACCGTTCTGGACTTTACCAAGTTGTCGCCCTCAATGTCGTTTGGAACAACTCGATCATGGGATGCTTGGCCCAACCTCGATTGGTCCGAAGCCAACCCTTCGCCCGGCACCTACAAATTTGCCGATCTCGACAAATTCATCGCAGTCAATCAAGCCCGCGGAGCTGAGATGATATATACCCTGGGCAGAACGCCCAGATGGGCTTCCTCACAGCCAAATGCGCCTGGTCCCTATGGTCCAGGCCAGTGCGCTCCGCCCGCCGATATGAGCGATTACGAAAATTATCTCACCGCCATTGTTACCCATGCAGCTGGCCGGATCAAATATTGGGAGCTGTGGAATGAGCCCGATGATAAAAGCTTCTACTGCGGCGACATGGCTACCATGGTTACCATGGCGAAATACGCGACCAAGGTCATCAAGGCGATCGATCCCAACGCATTGATTCTATCGCCGGGTGTCACGGGTGGCCCTGGCCCTGCCTGGCTAGCTTCGTTTCTTTCTGGAGGCGCCTCCCCTTATGTCGACGTCATAGCCTTCCACGGCTACTGGAGCGCGTATGCTGAAGATCTAGTCCACGTCATCACAAACTATAAGGCTGTGATGTCCGCAGATGGCGTAGCCGGCAAACCCCTGTGGGATACGGAGGCAAGTTGGGGTGGATTCGGGAATCGCGGCACGCCGAGCAACTCATGTCAGGTAGGTTTCATTGCCAAGTATTACTTACTACACTGGTCGATGGGTGTACCTCGCTTCGTGTGGTATGCCTATGACGGTGGCCCAATCTGGGGCGGCTTATGGAATTCCGCCACAGGCGAAACTACGGCTGCCAAGTCCTATGCTGAGGCTTACCGCTGGCTGGTCGGGGCCACGCTCACCTCGCCATGCTCTGCGAACAAAACCAGCGCAATCTGGACATGCCCACTCTCCCGTCCCGGCGGCTATTTGGCCGAGGCTGTTTGGATCTCCAACACAACGGCCGTTTTCACCGTGCCGTCGCAGTACACAGAGTATCTGGACCTCGCAGGTACCGTTCACAAGATCAGCGGCTCAACCATTACCGTTGGCGACGAGCCCATTCTCTTGGAGACCGGAACTCTTCCTTAAGACCGCGTAGAGCGCATTTAGGAGTTTCCTTGCGTGGGGGCTCTGTCGCGCCAATCTCGAATCGCAGGCAGCGGAGTGGAGCAGTTACACATCCTGCAATCCTCAAAGGAAGCATTCTGTCGATCTGAGGTCGCCGAAAACTCAAGATCAAGCTTTTCTGCAACATTGCAGCGAATTGCACTGCCGAAATATTTTGAAGTTTAATTGAACTTGTAGTACAGCAATACCCGGCTTCATCGTTCCTACCCCCCGCCGGCTCCCCCCAACCCAGAGTCGCTCAAAGCTGTCCTGCAACAGAATTCTGCCATTCACCGGCATTGATTCAGGATGAATATCCTTTCCGTTAACAACACGGTGGACCTTTATGGTGCCAGCCGTTGCATGGAGCGAGTGTTCGGCCGATTCGCCGAGGACGGGCACGAGGTACACGCAGTGTTGCCTGGGAATGGCCCACTGGTTGACCTTCTCGAGGCTAAGGGTGTGCACGTTCACATTCACCACTGCCTATCCATTATCGAACGCTCGAAAGTCAGTTCCTTCGGGGGATGCCTTCGTCTGCTCGTTCTTTTTCCTGTCTCCGTGATCCAACTCGCGATACTTACGCTCCGCCTTGATATCGATGTGATTCACGCTAACACCGGAGTCTTGCCCTCGTGTGCGCTCGCTGCGCTCATCACTGGCAGGCCTCACATCTGGCATATTCGCGAACTCTTTGGGGAATTCGGCAGGCTGTGGAAGCCTTACCAGCGCTACATATCGCTTCTCGCGACCGCTATTGTGGCTATCTCACGCTGCACGCGCGATCAGTTCGATCCTGCTCGCAGGAGTAAGGTTCAAACTATCTACGACGGCTTGGATGAAACGGAGACGCAAGTAAATTGGGTCCGCCGGAATGCATTTCGTAGCTCTTTTCCCGCTGACAAATTCCTTGTCGGTGTTGTAGGGCGGATTAAGTGGCACCGAAAAGGGCAGGAAGTGCTGGTACGAGCCGCAAGTCTTTTGAAAAAGCGGCATCCGCAGATTCACTACATTCTGGTTGGTTCAACCGCACCGGGCAACGAAGAACATGAAACCAAGCTGCGCGAGTTGATCGCTGCATCTGGCCTGGTGAGCGACTTCACATTGGTGGGTGACACTAAAGATCCGATTTCGGTGTTCGCTGCGCTGGATGTTGCCGTTGTTCCGTCGGTTCAGCCGGAGCCCTTTGGATGCGTGGTGATCGAAGCTATGGCGGCAGGTACCCCGGTGGTTGGAAGCCGTTGCGGCGGCATAGCCGAACAGATCGTCGACGGAGAAAGCGGCCTCTTGTTTCCACCTGGCGATGCCGAAGCTTTAGGCAATGCGCTGAGCCGCCTCATCAACGACCCACCGCTGCGTAAGCGCATGGTGGAGGAAGGACTTCGTCGTGTTCGCACTATGTTTCCGCTCGAAACCACTTACCGGCATATGGCCACCCTTTTTGCTCAAGTTACCGGCCCTGAATTCAACGCCTCTCTTCGGAGAGACCCGCTATAAGTGCAACAGTACAGCTGAACAACTCCCGCCGCAGTCGTACAAATTCCTGAAAGGGATGTACCAGCTGGACTACCAAGAATACATCCTCCGACAGCCTTGATGGCGCAATAGCAAATAGACAGAAGCATTTTAGCGCGATTGTAAAGGTCGGGCTGAGCGGAATCTTGTAATGCATGAATCGTCATCCTACTCGAATGGCGTCGGACCGCGAGGTGTAGAAGATAAAGGAGCAGCAATGACCAAAGTAGAAAACGCCAAGATTTTAATTGGGATTGTTACTTACAACCATCGTACATTTCTGGCGCAGTGTTTGGACTCCATACAGGGGAGCTCTAAGTTCAATTCGCTCAAGGTCGTCTTGGTCGATAATTGCTCCTCGGATGGCTCAGCGGAGTTCGTTCGCGATCATTACCCGTGGGTCGAGATAATAGAACAAACGCGCAACAGTTCATTCGCCGCTAACAACAACCGCGCGTACGCGAGTTTCCCAAGCGAGTACTTTCTGATGCTCAATCCAGATACCGTACTCGAAACGAATGCTGTCGATACTCTCGTCAAATTTATGGAGGAGCATCGCCATTGCGGCGTCTGCGGGCCAAAACTGGTTTTCCCGAACGGGTTATTGCAGTATTCCTGCCGACGATTTCCGACTCTTTGGTCAACGCTCCTTCGTCGAACGCCGTTTCGCATGCTCTTGCCAAGGGAACTCCGAGGGGTGAAGCACTTGATGACGTCTGTTTCCCACGATAGTGAAATGGCCGTGGACTGGATGCTTGGCGCGTGTCTCCTCGTGCGTCGCCAGGCTATCGTGGGGACGGGACTGCTCGACGAGGCATTCCCACTATATTGTGAAGAAATCGATTTATGTTTTCGGCTGAAAAAAGGCGGCTGGCGGACTTACTACGTGCCGACCGCAAAAGTTGTTCACCATCATCTTGCAAAAAGCGATTCGAAGCTATTCTGTCGTGAGAGTTTGCTCCATGCCGTCAGCATGATGCATTTCATGAACAAGCATTATCTTTCACTCGATCGCGGCGCTAGCAGATTGTCAGGCATAAACAGGTTGCAACCAGCAGGCTCACGCCTGGATGCATCGCAAGACACCTAACGGATCTATCCATTCGACGATACTATGCTTTACGTCACTTAGATAGGGCTGCTTCCTCAACGTGGAGGTGCGTGCCAGTTCCTGTTGTACTCGATTGGGCGCTTTGGTAATAAAGCAGTGTCAAAATGAGCAGACCGAAATAGGAGGGAAAAGTGAAAGTGATACCTGTGAAGGCGATAATAATCATGTAAGCAAACGCGAGCAGGGTATGTCGACGCATATCAGGGGCCGAAGCCAGGCACACTCGAAGCACACCGGCGACACCTACCAAGAAAATAACGCCGCTGAGAATACCACCTGCCAGGCCGACTTCCAAAAAGCCGTTGTGACTGTGACCGGACCACCATGCGATCTTCGTCAGAGCCTGACGTGCGCCATCGAAGCCAAACCCGAGAACAGGATTGCGGATGAGTAGAGCGACGGCGCCTCGCCACAGTTCGAGGCGGCCATCAAGCCCGACGGCTTCGGCCGCCACGTCGTGGCCGTAGACCATATCCAGCGGACGGGTCAAAGATTGGCTGAAGTCGGCGCCACGAAGAAGAGTCACATAGAGGCCGGCGCAAACAGCCAAACACGCACCGCTAACCAGGGCGACGACACGCCATGATCGGGCGGTTCGACTGTTGACAAGATATTCGATAGCGAGCAGGAGTAGCAGGACTGCGGTACTCAACTTTCCGCCCGCAACCATATTGATCGCGAGAAGAAAGAGCCGCGAGATCCAATGGGAGCGACGGAAAATTATAGGGGCGAGCAGGATCAAATACGCCGCGGTTTCCCCCATGGTGCCGGGGAATGTCCCGAAAACCGAAAGCCGCGTCCGCCCATCGTAGTCGTCGAAACTCCACAGTGGAAACCGGCTGGGAAGTGCGACGCCGAGAATCAGACCGACAGCCAGAGACGCGGTGTAGGTCCAATAGATCGATTGGAAAAGGCGAGTCGCGAGTCCTAATTGGCTCGCAAGATAGGCCGTCCCGAGCACGATAAAAAGAAGGAGTCCCTTCGCGAGACTAAGTGGGGGATTGAAGGACCTCCAGGAGGATGCGAGCGCGAAAACTCCAAAGCCTACAAAACACAGAAGAACTGGCGATGGCGCGAATTGTCTCCGGGCATGACGGGAAGCTGCAAATGTACATACGAATGCGGCACCCTGCAGCGCGAACTCCAGGACGCCTTGTATCCCGGTTTGTGCGGATAGCGGATCGCGGCTGACATATTTGTGCAGCGACAATGCATAGAGGAACCCTGCCAGATAGACAAGCCGCTGCTTTCGGATATCGCTAAGATCAGGCATTTGTCGGCTTCTCGCTCAAAGTCTCGGTGAGGCATCCCTCTCTGTCAAGCTGCGTCTTGATGAACTCATCCCAGTTTGCAACGAAAGCCTGAACGCTGTACCGACGGGCAGCATCTTGGGCAGCCTTGCCGAGTTCTCTACGGCCTCCTGGACCAATCGCCAAAAGACGTTTTATCGCTGCGGTTATAGATTCGCAGGTGCGTTCAAGAAAAATACCGTTCTCTCCATCCACCAGATAATCCTCTACTCCATTGAGGCGAGGAACCAGTAGAGGGAGACTGGCCGCGGCCGATTCAATGGCAACCAACAAAAACGTTTCATATAGAGAAGGCATGCAGAAGGCGTCCGCGGACCAAAGAAACGGTGCCACATCACGTTGCATACCCACGAACTTAATCTGGTCGCGGATATTCAACGCTTTTGCGCGATCGCCGTAATACTCTATCCAATGTTCCGAGCCTCCAACAACCAAAACCTTCACGTCAGAATCCTTTACTTGTGCCACCGCCTCCAGCAGAAGATGTAGCCCCTTTCGTTCAAACTGGCCGAGAGCGACGAAGACCAGCACCATATCGGAAGAAATAAATCCCAACTCTCTGCGGTAAACATCGCGATCAAAAGTGTCAGCCGGTTTTGAAAGACGGAAGTAGTCGACGGAATTCGGCAGCAGATGAATCCTTCGAGCCGCGAACGGGTAGGCTTCGGCCAGTTCGCGACCAAGACCGCGCGAAGGTACAATAAGCGTCCGAGCGAACCGGTAGAGCAGCGGCTCAAGAATATAAGCGCGAATGGCTTGATCGAGACTCAATAACATTCCCCGGACCCCGGGCTGTCGAGACTGGCTCCAATGCCGGCTGAGATAAGCGCGATAGCAAAAGTGGACGTAGGATACGCTGCCCAGAAACGTAAGCACCTCCACCTTCTCCACTAAGTCAAAGTGGGCGTGGTGTTTGAGTCTGTACAAGCCGTAATAAATCGGAGCCAGCATATGGAACATTACGGAGAGTAAAAGTGTCGGCCGCCGGTACGCGGGAATGCGGACAAACTCGATCCTGGAAGGATTTGGATTGTCGAATTCGACAGCGAAAACGGTGAAATCGTATTTATCAGCGAGGCCCGCGAGCATGCGCAAATGGCAGCCCCCCATGGGACTGTCTGGCTGGACAAAGTAGTCGAAGATGGCGATCTTGGGTTTGCACCCTGTGTAATAAGCAGTCAATGATTTCTCCAATCTCACAGTCGGGCATTCACAAGGAAGCCAAGGCGATAGCGCCGTTAGGGCTTGGATTGAGTCGGTCCATCGCATAAATCAGGTACCAGCCGGCAACCGCCTTCATGGCGTTGACGACAAGGAGACCGTACACCGCTGCGCGCAGACCGAACCGAACGACAAGCGGCAGCACAACGCAAATCGCAACTAGCATCGCGCAGACCTGTTGGATGAACAGAGCCTTAGTCTTCTCCATACCTGCAAGTATCGCGCCAGCAAACATCGAGACAAACTCAAGCGCATAGCTGGCGACAAAAATAGGTAAAAGTGGAGCGCTTAAAAGATAGGTCGAGTTCCTTCCGTAAAACAACGCCAGGACTCGGCTACCTCCAACCAAAAGAATCACGAAGTAAACAGCGGCTATGCCACCACTATAGAGCATGTACTTCATGGCGCTTCCCGGAATACGAGCATCCTGCTGACGATGTTTTGCAATCGAAGTCATGATAAGGTTGTTCGAACTCAACAGAACTGGGTTCATCAAAGCAACCAACTGGAAGAGAGACTGAAAGATTGCGACGGGCACAAATCCGTATCGATAGGCTAAGGCCCAAGGAAACGCCTGTAGGCCGAAAAACGCGACCAGCTTGGCCAATACGCTCCATCTCCCCAGGATCCAAATCTCACGGCCGAATGAACGCAGCCATTCAACTTTGGTCGGACTTGGCCGGATTTGAATAGCCTGCAACAATGCCCCTAGCAGAGAGGTTCCTGCGATCGCGAGAAAGACAGTTGGAAGACCAGGTGTTCCCCACAGACAAAAGCAGCCGATCAGGGCAGCTTGACCAAGGTAACTGATAGCGTCTCCACCTATAGCTCGTTCATAGCTCATCCCGGAAACGAAAACTGTCCGCAAAGCTTCCTGAAGTTGCCAGCAAACGCTTGCCGCCACGACAAACAAGAGCAAACGCTGCTGAGCGATATATGAGCTGGCGATGAGCAGAACAATTACATTTACGATCGCTAAGCCCAAAGTTGCGACCACGCCTCCAAAGGCGACTTTGACGAGTGATCCGTGGTCTGCCCGCGCTCCTCGGATACAAATGGTGTAAGTAATAAGGGCGGCGTGAATATTGTTCAAAAAAAGCATCGCATTGAGTAACAGAGCGAATACACCAAAGTGGGCGGCAGACAGGTGGCGAATGAGGATTATGTTCGTGCAGAAATTTCCAGCACTAATCACTCCCTGGTCGCACAAAGCCCAAAAGGTCGTACGGGACGTCGCGTCGGACATTGTTCTCCATTGGCGGATGGTAGTTTGTGTCGGTATGGTACTCGAACCGGGACCACGAGGCAACGTCGTATCGCTAACGATCATGCGTATTTATTCACTGTTTCAACTTGATATTTGAATTAATCAAGCGCTCGAAAGGTTCGAGTAGTTTGCTATAGTACCGGGAAGAATGAAAAGTTGAGTGGATGCGCAAATCCAAGGGAGGAAGATGTCGTAATGCATGAAGTTAGAGACGGTTCCGACAACAGCTTGTCGTCGAAATCGAAGAGTCCGGTAAGGATAGGCTGCATAGGCGCCGGCGACATCGTTCGAGCCACGCACCTTCCGGTGCTGAAGGCAATGACGGATGTGGAAGTTGCATGGATCTCCGACGCAAACGAAGGCCGCGCCCGGGAATTGGCAAAGGTATATGACGTTCCGGTTTGTCCTCTGCCAGAGGATCTTTCCCGGTTGCCGATCGCAGATGTGTACCTGATTGCGTGTCCTTTCGGAGTACGTGATCCGTACTATGCGCTATTGCGAGAACGTTCAGTCTCTCTTTATGTGGAAAAACCTTTCGCAAGAACGTTAAAACGGCACGCGGAATTATGTTCGTGGTTTCCAGAGTTTGCTCTGGCTTCCGGTTTGATGATGCGCTGCTGGGGCGCCAACCTCATGGTCCGGAAGATATTGCAACAGCGGCTTTTCGGTCCATTGCGGGCCGTACGATTTGGTTTTGGCAAGCCCGGCATCGTTACCCGCGGGAACTACTATTTCGAAACCAAACGGGGGGGTGCAGGGATGATTTCCGAGGTGGGTATTCATGGCATAGATGCTGCTCTATTCGTAACCCGCACGAGTCGTGCCACGATTACATCGGCCTGTACTGTTTTAGAGGACGACCTGGACTTGCATACTGAAGCGCAGTTTCGCGCTCGCACGGCGGACGATCAGGAGTTTGATCTTGAATTCACAGTTAGTAGCCTTCAACCAACTATTGAGGGCATCGAAATTGAGTGCGAATACGCAACCCTATCTTATCCCCTGCCAGGGCAGGGATATGCATTGCTCGGGGAGGACGTCAATATGAATGTTGCCGTGCGACCGACGGATGGAGGCGCAACTTATACAATCGGACCCGAATATGTTCCCGCCTACCCAGCGACCAAATTCCAGATGTTTCATGAATATTGGACGCAATTCTTAAACGGACTAAATACGCGGACCGCTAATTGGACCTCGGCGGCAAAGGCGCAGCTTACGACAGATGTTATCGAGCAGTGTTATCAATTCAAGACCAGTGCAGTGGGAGCATGCGCAAGTGACTAGGAAAATCGGGATCGTCGGCGCTAACGGCCAATTAGGTTCCGAGGTGTGCCTTTTGCTGAATCAGATGGAGGGCATCCAGCCAGTCCCTATCTGCAGGAATCAGGTTGGTGCCAGCTTTCTTCGGCGATGCGGCCTCGATGTCAGGCTTGGAACGACCGACAATGAGGTCAACAGTCGCAAGCTTCTCGAGGATCTTGACCTGGTCGCCGATTTCTCTCTTCCAACTGGTGCCTCTTCGCACGTGCGTTCGCAGATAACTGTGACAGTGACTAACATATTGCGCTTTGCACCTGCTGGAGTACCGTTTGTCTATCTGAGCAGCATCTTGGCGTTCGGCAATCCCGACTTTCGCGCCGATTTGCGAACCTATCGTTTCTCCGGTAGCGAGTATGGATCGACTAAACGATTTGCCGAACATTTGGTGCGAAAATTGTCGGCCAAATACGGCAGAGCCGCATATCTTTTCCGGGTCGGCGTGGTTCACGGCGATCTACAAGCAGCGACGAGACAGGCACTCAAGGACCTCAGGGCGAGTGCGCATCTAACTGCCTACGTCCCGGATTGCGAATCTTACACCGTGTTTGCCTTTACAGTCGCCGAAGCTTTGGTCTCGGCTGTTCATCAAACGGATCGTCCGGGGTTGTATACCTTGGTCTCCAACCCGGCATGGTCTTGGAATGATCTGCATCAGTACTTGTGCGAAAAGGCAGGGGTTGACCAACCCCGTGTTCTGATCCAACCTCAAAGAATCCGTTCTGTTGGCCTGTTGCGCAGGCTACAGCGTTCAGTGTTTGGCGTGCTGCGAAGGCGGAAAGAGTTTCTCAAGGGCTATATCGGTGCCTTCTTACCGAAGGTTGAACAGCAAATGCGGGCAACTTACCACATGCGGAACGCTGCAGCGGAGATTGGTCGCGGTGTAATGGAGAGCCAGTATATGCCATATTTCACTAACTTTAGTCGGTATCCGGGCAGAAGGTTGAACGGACTCAGTGACAGCAGAGTTACCATGTGCGGCCCGTCACGCAGGTTGCAGGCGACCATAGACCTGAAGGCTCAGCGAGAGTCACAATGATCTGACTTTCTACTCAAAGATTAAGATTATGGTGAACCGCGGGCGGATTGAAGGAGGACGCACATGCAACTGATCGAATCCAGAGCACTGCTTCCTACGCGACGTGAAATGGCAGTTCGCATATTCCGGCAGCGAGTTGTCTTCCTGATTTGCTTCCTGCTCGTTATGGCTGGTTTTGTGCTCACGGGTCAATTCACCCCGATGTATAGAGCGGAGATGAAGATCCTCATTCGTAAAGAACGCGTTGATCCGAAGGTGACCACAGGGCAGAATAGTACTCCGGAATTGCAGAGTGTCGTTGTCCGGGAAGAGGATCTCAACTCCGAGGCGGAACTGCTCAAGGGAGATGATCTTCTTCACGACGTTGTCGTTCAGGCTGGATTGGTGCGGGCTGGCAGCAATGATCCAATCGCGATTGCGAAGGCCCTCCGCAAGATGAAAAGGAAATTAGACGTGTCTCCTGTCACGAAGACTGATCTCATAGCCGTCAGCTATGAGTCTGCCAACCCCGAGCGGTCGCGGCAGGTGTTGACAACTTTAGAATCGCTTTACCTCGCGAAACAGCGCAATGTGCGGGTGAACGATTTCCAAGTCACTTTCTTCGACCAACAGGTGACCCTCGAGCGCAACGCACTTGCCGCCGCCGAGGTGAAGTTACTCGGCTTTACTCGGACGAACGGCGTTGTGTCCGCCGCCCTGCAGCGTGATCTCACTATTAGGCGCATGGAAGACCTGAACCAGGAGCAAATGCAGAACTCGGCCGAGATGGCCAATCTGCAAGGACGAGTCAAGAATCTGGCCACCCAACTCTCTGTCGAGAATCCGCGCATTTTGACTGAGAGCAAGACGGCAGACAATCCGCAACTTCTACAGCAACTCAAGTCCAGTCTTCTCGCTTTGCAGCTCAAGAGGACGGAGCTGCTGAATAAGTACGACGCGCACTATCGCCTTGTAGAGGATGTTGACCGCGAGATCGCTACAGCGCAGCGCCTGATCGACGATCAAGCTAACGCTCTTATAATGGAAAACAGCTCAAACATAAATCCAATACACCAAGCTCTCGAGACGGAATTTGAGGAAGGAACAGCGCAGCTTTCCGGACTGCGCGACAAGCAAGTGAAACTTGTTCAATCCTCGGCAGAGCTGGAGAACTCCGCGGAAGATCTGGTGGCTAAAGACTCGGAGCAGCAGACACTTCTGCTGGACGTCAAGAACGCTCAGGATCAGTATCAGCTCTACGTCGATAAGCTCGCACAGGCACGGATGACTCATGCACTCGATAAGAATGGCATCCTCAACGTCGTAGTCGCGCAAGAGCCGGTCACTCCCGCGCTGCCCCAAAGCTCTCTGCTCAGTTCATTGGCGGCATTCTTATTTACAGGTCTGCTGCTCAGCTTTGGGGGCGCCTTTCTTGTCGACGTTTTCGATCCCACGGTCCGCGATACCGCAGAACTCGGCGAGGCGTTGAAGGCACCTATTCTTGCCGAGTTCGGCCGCGACATTTACATCGAACGGGGGCTCCCATGAGCACAATGAGCAAAACCGTCCCTGCCACATCAGTGATTGCCGTCCGGCCGTCTGCTTACCGCACGTCGCTGACCAAACAAGCACAATATGAGATCGAGCGACTTACCGAGAGCCTTTTCTACCGGAAAGGCGGGCTGCACTGCAGATCCATTCTCATGGTGGACCTGGGTGGAAATTCTTCCTCGCGCTGGGTCGCCACGGGCGTGGCCTCTGTACTGGGAAAGGCAATCCCCCATAGGGTCCACGTCCTCGCCGTCGGCAGCAACGTTTCAGAAATCCATCCGGCGTCCCAGGGCAACGAGTTGGATTCGTATTCCGGTAGCTGCATTGTGGAATGCATCGCAGACCCGACCTCGAGAGCCGATGGCATGAACGTCCTGAGGGACCGGCTTTCGGCTATTAAGGCCGATGGCCTGACATCGATCATCCACCTATCTCAATCAAAACAGCAAGTCATCAACCTCCCATGCATGGACTTCGTCGATGGTGTAGTCCTGCTGGTACGGGCGGCTCAAACCCGGCGCGCGGCGCTGGAGGCAATCGAGCGACAGTTGGCTAGGGCTGGGACTCCCTTGTTGGGGTCGGTTCTTCTGGATCGCGACTACCCCATTCCTGAGAAGCTCTACCGCTTGCTCTAGCTAGAGGCCTTGTCCTCCTATCTGTCAGCGTGTTCGCGTCGTCCGCATCGGACTTCGTACCCAGAAAAAAACCAACATTTGCGTAACTGCAAGACCGGAACACAAAGCCCAACTCGTTTGCGTTGGTGCGCTCGTCATTCCTGCCGTTAGCCTCACGCGCCTGCAAACCCTTCTCTTCTAGCTTCCTGACCAGCACGAAACACCTCACTGTCTCCTCCTCCCGCTGGACCTCTCTTCGCAGCCGATCGCCGTTCCTTTCCGACCGCCTCGCCGGCGTGCGTTGATGCCTAGCGGCGAGGGTCACGGTGCGGTAGTATTATTCTGCGAACAAACGAGCGGGAGTAGCTCAATGGTAGAGCATCGGCTTCCCAAGCCGGTGGTTGCGGGTTCGATCCCCGTCTCCCGCTCCATTGCTTCAAGAAGTTGCCCTACCAAGGGAATGTTTCTTTCTCAATTAGGCACGGGCGTTCCGACAGAATGTCGGTCGCGGCTTTACCGACGCTTCAGGGCTTCCAGTTCCTCCAGGGTGCGTGGCCAGTCTGATCCCAATAGGCGAGACAAACTTCGATCCGCAAGAACTCTGCCACCGGTCTGGCAGCGCGCGCAGTAATTCGTTTCTTTGTCGGCATAGCGAATCCGCAGAACCTTGTCGCCACATCTTGGACAGGGCTCGCCGTAACGCCCGTGAACTGCCATACCCTGGCGAAAGGCAGTGACTTTTTCGGGGAAGCCTTTCTTCGCCTCCCCTTGAAGTCGCTCCACCCAGAATCCGATCGTGTGCTGCGTGGCAGCAAACAGTCTTTCCCACTCTTCCAAGCTTAGTTTTTGTGTGAGTGTAATGGGGGATAGTCGCGCCGCATGCAGGATCTCATCCGAATATGCGTTGCCGATGCCACTCACTAGACGTGGATCGGTAAGCGCCCTCTTCAACGTGTGATTTTCCGCGGTGAGCGTTGCGCGAAACGAATCGAGGTCGCTGGAGAAGATGTCTATACCTCCAGGATCGAGCGACCGCAAGCTCTCCGCGCCGCTCAGTATGTGCAATGATGCGCGACGCTTCGTACCAGCTTCGGTAAGAATCAGAGAACCATTGGGAAAATCGAAGGCTGCCAGACTCTGTCGACCGACTAGTTTAGCCGCTGGCGTCCGCCAGTGCAATCGGCCGGCAATCATCAAGTGAAGCGCTAGCCAAAGATCGTTATCTGTTCCAATTACAATGCGCTTACCAACTCGTCGCAATTCGCGGACAATACGCCCCTCCACATCGGAAAGAGCCGGTTGAGTGGTTCGCAGGAGAAAGGCGCTGGCCAGACGTATCTGCTCCAGGGGCTGTCGGACTATTCGTGATTCGAGCGCGCCAATGTATGCGGCAATGTCCGGCAACTCAGGCATAAGTATAAGCTGGTTTCTAGGCCCCACAGTGTTACTACGTCGTTTTTACATGTAGATGCGCCAGCGGCAAAGCTGATTCCGGCCCGCGACGAGCTATCTCGCAAAACGCATACTACTTTAAACTTATTGACCTTCTTTTAGTGCTCCATAGAATCGCCGCGCTTCTTGTGTCCTATTAGTAAAGAAAAATCGAAAGAATGCAAGGCAGGGTTGCATCCTTTATTCTTTGGCCTGGTTCTTGAACTGTTGTGCGGTTCCGACAAAAAACTCTTCGTATTTTCGTTTTCCTGCAGCGCCGGAGGCTTCCCCGTTGATCCTTCCCCAAATTAGCGGGGCTTCGCCCGAATCTGGGATCGGGTGCACACCTTCGGCAGAATAGTAATAATAGTGATCGCGAGCCCATCCATATTGCTCAGGCGATGACGTTCGCAGAATTCCGTCGGCAGGAATTCTAAGAACGTACTCGCCGCCCTCCGTTGATAAAGGCGGAGCACCTTGCACCTCAAACTCGACTCGAATCCAACCGGTGTATCCTCCGGGAACTAAAAAGCGCGATGAGCGTAAGCTCGAATGCTGCTCAGTCCACCCGAGCCACAGTGCCAGGGACATCAACAGTGCGAGGCTGAAAGCGCCGACACCGATTCGCGTAGGCCAGCCTACAGCCGTCGGGAAAATCCAACTCGCCGTGGCGCCTTCTGTTTTTCGAAAGCTGACTATTCCGGAGTAGACGGTGGCGATCGCGAGAACAGCGAGAGAGACGTAAGCCACTATCATCGGCTAACCAGAGCGAAGGGTTGCGTCCAACGGTTATTCGGGTTGGCAGACACGGCGCTGTGGTTGTCGAATTTGGTCCGGACAACTTTAGCGATCGCCGGGCCGTAGAAAGACCAGGTCATCAGGCAAGCGATGAACGCAATTCGAGCGGCTGCATACGGCTTGAAAAGACCGATAAATGCTGCAATTAGAAGACCCACCGAGCCCAGCAGAGACACGAGTTCCAATGAATTAAATGGCGCTCCGTACACGGTCAGCGCCAGCAAAGTGTAGACGTGAAATCCCGTGGCCACTCCTGCGACGAAATAGAGGCAAAAGGGAAGCATGCTAACAATCTAGGACCGGCGAGCAAGTCGCCTGCCATCAGATTCCACTTGTCTGATACTGCAACACCGCGAGGGAAAGTCGATAGTCGTACATAGCCTGCGCGTTGCTGATCTGTGCCTGGGTTTGCTGTAGCTGGCCTTGGCTGAGCTCAACGATAGAGCCCAAGCCCAAGTGGTAGCGCGCCTCGGCTAGGTTCAGCGCCAGGTTCGCCTGATCGAGAAGTTGTTGCGTTACCGCCAGACGCTGGTATGCCGTATTCGCGTTCAACCAACTTGTGCGCACATCGCGCGATATCCGGTCGCGTAGGTCCCGCAGTCGCTCTCGCGTAGCCTGTTCTCTTAGTGAGGCTTCTCGCGCCCGCGCGGTAAAAAGAAATCCGTTAAACACCGGTATGTCAACGTTGACGCCGACGGCCCCATACCAGTTTGGAGAAATCGCTGGATTCCGGACGGGAGTATCTCCCACAGTCCCGAGGGCACGAATATTAGGAAAGAGCAAATCTCTCTCGGCCTTTTGAAACTTGGCTGCAGACTCGGATTGGAAATCGAGCGCCAATATTTCCGGTCGCACTGTAAGAGCAGTCGAGATCAGCTCATCCACATTTCCTGGCGGAGCAACGTTGGAAGAAGGATCTTCCACGAGTCGAAAGCTCTGCAGGCTAGAAAACCCAAGCACCGCGGACAGGGCGGCGAGCGCCGCATTTTCATTATTCTGCGCATCCAGCAAGAGTAACTTTGCCTGTGCCAGGTTCACGTTTGCGAAGCTAAGATCGAGTTCAGACTTTAACTTACTTTTGAACAAAGCGCCGATTTGGTCGGAAACGGTTTGCCGGTCGTTTACTGTTTGCTGCGCCACCGTGAGTACGGCGTGCGTTTGTAAAGCATTGTAAAAAGCTTGATCCACGGCCAGCAGGATTTGTTCTTTCGTGGCCAATGCATTCTGATTTTCTGCCTTAGCAGCCAGGCTGGCGCTAGAAATCAAGTTCGTCGTACGCCCAAAATCCGTTATGAGCTGAGTTACTGTGGCGCCGGCAGCGGCGCGCGGGTAAACGGTTGGATTGTTCAATGCACCTGCGGTGATGCGCGATCCCGGCTCCGAATCCACAGCAGTGAGATCTATGGTTGCCGTCGGCCATAAATTTGATCGGACTTCCCGCGTCACCTGCTGTGACGCCAA
>OBLW0100000413.1_pt1 | contig 36757 bp, 31 predicted proteins | sample 1520161 | NCBI WGS metagenome assembly OBLW01 (sample SAMEA3539309, study PRJEB22396) | soil metagenome | biome: tundra; feature: field; material: soil | place: USA | collected 2010-05 | depth 0.15 m
AGGAGCACACGCAATACTCCCAACGGCTGGAATCCCTCACCCAGAAACGATACCTCAGCGACGACGAAAAATTAGAGGAAGTGCGGCTTAAGAAGCTGAAGCTGCGCCTCAAAGACCAGATGCAGAGTCTGGAAACGCAATTTCAGCGGCAGTCAGCCTAATGCGCTGAGGGCTTGGTCATACGGTCCGAAGCCATGGGTCTGGCAAAGAAACAGGTAATGCCTGTCTTCTTACGGGGCGCTTCTAAGCGCCTTTTTTTATTGTAGTTATGTTGAATCTCGCAGCTGGGTTCTATAATCATCTGGAACAATTCCCATGGTGCGTGATGGCTATTTCTACGGTCTAGGCTGCCTGTTCGCCGCGGGCTTGATCGCATGGCTGACGGCTTGGCCCTATGCCATCCCCGTCTTGCTTCTGGGCGCATTTTGTATGTGGTTCTTCCGAGACCCTGAGCGCCAGATTCCTAACCTGCCGGGAGCGGTAGTTTCGCCTGGCGACGGCAAGGTCACTGACGTTTCCGTCGTTACGTCTGGAGGAGTTTCCCTCCAGCGGATCAGCATTTTTCTGAACGTCTTCAATGTCCATGTGAACCGTTCGCCCATCAGCGGCGTGATTCGCGAAGTCCGGTATCAGCGCGGCAAGTTTCTCAATGCCATGTCCGGACATTCGGCCGAGGAAAACGAGCAGAACATCGTTAGTGTGGAAGACGACGGCCGCACCGTAATTTTCAAGCAAATCGCGGGTCTGATTGCGCGCCGCATCGTTTTCACCTTGAAGGTCGGAGAACCCGTCGCGCGCGGCCAACGGGTTGGTCTGATCAAGTTTGGCTCACGCGTGGATGTTCTGTTTGATACCGACGCCGCGATCCAGGTGAAAATCGGCGATCACGTTAAGGGCGGATCGACCCTTCTGGCCGTGTTGCCGGTGGCGAACCCAAGTCAAACTCCCGGCACTTCGCGAGCGGTGATTCAAGCGGAAGTGCCGCAGGAAGCGAACTGAGACAATGGACGAACTAGAGCCGCGCCGTCGCCAATCCGACCGTCCGAGAGGAAGAATGCGCAAGGGCATGTATATTCTGCCCTCGCTCTTTACGACCGCGAATATTGCGGCCGGTTTTTACGCGATTCTCCAGACCGTGCACGGCAGCCCTGCGGAAGCGTGGCACATGGACTTTGCGGCCAAGGCGATCGGGTTCGCCGTTTTGTTCGACGGCCTCGATGGACGCATCGCGCGCATGACCAACACCGCCAGCGATTTTGGCCGCGAGCTCGATTCGCTGGCCGATGTCATCACTTTTGGCGTCGCTCCGGCACTGCTCGCGTGGATGTGGGGATTTCACCTGTTGCCATTTGTTAAGACTTTTCCTGAACTGCACTTGAAAATCACTCAATTGGGCTCTATTGGTTGCTTCGCTTTCCTCATCGCCGGCGCGAGCCGCCTGGCGCGCTTCAACATCGCCAAGAATCCACAGCCTTCGAATCCGGGTCGCCCAGGAAAAAAATACTTCGTGGGTATGCCGATTCCGGCCGGAGCAGGTGTGGTCGCCGCCGTCGTTCACTTTTCAGCGGGCGAGCCCTTGACCTCGTGGGTGACTTCGGTGAGTTGGCTGCTGATGGTGGTCGTGGTGGGCTACCTGATGGTGAGCACCTGGCGCTTCTACAGCTTCAAGGATATTAATTTTGGATCGCGCCATCCGTTCCGCCTGATTGTAATCTTCGGCGTGGTGTTTTCCTCAATCTGGTATTTCTCCCGCCCGGTGTTGTTCGCCATCGCCATTCTTTATATGGCTTCCGGCGTACTTTGGCGTCTGCAGTGGATATTCCATCGAAAATCTCCGCCTGCACCTCCGGCGTACCGGGAGGCATCTCACACTCCATGACTCCACTATCCAAAACTGCTGTTTCCAAGCCCGTCAGCTCGCTTGCCGATGCTCGCGGCACGAATCTATATCGCGTAGCGATCGTGGGCGCGGCCTCGCTCAAGGGTAAGGAGATTGCCGAGATCCTGCGCGAAAGAAATTTCCCTGCCGTCGATGTGCGTTTGCTCGATGACGACGAATCGCTGGGCCAACTGGAAGCGGTTGGCGATGAGATGAACTTTATACAGAGCATCCGTTCGGACCAGTTCGAACGCGTGGACTTTGCCTTTTTTGCGTCTGACTCCCGCTCCACGCGCAAGAACTGGAAGGCGGCACGCGATCTCGGCGATACGATTGTCGATCTTTCCTACGCGCTGGAAGAGGAAGCCGGAGCGTCGATTCGTTCGCCCTGGATCGAGCGCCAGACGGGCCAACCCCCTGCTCCCGAATTGCAACCCGGGCCGGTGGTGGTGGCGCATCCCGCCGCCACGGCCCTGGCATTGCTCGCCCTGCGCATCGGGAGCGCCTCCACAATCGAACGCATGGTCGCGACCGTATTTGAACCGGCCTCGGAACATGGCCAGAAGGCTATGGACGAATTGCATGAACAGACGGTCAATCTGCTTTCCTTCCAGGAACTGCCGAAGAACGTGTTCGACATTCAGGTTGCGTTCAACATGGTGGCGCGTTACGGACAACGCTCGCAATTGTCGTTGGACGCGGTAGCGCAGCGGATCCGAAAACACTATCGGCGGATTACGCGAAGTGCAGCCGAGCCCGCGCTCCAAGTGCTGCAGTCGCCCGTTTTCCATGGGCATGGCTTTTCGATTTATTTCGAGATGGAAAAGCCGGTCGCGATCGCGGATATTTCCCAGGCCTTGGCGGGAGAACACGTGGTCATCAGCGGGAGTCCAGAAGATACGCCTACCAATGTAAATGCCGCCGGGCAAGGGGATCTTCTGGTCACACCAACCGGCGACGCGAGTCACAAGAATGGTGTCTGGCTGTGGGCGACCTCCGACAACTTGCGGGTATCCGCGTTGAGCGCGGTGGAATGCGCCGAGACCCTGACCGCATCCCGTCCCCGGGGTCAGATTCAGTGAGGGCGGATTCGATACTGGCCGTGGTGGGGATGCTCATGATCTTGACCGGCTGCGGCTACCATCCTGCCGGAAGCGTCGCCCAACTGCCGCAAGATGTTCATACCGTCGCGATTCCGGGGTTCGTCAGTCGCACGCAAACGTTCCGTATCGAGCAATTGTTGACCGATGCCGTGGTGCGTGAGTTCAATGCCCGCACACAGTATCATGTGATCCAGGACTCGAAGGGCGATGCGGATGCCATACTGAAGGCTACAGTCTTGTCGGCGTCGGCGAATCCGCTGGCTTACGACTCTAAGACCGGTCGCGCGGTCAGCGCTCTGATTACGGTGAATCTACAGGTGACCATGACCGGGCGGCAGGGCAAAGTGCTCTTCGAGAATCCTTCGTATCTTTTTCACGAGCAATACGAAATATCGAGCGATCTGCCCAGCTTTTTTCAGGAAGATTCTCCCGCCGTCGATCGGCTGTCGCGGGATTTTGCCCGCACCCTGGTGGCGAATATCCTGGAGGCGTACTGATGTTGGAGAATAAATGATGCGCGCGTTCAGCCAGGCCGACCGCTTCTTCTCCGAACTTGCCTCGCGCAAGCTGAAGCCGGCCTATGTGCTGGTGGGTGATGAAGCATTCTTTCGCAAGCGCTGCCGCAACGCGATTCTCGAGCATCTGGTCGCGCCCGATTCGCAGGATTTTGGCTTATTCGAATTCGATCTCGCCGAGACTTCGCTCAACGAAGTCCTGGATCGCGCCCGCACGCCCTCGCTGATGGCGCCGTTTCAAGTGTTCTTCGTGCGTGGCGTAAAGACTTTATTTGGCCGCGGCTCCAACGAAGAAAAAATCGGAGCCATCGAGGCCTATTGCAAAAATCCGAATCCTGACGCGCTGCTGGTATTTGTCGCCGATCACATCAGCATCCCTGCCGACGCCCGACGCATGGAGATGACCGATAAAGATCGCTATCAGAAGATTCGCGAAGACCTGGGGCCTTTCTGCGGAATCGTTGAGTTGTCGCGCGTGGAAGAGGGCGAGGCGGTTCGCTGGATTGGCGAGTACTGCACGACCCGCGCCGTCAAGATTGATCCCGACGGCGCTCGCGAACTAGTCGATGCGCTCGGCGGCGACATGATGATGGTGTCGAACGAACTGGAGAAGCTCATTCTCTACGTCGGCGAGAAGAAACAAATTACGCTCGGCGATGTCGAGACCATGGTCCTCGCCGCGAAACAGCGGTCTTTATATGAGTTGACCGACGCCATCTCTTCGAAAGATCGAGTGCGCGCCCTCGAAGTGCTCGATTGCCTGCTCTCTACCGGAGACGGCGAAGAGGCGGCCATCGGCCATCTCTACATGCTGGCCAAGACCTTTCGCCAGATGCTGGTCATTCTGGAACGCAACGTGCGCGACCAGCGCATGTTGTGGGCCGCGTTGTGGCAAGGGTTTCGCGTGCCGCCCTTCGCTGCCGACGACATCATCCGGCAGGCGCGCCGTTACAAATCCAAGCGCGAACTGACGCGCGCCATTCGACTGGTCGCAAAGGCCGATCTGGCGCTGCGTTCCAGCCCGCCTGGCAAGCGACTGGTGCTCGAAAAGCTGGTGCTCGATCTTGCGACCGAGCCGAAGCTCGAAACAACAGCTGGCGGATGGATGCAGGAAGAACTGCCGGTATAGGAACCGAACAAACGGAAGCGAAGTGTTTTGCGCCGGTGCCCAAACGTGTCCCGGCGCAAAGCCGTGATCGGTTAGACTGAAAGAGCGTGCTTTTCCCCCTTTTCCGGTATCGCCCCGTTTTTGCTGCCGCCATTCTGCTGTGCGTCGCCCATTGTTGTTTGGCAGCTACCCCGCCCGCTTCCACTGTTTTTCGTCCGGACGATCCGCAGAATCCGGCCGCCTTTGAGCACTACTACAATCTCGACTACGATGCCGCGATTCAGGATTTTGAGCACATTCTTGCCCGTCATCCCAACGATCCTTTTGCCGTGAATCACCTTCTCTCCGCCATCCAGGTGCGGGAGTTGTATCGCATGGGCGCCATGAATACGGGAGAGTATTCGAACGATAGTTTCATCGGCGAGGCACATCGTCCCGCCGACCCGGTGCAAAAGGAACGGATCAAGCGACTGGTCGCGCAAGCGGGAAAACTGGAAGAAGCGGAACTCGCTGCAAGCCCTAATAATGTCGATGCGCTTTACGCCCGCGGCGTGACGCGTGGACAGTTTGCGCTCTATACCGCATTGATCGAGCGCGCATGGTTTTCCGCGCTGCGCAATGCCGTTGGGGCGCGTCATGATCACGAGCGCGTCCTCGAACTCGATCCGCATTACACCGACGCCAAACTGGTGGTGGGCGCTCATAACTACGTCATGGGAAGCCTCTCGCTGGCGGTTCGGATGGCTGTTGCGCTGGCCCGATTGAGCGGAGACAAAGACAAGGGGCTCCAGTATCTGACGGACGCTTACCGCACAAATGGAGAGACCAGCGTCGATGCCGGGGTAGTCCTGATGGTATTCCTGCGCCGCGAACACCGCTATGGCGAGGCCCTTGAGATTGCGCGGGCGGTTGGGCCGAGATTTCCGCGCAACTATCTGTTTCCGCTAGAGGAGGCGAACCTGCTGCGGGTAGCGGGCAAGAATGCCGAAGCCGAAGAACAGTATCGCCAGGTCTGGCAGAACGGGCGCGCCGGGAAATATGGCAACCTTCATTACGAGATGTCGGCGATTGGATTAGCCGAACTGCTGCGCAGCGAGAAAAAGTATCCGGCTGCGGCCGCCGCGTATGAATTAGTAAACGAAGTGAAGGGCGCTGATCCCGAAGTGCTGCAAAAAGCGAATCTGGGAGCGGGCGAGATGTACGACCAGCTCCAGCAGCGGGATTTGGCAGTCAAGAAATACGAGGCTGTTATGGCGGCAAATGCGGGCAACGCCGAGGCCGACAAAGCGCGGAAGAGAATGAAGGAAGCGTATCGGGAGTGAGGGAAATAGAGGCTACTAGCTATTAGCTTCCAGCTAAGTGCCGACGCGGAACTTTTTGCCCGCACTCGTCGTATCTTATACAGGGGGGACACTTCTATGTACTGCAACACGTGTGGCAAGACCCTGGCTGAAGACGGACGCTATTGCTCCCATTGCGGCGGTGTTGTGGGAACGGCGCCGGTACCGAAAAAATTAATGCGCTCGCGCTCCGACCGTAAGATCGGAGGCGTCTGTGCCGGGCTGGCGCAGTACCTTGAGCTTGACACCTCGCTCGTGCGGATTCTCTGGTTCTTCATTGCGCTCGCTACCGGCATCTTCCCGGGGATCGTCGCGTATATCCTCGGATGGATCATCATCCCCGAAGAACCGCTTATGCTGCCCGTGGCAGCATCGCAGCAGCCGGTAACGAGCTAGGCCCACCGAGCCGCACAGCCCCGGAGGGGTGACCTCTACTAGCCCGGCGCTTCAGCGCCGGGGGAAATCTTCGGACTAATGATTGGAGTCCCGGAGGGACGACTGGTTCGGTCGAGAACCTTCGATTTCTGGAGACTGCCGCTCTTTCTTCGGCCCTATAATCTCTTCCATGGAATGCCTGCGCAGCGACGACGCCGAGATTTTCTATGAAATTCGCGGGAGCGGCCCTCCGGTCGTTTTGCTCCATCCTTTTCCCTCGCATCATGAATTTTGGCATCCGGTCGCTTCGGCGCTTGAGTCCCACTACCGGCTGATTCTTCCAGACTTGCGCGGGCACGGCGAATCCGAAATTGGCGAAGGGCCTGCTCTTATGCCGAAGCATGCTCGCGACATTGCCCGTGTGCTGGATGCAGTGGGCGTTGGCAAAGCCGCTTTTGTCGGATGTTCGATCGGCGGATACATTCTGTTTGAATTTTGGCGGCGGTCTCGTGAGCGCGTGAATTCACTTGTGCTTTGTGACACGCGTCCGCAGGCCGACACCGCCGAGGCTCGCGCCAATCGTTTGAGGTCCGCAGCCACCGTCGTGGAGCAGGGAACCGAACCTTTCATCGAGACGATGATCCCGAAGCTGATGGGACGCACGACCCTAACCACACGGCCGGATCTGGTCGAGGGCGCGCGCGTCATGATGCGCAAAATGTCCGCCGAGAATATCAGCCTGGTGCTGCGCGGGATGGCGGAGCGTCCTGACTCGGTCGCGGACTTGAAGGCGATCAACGTACCGGCGTTGCTCGTGGTCGGAGAAGAGGATGTTCTCTCGCCCGTGGCGGACGGCGAATTGATGCGCCAGAATATTCCGGGCAGCCAGTTGAAAGTAGTTCCCAAGGGAGGACATTATTCGCCCTGGGAACAACCGGAAGCCGTGGGGCCAGTGTTGCGGCAGTTTCTGGATATGCAGCGTTGAAACAGCCGTTCCGTTCGCAAGGCTCGTGTGGTGACGGGGCTCTGCCCCGTCCAAGCGTAGCTCGCGTGTCAATCTCCCACAAGTTCGATTTCCGCGGAATCAAGCCGGTCAATCGAGCGGCTGCTCAGGCGGGCAAGCCACCAACTTAACAATGAAACTCCTCCCAGCAGCGCGACGCATCCCGGCCAAGCCTTCCAACGCCAAAAAGCATCGGTCAGAGTCGCGCCCACGCTTCCTCCGAGATAGTAAAAAGCGACATAGAGACCGGCAGCGGAGGAGCGTGCCCGTCCAGCGATGGCTCCAGTCTGGACGGTGGCGGCCGCTTGCGCGACGAAAACACCTGACGAAAAAATAGCAAGTCCGACGATTACCACGGGCAGCGATTGGATCAATGTCAGCAGCAGTCCGGCGATCATCATGGCGCAATAGACGATCGTCGTGTGGCGGAATCCGAAGCGGTCGAGGAAGCGTCCGGACTGAGGAGTGATCACGACTCCAAGAAGATAGACAAAGAATATGCTGCCAAGCTGCGCCGAGTTCAAATAAAAGGGCGCGGCGGCAAGGTAGAAGTTGGCATAAGTAAAACATCCGACCAGCGCGAACAGGGCCGAAGCGCCCATTCCAAAATTGGCGAGCAGGCGCGGATTGCGCAGATGCTCCCTCGCCTCCTTCAAAACCTGGTGCCCGTGTTCGGCGCGAACAAAATTCTTTGCCAGCGGAAGCCACGCTCGCACCAGAAACGCGCCGACGAGATCGAGGAGGGCGAGCACGAGAAAGGTCGAGCGCCAATGCCAGTGCACGGCAATCACTCCGGAGATAAAGCGCCCCAGAAAGCCGCCGATCACGGTGCCGGTGATATAGGAAGACATGGCGCGCCCGACGCCGCGTCCCGCCCACTCTTCATTGACATACGCGAGCATCACGGCGATGACGCCTGGGACGAAAAGGCCCTGGGCGAAGCGCCAGAAGATGAGGGCTCCGAGGCTGCCGGACGTGGCCGCTAGCGCGGTAGGGATGGCCAGCAGGAAGAGCGATGGCACGATGACTCTTTTGCGCCCGCGGCGCTCGGCAATCATCCCGATTATGGGTGCGGTCAAAGCGGTCGCGAAAATAGTTGAGCTTACAGTGAGACTGACCTGCAGTTCGGAGGCATGAAACGTCTCGCGGAGAAGCGGGAGCAGAGGCTGGGTGCAGTACACATTGAAAAATGTGCACATGCCGGCCAGCATGGTCGCGACCCTCGCCTTGTCCATTTTTGCCAAGCGGATGGACCTCATTCCGAAGTTTTGATGATATGCGATGCGCAGAAAAGAAGCGTTTCGTTAAAAACCGGCGCGCCGTCCGAACGGGTTATTCGTAGCGCAGCGCTTCGATGGGATCGAGCCGCGAGGCGCGAATCGCCGGCACCATGCCGCTGACCAGTCCCACCACCGTGAGAATCAGAACGGAGACAATCAGGGTGACGGGGTTAATGATGAGCCGAACATCGCCGGCTTCCGCATGTTTGGCCATGGCGCTGTAGAGGGTGAGCCGGCCAGCAGTTAAGCTCACGGCATAAGCGAGAACGATGCCGAGCAGTCCGCCCATAAAGGTGATGGTGAGGGCTTCGGCCAAAAACTGAAAGAAAATGTGCTGTCGTCGCGCCCCCAACGCCTTTTCGACGCCGATTTCGCGAGTCCGCTGCGTCACCGACACCAGCATGATGTTCATCAGGCCGACTCCGCCGATGCCGAGCGTAAGGGTGCCAATGAAAGCCAGCAAAATCTTCAAGCCAATCGTGATGATTTCAAACTGGTGCACCTGCACCATAAGGTTAAAAACCTGAAGCGCGCGGCGGTCCGCGGGAATGAATTTGTGTTGCTGCGCCATGATGTAGCGCACCGATTGTTCGATCCGTTCATAGTCGTTGGTCTCGTAACTGAACCAGATGGAATCCAGGTAGTGAGTGTCCTTGATGTCGCTTACGGTGGTGAAGGGAACATATACGACGCGGTTGATATTGTCGTCGCCGGCCTGCATCTTGGGCGCGAGGACGCCGATGACTTCATAGCTGATGCCGTCGATCCGAATGTGCTCGCCCATGGGGTTGCGCCCGGAAAAAAGCTTCTCCTTGGTTTCGGAGCCAATCACCGCAACCCGGGCGCGTTGGATTTCATCCTCCGGATTGTAAAATCGCCCCTGCGCCACGGAGAGCGCGCGAATCACAACCGCGTTCGGGTATTCGCCATTGACGCTCATCGTGTAAGAGCGGGTGTCGTATTGTACCGTCGCCTGCTTGCCGCAATCGGGAGTGATGTGGGTGATCTGCGGAATATTGGTGGTGAGCAGATCCACGTCGTCAATCGTGAGGCGAAGCGGGACGCCGGCCTTCTGACCTCCCGCCTGCATCGAGGAGCGGCCCGGCACGACGATCATCAACTTGGTGCCGAAGTTGGCAAAGATGTTGGCACAGGCCTGTCCAAATCCGTCCCCATAGGCAAGAAGCATCACCACCGTGGCGATGCCCCAGGCCATGCCGAGCATGGTCAGAGCCGTGCGCCGCCGGTTATGGCGCATCGCGTTGTAGGACTCCTGAAGCAGGTCGCGAAACATAGAATTTGTAATTGGTGATTTGTAATTTGCAATTTAAAACCTAAGCACGATTACAAATTACAAATTTCCAATTGCAAATGTCTCTACTCTTTCCGCAGGGCCTCGACCGGTTCTAATCCTGCCGCTTTGCGTGCGGGATAGACGCCTGCCACCACGCCAGCCAGCGCGAGGCTGGCGATCGCCAGAATAGCCGTTTTGGGCACCAGACGCGGTGGATCGAAGCCTCCGGGTCCATTGTAATTGCCCAGCAGGCCCATGAAACCGCCCGCCAGCGCCATGCCGATCAGTCCGCTGACCAGGGTCAACAGCGTGCCTTCGATAAAAAATTGCAGCATGATGCTGCGATTGGTGGCGCCCAGAGCCTTGCGCAAGCCGATTTCTCGCGTGCGCTCGCTCACCGAGATGAGCATGATATTGATAACGCCGATGGCCCCAAGCGCCAGCGTGACCAAGCCGACCGTGCCCAGGAATTCATTCATCGCATCGAAGATCGTACCCATCGCCTGCGCCTGCGCCACCGTATCCCAACCTTCGAAGGCATCTACATCGTGATAATCGAAATGGTGGTTGCGCGCGACCACGCGCCGCGCCTCATCCTGCGCCAGGAGATGATCGTCCGCGGTGATGGGCTGATAGTTGACGAAAGAAATGGCATCGTAAGACTCTTCTCCCTTGAGCGGGAAATCGCTGCGCATAACCTGGAACGGAATGTAGCAGCGCGTGTTCGTCGAGTTTTCGTCGCCGCGGCCGACCCGATTCAGGGTTCCAATCACCTCGAAGCGATGGTCATTGAGCAAAATGAATGACCCTACGGCCGGACGCCCCGGAAAAAGATTGTGGGTCATCTCATCGCCCAGCACCACCACGTCGCGTTTCTGGACTTCGTCGAGTTCGTTAAGCCAGCGTCCCTGTTTCAAAGGAAGAAAGCGGATGCCATTGTATTGCGGTTCGGAGCCCGTCAGTTGACCGCTGGCGCTGGCGAACTCGCTGACCGCATGTACATCGTCGGTGGTCAGAACCGGAGTGGCGGCCCTGATGAGGGGCGATTCCTTTTTGATGTCAAGATAATCCTGGTAAGTGAGCCGGTAATATCGGGCCGAATTCATGCTTCCGGCGACGGCCGGAGCCCGGCCGGGAAAAAGAAACATGATATTTTCGCCGAACTCCGACAGGTTGCGCTTGTTGCCCGTCCGAAAACCCTCGCCCAATCCGACCAAAAGCAGCAGAGAGCCGACGCCCCACGCGATCCCGAACATGGTCAGGAAAGAGCGTAATTTATGCGCCCAGAGCGTGCTGAAAATCTGCGCGAAAATGTTAAGGACTGTTCGCATGGGACGATGAACTACTAGAATAACAAGCGAATCCGAGGGGGTATACCGCCAAGTTGGGTGTGGTGAACGGGCTTTGCCCCGTCCTGACGGGGCAGAGCCCCGCCACCACACAACTAACGCTTCAAGAGCGATTCCGAGGCCAGCCCGCGAATGGAAGCGTCCACCAATTCAACGAAGTGAACGACGGGTACTTGTGCTCCGCCTTCCCGCATCAGGCTTCGCATCTGCAGCAGGCATCCGGGATTTCCTGTGGCCACGAGGTCGGGCGCGGTTGCCAGCACATTGCGAACCTTGCGCTCGCCTAGTTCCTTTGCCGGTCCCGGGCGCACGAGGTTGTAGATTCCCGCCGACCCACAACAGAGCGCTGCTTCCGCTGTTTCCAGGATTTTCAAATCGGGGATCTGTCCAAGCACGGCGCGGGGCTGCGATTTCACCCCCTGCGCATGTTGCAGATGGCACGCATCTTGGTATGCCACTCTTAAGCGAATGGGATGGCGCGGCGCCCGCGGTTCGAGACTGGCCAGCACTTCAGAAATGTCGCGACACCGGGAGGAGAATTGTTCCGCCCGCTCCCGATAGGCCGGATCGTCACGCAGCAGATACCCATATTCCTTCATGTTCGATCCGCAACCCGCGGCGTTAATCACCACCGCATCGACATGCGCGCCTTCGAACACGTCAATGGTGCGCCGCGCGTATCCAAGCGCAGCTTCTTCTTCTCCCGCGTGAATCATGAGGGCGCCGCAACAGCCTTGCTCTGGAGGGATGATCAGCTCGCAACCCTCGGCCGACAATACTCGCACGGTCGCGGCGTTCACCTCGGGAAAGAAAACGCGCTGCACGCATCCTAAGAGCAAACCAACCCGCAGCCGCGCTTGGCCTTGTGCTGGAACGCGCCCTGCGAGCGCGGCCCCATGCTCTTTCGGCGGTGCGGGAGGGGTGAGACTCTCCAGGGCGCGCAGGCTGCTCGGGAGTAGCTTTAGAAAACCGCTTCGGCGCACTAGGGACTGCAGTCCTGAGCGCTGATACATTCGCAGCGGCCCCAGCAAGCGGCGCAATCGTTCAGGCCGCGGAAAAATATCGAAGATCATCCGGCGCAGAATGCCGTCGGTCGCGGTTCGGGTAAAATTGCGCTCGATCTGAGCGCGCGTCGCCTCAATCAACTTGTCGTATTTGACTCCCGATGGGCACGCCGTCATGCACGCCATGCACCCAAGGCAGTTGTCCATGTGCTGCACAAAGGTGGGGTCGATTTGAACCTGCCCTTCGAGGCCGAGTTTCATCAAATAGATTCGGCCCCGGGGCGAATCCATCTCCTCGCCCCAAAGCGCGTAGGTTGGGCAAGTGGCGAGGCAAAACCCGCAATGGACGCACTCATTGACCAAGTCGGTCGAAGGTGGGTGGTGCGCATCGAACGCGCTCGGACAGGTGGTGGGAGGCACGCTCGCGGGTTCGGCCATCACCGTGTCCTCCTCATTGGGATCAGATACCCCCGACGAACCGGCCGGGGTTCAACCCGCCCGATGGATCAAATTGCGCCTTGATGCTTTTCATAAGAGGCAGCGCATCACCCGCGCCTCCCCAAACATCGATCTTCGACTTCAGGGCGAGAGGGCAACGCAGAAAAACGAGTGAGCCGCCGCGACTCTCCAGGTGTTGCCGCATCTGTTCGAGCACATCAACCAGAATTTTGGTATCGTCCGAGTCGATCCGAAGATATCCGGCTCCGACGGCCTGCGCGACCAGCCGCCAGCGCAGGCCGCGCGGTTCCAACTCTCTTTTGATTTGATCAATGTAGATTCCAAGGTCAGCCGGTAACAAAGTAAATTTGCACACGACGGAACTTTCGGCTCCGTTCCATAAAACCGAGCACGCGTCCCAAAGTTCCGGCGGAGACTCGATTCGCCGTACTCCAGAAGCCATGCCGAGAGCTTGTTCAATCTGCGCTTCGCAGCCCGCGCTCGTCCCTTCGAAACGAAGATCAATCTCCGGCGGTAAATTATAGGCGGCGCGCGCTTGCAACCCGGTCGGCACCAGATTGCAATCCTGAATCGCGAGCGCCAAAGCGTTCATGGTTTGATGGTCAGGACAGGAAAAACTCAGAGTCCGGCTTTCGCGCGGGACGGGATGAAGCCGGAATATTGCCTGTGTAATCACACCGAGTGTTCCCAAAGAGCCGGTCGCCAGCTTGGGTAAATCGTATCCGGCGACGTTCTTGACAACTTTGCCGCCGCTCTTGGCCAGAGTGCCGTCTGGCAGAGCCAGGGTGACGCCAATAATCAAATCGCGCAAGCTTCCGAAACGGAGGCGGAGAGGCCCGCTGTCATTGGCTGCGAGAATTCCTCCCATGGTCGCCTGCTCTGGCCAAAGCGGATCCAGGGCCAGGCGCTGGCCATGTTGCGAGAGAGTTTGCTGAAATTTCTGGAACGTGCATCCAGCTTCGACCGTCGCGGTCATGTCGCCCCAGGCGTGTTCCACGATGTGGTTCAAGCGGCGCGTGGAAAGAACAAGTTCGCCACGTCGCGGCGGATTGCCCCAGTCCATCTTGGTGGCGCCGCCGCGCGGGAGCACCGCCAAACCTGCACCCGTCGCGATTTTCAACACGCCCGCCACTTCTTCGCCACTGCCGGGCTCGATGACCATCCGCGGCAGCACGCCATCGACCGCCTCTTTTGCCGGGGAGGCGTGCATGTGCTCTTCGCCGACGAGTTTGCGCAAATCGCTCCAGGCGTTTTCCAAGTCCGCGATGACCGGCCCGGAGTCAGACGGCGCCGGAATCGTTGTTCCAGAGATCGGAGTTTCCGCTGATGAGCGCGTTGCCATATCGTTCAGAAAAACTGTGCGACTCCAGCGATTTCCAGAGGATGCGGCTGATACGGTCCGGTGCGCTCGGCACACAGGCGCGTGCGCGGAAACACTTTGCCCGGGTTGGAGAGCCGCTCCGGATCGAAGGCGCAGCGCACCAGTTGCATGGTCTCCAGGTCGGGCTCGGCAAACATTTCGGACATCATCATCTTCTTTTCTTCGCCAACGCCGTGTTCCCCGGTGATCGACCCGCCACACTCCACGCAAAGCCGCAGAATATTAATGGACAGCTCCATGGCGCGCTCTTCCTGCCCCGGAATGCGGCGATCATAAAGCACCAGAGGATGCAGGTTGCCATCGCCCGCATGAAAAACGTTGGCCACGCGCAGTCCCTCCGCCGCGCTCATGCGCTCGATCTCGCTGAGAACTTTGGGCAGGGCGGTGCGAGGAATGACTCCGTCCTGCACGATGTAATTCGGCGAGATACGCCCCATCGCGGCGAATGCCGCTTTGCGCCCCTTCCAGACCAAGGCGCGCTCCGCCTCAGACTGAGCGACGCGAATCTCCCACGCCCCACATTGCGTACAGATCGCGCTGACCTCGTCGATCAGATGCTCGACCTCCGCGGCCGGCCCGTCAAGTTCCACCAGCAGCAACCCTCCGCAGTTCGGATACCCGGCGTGCACCGAAGCCTCAGCCGCTTGAATGGCGAGGTTGTCCATCATCTCAATCGCCGCCGGCAACATTCCCGCTCCGATGATTCCGCTGACCGCCGCGCCGGCTTCGTTAGTCGTATGGAACGCCGCCAACAGCGTTTGAATCACGGCCGGTTTCTTCACGATGCGCAGCACAACCCTGGTTGCGATTCCCAGTGTCCCTTCGGACCCGACGAAAATTCCCGGCAAATCGTATCCCGGACGATCCACGGCCCGGCTCCCGAGATGCACAATCGATCCGTCAGGAAGAACTACCTCGAGCCCCAGCACATGAGTCGTAGTGAATCCATACTTCAGACAATGCGCGCCACCCGAGTTCTCGGCAACATTCCCGCCGATGCTGCACACCGATTGCGACGAAGGATCGGGAGCATAAAAATAACCATGTGGAGCAACGCGCTGCGTGACGTCCGCATTGATGACGCCGGGCTCCACGACCACGCGAGCGTTGGGCAGATCGACTTCGAGAATGCGATTCATGCGGGCGAGACTGATGACCACGCCCTTGTCGACCGGTAGCGCTCCGCCGCTCAGGCCGGTGCCAGAACCGCGCGCCACGAACGGAATCTTTTCGCGCTGACAGATGCGCACAATCGCCCGTACATCGGCGGTCGAAGTGGGCAGCAAAACGGCCTGAGGCAGGACGCGAAAATTCGTCAGACCATCGCATTCATAGGTGTGAAGCTGGGAGGCTTCGGTGATAAGGCCTTTGCCGACGATAGCGCGGAACTGATCGAGGATGCGCGAGTGCAAAGGCATCGGGTCATCGGGTGATCGGTCCATCGGGTGATCTAAAGTCAGAGGCTTTTGAACTTCGATGGCCCGATGACCCGATCACCCGATGACCTTTCAGTCTAGAGTCTTTTTAAATTCCTTGAGGAAGAACGCCACGTTCTCTTCGGTCGCCAATGGTCCCATCACGCCAATGCGAAAAACTTTTTCCGCCAGCGGACCGAAACCACCGGCTATCTCAATGCCGGGTTCGTCCAACAGGCGTTTCCGCACTTTGGCCTCGTCGACGCCTTTGGGAACGCACACTGTATTCAGAGTCGCTATGCGATGCTCCGCGGGAACATGCATGCTCAGCCCCATCGCTTCGACGCCTTTAACAAAAGACTTATGGCAACGGCGATGGCGCTCCCAGCGATTTTCGATCCCTTCCTCGGCGATCACGAGTAGCGCCTCGCGCAGAGCGTAGAACATGGAGATGGGCGCGGTGTGATGGTATCGATGCGAAACAGTCGAATAGTCGTGAATTAGCTTCAGGTCAAGATACCAACTCCGCGGAGGAGTCGTACGCCCGCGCAGCCATTCCATTGCGCGCCCCGACATGGCCATCGGAGACAATCCCGGAGGACAACTCAGCCCCTTCTGCGTGCAACTGTAAGCAATGTCCATGCCGGTTTCGTCGAATTCCACCGGCACTCCACCAAGCGAGGTCACGCAATCCGCAATCACCAAAGCGCCAGCCTCATGAGCGGCAGCGCAGATGGCCTTGCCCGATTGCAACGCTCCGGTGGAGGTTTCCGCATGAACATACGCCACGACTTGAGGCTTTTCCCGACGGATGAACTCGCCCGCCTCATCGTCTGTATAAGTCTCGCCCCAGGCCTTCTCGAAGCGCACAACGTTGGCGCCATGACGCTTCGCCATTTCCGTCAGCCGGTCGGAAAAATATCCATTCGCGAACACCACAAACTTCGCTTCGGGCTCGACGAAATTTGCGACGGCCGCTTCCATGCCCGCGCTGCCCGTCCCCGAAATCACCAGCGTAGCGCCGTTTTTCGTTCCAAACGCCGTTTTGAGCAATTGCTGGACGTCCTGCATCACCTGAATAAAGTAGGGATCGAGATGCCCTACGATCGGCTTCGATAGAGCCTCGTATACGCGCGGATGAACCATGCTCGGCCCCGGCCCGAATAAATAGCGCTGAGGCGGCGCCAATGCGGGGAGGCGGGTGGAACTTTCCTGAGTCTTCTCTTGTTCGATGGTGGTCATAGTCCTCGCTTGGAATCAACGATTGCTTAGATATTACGGCATGAAGCGGACATTGGCCAGAAGGTCCACGTTCCTCATAGCGCGGCCATGCGCCGCTGCACCAGTAAAAAATACAGCGCCAGGCCAATCAACAGAAATCCATTCATGCTAAGCACCAGCGGCGCCGTAAACACGGGAACGAGCCATCCCGATAACAGATTTCCCATGGGCATGCCGCCGCGAAATGCAAAGTTGTAAACGCTCATCACCCGCCCGCGCATTTCATTGGTCGTAATTAACTGAACCAGCGAATTCACCGTGGCAAACACAGCCATCATCGATGCGCCCACCAACACCAGGAGCGCCTCGCTCAGGTGCAACGATCGGGAGAGTGCAAAGCCGGAAATTCCCGCGCCTAAACCCATGAGCGCGCCCAAAGCGACTCGTCCCTTGCGTTGCATGTTGCCCGCGCTGGCGATCGACAAAGAGCCGACAATCGAACCCAGTCCCATGAGCGCCAGAAGATTGCCATAGGTCTCCGGTCCGCGATGAAAAATATCTTTCACGAACACCGGAAAATAGGTGCGCATCGGCATGCTCAAAGCGGTCATGCAGAAGGCCAGAATGATGAGCGCCTCCATCGAGTTCTGCTTGCGGGCAAACTGAATCCCTTCCTTCAGGCTGGTGAACATCGAGACCGTGGCCTTGAGCGGCAAAAAACGTGCGCGAATCATGGAGAGCGAAACAATCGGCGCCAGAAACGAAAGCGCGTTCAATCCAAAACACCATTTTTCTCCGAGATGAGCCAAAGCCTGTCCCGCTAGCGCCGGACCCACCATCACCGCAATATTGAATTGAATGGAATTCAAAGCGATGGCGTTCGGCATGTCATCCTTCTCGACGAGCGTCGGAATCAGGGCCTGATAGGCGGGACCGCCGAAGGCCTGCGCGAATCCAGAAACAAACGACAGGCAAAGAATGTGCCAGACGTGGACATATCCGGTCGCAACCAAGATGGTGAGCACGGCGGCGCTTGCCATCTGCACATATTGCGAGCCCAGGAGAATTTTCCGGCGCTCGACGCGATCGGCGATCACGCCCCCAATCAAAGAAAACAGAAAGATAGGAATGCCGCCCAGAAACTGATCGAGGGCGAGCAAAAACGCGGAGTGGCTGAGGCGGTAAATCAGCCATCCCTGGGCCACGATCTGCATCCAGGTGCCGATGCTGGAAGTGCAGGCGCCAATCCACATCAGGCGAAAATCGCGATATTGAAATGCTTTGAAAACCCGGCGTATCAAACGTGGCGTCTCCGGAAGGGTCAAGAAAAGCCTAACATGGGTGCGGGCAGGCGGAGGTTTTGCGCGATTCTGTCCAGTCCCAGCCTTTCGACTCTTATCGCGGCGCCCAGGTTAGCGCCCAGAGAACGGGCGCGAACCCTTCGGCAAGCTCAGGGCAGGCCCTGGGGCACACCGCTAACCTTTGGAATTGCGCTATAAATAGTTTGCGAATAATCATGACCATGCGTAACTCGACCGCGAAGTCCGGCCCCCTTCCCGAGTACAGTTCAGCGCGTGTCGCCGGCATCCCCGCTCTGGTGTCGCTGTTTTCATTTTTCTACTACTTCCGCAATCACGATCTTTTGCTTTATGGCGATGCGGTCGCGCACATCAACATCGCGCGGCGCGTTTTTGATTCGCAGACTCCCGGCCTTTTACAACTAGGAACGGTCTGGTTGCCCCTGCCCCATCTACTGATGATTCCATTCATCGTCTCCAAGGCGATGTGGCAGAGCGGAGCAGGCGCTTCCATTCCATCGATGGTGGCCTATGTATTTGGAGTGGTAGGAATATTTCGGCTCGTGCGCGGCGCCTTGTCGGCCAAAAATAAGGCAGGTGTGGTGACGGGACTCCGGCCCGTCCCAACGGAAACGGAGCGCACGAATTCTGTCGCGATGATAGGTGCCTGGATCGCGGCGATCGTTTATGCAGCCAATCCCAACCTGATCTACATGCAGTCGACGGCCATGACCGAGTCCGTCTACTTGTCTTTTTTTATCTGGGCTGTCGTGTATTTCGTGGAGTTCATTCGCGGCCTGCCGAAGGATTTTGCTCCCAAGAAAGATGCCACTGGCAAGATTCCGAGTCGAGCTTCATTTGCTTCCCTGACGCGTTGCGCCTGGTGTCTCGCCGCTGCCGAGCTTTCCCGTTACGATGGATGGTTTCTAGCGGGTGTCATGGGCGCGGCCGTCGCGGTCATTGCGATGCGTCGCTGGCAAGATCGAATCTTGCGTCGGGCAGCACTAAAATTCATGCTCGGCATAACGATCGCACCCGTTCTCTGGCTGCTCTACAACGGAGCCATTTATGGCAATGCGCTCGAATTCGCCAATGGCCCCTACTCCGCCAAGGCAATTGAGCAGCGCGTCGGCGCTCCCAATCCCGCTCTCCACAGCGTGAGAGTCGCAGCTATCTATTTTCTAAAATCGGCCCAGTTGAATATGGCAGACGCGAACTGGGGCCGCTTCTGGCTGTTCGCGGCTCTCGCGGCGTTAGCCTTCGCACTATGGAAACGGCGCTCGCAAGCAGTCTGGCTACTCTTGCTGTGGATTCCGCTGCCCTTCTACTCGTACTCGATTGCGTATGGCTCGGTGCCGCTTCACGTCTACACGTGGTGGCCGTTTGCAACTTTCAATCAGCGCTATGGACTGCAATTGCTGCCGATGCTCGGGGCTTCGATCGGACTGCTTACGACTTCTGTTTTCGCCGCTGATAAGACGCGATGGCGCGGTGGCCTCGCGGTCGCCGCGATCCTGGCGCTGGTGGCGCTGAGTTACGCTTCGGTATGGAACGCCGGGCCGCAATGCCTTCACGAGGCCCAAAGAAATTGGAGCATCCGCGCACCCCTCAACGCTGCCGTTGAGCGCGCCGTGACCGGGTTGCCGAAGAATTCGCGCTTCCTCATGGACCTGGGCGAACACGTCGGCGTGATGGAGCAGGCCGGCATCCCGCTGCGGCGAGTCGTCAACAACGAAAATCATCGCGCGTGGAAACGCCCGTCGGACCCTGACGGCCTCTGGGAGCGCGCTCTGGCCGATCCTCAACGTTATGTCGATTTTGTGATTGCCTTCGATGGCGATGTCGTCGACCAGCAAGTAAACCGCGCTCACCTCCGGGAGTTGGTGGCAATCCATGCGATGGGACAACCGCATGCCCACATCTACGCTACCGCCGACGCGCCCAACACCCCGAATCAATCGCGTTAACGTCGACGGGCACGCACATTATTAAGTGTCGGCTGAGCAGTGATAGAATCCGCTCGAAGCCCGGTCATTCCGATGAGCTACCTCCACGAAGTCGGCCAACTCCTGCGCGGCGAACTCACCGTATTTCTGAGTTCCACCCTCGCCCGGTTGGTGCTGGCCGCCATCCTCGGCGGCATCATCGGCCTGGAGCGGCAAATTCGCCACAAGCCTGCTGGCCTGCGCACGAATATGTTCATCTGTTTCGGCGCAGCGATGTTTACCGTGCTTTCAAAACAGCTCGCGGGGGGCGAGTCGGATAGCGCGCGGATCGCAGCGCAAATTATTCCCGGTATCGGTTTCATCGGCGCGGGATCGATTCTTCATGCGAAAACCTCGGTGAGCGGTCTGACCACGGCGGCGACGCTTTTTGTCGCGGCCGCGGTTGGCATGGCTTCAGGTGGCGGCCTTTACCTGACCGCCATTTTCGGCACGTTCATGATTCTCATCGCACTCGAATTGCTGGGAAGGTTGGAAGGACGATTCTCTCTGAAAAGCTTCTCAACCAGCTATGAAGTCACAGGCCGCAATGTAGATGGTATGCTGCGCGAAGTAAATCGCATCCTGGACGCGGAGCAGTTGACCATGCATAGCGTCCATATTGCGAATGCCGATCCCGATTTTCGTATGGTCTTCTCGGTGGATGGCGGCAAGGAGGAGCAAAACTTAGTGTCCGTTCTTTTGCACCAATCTTCCGCCTTCGCCGCCGTTACGATGCTCGGAACAACGGAACACGAATGAGCGAGTCGCGTAGTCCGATCGAGCAGAATTTTACCCTAACCTTCACCAAAGCCTCGGCCTGTGGCAATGACTTCCTGCTCGTCAACGGCGAGGAAATTTCCGGCGATCTGGCTGCGCTCACTCGCCGCCTGTGTGATCGCCATACTGGAGTCGGCGCCGATGGCGTGGAATGGCTGTTTGCGGATGAGCAAGCCAAAGCGGACGTGCGCGTGCGCCTCATTAACGCCGATGGTTCCGAAGCGGAAATCTCCGGCAACGGAACAAGATGCGTTGCCGCTGAAATCTGCTCACGCACTGACAAAGAAGGGGTGGTCGTGAACACAGCCGCGGGATTGAAGACCTGCCGCCTGATCTCACGGCAAGGCTCCACTTTTGAATTTGAAACGAACATGGGGCTGCCAGAACTCGGCGGCCAGCTATCGATTGACACAATGGTGGTGCGAACGGCGGGTAAACAAGTCTCCATGGGCAATCCGCACTTCGTAATCTTCACCGACAATTTCGCCGATGGATGGCAAAAACAAGCGGCGCTCCTCGGCACGCAACCGCAGTTTCCCCAGGGCACGAATGTGGAATATGTCGTGGTACGCGGAAAAAATGAAATCGAGATTCGTCTATTTGAAAGGGGAGTCGGAGAGACTCAGTCTTCAGGCACGGGTTCCTGTGCGGCGGCCGTGGCTGCGATTGCCAGCGGACGAGTGGCTTCACCGGTTACCGTGATTGCGCCGGGAGGTCCCCAGACGGTACGTTGGGATGGGGAAGTTTATTTGCGCGGCCCGGCCACTCTGATCTGCCGCGGAGAATTCTTCGTCTAAGATCAATGTAGAGATCAGGCGGCTCGAGATTCTCTATTCAGGTTGGTAAAAGGATCGCGCGTAACCACCGCTCCAAGGAGCGGATGCCAATAGCCCGGCGCTTCAGCGCCGGGAAAAGTGCCGACTCCGTAACTGGTCCCGGAGGGACGAATGAATCTCATTCGCGCCGATTAGGACTTAACATTGAACTCATGTCCGGCCTCCATCATTCCCGAATCAAACCCCGCGCGCTCCGTCCCGGCGACAAGGTCGGAATTGTCGCCCCGGCCTCCAACGTCAAGCGCGAGATGCTGGAAGCAGGCTGCGAAGGTCTTCGCCGAATGGGTTACGAGCCCTTTTATTTCCCTTCGATCCTGGAACGCGATCTTTACTTCGCCGGAGCCGCCGAGCGCCGGGCGCGCGAATTGGAAGACATGTTCCTGCGCGATGATATTCGCGCGATTGTCTGCGCTCGCGGAGGCTACGGTTCGAACTACCTCCTTCCGGCGATTGACCTCAAAACAATCGTCGCCCATCCCAAGATTTTTGTCGGCTACAGCGACCTCACGACGCTTCTGACTCTATTTGCCGACACGGCCAATTTTGTGACCTTTCACGGTCCGATGGTGGCTAAAGATTTTGCCGTGGAGTCCGGCGTTGACCTGCCTTCCTGGCAGAATTCCGTAAGCGGAGCACGAGAATGGGAGATTGGTGAAGGTTCCGGCGCGAAGCCGCTGGTCCCCGGAGAAGCCGAAGGCATTCTCTACGGCGGATGTCTCTCGATTCTGGTCGCGGCGCTCGGAACGCCTTATGACATCAAAACCGACGGCACGATTTTGTTTCTCGAAGATCTCGCAGCCAAGCCCTACCAGATCGACCGCATGCTGATGCAGTTAAAGCTGGCAGGCAAACTGAATCACGTGCGCGCCATCATCTTCGGCGAGATGATGGATTGCCGGCAAAGTCCGACGCAGGATTATTCCCTTGAGGAAGTCGTCTTGCGGGTGGTTGGCGATCTGGGAATTCCGGTAGCCTATGGATTGCGTTCCGGCCACGTATCGCGTGCGAATATCACGCTGCCCTTCGGCGTGAGAGCCAGACTTGAAGTCGGAGGCGGCGTCACTTTGAAAATACTGGAATCGGCCACGACCACGACCCAATGACCAAAGCGAAGCACATACATCTCATCGGCATTTGCGGAACCGCCATGGCTTCTCTCGCCGGCATGCTGCAAGAGCGCGGATTCCGGGTCACGGGCTCCGATGCGGCGTCGTATCCGCCCATGTCGACCTTCCTCGAATCGCTCGGAATCCCGGTCGCGCAGCCCTTTGTGGAGGCGAACCTGCAGCCGCAGCCCGATCTGGTTGTCGTCGGCAACGCGCTCTCTCGCGGCAACGTGGAGTTGGAATACCTCCTCGACCAGCGTATTCCCTTCTGCTCGCTGCCGCAGATTCTGCATGATGAGTTTCTGCTGGGCAAAGAGGTGCTTGTCGTGGCTGGAACGCACGGCAAGACGACCACGACTTCGATGCTGGCGTGGATCTTCGAGACCGCAGGCCTGCAGCCCTCTTTCCTGATCGGAGGCATCGCCGAAAATTTTGGCCGCAGCTTTGGCCTCGGCGATGGCCGGCACTTCATTCTTGAAGGCGACGAATATGACACGGCATTCTTCGATAAGGGACCGAAATTCCTGCACTATTTTCCCGACTCTCTCATCCTTACCTCGGTGGAATTCGATCACGCCGATATCTATAAAGACCTCGACGCAGTTGAGACGGCTTTTAAGCGCCTGGTGAATCTTATCCCGCGACGCGGGCGGATCATCGCCTTCGATTTCGGCGGAGATATGGGAGTCAACCTCGATCGCTGTTTACAGAAGGCGTTCTGCCCTGTCGAGCGTTATGGCGCATCGGAAAAAGCCTCATGGAGAATTGAAAACTTAAAACTGTCCGAGGAGCGTACCACATGGTCGGTACTACGCGATGCCAGGCCGTGGGCGAATTTCGAATTTCCGCTCGGCGGAGAATACAACGTCTGGAATGCGACCGCCGCCGCTGCGCTCGCGGCAAATTACAAAATCGATAAAAATGTAATTGCAAGCGCTCTGAAGAGTTTTCGTAGCGTGAAGCGCCGCCTCGAAGTCAAAGCCGAAGTCAACGGCGTTACCATCATCGACGATTTTGCTCATCATCCAACCGCGATCGAACAAACGATACGGGCGCTACGCTCCCGTTACCCGCAATCCCGCTTGTGGGTAATCCTCGAGCCGCGTTCCAACACCATGCGCCGCAACGTGCTGCAGGATGCGCTGGCTCGCAGTCTCGCACTCGCCGATCAGGTAATCGTAGCGGCCATCTTCAAGTCGGAGGCGATTCCCGAAGCCGAGCGCCTCGATCTGCATCACGTCATCGAAGACATTCAGAAGCGAGGCAAGCCCGCAAGCATCTTCGCCGACGCCGATGCCATCGTCAGCGCAATCGCACCCGAACTGCGCATCGGGGACGTGGTAGCCATCCTGTCGAATGGCGGATTCGGCAACATCTATGAGAAGCTACCCCAACGCCTGCGTGAGCTCGGGACGAAGGCGGGTGCGGCGTCACCTTAGGGCATAATGTCGCGTAAACAGGAGTCCTGTAGGAATGAATTGCCGCCGATATTTTCGCGATGTCAGGTATCACCTGTTAATAAATTGTCATCCTGACCGAAGCGAAGGACCTGCTTTCTCATGCGGTTAGCTTACGCGTTGCAAGTAAGCAATCGCCTAACCCATCCAAAGGGAGAACCTGCCCCGGTGCTTCGTACCATCCTTATGTTGACGTTCTGGGCGGCCGCAATGCCGTTCGCCGCGATCTCGGGTTTCCCCTGGACCTACCTCACCAAAGACATCAGTTTTTTATACAACACCTGCATGTGGATAGCCTTTACCGGCGTGCGCATCGCCGGAGTCAAAGTCCGCACGATAGGCCTGGAGAAAATCGATTCGTCGCGAAACTACATCTTCATGTCGAATCACATCTCCAATCTCGATCCTCCCGTCACGTTGCCGCTGATTCCACGCCGCACTTCGGTGATGGTCAAAAAAGAGTTATTCAAGATACCCATCCTCGGGCAGATCATGCGCATCGGATCGCTCGTTCCCGTCGATCGCAGAAATCGCGATGCTGGCATCACCGCCGTCCGCGACGCGGTTAAAGCCATCGAGCAGGGACTGAACATGACCATCTACGTGGAAGGCAAGCGCTCCTTTGACGGCAAACTGCTTCCGTTCAAAAAGGGTCCGTTCTATTTGGCTGAGGAGTGCAAAGTGCCAATCGTCCCGATCACCATCTCGGGCACAGAGGCGGTCATGCCGAAAGCGCGTTTTGAGATTCATCCGGGATGGGTAACGGTTGAGTTTCACGATCCAATCGAGCCTGCGGATTTCGGAAGCCGCGATTGCCTGATGGCCAAAGTCCGGGCCGCGATCAGCAGCGGCCTTCCGCCGGAGTTGCGCGAATAAGAATTGCGGTCTTTCTGGGAACTCAAGCGCCCCGAAGGGGCGACTGCCAACAGCCCGGCGCACAGCGACGGGGAAAGTGCGAGAGCTGAGTTGAGTCCCGCAGGGACGACTGCCTGAGCGTGGAGCATCCCAACCGGCACTTTTCGGGATCGGCCTCACGTCTCATACTCAAATGATGGCCCCCGATGCCAACGCTCGAACCCTGAGTTCGTTTCTCGACTACTTGCGCGTTGAGCGCGGCTCGGCGAGATTGACCATCTCGGCCTATTCGAGCGACCTCGCGCAATTCGCCGAGTTTCTGGAGAAGCGCCGTGTTCTTCTCAGCGCTGCCCGTCGCGACGATGTGCGGGAATACATCCAGGAATTATTTTCAAACGCGCTGGATGGGCGCTCGGTGGGGCGGAAACTCTCCGCGATTCGGCAACTCTACCGGCATTTATTGCTGGATGGAAAAATTGATAAAGATCCGACCTTGAATATTGATTTGCCCAGGCAGTGGAAAGTGTTGCCAAAGGCTTTGAGCCGCGACGAAATTGGAGCCATGCTGGGCCAAACGAAGTCGGCGGACACACAGCCGAAAATAGATTCCCCGCGCGCAGAGGCGCTACGGCTGCGCGATCGCGCCATACTCGAACTGCTTTACGCGGGCGGGGTGCGCGTTTCTGAAGTTGCCGATGCGCGCCTCGAAGACTTGAAACTAGAGATGGGATATATCCTGGTGCGCGGCAAGGGAGACAAGGAACGGATCGTGCCGCTCGGAGTGCCCGCCCAGCAGGCGTTACAGCTTTACCTGCGCGGAGCCAGGGCATTGATCTCAAAGAAGAATTCGCCCGTGCTCTTTCTGGGTACGCGAGGACGCCGCTTGACGCGCCAGCGCGTCTGGCAATTGGTAGGCAAGGCGAGTCTCGCCGCCGGGCGCCATGCCAGTCCGCACATGCTGCGGCATTCGTGCGCCACCCACATGGTGGAGAATGGCGCCGACTTACGAACGGTGCAAACAATCCTGGGACACTCCGACATTTCTACAACGCAGATTTATACCCATGTGGCGCTGGACCGGTTAAAGAGCATCTATTCGAATCATCATCCTCGAGCGAAGGCGAGGAGCAATTTGTAATTGGTAATTTGTAATTGGGAGCTTTAAATTACAAATTACGAATTACAAATGGCTAATAACTCGCGCACAATTGTCGAACTCGCCACTGACGACTTTCTGCGGCACTTGCGGGAGAAGAATGCATCGGCGCATACGATAAAGGCTTACACAGGAGATCTCGACTGCTTTGCCGCCTATATCGGCTCGTGCGAGTGGAAGTCGATTGACCATATTGCGATTCGCGGTTTCCTTTCCCATCTTTATGACAAGGGACTAAGCAAGACTTCGGTGGCCCGCGCATTGGCGGCGGTACGGTCGCTCTACCGGTGGCTGGCGCAGGAAGGCGTGGTCGAGCAGAATCCGGCAAAGCTCGTTTCGACGCCGCGGCTGCCTAAGAAATTGCCGCGGGTTCCGACCATTGAAGAGATGAATTTTGTGCTCGACGGCAAAATGCCAGAGGTAGCATCGTTTCCGGAACGCGATCGGCTGCTGCTGGAACTGCTCTATGGATGCGGTATCCGTAACTCGGAGTTAGTTGGCATCAATCTGGATGACATTAGTCTGAGTAACCAGGCGATTCTAATTCGCGGCAAGGGTAAGAAGGAACGGTATGTTCCGTTTGGCGGATCGGCGATCGGTGCACTCGCGGTTTATCTGCCGTGGCGGCAACAATTGCTGGCAACATTAAGAGGCGCGGGAAAAAACGTCGCGCCCGCTGCGCTGCTTCTGAACCAGCGTGGAGGACGGCTTACGACACGCAGTGTGGGCCGCATTGTGAAACGAATCGCGGTGGCAAAAGGTTTGTCGGCGGAAGTGCATCCGCATACTCTGCGTCATGCCTTTGGCACGCACATGCTGGAAGAGGGAGCGGACCTACGCGCTATACAGGAACTCCTGGGGCATGAGCGGCTGGCGACGACGCAGCGCTACACGCAGCTTTCCGTGAAACAGGTCATGAATGTCTACGATCAGACGCATCCCCGGGCGCGGTGAGAGTGGATGGCAGACTGACTTTCAGCCGTCCCTCCCGGACTCGAATCATTTTTCCCATTTCTCCTCGCGTTGAAGAGTCTGATTCATGGGCATCTGCATGGTGGTTAATCGAGAATATGAGGAACGACCGGGATTTACCGCAGGCTTAGACTAATCTCGCCGCGTTTCTTGAAACTTATATGGAGTACACTATCGCGGGCGCTGGAAAAATCGCCGGCGATGGTGGCGGACTGGTCGTAAGTGGAAGGTGCGGTAAACGCTTCATCGCCCTTCGCGGGCGCCGTGATGGGTGTGTCCGAAGTTACCTGCACGCGTAGAAGGTGTTTTCCCATCGATACCTGCATGGTGTGCAGTTCATGCCCTTGGACGTGATGGAAGACGATCAACCTTTTCTTCTCCGTTCCTTCCAGGAGGTGAGTGTAAGTAAGTCGATCATCCACCCAAATGGAAAGATGAGCTTGGGTGAACGGGTGATCCACTTCGATTGCCAAGGTCGCTGTAGCCGGAGTAGATACTGAGGAATTCACTGGCGCGTTGCTTCCCGAGGTGGCGTGAACCACATTCGCCAGCATTGGGTAGATTTGGCCAGCAGGGATAGGCTTCGGAAGTGCTTTCGGGCTGGCCGACTGCACCGTGGTTACAACTGCGCGTTTGGTCGCGGCCCCAACTTTGGGTTTCGGCGATCGTGTCACCGAGGCTTTATTTTTAGCGTCAGCCATCGACGTTGTTGACTCCGTGTCAACGGCAGGTGTGTCGTGAGCGGCAGATTGTGACAGGTTGGCCGGTGTTTGGTCCTGCGCAACTGAAAGAGTATGCCTTGACTCGGCCGCTCTGAGGCGCACTTCCCGCGGCCCAAATGAAATGACCCAGAGCCCCAGGATGAAGAGTCCGGCCAGAACTGAAACGCCGATGTAGGACTTGTTGCGAATATTCTTTAGCAGGTTCTCAGTTAATGGGTCATGAGGCACCAAGGGTCGCGGCTTCGCAACCGGCGGGTTCGGCACTGAAACTTGGGCGAATACTGAAGCTCGACTTTCTTCTTTGGCGGGTGAGTCTTCAGGTCTGCGCATAAGCGATGGCGGAGGGCTTGCCTTACTGAGTCGCGCCCGGGCTTCCTGGAGTTCGCGAATGGCGAGTTGCATTTCCGAGCCCCGCTGATAGCGGTCGGCCGGATCTTTTGCCATCGCTCGCGTCACGATAATATCCAGTCCGTCGGGCAGTTCAGCATTAAGAATGGTGGCCGGTATAAAGTCGCGGTTGACGACTTTGAAGGAAACGGTGATGGCGCTGTTGCCTTGAAAAGGCCGGTGACCGGTCACCATGGTGTACAGAATCACCCCGAGGGAAAACAAATCGGAGCGGCCGTCCACTTCTTCGCCATTGAGTTGTTCAGGCGACATGTAAGCGGGTGTGCCTAATGCGCGGCCCGCCAGAGTCTGGTTCGCGAGGTTTAGTTTGGCCACTCCGAAGTCTGCAATTTTGGCGTGTCCATCTTCGGTCAGCAAGATGTTCGAAGGTTTCAGGTCGCGATGTACAACGCCTTGCGCGTGAGCGCAATCAAGCGCATCCGCTAGCTCGAGGGTGACTTGCAGGGCGCTTTCCAGGTCCAGCTTTTGGTCGTTCCGCGACAGCAAGTGGTCCAGAGCTTGCCCGCCAACGTACTCCATGACGATGAACGGAGTGTGCGTTTCGGAATCCTCGCCCACATCGAAGATGGTTACAATTCCGGGATGGGAGACGCGGCCGGCAGCTTCTGCCTCACGAAAGAACCGCCGGCGAAAATCCTGCTCCTCTTCCGCTGACTGTCCGGCGAGTGAAATGGTTTTCAGCGCAACGACGCGGTTGATCTTAGGATCGCGGGCCTTGTAGACAATGCCCATAGCTCCGCGCCCTAACTCGCCCAGGATCTCGTACCGGCCAAAGCGTCCGCTCGTGTGACTGTCCATAACTAGATGATGTGCGGTTCTGACCTTCCTAGTACCCCATTTGTCAAACTGAGGCGCCTTGCTTCTTACTATCTGACTTGGGAGTCACGAGCAGGCCGATCACGTTTTCGTTCAGCGCTTCGACAATTCTCTTCGCTTGCTCGAGCCCGATTCCGTTGAGCAATTCGAAGCCAATGTGAACGCCCTTAAGCGCGGAAATTGTTTCATGGTGGAGGCAAAGTTCGATCACAATCGGTCCACCCGACCGGTTGATGTTAAATGCGACACCTGATTTTTCGGTGCCGATCGGCGCTATCTCGCGATTTTCGACCTGCTTTGTTTCCATGGGTCACACCCCGATTAAAAGGACTAGCTAGTCGCTATTGTCTATTGGCGTCGCCTTTCGCTCCAAGTTACTAACGTGTTTTGTTTTGCCGCTAACAAGTGGTCGATTACCCCGGTAACTTTGCAGGGCTAAACTATTGTTCGAATATGTTCGAGGGCGCTTCTGCGCCGCGCCGAAACCTCAGGTGGCGGCGTGACCCGCGCATCCCCTCGTCACTTTGTTGAGCCTTATAACGGTCATCCTTATGGAGATCAATAGAATCGCCAAAGAGAGTATTTTGCTGCTCTCGCTCTGCCTGATCGCGGCGACGATGCAGTTCTATGCTCAGTCCCTGCCGATGGCGCTTTGCTTTTACTTTTTGCCGACTTTGTATTCGGCATATTTCTTTGGCAGGCGGCACGCGACTCTTACCGCTTTCGCCTGTGTCTTCCTCGTAATTCTGTTGGGCTTTCTTAATAACCTGATGCCCAGCCACCCGGTATTGTCGTTGCCGGGCGAGCGCCTGTTCAACTTTGCCATCTGGGCGGGCATTCTGGTGGTGGCCGGTTATGTCATGGGTACGCTCTACGAGCGCAAAGAGGCGATGACCTCCGACATCCGCGAAAGTTTCCGCGGCCTGCTGCTGGTGCTGCAACACGTCATGGAGAATGAGAAGCTGGGCCCCGCCGGGGACAGCAAGCGCGTGGTGCAGGCCTCCATCAAAATGGCCGAGGCGATGGGCCTCGGTTCGGATCGCATCGAGTTGCTTCGCTCGGCGGTGGCCTTGCGCGACCTCAGCCAGCTCGGGATCAGCAACGATATTCTGTACAAAGCGGCGGACATCACCCGTGACGAAGTCGTCGCGAATTTCCGCAAGCCCCGCAAGGCCGATCAGCGCACGCAGGCGGTGGGAAATTCCCTGCGGCGCGTGATTCCCATCATCATCGCCGAGCAGATTGTGCAGGAGCAGGGAGCCCGTTCGGTCAACGTCCCGATCGAGGCGCACATTCTCGCCGTAGCCGACGCTTACCAAAAATTGATCACGGGCGATGGCATCCAGGGAATGTCGCCCGATCAGGCCGAGGAGCAGATTTTTATGGGATCAGGGCAGAAGTTTCACAGCGGCGTGGTGGACGCTTTTGCAAAAGCCATGAGCGAGCGGGCGCGAGGAGTTGGAGCTTAAACTTTCTCGTCACTCGCGATAAGAAATCTGTCCGCGCTTCAGCGCCTGCGGGAACCTTGCATCGGGGACGCAGCGAGCGCTGCACCTTACTTATCTGAACCCGGATCGGCCTCCGGATCCCCGATGTCTTTTTTCGCCGTTTCTCTCAGCGCCCGCCACATTGCCACCACTCTGGATTTCAGTTCCGCAGTCAGCCCTTCGTATGCGCCTTCGCCCGCCTGGATCGCAGGTGGCGGCTGAATCGGCGTGCCAAACACCAGTTGCAGGTCGTTGAAGCGGGGAAATTTCTTGTACCGCGGCCACGCTTCATAAAAACCCTCGATTGCGACCGGGATAATTGGAGCCTGCGCGTGAATGGAGAGAATCGCCGCGCCCTTACGAAATATTCGTGGGGTGCCATCGTCGCTGCGTTCGCCCTCGGGATAGAGAATCAGGATGCGCCCCTGGGCGAGTCCATAGGCTCCGGCGCGCATTGCGGGCACGAGGTTAGCGTCGGGATCAAGCACGATCACACGCAGCCATCCCGCGAGCCGCCGCATGAAACCCTGGCCGAAAATGTCGCTGGTGCCGAGCGCGAACGACTCGCGAAACAGGCGCCAGGGCAGCGCCGCCGCTAGCACGAGGGGATCGATGTAACTCTGGTGGTTCGAACAGATAAGATAAGGGCCTTTGTCGGGCAGATTCTCAAGCCCGCGCGTTTTCAGGTGAAAGCGGTCAAGCGCGAAAAGATAAATCAACTTTCCCGGCAGGAAGAAAAACACTTCCGCAAAAATATTGTGGCGCGCCAGCGCCAGAGCTTCCGCATCGGTGACTGGCTCGTTCAAGATGCTTGACCACGGCGGCGCAGCCTCTTTGGCCTGTCCTTCACCGCGGCCCGCGCTGGCGAGAATGGCGTCGACCAAATCCCGCACCGTATAAAGTTCCGCCAGTTGCGACTCGGGGACTTCACCGCCAAGCTGCTGCTCCAGCGCGGTCAACAATTCGATGCGCTGCATGGAATCGAGCCCAAGATCGAGTTCAAGATTGTCATTGGGGCGAAGCGCTGCGGCCCGAGTGCGGTCGCGCGACGATTCCTGCAAGATGGCGAGTGCGCGCCGCACGTCTTCGCGCTGGAGCCAGGATTGCTCGTCGGCGCTGAGCGGTTTTTCCGCGTCGGCCTGCGCATCGGACTCGACGCCCCGGTGTTGTTTGAGCTCTCGCACTTTCTTTTCAATCTGAAAACGCTTGAGCTTTCGCGTGGTCGTGCGCGGCAGGTCGTCTTGCCAGATGTCATAGCTACCCAGTCGCTTGGTGGAGGCGATCTTGTGGGAAAGAGCTTCGATGTCAAGTCGGATCGCTTCTCTCGCATTAACGATCTTGCGCTCGCGCAAGCGTTCAAAATTTGGTACGACTACGGCGTGCAGCCGTTCGGAGGTTGGATCTCCGCCATGCGCCTCTATCGCCATCACGCAAATCTCTTTAATCGACGGAGCCTGCAGGTAATGAACCTCGACCTCCTCGGGATAAACGTTTTTTCCGTTAGCGAGCACAATGACTTCCTTGCGCCGCCCGGTAATAAAGAGATTGCCGCCGGAATCGAAGTAGCCGAGATCGCCCGTGTAGAGCCAGCCATCGCGCAGGACTTCGGCGGTGGCATCGGGACGATTCCAATATCCCTTCATCACGATGGCGCCGCGAATAGCGATCTCGCCGGTGGGCGGCGCGCCCGGTTCGGCTCCCTGCGGGTCAACTTTGTCTGCAACAATTCTGCCCTCGACACCAGGAAACGGACGTCCGACCGAGCCGAATACGATGTGTCCCGGAGTGTTGAGGAAAGCCCCGCCAGTGGTTTCGGTGAGGCCATAGGCGTTGAGCACGTCGATGCCGAAGGAGTAAAAATCGCGGGCAATCTTGGGGTCGAAGCGCGAGCCTCCGGTGACCAGATAGCGCATGCGCGGTCCAAAGGTGGCATGAATCTTGCCGAAGAAAACTTTCCCGGCATTGACTCCAACTCTCCGCAGCGCGCGATTGAGCGCCATCAGAGCGCGCACGAGGCGCAGCGTGGGCTTACCACGTTTGTTCAGTTCTTTAAAAATCTTTTCGTGAATCAGATAGAAAAACTGTGGCACGACGCAGAAGGTGGTAATGTCGCGCTCCTGAAGAGCGCGCAGTAGTTCGGTCGTGTTCAGCGTTTCGAGATACACGACGCGCGCGCCATTAAACAGCGGCAGAAAGAGGTTCGCCATCTGCGCCAGCACGTGAAACATCGGAAGAATTCCGAGCAGCGCGTCGGTCTCGCTAATTTTGACGACGCCAAATACGGAGTTGGCTTCGCCGACCAGGTTGGCGTGGGTGAGCATAACACCCTTCGGATCGGCGGTCGTGCCGGAGGTGTAGAGCAGGGCGGCGAGGTCACTCTCGGCAGGCACAATGGGCTGAAAACCAGAGGGACCGGCGGCGAAGATGGAGTCCAGATCGGCCGTGAACTTTTCTCCACTGCCCGCATTTTGCTCGTCCGCTGAAGAGGTCATCACAAGAGGAACGTTGAGTCCGTCGACTGCCTCCGCGGCAATGGGCAGATGCTTCACATCGCAAAAAAGGAGAGAAGCGCCGCTGTCGATTAACAACTTTTTCACCTGGTCAGCGTGGAACGCAGTGTCGAGGGGAACCGCAGTTCTTCCGGCGGCAATGATTCCCAGGTACGCCGCGACCCAACGGGGATGGTTCGCGGCCAGAATTGCAACTCGCGCATCGCGCGTTACGCGCGTCGAAAGCCAACTGGCGACACTCTCCGCCATTTGGGTGAGTTCGGCGAAAGTGACGCGCTCCACCTTCTGCTCCCGTTGAATTTCAAGAGCAATGTGGTCGGGAAATTTCCGGGCAGACTCCTGAAACCGCTGGTAAAAAGTGGGCATAGAGAATGATCGGAGAAAATCTTACAGGAAATTGGTGAACGGGTCAGTGTTCACGAGCTTGAAAGAGGAATTCCAAAATGTGCACCAGGTTCGCGCCCGTTTTTTGGGCGCTAACCTGGGCCGCCGCGGCGACAGCGCGCCCTGATCGCGCTTTTGAGGTCCATCTCTATTAAGGTTCTGTTAATCCGCGCCCCGTTCTGCCTCCAGGAGCCAGAAAGCAATTAGAATCGGCGGTTGTCCTCATCTCGAAGTTAAAAACTGCAATCAAAATGGGGGTTATGGATGAAGTCTCGCGCATTCATTTTGACATTGGTCATAGCGGCGATCGCGCTCTCTTTCTCGGCATGCGGCAGTAGCAGCAGCACAACTAAGACCAGCGCCTCCAACCAATGGACGTGGGCCAACGGCGCCAATCTCGTCGACCAATCGGGATCGTACGGTACGCAGGGTGTTCCCGCCACCAGCAATTTCCCCGGCTCGCGGCAGGACGCGGTGCGCTGGCTCGACAAGTCGGGAAACCTTTGGCTCTTTGGCGGCTATGGCTACGACTCCGCCGGAAATGTAAATCTGCTGAACGACCTCTGGGAGTATGGCGCCGGCGGATGGACCTGGATCAGCGGTTTCAACAAGGGCGGTCAACTGGGCGTGTATGGAACGCTTGGGGTCGCATCGCTCGCCAACGTTCCGGGCGCGCGGCGTGGCGCTGTAAGTTGGATCGATGCGGCCGGAAACTTCTGGCTCTTTGGCGGGTATGGCTATAGCGCCTCGGCCGCCGGTGCCGGCATCTTAAACGACCTCTGGGAGTACAGCGCAGGACAGTGGACATGGATGGGCGGCTCGAATGCGAACGGGCAAGCGGGAACCTATGGCACCGAAGGAACGGGCGATCCGGGCAACATTCCCGGGGGGCGATCCGACGCCATTGCGTGGACTGATGCGTCCGGAAATTTCTGGCTCTTTGGCGGAAACGGCGTTGCCTTGCCCGGAGACCTGGGAGACCTCAACGATCTGTGGAAATACAGTTCCGGCGTTTGGACGTGGGTGAGCGGATCGAATGTGGCAAATCAAGCGGGAACTTACGGGACGGAGGGGACGGCCGCTCCAGGAAATGTTCCGGGAGCACGATTCGGGGCGGTGAGTTGGGGCGATGCGTCGGGCAATCTCTGGCTTTTCGGCGGCTCGGGGTATGACTCGAAAGGTGCGAATGGAAATCTCAATGACCTCTGGGAATATAGCGGGGGCCAGTGGACTTGGCTGAGCGGGTCGAACCTGCGCGATCAACCTGGAACCTACGGAGCGCAGGGGACAGCCGCTCCCGGCAATGCACCCGGGGCGAGAAATGGTGCGGTGAGCTGGACGGACTCGTCCGGAAATTTCTGGCTCTTCGGCGGCTCGGGGTACGATTCGGCCGATACCGAAGGATGGCTCGGCGACCTCTGGAAGTACAGCGCAGGAGAATGGACCTGGGTGGGCGGCTCGGACGAGGTCGGCCAATCTGGGACGTATGGAACTCCGGGAATGCCCTCTTCCAACAACATTCCCGGGGCCAGAGCATTGGGTGTCGGCTGGACCGATGCCTCTGGAAATTTGTGGCTCTTCGGTGGGATTGGGATCGACTCGATCGGAGCCAATGGCTCATTGGGAGACTTGTGGGAGTATAAACCCTAGTGTCTGACACTGCAATCGTGTACACTATTGTAGTGCGAAATTGAGGAAGCCACATGAAAAACATCACATTCAGCGCGGATGAACTAAAAATCGCGATGGCCCGCGAGGTGGCTCGCGACGAGCAAAAGACTCTGAACGATGCATTCCGCGAGTGGCTGGACTGGTACGGTTCCCGGCGTGTTACCCGCCAGCAAATCGAAGCGCTTTACGAGAGACTTAAGTACGTCAATCCGGGTCGCAAGTTCACGCGGGACGAAATGAATGAGCGATAAGTATTTCCTCGATACGAACATCATCGTTTATTCAGTAGAGCCGATCGATGTTAAGAGAAAACGAGCTTTTGAACTCGTCAGAGATGGTGCTGCTAGCAAACTGGGTGTCATCAGTTACCAGGTTGTCCAGGAATTCGTGAGCGTTGCGAGCCGCAAGTTCCAATCCGTCGTTGTTCCGGCCGACCTTGAGGATTATTTGCAGGACGTACTATTTCCGATGATGGCAGTGCCGTCGTCGCCTTGGCTGTTTATCGACGCACTTCGGTTGCATAACGCGAACCAACTCTCCTGGTATGACGCCCTGATAGTCGCCGCTGCTATGCAAGGTCGATGCAAGATTCTTTACAGCGAGGACTTGCAAGACGGGCGGCGTTTTGGCGATCTGGTAGTTGAGAACCCATTTTGAAGCTCGCAAATTGCGACCGCAAACCTGATAGTACTTCGACCTTGTCGAAGTACCGGAAAGTCTGCGTACGATGCTGCTGCGCGGCTGATTAATCCCCAACTGCGCCCGCCAGCGTTATGCCGCATCTAATGTGCTAGGCTTTTACTGATAGCTGGGACGCGTGTCCTGCGAAGGATTTCCTTTTTTGATCAACACTTTATTAGGCAAGGTCTTTGGCACGAAGAACGAGCGAGAGGTGAAGCGCCTACAGCCTCGCGTGGCGGCAATTAATGCGCTCGAACCGGAGATGCAGAAGCTCTCCGACGACCAACTGCGGGCCAAGACCGCCGAGTTTCGCGCCCGCATTCAGGAGCGTCTAAGTTCAATCGCGGACCAACCCGATGCCGATCCCGATCTTCAGAATGGCGATCTGAACAGCGATCGCCATAAAGAAATCGAAACCCAGCGTGACGCCGCGCTGAAGGAAGTTCTCGACGAATTGCTCGAAGAGGCCTTTGCCGTCGTCCGCGAAGCAGGGCGGCGCGTGCTCAACATGCGCCACTTCGACGTGCAGCTCATCGGCGGCATGGTTCTGCACAACGGCACCATCGCCGAGATGAAAACCGGCGAAGGCAAAACGCTGGTCGCCACCTTGCCCGTTTATCTCAACGCCCTCAGTGGACGCGGCGTTCACGTCGTCACCGTCAACGATTATCTCGCCAAGCGCGACTCGGAATGGATGGGCAAGCTCTACGGCTTCCTCGGTCTGACCGTAGGCGTGATCGTCCACGACCTCGATGACGAGCAGCGCCGCGCCGCCTACGCCGCCGACGTGACTTACGGCACCAACAACGAATTCGGTTTCGACTATCTGCGCGACAACATGAAGTTCGACCTTCGCGATTGCGTGCAGCGCGTGCACAACTTCGCCATCGTCGACGAAGTCGATTCCATC
>OBLW0100000415.1_pt1 | contig 36738 bp, 29 predicted proteins | sample 1520161 | NCBI WGS metagenome assembly OBLW01 (sample SAMEA3539309, study PRJEB22396) | soil metagenome | biome: tundra; feature: field; material: soil | place: USA | collected 2010-05 | depth 0.15 m
TCACCCAGTCCTCGACCGTGGTGTACACGGGTTCAGGCACCACCGCGCCTGGAGCCTTAGAACCCTGATCTGGGCTTCTGTCAGCGGTAGTGCCGTCGGCTGGAAGAGCTGCGGAGCCGTCACCCGGAAGCTCTGAGGGCGGGACTTGGTCGGTGGTCATCGAAACTCCTGGAAGGTTGCAGCTGGGTTGATGCGGGACGCGGGATCGGCCTGGATCGCGCCGTCGCGGATCTGGTCCTGGGCGGCCCGCAACGCCTGGGTGATCTCGGGTGCGCGGGCGCTGGCGTACCAGGGGGTGAGGTGGATGAGCGCAGGCTTGATGCCGGTGGCGAGCAGCAGCCCGGTTCCCGGCGGCAGGGCGCGGATGGCGGCGGGTTCGAGGATGTCCTGGCGGCGCAGGGACACTGATTCGCTGACGCGGCCGTCGCCGTAGTTGAGGGTGCGGACAGGGACGTCGTGCTGGCCGACGAGGGTGGCCAGGTCGCGGGCCAGGCGGGGGGAGTCGACGCCGGCGCCGATGATTTTCTTGGTGGCGGCGCCCCACAGGGCGGCCATGCCGGGCTCGCCCCAGACGGTGACGCCCTGCTCGTAGGACTGCAGGATGGTGACCGGGGTGATGCCGCGCGATCCGAGGTGGGAGTACAGATCGGGCAGGTCAGCGATCCGGCAGATGTTCGCCGCCTCATCCAGCGGCACTACCATCGGCGGGTCCAGGCGACCGCCGAGTCGTTCTGCGCGTCGTTCCGCCGCGCGCATCGCGGTGTCCGACAGGGCGGCGATCAGAGGTGCCGCTGCCGACCGGGACTTGGACAGCAGGTACAGGGTGTCGCGGCTGGCGGCGAACTCGTCGGGGTCGAACACCGGCAGGAGGCCGCGGCCAGGCGGGGTGACCCAGGCCATGATCTCGGGATCGGTCATGGCCTTCGCGGCGGTGCGGGCGGTCTGGTAGATACCGTCGCGGGTCTCGGCGGCGCCGTTCTGCGCACCGCGCAGGGAGGCGGCCATGGCGGTGAACCCGGCGGCGGCGAGTAGTTCGATGGGGGTAGGGACGGCCGGTTCGTTCAGCCACCCGGCCACATGGTGGAGCGTGTGCCCGGATGCGGCGGCGGCGAGGAACAGGGCGGCGAGGAGGTCCTGGGCGGCGGGGCCCCACAGGTCGCGGCGGTGCTCGTCGGCGACGGTGAGGACGAAATGCCCGGCGAGCCGGTGCGCGTCCTCGACGGTCCGCAACCCGGACAGGGGGTTCCACCACCAGCCCTGCGGCTGCCAGGTGATCCGCTGCGGGTCGAACAGCCATACGCTCCCGCCCGTGTCGGCCGCACGGAGGGAAGCAGTCGCGGCCCACAGGTCGGACTTGTTGGAGGTCGCGATCACCGCACCGGGGGCGGACAGCACGAACGGGATCGCCTGGGCGGTCGTCTTCCCCGACCGGGGTGCCATGAAGGCCACCACGGTGTCTTCCCAGGATGCGTACACGGCAGGGCACTCGGCGGCCCCCTGGCCGGGGCGCATTAGCCGGCCGAGCGCCAGCCCGGCCTCTGCCGGGTCGACCGCGCGCGGGTCTGCGCCTGCGAGGGAGCGGCGCAAGGCAACGGCATTGCGAGTGGCCGGCAAGCGAGTCAGCGCCCGCATCCGCGGGTTGCGGGCCAGCGCCGCCACCGGATCCCCGGGAGCCGCCCGGCGGCGGGCGATGAGCCACCCGGCCACGGCGGCGAGGGCCGCCGCGGCACCGATCAGGACGACCGCGACCACAGCCACCGCCAGGGTCGGAGTGTGCGGCCAGGCACGGTAGGTGCGGCCGTGCAGAACATCACCGGCGAATTTCGTACCGAACGGTTCCGCCGTACCGCCGGTGATGGCAGCGGTGACCTTGGCGGCGGCCCAGATCAGGCCGGCCAGCGCGACCATGCTCCAGCAGATGATCAGCACTGCCCAGCTGGCGGCGGTCCCGCCCGGCGCCGCCGATGGCCGTGGCCCCAGCGCCCGGCTCACCGCAGACCCCCGGCCTGGCTGGCTTGGTAACCGTGGTCCTCGCCGTTGCGGGGCGCCGCAGGCCAGTCGGGCAGCGAATCGAACTTCGGGTCTGTGTCGTAGAGGACCGCTTCGGGTCCGACGAGGCTGAGCTGGACGGGGATACCGAGGCGTTCCCCGGTCTTGATGAGGTACTTGCCGCGGCCGGGATGGCGGGCTCCCGGCTGCCAGGACTCCGGCGCTGACCAGGAGGCGACGAGGGCGCGTTCGGGGCCGGTGAGGGGGGTGATCTCGGTGACGCGGGCGAGTTCGCGGGGTGGCAGGCCGGCCAGGATGGTGATCGCGGATCGGTCCATGAAGCCGCGTGCCTTCGCCCGGTCTTCCTCGGTGGCCAGGGCGTCAAGGTCGGCGAGCGAGTGGGTGATCATGATGCTCGCCATGCCCTTGGACCGGTTCAGGCGGGTGAGGGAGTCGGCGTGCTCGACCAGACCGGGCGCGCCGCGCAGGGCGCGCCATAGCTCGTCCATCACGCCGAGGTAGGACCGCCTCGGCCCGGCACCGAGGTCGGCGAGGGCGCTGGCGGCGTCGACGCAGCCGAAGCCGTAGCTCCAGGTGCACAGCATCGCGGCGGTGAGCAGCTTGTCCCCGGCCGCTTTCACGGCGGAGATGTCGACGCTGACGGCGGGCGCGTCCAGGTCGATCGGCTGGGAGGTACGCCCGTCGAACACCCCGGCCAGCGAGCCGGTGCACAGCAGGTCGAGAGTGAACACCAGGTCGGCGACCCGCTCCTGGTACCGGTCGGGGGTGCCGGCGCGCGCGGCGGACCGCAGCGTGTCGGGGCCTTCCTCGATGACGTGCAGGATGTCGGTCACGGTTGGCTCGGCGTGTGCGCCGGTGCGGTCGTCGAGCAGGTCGATGGCGCGGCCGAGGATGACTTCCTCGGCGTTGGTGATCCGCGCTTCCCGGATCAAGGTGGCCAGGGCAAGCAGCAGTGAAAGCCGCCGGGACCGCACCTCCTGCCGCAACTGCTCGGCGTCTGTGCCGGTCATCTGGCGAAGTGCGGCGCCGAGCGGGCCGGAGTCGAGGGGGTTGATCGTGTCGAGGCCGCGGCCGATGCGGATGACCTGGCCGCCGAGGTGGCCGATGAGCGCCGTGTAGTCAGGTTTGGTGTCGCCGAGGATCAGCGGCCGGGTGCCGAACGCCACCGCGCCGGTGACCAGGCGCTTGACGAGCGCGGATTTGCCGGTGCCGGGCTGGCCGAGGACGAACATCCCGGGGTTGGTGACCAGCCCGGCGCGCAGCCACGCGAGTGGGTCCAGGCAGACGACCTCACCCCACAACTGGTGCCGCCCGACCGGGGTGCCGGCGACTGGTGTGCCGCTGCCGGCGACGAACGGGAACAGGCCGCATAGCTGGGTCGTCGTGGCCTGGTACTCCAAACCCGGGGCGACGTGGGTCGCCCGGCCGCCATCGCGGAGTTTCCATCCCCATGCCGGAGCCAGGGGCGCTGGATCGTCGGCGGGTGGCGGCGTTGCTTGCCGCCGCTGGGCAGGAGCCAACCCTGCCGCCCGCAGCCCGGCGGAAGGCTGCCCTGGCGAGGGTGGCGCAGAGGCCCCGAACTCGGCCGGAGGCCTGGACGCAGCCGGCCCGCCCGGAGCCCCGTCGGCAGTCGGTCCGCTGGGAGGCCTGGACGCAGCATGCCCTCCAGGGGACTGCTCTGCTGGAGCGTGTCCGGCAGGAACCTGTCCAGCGAAAGGTGGAGCGGCGGAAGCGTCACCGGCCGGGGCATGTGCGCCCGTGTGGAGGCCGCGCGGTTCGTGGTGCAGTTCCGGAGAGCGTGCGTTGCCGCGTAGGCCGAAGGTCGGCGGCGGGAGCGCGTGGCTGGGGTGTCTGTTCATCAGCGGTGTCCCGGTGTCAGTGGCGGATGCGGTGGGCTAGGTCGGGCAGGCAGATGCCGCAGGGCAGGGTGGCGGTGAACCCGGCTGCCTGGCTCCGGTACAGCCGCTGCAGCCGGATCTTCGACGACTCGGCGGAGGCCTCCGTGTCGGCAGTGGCGCGGGGGAGCTGGGCGGGGTCGGTGACGGTGACGGTCACGTACAGGCCGAGGAGGCTGACTCCGGCGCCGCGGGCTTCCTCGTCGGCGGCCTGGCGGGCGCGGGCGTGGTCGTGGGCGTCGCGGGCGGTGACGTCGCGGCGGGTGCGGCGGGAGTACTCGTGACGGAACTCGGCGGCCCGGACCTCGCCATCCAACGTGCGGGCTGCCGCTGAGGCCGGGAACGGCCGGTATTGCAGGCTGACCCGCTTCGGGTAGGGGCCGGGGGCAACGAGGCGGGCGAGCACGTCGGAGTGGACGTTCTGGCGTGGTGCTTCTCTCCAGGCGTAGGTGACCGAGGTGCCGCTGTCGTGCTGGTAGCAGTCCCAGAGTTCTTGCGCGCCGGCCGGTCCGGCGCTGGCCCAGTTCAGCTGCTGCTCCAGCGCGGGGCTGATCCCGGTGGCGAGTAGCCGGTTGATGTGGCCGCGGACTGCGGGGTCGAACGCGGTGCGGACGATCCCGGCGATGTCGGCGGCGCGGGCACGCCCCAGCACGGTCACCCCGCACGACCCCAGTGCTGACTCCAGGCCGACGAGGGTTTGCCCGGCTTCAATGACCGCTTCGCTGATGGTTTTCGGTGCGGCCGGGGACTGTGCGGGGTCGAAGGTGATGCTGACCCGGGTGGCGACGTCGGCGGCCGCCGCTGGCGCGGTGGCGACAAGCTGGTCCATGATCTCCAGCGCCGCGCGGGGCGCGGAGGTGTCGATCGCCCTGGCGACCTGGTCGGTGAGCGTCGTGCCGGGGTCGGGGGCCGTGTCCACGGTGACCGTGACCCATCGCAGGGCCGGGATGTGCCCGAGGGACGCCAGCCAGGCGCCCCAGTTCGCCACCCACCCGTCAGCGTCGCCGGTATCCGCGAGCCAGGTGGAGGTCGGGACGACTCGCAGGGTGGCAGTCAGGTAGCCGGTGTGCCGGTCGCGTACCAGCCCGTAGTGGCCGCCGTAGCCGTCCTCGGCGGACAGCAGCTCGGTCGCCGCGAGGGTGCCCGGCAGTTGCAGTACCCCGGTGTGGCGCAGGACCACGTCGGCGCGGTAGCTGGTGTGGCCGGCGGACGTACCGTATTGCCAGCGCAGCCGTTGCATGGCCAGCTGGGCGATGGGTACGCCGCCGACCCGGACCATTCCGGCTGCCCCGGCCAGCACTGCAGGCGGCGCCACGTAGAACGCGGCCTTGAGGGAGATAGCGGCGAGGAGCACCAGGGCGACGAAGGCGCCGAGCAGGATGAAGGTGGCGGCCGGGCCCAGGCCGAGGAGGCCGATGCTGCGGCTGCGCCGCCACCCGCCATAGGTACGGACCTGATCGTGTGTCATTGCTGGTCCTCCGGTCCCATCGCGCCGGTAGCCAGGCGGCCACCGGCCGACGCGGCTTGTGCGGCTGTGGCGGTCGCTACTCCGGCCGGTCCGACGCCGGCGGCTCCGGCAGCGGCGCCGGCGGCTGAGCCGGCTGAAGCACCGCCTGCGGTGCCGGTTGCGGAGGTATCCGCAGCACCCGTGGGTGCTCCCGGGCCGCCCGCAGGCCTCTGGGTGTTCGTTGAGCTGCCTGCTGTCGCACCAGACGGTTGACCGCTGCCTGGGCCAGCCGGACCCGCTCCGGTCGGGCTCGGAGGCCACCCACCTGGGCTCGGCGGTCCGCCGGATGCGCCCGCTGACCCGCCTGCTGAGCTGCCGCCAGGCGGTGATCCGAGCCGGGAGTTCATGAACGCTGCCTGGTCCTGCGCCGCGGACCCGCCGCCGCGGGAGGGCATCGCCCCGAGTGCGACCGCGCCGACAGCCGCGGCACCGAGCAGTTGCCCCCCGCCGCCAGATCCGGCGATGGCGCCAGTGGTCCAGGTGAAGAACTTCATCAGGGCTGGCAGCGCGAGCACCGAGAGGAGCAGCATGACGAAGCCCATCAGCACGGTCTGGAAGCTCCCGCCGGACCCGATCATGGTGAAGGCCGTGGCGTACACGGCTGCGGCAGCAGGCTTGTAGAAGATCAGTGCGAGCATCCAGGAGCTGACCTTGCGGATCCAGGTGCGGGTCATTGGCGCGATCGATCCGGCTGCGGCGAGCGGCAGGACTCCGGCGAGGATGATCAGGGCGGCCTGGCGGAACAGCATCAGCGCTGCTTGCACGATCGACAAGACGATCGCGATTGTCCCGAAGATCAGCGCCACGGCGGGTGCCGCGCTGCCGCCCAGGGTGAGCGTCTCGGTCAGCCGCTGGGTGAACTGCCCGCCGGTCGAGACGCCGAGTATCCATGCGGACCAGGAATCTCCGGCCTTGAGCAGCAGCGCGGGGACCACGGTGCCGAGGGTGGTAGCGGCGGCGAGGGCGAGGAGGCCGCCGGTCACGTCCAGCAGCGGGTTGGCCCTGCGCCGGATCGCCATCCGGGCGCCGGCCGCGATCACCCCGGCCACCGCCACGGCGACGGTGACCGGAAGGAGCCATTGCTGGAGGTGGGCCACGGCGGGTTCGGCGGCCAGGTTCGGGGAGGGGATCCGGACCCACCAGGTGGCCGTGTTCTCCACGACCCATACGACCCCGGTGTTGATAGCCTGCGCGAGGCCGCCCAGGACATCCCCCGCAGCCGACGCTGTGACCGACTGGACCACGTGCCCAACGGCACAGACCGGGTCAGTCAAGGTGTTGCATGGCATGTCGTTCACCCCTCGCCTGGGAAGGTCGTGTAGCCGGTCAGGGAAGAAATCGAGGCCGCCGCATTGACCCAGTCGCCGCGCGGTGGGGCAACCAGGCGCCAGTCGCCGTGCTGCCAGAGCACTTCGATCCGGGTCACGGCGAGCACGGTTGTGCCGCCGCTGCCGGGGCCTTCGGTGACCACGTCGAGCGTCGCTGCGCTCGCACTCCAGGCGGTGAACCGGTAGGCGGCTTCGACCGCGTACCCGCGCCCGGCCGGCTGCCCGGCCGGGACGTTCGCGGCTGCCCGCAGTGCGGCGTAGTCGCCGCTGTCGGCTTTCAGCAGGGCAGCCGCGTCCGGGCCGGTCACCTCGTAGGTGATCGTCGGCTGGTAGATGTCCGGGCCCCACAGGGCGGCGGTGCGGACTCCGATATTGATGGCGGCCAGCAGAGCCCCGCGCGGAGTGTCGGTGAACCCCCATGCCAGCCCACTCCGGGTGCCGCGCGGCCCATCGTGGGCGGAGACCGGTAGCTGGATGCCGTGAAAGTCCGTCCAGGCCAGGTCCTGCCCGGCATCGCCTAGCGAGCCGGATGCCCCGGCCTGCGGCGCAATGCTGGCCGGCGACACCGCGCGAGCCGGGGCGGTCGCGTTGCTAACGATGCGTGGCTGGGCTTGGGTGCGCAGCAAGACAAGGACCGCGACCGCCAGCACGAGCAAAGCTGCGAGCATTAGGGCGCGCCTGCGGCGGCGGTTGCGGCGGCGGCGTCGACGGCGTGCTGATCCGGTGAACATCGCGGCGCTCACACGAAGACGCCGACGATGCCCGAGGACAGGGCAATCAGCGTCAGGCCGGCGAGCACCCAGGGGATGCCGGTGGCTCCGTCGGCGGCGAGGTTGGAGCGGTTGCGGCGGCCGATCGCCATCATCGCGCCGCAGCCGACCAGGCCGAACACCCCGGCGATCATCGCCAGCCACTTCCACCAGGCCAGCAGGGTGTTCACCGTGTTCGACAGGCCCGGCGGGGCGGCCGGGGCCGGGTTCGGCACGCTCGCGGCGAGGCTCTGTGGGTGAGCTGCTGCCAGGTCGGCGAGGGTTAGTGCGTGGATGAGCAGGGACATCGTTGAGGCTCCTGTGGGTTTCAGGGGGCAGGGGAGGGGCGGCCGGTGATGGTGCGGATCTGGTCGAGGGCGCGGCGGGCCTGGCGGGGCAGCGGCACGTCAGCGGGGTCGTCGGCGAGGCGCAGGCCGGGGACGAACGGGATGCGGATCACGGCTGCGGTCTGTGTGTGCAGGAGCCGGAACCGGCTGGTCGCGGTGGCGGGTTCGGGCCAGCCGTCGCTGACCACGACCAGGACGGTGACGTGGCCGCCCCGGCGGGTGACGGCGGCGACCGCGGTGGTGGCCTGCCTGGCAGCGCTGGCGGTGTTGCGGCAGGCGACCAGCAGGGCACGTCCTCGCGCGACGGCGTCCGGGTACGGGGGGTTAGGTTCGGAGCGCATCGCGCCCATGTCCCATGCGGGCTGCAGCCAGTTCGCCAGGGTGGTGGTCCCGGCGCCACCGTGCGCGCCCCAGATCACCAGCTCGGGGCGCTGCCACTCCTGGCTTGGCACCCAGGCCGGGACGGTGCCCGTGTCACGGGCGCTGGCGGGCCGCCGGGGCAGGCGCATCACGGCCTCATCCGGTTGCGCTGGCCGGGCGCGCTGATGGCGGCGGGCGATGCGGGATGGTGGGTGAAAACCGCCGGGCTGCGGGGTTCCTCGGCAGTCACGCCCAGGAGCTCGAGGAGTCCGGCGGTGGGGATGCGGTAGTGCTCGCCGATGCGGATCACCCGGCAGGGGAACTGCTCGCGTTTGGCGAGTTCGTAGGCTTTGGTGCGGCCCAGGCCGAGCGCGCGGGCGGCGGTCATCAGGTCCACGGTGGCGCTGGCGCGCAGCTGGCTGATCGTGACGGGCATCATCGGGTCCTCCCTGGGCAGGTCAGGCATGGTGGGGAAGGTCTGCGGGACGGGTGGCGACGACGACCCCAGCCAGGTCGAGCGGGTCGATCTGGACGTCCTCGCCGGCCTGCGGGGCCTGGACGACCTGGCCGCCGCCGAGGTACATCACGACGTGGCCGGGGTTGCTGGGGGTGCCGTCGGAGCCGGCGGAGAACAGCAGGTCGCCTGGCTGGATCTCTGGCAGCGGGACCTGCGGACCGTCCTGAAGCCACTGGTAGGTGGTGCGGGCGATGTGGATGCCCGCCGTGGCGTAGGCGGCGTAGACCAGGCCCGAGCAGTCGTAGGAGTCCGGGCCGGTAGCACCCCACTGGTAGGGCTTGCCGAGTTGGTGGAGCGCGAACGTGATCGCGGTCGCGGCGGCGCCGGTGGGGGCGGGGACGGTGTAGCGGGCTGCCCAGGTCAGCACGTTGGTGACGTAGGCCTGGGAGTGGTTGTACGCGAAGATCGCTTGGCTGATCCCGGTCTGGGTGCCGGAGGCGGCGCCGTTGGCGCACAGCATCGCCGCTGCCGTGTAGATCGCGTCGGCCGCGTCGTAGACGTTCAGCTTGCCGTCGTGATCGCCGTCGACCGCGTACTGCGCGAACGTGGCGGCCTGGAACTGCATCGGGCCCTCGGCCCGGGCAGAGTTCGCGCCGGAGTGGACGCCCGGGGCGGTCGAGCGGCCGTGATCGCTCTCGGCATTGCCGATCCCGGCCAGCACGCCCCACGGCAGGCCCGGGCAGGTCTGCGCCGCGGCCATGTACAGGGCCAGGTAGGCGGGCGGGATGTCCGCCAGCGCCGTCGTGCTCGGCCCCCCGGCCAGGTTGGTGCTCGCCTCGCTGGCCGGGGTGCTCGCGGTGACGAGGAACACCAGGGCGAGGGGCAGGACGACTGCGGCCATGGCGGTGGCGGCGAGCCATTTGAACACGGGCTGCTCCCGGGGGCACGTTGCGGGGAGTGCCACCAGGCGCCGTAATCACCTGGTGCGCAGCCCATGCAAACGGCACCCGCGATCAGCCGGTAGACGTCAAAAGTCGCCATTGACGACTTCCCGTCACTATGCGGAAGCCGCTGTTCGATACTGGTCCGGCCGATCAGAGAGAGAAGGCGCGGCCAACAGCTAGGACACGGCGGCAAACGGGCGCGCCAGACCCTAGCCGGGCCCATGGTCAATAGTCGTCAGGTGACCAGTTCTGCTCACCCTGCCTGCCGGGCCGGGTTGCTCAGCCGCGCACGCGCAGCCCGGCCACGCTCGCCCTTCGCATTGGCGGCCAAGGCCTCGTGACGGACGGGAACGCGTGCTCAGGTGCTCTAGCTAGCGAACGCTCGCACCCATGTCGGGTATCCCGACAGCGAGCACCGTGATACGGCTAGCTCTGTGTCAACGGGGCGCATGACTCTGTCAGCTACATAGTGCGAGCAGGGTAGCGCCGCACTGAGAGGCCGGGCGCCTCCCTGCCGAGTATGGGCTCTGACGCTGGCTGACCACCCTGTCGTCTAAGCGTCCAGATTTGCAGTTCTGGGCGGCGTTAGTCGGCGAGCATAGCGCGGGAATCTTCAATCTACCGATCTGGGTGACTTGGGGCGGACGGCGGCCCTTTCCGCGCGTGCCATGAATTGCCGGTGAGCGTACATTAGATCTGTGGTATCTCAATGTTCGGCGTTGTTACCGGAACAGTCTGCAAGGTCTTGTCTGCGGTTCGCGGTTTCGTTTCCTGGGGCGGCAGAAATGGTGGCCTATCGGAGCCGGCTGCTTTATCGCTAGAGGCGTCAGCGGCTGGCCGAGCCGACTTGGGTACTAGCCAGGGCATATGTCGGTGAGCGGTGAAGGGCCGGTATCATTCGGTGATGGACCCAGCGCTCGTCGAGTGGCTGACAGCAGGTGCGCTTGGCCCAGCGCTAGTGGCGCTGCCAGTTAACTGGTCGGCAGGGCATCTCGGCCGGTCTGCGCGTCGTTGGCTGGATCGGATCCGGCATGTGGACGGCCTCAGCAGACTTGTACTGGCGGCGGGTCCGCCACTCCGTCTGACGAGCCGGGAGCTCGCGGCGTTGCGGCAGTTGCTGGAAGACCCGCAGACCTGGCAAGACCTGATCGGCAGGGGGACCGTAGAGGACCTGGCGGAGGCCATCAGCAGGTGCCTGCCCGAAGTCGGGGGTCAGGACCAGAAGCAGCCGGCGCGGGCGATCGCGCGGGGGCTACTCGAGTTCAATGTCTTTGACCTAGAGCCGGGACTGTTCCAGCGGGTGCTGATGGCACGGATTTCCCGGATGGAAGCCGGGCAGGCGGCCAGCCTGGATCAGGTAATGCTGCAGCTGCATGCTGGGCTTTCGGCCTGGTTTGCCCAGCAGGGCCAGACAGACGAGGTGCGGTTTCGTCGCGTCATGACCCAGTTGGGCCGGGTGCTGGACAGACTGCCGGGTCCGGCCGGACCGGGTGAGGTGTCCGTGTATCTGGTGGCCATGATCAGATGGCTAAATGCCGATCCCTGGCCGCGCGACTTGCGGCTTGGCGGTCCAGCGCTGGCCCCGGCCGCAATCGAGCGGAAGTTGGCTCTCCGCGGCACCGACCAGACGGCTCAGTGGGATCCCGAGGCCGACTACGTGGACGCCGACGATTATGTGGACGCCGACGATTACGTGGACACTGACACCGACGATTACATGTACGCCGAGGATTACATGGACGCCGACGATCTGGCTGGACGGTGTACCCGGCTGGTTGTCCTTGGCGGCTCGGGTTCGGGCAAGACCTGGCTCGCGAAGCGGATCGCCCGGCGGTGCGCAGAGGCTGCACTGGAAGCCCTAACGGGCGGCGACGCTGACCTGGACGAGGTAGAGCTGCCGCTGTTCACTACCTGCTCACGCCTGGCCGCCACGACTGGCGGTATTCGCGCTGCTGCGGTGTCCAGCGCGCTGGATCAGCTCGGCGACCTCGGCGGCCAACGGATCACCGACGCAATACGGATGTTCTTCACCGAGCGGAATGCTGCAACGCTGCTGGTGATCGATTCCTTGGACGAGGCCCGCGATCCTCCGGATGACCGGCTACGCCAAGCCGACACTCTGCCCTGGAGGATCGTTCTGACCTCCCGGCCAGGCTCCTGGAATCAGCAACTCACCATCGAGTCCAGGGATACTGCCCATCAGGTCGGGACGCTGCTGCCGTTGCGATATCCGAACGACGTGCAGCCATTCATCACGCTTTGGTTTGATGCAGATCCGACCCGCGGCCGGGCCCTCATCGCGCAGATCGCCTCCCGGCCGGACCTCCAGCAGGCCGCAACCGTGCCGCTGATCATGGCGTTCTACTGCATCGTCGCCGGAGAACAGCCGCTGCCTGAGACCGCGCACGAGGTCCGCGCCCTGGTCATCTGGCACCTGCTGTCTGGCCTTTGGCGGGACCGGGGTATCGGCCGCGAGGATGCCGACCCACCCGCTCGCGCCGCGATCCTGCGAGACTGGGCATGGGCCGGAGCGGCCAACGATGCTAGCGGGATGGGGAACTGGGCAGATGAGGTCCTCACTCCCCTTATCCGTATGAGTCAGGCAGACCGAGCCGCCATCGATCACGTCGCGACGCCCGTACGCCTGCCCGACATCGCTAGTGGCGCGACGGTGCGACGGTTCATCCACCTGTCCCTCCGCGAGCACTTGACTGCAGAGCACATCGCCACTCAAATGAACCCGATCGAGGCAGTGCAGGAACTGCTAAATCACCTGTGGTACGACCTGGACTGGGAATATACGGCGCCCGCAGCACTGACTATGCACCCGAACCGCGATCAGATCTTGAAAGACATGATCTGCCAGGCCACCCTCTCTGGCGGTATCCCGGACGATCTCGCTGCCATCGACGGCTGTTGGGAGCTGCGGCGATTCTTGGCCCGAGTGGCCGGCGAGTCCCGGGAGACCGACTGGTCGGCGGAATCCGTCAGGGTCATTGGACGAGCCCGGCTGGATCTTGCCGCGAAGGACTTGCGAAATTTGCCGACGGCACCGGGATGGCCGGCCACGAATGGCCAGATCAGGCGGGACGTCTTGGCTCAGCTGGGTGCCGCGACTTGGCGAGGGAATGCCAGGTCGCTGATGACTGCCCTGGCCGGGCTCAGTCCCGAGCCGTCTGATTGGGCTCGGGCTCGCACTTGGGTGCTGGACGAGCTCGACCACACCATTGATCCCATGGACGCCCGACAGTTGGCGGGATTGCTGGGGCAAATGGGCCCCGAGCCATCTGATATAGCGCGCGCCTGTGGCCGTGCGCTGGATTTGCTCGACGATGTCACCAGGCCAGAGGACGCCCGACGACTGGCCGGAGTGCTAAGCGGGCTGAGTTCCGAGCCGTCCGATAAAGCGCGGGCCTCTGCACGGATGCTGAGATTGCTCGACCACGCCACCCATCCTGAAGATGCCCAGGAACTAGCGCGGGCACTGGGCGAGCTGGGCTCCAGCCCGTCCGACAAGTCCCGTGCCAGCACCTGGATACTTACCCTGCTCGACGACGCCACCGCTCCCTGGCGTGTTCGAGAGCTGGCGGAGATGCTGGGCGAGCTCAGCCCGGAGCAGTCCGATAGAGCGCGGGCGCGTGCCCGTATTCTCTATCTGCTCGACCGCGCCCATCCTTGGGAAACCCGAGAGCTGGTAGAAGTGCTCTGCAAGTTGGGTCCGGAATCATCAGAGAGGGTGCGTGCCCGATCGCAAGTGCTCGACCTGCTCGACACAGACTCCGAGGACTCCCAGGTGCTGGCAGAGGCGCTCGGTGAACTGGGCCCGGAAGGGCAAGATACGTCGCGGGGCCGCGCCTTTGTGCTTGACCTGCTGTGCATCGCCGCAGATCCCGGCGACACCCTGACGCTGGCGCGGGTACTGGAGAGGCTGCACCCGGAGCCATCTGATAGGACGCAGGCTCGTGCAAAAGTGCTTGCCCTGCTCGACACCGCGACTGAAGTCAGCGACGCCCGGCTGCTGGCGGAGGCGCTGAACGAGCTAGGCATGGATCCCTCGGATCGGGCGCGGGCTCACACCCTGCTCCTTAATCTGCTCGGCACCGCTACGGATCCTGGGGACGTCCAGGTGCTGGCGGGAATGCTGGGTGAGCTGGGCATGGAGCCGTCGGATCGGGCGCGGGTTCTCGCCCGGGTGCTTGACTTGCTCGACACCGCTACGGATCTCGGGGACGTCCAGGTGCTGGCGGGCATGCTGGGCGAGCTGGATATGGAGCCGTCGGATCGGGCGCGGGCTCTCGCCCGCGTGCTTGACCTGCTCGACGCCACCACCCATCCCTCGGCCGTCCAGGTGCTAGTGGGAATGCTGGGTGAGCTGGGCATGGAGCCGTCGGATCGGGTGCGGGCTCGCGCCCGGGTGCGTGACCTGCGCGACGATGTCTACCTCTGGGAGACCCAGAAGCTAGCGGAGGTCCTAAACGAGCTGGGCATGGAGCCGTCGGATCGGGCGTGGGCTCGCGCCCGGGTGCGTGACCTGCTCGACACCGCGACCCATCCCAGGGCCGTCCAGGTGCTCCCAGGAATGCTGAACGAGCTGGGCATGGAGCCGTCGGATCGGGCGTGGGCTCGCGCCCGCGTGCTTGACCTGCTCGAGGCCGCCACTAAACCCGGGGATGCTCGAGTGCTGGCGCAAATTCTGAACGAGCTGGGCATGGAGCCGTCGGATCGGGCGCGGGCTCGCGCCCGCGTGCTTGACCTGCTCGAGGCCGCCACTTACCCCTGGGATGTTCGAGAGCTGGCGCAAATTCTGAACGAGCTGCGCCCCGAACCGTCGGATCGGGCGCGAGCCCGCGCCCGCCTGCTTAATCTGCTCCACGCCGCCACCGAGCCTTGGAGTGCACAGGAGTTGATGGAGGCGCTGCCCTGCCTGCATCCAGTAGCGGCTGATCTCGCGGGATGGGCATCGTGGGTGGCGGCCCCGGAAATTGCCGTCCTTGCTGCTGCAAGACGGAATTCGCCGCTTCGGCAGTGGCTAGATCTGCTGCCCGCGTTAACAGGCATCCCATATAGGCCACGGCGGCCCAAGCTCGCTCTACTCAGCTCGTCACCATCGCGAGTGAGCAGTACTTGACGGCTTGGTGGATGCCCGCGACTTCGCGTCCGACCTCGATCTCGACGACTGTCCGGGTGCGGCGATGATTCTCTCTCTACCTATGCCAGCCCTCGGCCAGGTGTGTTGTAGCCCTCGTCGGTGACAGCCCTTGTCTGCTGACTCAATATGAGCACATATCGTCTACATCTGCGCGCCTCAGTTGATGAATGCCGAGGGTGAGCACCGCGCGGCAGGACCCGCTGGACCCGCGACCCGGTCACGGGCGAGTACGAGGTGCAGGCCGACCGGTGGCACACCTGTTTCACCGACCTGTCCGGGGAGCAGGGCCTGCTCGGGCAGGTCGAGGGCCGCACCGCCGATGACGCCGCGTGCTGGCTGTCCCTGGCCCCGGCCGCTTGGCGCGACCGGGTCGAGGTCGTAACTTCCAAGAGCCCGTTATTCACCTAGCAAGGGCGACGGTAGTGCGGTCGGCGGAAGGTCGCTTGGCGGCCCGCAATGTCGGGAGTGCGGGAGCGCTGCTTGTCAGCGGTGCGCATCGCTGGCGGCAACCGCGCGGCGCAGCAGAGCCATCGGGTCGAATGTGCAGTCGAGCGCGTGGCGGATGACCGCCGCGAGCTGGTCATCGCGCGTGATGCGGGGCTCGTACCACCAGGCACGCGGGTCGCCGTCCTGTAGATTCTTGGCGCGCGTGAGCAGTTCCTTCCGCCACAAGATGTTCATGACTGTCATCACGGTTGTATATGCGGGCGTTTCGCCGTCGACCTTGCGGTAGCCGAGGCGGTCGCGCACAGCGCGGACTGTCAGCGGTTGCGCGGCGTCCCAGATGACGGTCATGATTGCCGATTCCAGAGGGCCGAGACCAGGCACCGGGCAGTTGACAGTCGGTCTCTCCGATGGCGGCCCGGGAGGGCCTGCAGGCACGAGCAAGGCGCAGACCTCAGCCGTCTTGTATCGGCGGTGGCCGCCTACAGTCCGGATGCAGGACAGCTTTCCCGCCGTTGCCCATTTAGTGACCGTCTTGGGGTCTACCCCGAATAGTTCCGCCACTTCGCCAGGTGTCAGCAGATCGGGAATGCGGGTGCCTGCAGCCCGGTGTTCTGGCTGCGACTTTGTGGCACCCTGGGCCGGGTACTGCGCTGCGGTCATTGCGTCACTACTGCCCAGACCGTTTTGCCGCCTGTCTGTTGCGTGGCGAATGATCCCCACTGGTCGCTGATGGTTTCCACTAGCAGCAACCCCCGGCCGCTTTCAGCTTCCTCGCCGGCGTGTACGCGTGTCGGCTGCTGCGAATTCGCGTCCCAGACGAGGATCAAGACCCGCGCCTTATCCGACAGCAGCCACAGCGTTACCGAGGATGTCCACTCCAGGGACCGGGCTGCGTGGACGGCGTTGGTGACGAGCTCGGAAACGATGATTTCGACGCTGCCGGCCAGAGCGGTAAGGCCCCACTCCCATATGACCTGGCGGGCGTGCAGCCGGGCACACGGCACTGCGCCGGGTAGGGCACCAAGTTCGAGGAAGTCCTGTAGCGGCCACTCGCCGGTCATGCTCTTTCCCTCGCGCCAGGATGGCGGAACCAGCACCGGAGCATCGCTCTGCCGGGGACCACGAGCCGATGCGGCTAACGGGGTTCCGTGAACGGTGCCGGTTCCGCCTCCAGCGGCGCGAGCCACGTCCGCAGGGACGATTGGCGAATGTACGCCCGCGCCGCCGCTCATGGTGACTCCCTACTCGTCCCGGCCGCGAGCGGCGTGGGCTTGCGGGAGTGTGTTCGCCACCGCAAGGACGGGCGCCGGGGCTGAAGGGCTAAGGGTCGGTCGGCCGTGATCAGGCTCGGCGCAGGCGATGGTGGTGGGCTCCTCGCCGAGCGCGGCGGCGAGCCGGCCCAGGGTGCGACCGCGGCAAGACGCGCGGACCTGGCCTTCGAGCCTGGCCACGGTGGTGAGGCTTATCCCGGCCTGGTCGGCGAGCTTTTCTTGCGACAAGCCACGCTCGCGGCGCAGTTGCCGGAGTCGCTGGCCGTCGAGGATGGTGGTCTGCGGCCGCGCTGGGCGGCCGCTTCCGGCGCTGGCGGGGGAATCCGGCGGCGGTAGCTCGGGCAGGCGAGACGGGCTGACAGCGGCTTCGGAAAGGTGCCCGGGCGTGGCCATCCCTACCGCCAGGTTGAGCCCCGGCATGATTGGCGACCCGTTGGTCTCGGGCATCCCAATCCTTTCTCGCAGGGTACGGATTGGACGTCTGCAACTATTGGCGCTGTGCGGTCATCAAGCCACCCAAGGTGACCGTGATCTCTGTGAGGTACTCCCCGTCAGACAGGGAAGGTGTGTCCGCCAGCGACGACAGGTCCGGTAGGGAGCGGTACCGTCCGGATGAGAGGCCAACACGCCAGCCTGAACATCGCATCTGAAGGGGCAAACGATGGCGGACCGCACGCAGAGCCTGAAGCAGGAACGTGCTCAGCTCGCCGCGGACCTACGCCACCAGGGCAGGACCTGGGTCGGAGTCGCGGCAGCGTTCGCGGGCCGCTACAAGGTCAACATGCGGGTGGCCTTCCGCCTGGCTCACGGCTGGAGTCAACGCGAGGCTGCCGAAGCGTGGAATGCCCGCTGGCCAGACGAGCCGAAGACCTTCAAGAACTTCTCGTACTGGGAAGTCTGGCCCAGCGGCACCGGGCATGCCCCCTCGCTCGATACTCTCGCCCGGCTGGCCGAGTTGTACGAGTGCAGCGTGGCCGACCTACTTACGGATTACTCGGACTACCGCCACCTCGATCTGGCCCGCCAGGAGGCAGTGCCGGCAGTCAGGGAATCCGCACCGAGGACCGGGTCGGTGCGTTCTGTAGCGTCGCCGATGACGCTGGCCGCTCCGGCCGCAGTGTCGGCTGGTGTCATCCGAGTCGTGCCCGAGCGGCTGGTCGATGAATTCGAGGCGCTCACCGATACCTACCGCCGCATGGACTACAGCGCGGGTGCCCCAAGCGTGCAGGCCGACGTGGTGAGCCATTTGCGCCGGATGCTGGAGGTCGGCAACCGGGCGGGCAACAGGCAAACTGAGCACCGCCTGCTGGGAGCTATCGGGGATGCGGCCCAGCTTGCCAGCTGGCTGGCGATGGACGCCCAGAACTATGCGTTAGCCCGGTCGTACTGCCAGCTCGCGCTGTCGGTGGCCGAGAAGGGTAACGACCGGGCGATGCGGGCCTACGTGCTCGGGGTAATCGGCCAGATCCACCTGCACGCCGGCGAAGGGAGCAAGGCGTTGCGCGTCTTGTCCACCGCGCAAGAGCTAAGCGAGCACGGTGTGCCTCCCGCTGTCCGTGCGTGGATCGCTGAAGCCGTCTCCGAGGCGCACGCCTTCGCTGGTGAACCGGGAGTCGGCCTGCGGGCACTGCATGCGGCGGAAGCCGGATTTGACGCAGTGCGCCTGGACAACACGCCAGCATGGCTGAGTTTCTTCAATGACGAGTGCCACACGGCCCGCCTGCAAGGCCGGGGCCTCATGCGGCTGCACCAGCCCCGCGAAGCCGCACGAGCGCTCTTCGAGGCACTGGACACGCTGCCCGCCACCTTCGTCCGCGAACGCTCCGGTACTTTGATCGACCTCGCTTTCGTCTACGCGCAGCAACGAGAGATCGAGGAAGCCTGTCGCGTCGCGGCCGAGGCTGAAGAACTGGCCCGTGCCACCCAATCTGACCGAAACCTCCGGCGGCTCCGCGAATTGCTCGTCGAGCTCCTGCCCTGGACGAGCATGGAGTGCGTGCAAGATCTCTGCCGCCGCCTGCTGCTCAACTGACCCTTGATGACGATGACACTGCAGAGCGCTCCATCATGAGCAGACGCACCTGGGCGGAGCTGTTCGTGCTGGCAGCCCTGTGGGGAGTGGTCTATCTCCTCATCGCTGTCGCCCTACGCGGATTGCCGCCCGTACTGGTTGTATTCGGACGGGTCGCGCTCGGCGCGCTCGTGCTCACCCCGTTGGCGCTTCATCGCGGTGTCCTGCAGCCGCTGGTTAGGCATCCGTGGGTGGTGATCCAGGTCGTGCTCGTGCAAGCTACGGTCCCGCTACTGCTGCTGACCTTCGGCCAGCAGCACATTCCCTCCAGCCTGGCTGGCGTCATCGTCGGGGCCCAGCCGCTGTTTGTCGCGCTTCTGGCTACCTGGTTCGCGCGCAACGAGCGGCCACAGGGTTGGCGCGGTGTCCTCGGCATCGCTTTGGGCATAGTCGGGCTGATCCTGCTCTTTGGCCTCGACCTGCACACCGGGAAAGAAGCCTTGCTCGGCGGGGGGCTCGTGCTGACGGCGGCGCTCTGCTACGCGGCCGGAGCCCTGATGATCCACCTCCGGCTCGGCGATGCTGATCCGCTCGGCGTGGCGGCGGCCGCCATGCTGGTGAGCACGATTGCACTTGTCGTTCCGGGGCTCCTGATGCTCCCGCGCCGCGTGCCATCGCCCGGCACGCTCGGCGCGCTAATCACGCTCGGCGTGGTCTGCACCGGCATGACACTCGCGCTGTTCTACAAGCTCATCGCCCAGGCCGGGCCGTCTCGTGCGGCTCTGGCCTTTTACCTGTCGCCCGCCTTCGCGGTGGTCTTCGGCTGGATCTTCCTGCACGAGCACATTGCCGTGACCACGGTGCTCGGGCTGGGCGCCATTGTCATCGGCTCAGCCTTGGCCGCGCACCGTGCCGGAGCCCGCGACCAGAGCCCGGGCAGGTCGCCGGGCTCCGGCGCTATGGCCAGCTGGTCTTACCGGCGGGCTGGCCCACGGGCACAGGGAATCAGAGGTAACTGTGCACCCCCCTCATGACCACCACGTATTGCCGGATCCGGGTGGCTGGATTAGTTCAGCCACCCGAGAGGCGGACCTAGCTGTACGGGCTTACCAGGCCCGGCGCTGGGTCGCCGCGAGCGAGAGAGGATAGGGACCTGAACTGCTCAACATGGCCGTTCACGGCTCTCCGGACCGCCCTGCCAACGGTATGCATGTCAGGAGCAGGACACGGGAACGTTGCTCGCCCGGGCAGTGTGACGGGGACCCTTTATGCGCTGCCGAAGCATGGCCTGCGGCTGACCTTGGCCCGGCAAGTCACGCTCGTCACCCCGCTGGGTGGGCCGACCGGTGGTAGCGGACGTCGGCTTCCGCGGCGTCGAGGGTTTGTTCGAGGGCCTGGTGCCAGTCGAGGTCATCGAGGCCTATGACCGGCTCCTCACTACCGACGGCTGCGCGAAGGACGAGGCTGCGTCCATGGTCGGCGACGCGGCGCTGGTGGAGGCGCTTACCAGGTGGGGCATGGCTCACATCCAGCCGCACAGCCCGGCGGACCCGGCATGGCTACGGCCCGCCTCACCGGACCTGGCATTGCAGGGCGTCCTGGCCGGTCACCAGAACCAGCTCGCCCGCGACCAGGAGCTCCTCCTCGACGGGCAGCGGCGTCTCGCCGACGCGCAAGCCAGGTTCGGCGCTCACATGAACGACCGGTTGCCCGAGCACCTCGTCAGGGTCGTCTCTGACCGGGCGGAGATCAGCGAGCTGTCGGCGTCGCTGATGAACACCGCGCACAAGGACTGGATGACGCTGGAGAACCTGCACACCGAGATGCCACTGACCGAGGACTTCGCCCAGCCGCCGCTGCCTGCGTTCGGCGGGCGGGTGCGGTGCCGGTCCATTTACGACGCTTCGGCGATGGATGACCCGGTCGCCCGGCGGGTCATCCGGACGTGCGCCGAGGCGGGGGAGCAGGCGCGGCTGCTGCCCGAGGTCCCGATGAAGATGAAGCTCGCGGACCAGACCACCGCCATGCTCCCGCTCACCCCGACGGGCATCGCGGGGGCGCTGGTGGTGCGGGCCCCGGTCATCATCGCGGCGTTGCGGGAGTACTTCGAGATGCTCTGGGAGCGGGCGACCCCGCTCAAGGCGCAGCGCCCCGCGACGACAGCGGACCGGCTGACACCGGCCCAGCAAACGGTTCTGGAGCTGATGGCCCTGGGCTTGATCGATGAGAAGATCGCCCGGCAGGCAGGTATGAGTGTCAGTACTGTCCGCCGGCACGTCACTGCCATCATGAACCGGCTCGGCGTCTCAAGCCGATTCGCTGCCGGGGCCGCGGCTCAGCGGAAGGGATGGATCGGCTAGTTCTCGTTGAGGATGGGAATTATCGCGTGCCAGCATCCACGAGGACGCCTCAATCGGGGTCCGCCCTGTAGTCCCGTAGGGCATCACTTTCGCGTGCCCCTGCCCCTTATGTGACGAACTGGCGTCGGGCACGGCAGAATCGGTGCTCGGCGCGGTGACGAGACAAGGCGGCGTGGTTTCGGGTGCGGTTACGTTGGCGGCAGGTCCGCAGGCTCGTGCGGTGGAATTGGGTGCTATTCCCGTTGCTGGCCGCGGCTGCGGCTGGCGTCGTGACGGTGCTGCTCTCGACGAACCGCGGCAACCAGTGGTGCGCCGGCAGCGCGTTCTCCTGCTCGATGGATACGAACGTGCTCGCGGTAGTGCTGGTCGGCGGCGTGACGAGCTACTGGTTCTACGGGTTCCGCCGGGCGTTGCTGCTTGCCCGGCACCGGCGTGCCGTGCTGGCCCGTCTTGGCCACGCGGACCCGCCGGGCGATGAGGCGGCTGTCGGTTTCGAGGCGCGCGACGTGGTCGTGGCCGCGGTGCTGTCGCGCTACCGGGACTGGCGAAGCCAGCCGCCGGTGACTGTGGTGGCTGGCCCGGCGGGATCTGGCAAGACCGTGTTCCTGGCCGAGGTGGTCAGGCGGTTAGCGGGATCGCATAGCTGGTATGTGCCCGTGCCGCTGGAGGATGTCGCCGGCGGTGGCGAGCAAGACATCCTGGACGCCGCGCAGCAGCAGCTCGACGTGATCTTGCACGACGCGAGTATTAACCCGGGCCTCATCGAATCGCTGTCGCGCAGCCTCACCCGGTCCAGGCGGCTGATGATCGTGATCGATGACATTGACCGGATCGGCCCCTCGCTGTCGTCGTATGAACGGGCGCTGGTGGTGGGGCGGCTGATGTCGTCGGCGCAGCAACTGGACGTGCCGCTGCTCGCGACGGCCCAGTCGGGCACCGTGGAGTCGATTGCCGGGACGGTGATCGAGCTCCCGCCTCCGTCGGCTGAGTTCATCACAGATCGCCTTGAGCGCGCGCACGCAGTACCAGCGGCCGCGAAACGCCTGGTGCTGCCTGCGCTGACCGGCACGTTGGCAACGCCCTCGATGGTCGACCGGGTCATAACACTGATCCGGCGCGAGGGGGACCGGCTCGCTGCCGCGTTGCGGCGCAGCGGAGAAGAGGTCGCCGACCAGGTGGTCTGGCGTCACCTGCTGGAGGTCTGCGAGGTGCCTGGCGCTGTCCTCACAGCCGAGGGGCTTGAGCTGATCGCCTACGTGCTGCTGATAACCGGGCAGCGCGAGATCAAGATTGGCGCCGGGCCGGAGTGGCAGCACGCACTGCGGCTGGGCAGCGAGGCCGGAGTGGTTCTGCCTGCACACCACGCGGGCCTGGACGAGATCGCCGCCTACGTCGACGGAGGGTTCCTGGACGCGGATTCATCGCCGATCATGCTCCAGTTCCCGTCACCGGACATTCAGGCGATCCTGGCAGGGCAGTTCCTGGTTCGCGAGCCCTTCCGGGTCAGCGGGATGGTCTCGCAACTGGGGACGGCAGCATCGGCCCGGCAGGCCGTTGGTGCCGCATTGCGTTCAGATCGTGCGGCTGGATCCGAGCGCGTGCACACCTGCCTGCTTTCTAGCCTCAACGGCGGTGCGCCCCTTACTGCCGCAGCGCACACTGCCGGGCTCAGCCTGGCGATCCGCTACCCTCCGCCTGGCTGGGACGCGGCCGAGATGGATGACCTGGCAGGCAGGCTTGCGCTGGTCCTCGCGGACCGTGTCACGGCGGCGAACGGGCCCGCGCTCGGCGTGATCGGGTTGCGCGACGCGGTGCAGGCACTGGCGGCCGCGGACCGTCCCGGCCGGGAACAGCATCTGCTCACCGCGCTGCACAGCTCGAGTTTCCAGGTCCGGCTCAGTGTCGCCCTGGCGCTGATCAGGCGCGGCACGTGGGAACTGATCGCGCGCAGCGTGAAGGCCTGGATCAGCGAGGCCGAGTCTCCGGAACGGACTGGAGTCCAGCACCAGCTCGGCCTGGCCCTGTGGTTCTGCCCGCACCTGGCCACTGCCGACCCGTCCGGTATGGGCGACGACCTTTATGCCCGCGGCCTGCGGTTGGCCGTCCGTGACGATCACAATCCGCTGATGTTCGAGATCTCCCTGGCCCGCGGCTTCAAGCTCGCCGCCTGGGCGCGTCCGGATCTGGCGGTGGACGAACGGGCGATCACTTTGCTTCAGGGTCGGCCACGGTTCTGGTACTCGCGCATCTGCCTGGTCCACGCCATCGGGATCCGGCTCGCCTCGGCAGCGGGCTCGGAGGCGACCGCTGGCTCTTGGCTGCTCCCCGAAGCCGAGCAGGCGATCAAGACGACCGCAATCAACGATCCGCATCCGCTGGTCCGCGAAGCGGCCCGCATCACCGGCGAAAGCCTCGCGAAAGGCGCGGCGGCCGCCAGGTTCTCCTGGCTGGCGGAGTCTGACATGGGCCGGTCGAATTATCAGCTCGACGATGGGGCGATGAGACTGCTCGGCGATGTGAGTCTCCTGCTCAACCTCATCTACTGCGCCGAACCCTGGTCAGAGCACGAGTGGCACCTGCTCAGCACTACCAGCCAGACACCAGCCTGCATCCACCGGACGCCGCGACGGCAGCAGTACATGGCGAGCGGCTGCCCGCCGGATTGCGCGTTCGGGCTGTGCCCCTACCCCAGCCCCTCCCGGCGTCCCCGCGGCCGAGGCGAGCTGTCGGCTGCCTTCTGCCAGGCGCAGCACGATGTCGCCGAACGGCTCGGGCCCGCACCGTGGCACGAAGGCCGATCGACGCAGCCGCAGGTAGATTTCTGGTTGTACGCGGAGCAGAGCCTGGCGAACAGGGACGGGTGGGAAATCAACCTGTGACCACACGGATGGTGTTGCGTGGTGGCCTCGTCGCCGACGGGATAGGCACCACGACGCAGCGCGCCGACGTGCTGATCGACGGGCAGGTGATCGCCTCGGTCGGTCTCGATGACGCGTCCCCGGCGGATTGCGAACTGATCGACCTGGCCCCGGGCAGCGTGATCTGCCCGGGTTTCATCGACGCGCACGTCCACGCCGAGGGCCCGCTGCTGGCTGCCGGACGGGTTGACGGGGCCCTGGCCCAGGGGGTGACGACTCTTGTCGTCGGCCAGGACGGGGAATCGTGGATCGGCGCGACCGCCGATACCGCGCAGTACCTGAACCAGTACTTCGCGCCAGTCAACGGCGCCCTCGAACCCGCCCGTGACTTTAGCGTTGCCGCCTTCCGGGACGCGGTGGCGGGAAGGCTGACGCAGAACGTCGCTGTCCTTGCCTCGCAGGGCACAATCCGGCACAACATCGTCGGGCTGGCGCCCGGCCCGCTCGGACACGACGAACGGGCGGCTGCGCGGCGGGAGGTAGAGAACGCGCTTTCGGACGGTGCAGTGGGCCTGTCCAGCGGCATGGATTACCTGCCGAGCAGGTTCGGCGACATTGAGGAGGTCGCCGACATCGCCCAGCCGCTGGCCGCGGCGGGGCGGCCTTATGTCTCGCACCTGCGCGCCTATGGGCCGGAGGTCAAGGGCGGCCTGGACGAACTGGTGGCCGTCGGGCACCGGGCTGGCATCCGGGTGCATGCCAGTCATCTGTGGGGGGCGCCTGCCGACATCCAGTCGGCCTTCAAGGCGGCCGACGCCGCAGGCGTGGCCGTGACGTACGACATGTATCCCTATCGCAAGTCCAGCACGATTCTGGCCGTGCTCCTGCTCCCCGCCGAACTGCAGTCCCGGGGCCCGGTGCACACGGCGGCCGCGCTTACCGATCCGCGGCAACGCGCAGAACTGCTCGCCGGGGAGAAGTTCACCGACGAGTTCCTGCAGGATCTCTATCTAGGCTGCCTGCCGGACAACGCTGCGGAGTTCGCCGGGCAGTCGATCACCCGAGCGGCGGAGGGCAGCTCGCTGTCGGCGGGGGAGTGGGTTCTCGACCTGCTGGTCTCTACCGGGCTCAACGTCGGCGCGCACCTCGACCGGCCTTCCCTCACCGACGAGCATCTGGCCTGGTTGGCGGCCGACGACCGGCAGTGCGCTGGTTCGGATGGCATCTACCAAGGCCAGCATCCGCATCCCCGTGGATACGGCGCCTTCGCCCGGCTCGCGAAGTACTACCTGGCGGACGGCCCGGCCACCGGGTACCAGCGGCTCGCCCGCCACTTGTCCACTAACGCGGCTGAGGCCTACGGCCTGCGCAAGCGCGGGCGGCTGGCAGCCGGAATGGCTGCCGACGTCTGCGTGATCGGGCCTGGCGGGATGATCGATCGTGCCATCTACGGTGCTCCGCAGGTGCAGGCGACCGGACTGGACCTGGTGATCGTGAACGGCATCATCACCTGGCGCGACGGCCAGCTCCTGACTACTCGCTTCCCCGGCCAGTTCGTCACCTAGCTTTGGGTAGAACGACTGGGGAACGCCCTCGGCATAACGGAACGTGGCCGTACGGCCGATGGTGCAGGCGCCGGGCCCAGAAGATCACGAGATACGGCACAGGTTCAACCGAAGCCCTCATAGCCCAACGGGATTGACCAGAGTCGGCGGCAACCACGATCGATCGTTGATGCCGCCAATCCTCGGACAACCTCGGACGCCAGGATCCATGGAACCAGCCATCGGCTGCCGTAACATCCATCCGAGTGGCAAGCCACCTCCGATACCACGGCCGGCGGCTAAGGGGCACTTTAGGCCACCGAAGCTAGTTGGCCCGGCAGGCAAACGTCGGCGCTCGCCCAGGCGGATTGCCGTCTCAGCCGCGTACGGTGTCAGGCGCGCTGGCGCCCGACCGTAGCGGCCTCTCGGCCCTAGACGCCAAACGCCTCCAAGAACTCGGAAGGCTTGCCTCCTTCACTGTTGGCCGAGCTAGCACCCGTAAGCCCATCAGTCGGCAGGAGCGTCTAGAATACGGCAGAGGGCACTGCGGAAACTTGCAGAGGGAGGCGTAGCAATGACGCCCGGAACGCCGAAGGCATGATCGCAGGAATCCACGGTCCGACAAGCGGCCATCTCTATGTCTATATCGAAACGCCCAGCGCCACGGGCGCTAGCGACACTCAGCCGAATCGCTAGTGGGATAGGTGACCGCCGTGTCGCATCTAGCCACTGCCGGAACGTCTAGCGCACCGTTCAATAATTATCTTCCCTTGATCGCAGTGGCGCTAGGGTGGGTCCTAGGTGTATTCGGCGAGACCCTCAGAAGCCGAAGAGCTCAGTCCCTTGAGCATCGCCAGGCCCAACAGGATCTCCAGCGTGCTACCTACCTAGAGCTCCAGGACAAGCTTGGCGAACTATGGAATTGCGTCCGAGGCATTTCCCAGTCATTCACGCGAATGGGTCGCTGGGATCGGAGCAGTCTCCCTGAATCGTTGGGATCGGAGTTCGCCGACCTAATGATCAGAATAAGAGTCCTCGGAACTAGAGTAAGCGATGATGCAGTCCGGTTCTCGGCTCTGGGCTTTCTGGACGCCGTTCGCGCTTCGGTCTGGGAGGCGTCCGAGCCGCCTGACCTAGAGCAGCTGTTCAACGCCCAACAGCAACTCCTTGCCGAGCTAGGCGTAGCAATCCTCTCACTGGTCAAGCGATAGGCCGGGACGAATGACGCAGCACGACAGCGAATCAGTGATAATCGCCCTCAGTGAGAACCACGACGCCTCAGTCGCGGTATGGGGTGGAACGGTGGAACTTACCGCCCTGGCGACCGAGCGAGTGACACGGGTCAAACATGACAGCGCTGGCATCACCCGCACAATAGACTACCTGCTTGAAACCCTTGCCATATCGCACGATCAAGTCAGGCTACTTGTTCGCTGCAATGATCCAGTTGCAGTGCCACCTACAGCCCTCGCAGCGAGAGACAGGCAGCTTCACCAGAGATTCCCCCACGCGCGATGGCTCACAGGGGCTAACCATCATGAACTCCATGCCCTTGCAGCCCGCCAGCTTAACCCTAGCAGCGACGGCGCGATCTTAGTGGTTGACGGGATGGGCAGCCGCCTACCCGGTACGCGCGATAGCAAAAGCGACTCCACTCTTTATGAGTGCACCACGATCTTTGACGCTCGAAATATCAGCCGCCTTCTCTCTGTTGGCACTACGCATAACTCGTATGAATGGGAGACAGAGCATATTGGCCTCGGCCGACTATATAGCTACGTAAGTAAACACATCTTCGGGAGCCGATACGACGCCGGGAAGACGATGGCTCTGGCTGCCTATGGGAATGCGTCAGCTTACAAATCGTTCCTGACTTATAACGGCCAGCCGAAAATACCATCAATCTCGGGATGCGACCTTGCCATCCTGGAGCCAGAACCTAACAGCCAAAGCGAATACATGGAGTGGGCTGACCTCGCTGCAAGGACCCAGCAGGACATTGAAGACGGCATGTTGGCTTTCGCTCAGCTGGCAGCGCAGCTTGCGCCGGGACACACGCTCTTTGTCTCGGGAGGCGTTGCACTGAACTGTCCCAGTAACGAGGTCATTCGGAACTCAGGACTTTTCGCTGAAACTTTGATCCATCCGGCAGCGACTGACGATGGCATAAGCCTAGGCGGGATCGTTCTAGGTGCTCAAGAATCAGGAATAGCTCATCAGCTGCCGTCATTCACCGACCCCTTCATAGGGCCACCTATTATGGCCCAGAGAGATCGCTTGTTGGCCGCGGCCTCGCGCACTTCCTGCAGGATCACGCTCTCATTGGCCGACAGCCTGGCTGTATGCGTCGCGAACGAGTTGCGCGAGGGACGGCTCATAGCCTTATATTGCGGGCGCTCCGAGTTCGGACCAAGAGCTCTGGGGCACCGGAGCCTAATAGCAAGTCCGAGCAGCACCGCCGTGAGGGATTATATAAATACGCACGTTAAGGATAGGGAAACATTCCGACCTCTTGCGCCAGCTATCCTGCAGGATAGAGTTGCCGATTACTTCGACGTATGCATGGATTTCGAGAATCCTTACATGCTACTGACCGCGCGCGCAAACGCCATAACCAGGACACTTTGCCCCGCCGTCGTGCATATTGACGGTACCGCCCGAGTCCAGACTGTCACGCGCGGTGCCACCGAGGAGCCGCTTTCCTCCATTCTGGAGTCGCTAGAGGCCGCAGGACAACCACCGATCGTACTTAATACGAGTCTCAACCGAAAAGGGCAACCCATCGTTGAAACGCCGGAAGAGGCTTTCGAACTCTTCACTTCTTCGCCAATCGAGATTCTCTATACTCCAGGGTTGTTGCTGTACAAGGAGTAAGCGTGGACATGAAACAAGCATTCCGGCATGAGGCCCTTGTGCGCCACTTGACCGAAATGATATTTCGGCTCCAACGGCCAGGCAAGCAGCCTCTGCTTATAGCCTTTGGCGGGGAGGGCAACTGCCGCAAGACGACGATAGCTAAGTCCGTGCGTTCGGTAGTTGTGCAATCCAAGGTGTCCATGACGATACTTGAGATTGATGACTATGCACATCCAAGATCGTTGAGGCTTGCGTCACGATACAGTGGTTACAATCCGGCTGCCTTCGATATTGCGGCCTTCCACCAAGATATCCGATCGCTACTTCTCGGCCAATCCATTCGGAAGCCATACTATGATCATTCGAAGGGCGAGATCTGCGGCTATTGTGGGGATCATGCACATTCACACGAAGTCACGTCATCGGATGTTGTCCTTGCGATCGGCGTGTATCCAGACAGGTTATTTGGCGAGACAGGGCTTCAGCCAAGCTTCTCTGTGCTCTTTATGCGCAAGGGCTTCTTGCGCTTCCTCGATCGAATAAAGCGGGATACGTCTGAGCGGGGATACTCCGTCGCCGTCGCGGCTCTGAATTATAGACGCATGCGGCATGATTTCAGGAAGTTTATGACGGTGGCTAGAGAGTGGTACAATTGTGTATGTATTGTGCGGAAGCGACGCTACAATTGGCTTGAACGGGAGGAGCGTTGCGGCTAGATGCTGTTTCAGCAGTTGAACTGATGTATGCAGCTAAGGGCAGCCGGCAGGCTCACTTCATCGCCGTCGGTGATGCGATCGTGGATAAGACCGTCCGAGTTGCCAGAGTAGACAGGCGACTCTCTCTGGGAGATGGGACTTTCCTGCGCTGCAACTCAGTCGAGACCGAGTTGGGTGGTTCGCCCACTGTCGCTAGGGCGCTGGCAGCGATTGGCAGAACCACCATGGTGATCCCGGCGTACAACCGTGGCGAGGAAGCGGCTTCGCTGAGTCAGTTGCTCGATGCAGATCCTTCATTGCGGGCCGTTGAGACGATTAGAATCGACTGTCAGGACTGTGTGGTGCCGTCCGTTACGCGATATATCGAGCAAGATTATCTTCGACGCGACCATCAGATATTTCGAGTCGAGGAGAGGTCTGATCGCATTCCTGAGATTGACGCGGCCGCCGTGATACTTGGGCGACGCCCTAATATGAAGGGGGCAATAGTAGTCCTATCGGATTATGGAAGAGGTTTTGTGACTGAAACGCTTTGCTCTGCTGTCAGCGATGCAGCAGCGGGAAAGCTAATCCTAGATCCGGCTGGCCAGTGGTCACACTATCGGCGTTTGGGCGACATTGAGGTATTGCTCCTTCGGGGCGATCAGTTGGCTGATTTGTGCCGGTATGAGGGAATAGATGTCGACCCGGTATCTGCCCTGGACCGACGGGCGGGTGTGCTGTTTGTCCTGTCACGTTGGCCGCAGCTTGGCAATGTCGTGGTGAAGGATCACGGCACAGCCGATACTGCGCTGTTTCGGAAACGGGTGGAAACTGGCCGCATGTTGGTTGATGTCTTGGGTTTTAGGAAGTCCGATCAGGCGTTGAAGACGAGGTTGGGCGGTGGAACAGCGTTTGCCGCGTATTTGTCAGCAGGCATTGGTGTAGGACTTGATGTGATGGATGCCGCCTTGGTGGGTGAGACTGGTGCTCTTACGATGTCTCTTTTGGATCGTCCAGGCGTTCCGTCAATTGAAGAGATATATCGCTCACGCAAAGAGGCGGCGGCTTTGTTCTCGATCTGCGATGAGGGCACTGAGGAGCTTGATTCGGTCGCTCCGCAGCGTGACTTCCTTTGAGAGGCAAAGGGTGGCATGGTTTGCCGAGGAGCTGACAGTTGGGAGCTGGTATACAAGTATGGCAAGTGATGATCGAGGAGTTAGGGGGAAGATTACGTGTGTTGTCTTTGACATTGATGGTGTTTTGATTGACACGGCGCGGATGGTGAGCGCAGGACAGGCTAACGTAATCGACATCCTTGGAGCCGAGTCCCAAGGTCGAGAACGAGATATTTTGGAGGCATGGCAGGATCTTGCAGTTACTATTGGTGGGAAGGTCAGTTCCGCTTTTGTCGCATGCCTGGTCGATGAATGTCGGCTTAGAGGCATTGAAGTGCGGCGCGAAGTGTCGGTTTATGAGGCGTTTATGGATGGATATTGGCGAGACGTTGAGGCGCTTCCAGGCGGAGCGGAGCTTTTGCGGTGGCTGAAAGATCAGCGTATTTTTACTGGCATTCTTTCGAATGGCAAGAGGTCGGCGCAACTGAGAAAGCTAGAACTCGCGGGTTTGCTCGATTGGTTCGATGAAGCACTGATAGAGGTTCATGAGCCTGACAGCAAGCATGCGAAGCCGGATCCGTCGAAACTGCGGGAACTGCTTGATAAGGCGGGCGTGGATCGCGTTCGGACGGTCTATGTGGGAGATAGAGTGAGCGATGTCCTGACTGCGAGATTGTGCGGCTGCGGCTCGGTTCTACTCGCCGCCGGCTGTGACCATCCAAACGTTAATACGGCTCTTCGAGTGGCGCGAGAGAGTGCCCGGGATCGTTTGCTTATAGCGCGACCTGATTTGACGGTAACGTCTTTGAGTGTCCTTCAACAGTGGTTGATGGTGAATCAACTGCGGGATGACGCTGCGGGCGGGCTGGCGTTTTAGAAGGTGACTGGTGGCGTGGCGTGGTGTTCGGTACGAGTCTTGTTGGGCGGGCTGTTTGGTAATATTCGGCAGACAAGCTTGGAGACGCCAAACTATCGTCGATAGAGGGTAGTGGCTATGGTGATGGAGGCTGCTGCTGATCTAGCCGCTCACACGGGGGATCGCGTCGGCGCTCACGCGGACGGCTGTGTATTGGGATTGGGCGTTCCGGTATGCTTGGCCGGGTGTGTTGAGGCTTGTAGGGAACCTACTGACTGCGGAAGCTGACACTGAGGCGCTTCGTCTGCTTGGCAGGACGCTTCTAGATAAGGTGATGTAGGCAACGATGGTTCTGTCGATCGAGCAGGCGCGTGTTTTGCGGTTCCGTCACTTCAGGATTCTGGCCGCTTTGAGGAGCACCACGCAGCTAGCGGAATGTGTGATCTCACCTTCCATTACCATATCAATTGCCTTGGCGAGAGGTATGGCTACCCGCTGAACCGCTTCCTTTGGGTCATCGAGAGTGGGGGTCTCTTTAAGAACCTGTGCTAGAAACATATGATTGCGTGCTCTGATCACCGTGGTGAAGGGATCGACGTACCCCAAGTAGGTCCATAGATCGGCCGTTAGTCCAAGTTCCTCCCTCATCTCACGCTTGGCAGCTACGAGAGCGCTCTCTCCCTCTTCGAGCCCACCACTCATGACTTCGATCGAAAGTCGGTGGAGGCCGTACTTGTACTCTCGAGCGAGATAGACCTGCTTGGCTGGCGTAACGGGGAGTACTGTCGCTCCTTCCTTCATTGTTATCACGCCGAAACGTCCCTTATCGCCCCCTGGATGGATCACAGTATCTTCATCTAGGCGAAGCCATCCATTGTCGTAGACGACACGGCTACTCAGAAGCCGATAGGGCGAGTTATGGTCGGGCATCCTGGTCCCTAGATTCTGCGGTTGGTAGCTCGGACGCAACACATTCGATCGGGTGCAATAGAGTAATCCGGGCTGGTCTGGCTGACTTGCTGCTCGTGCTTCGTGATCGCGTCGGCCGGTGCGGAAGCAGATCGTCGCGCTTTGTTGAGAATACCGATGGGCTGGCTTGGAGCGAGCCTGCTGATAGCTCGCATGGATATCGCACGGCGGTAACTGGCGCTTCGTCCTGGCCACGGTTCCGACCTTTGGATCATGGTGGCCTGTCGCGGGAGGCTGTCGATCCTGGCGAAAGGCTGAGGTCGGGGCCTGTCAAATCCGACCTGTCGGACGGTCGCGGAGGATCTGCCTCACGGGAAGTGGAGATTCAGTGGTTGTGTCGTGGCGACGGGCGGTATGGCGAGGTGGAGGCGGAGCGTCGGGCTGTTTGCTGGGTTGTAAGAGCGTGCTGGTCTGTGGCCAGCCGGGTGGGGGTGTCGCTGGCGGCGACGCGTCGTTGTGACTGGGCTTTGGCTTCTGCCATCAGGGTGCGGGCCGCCTCGTCGATCGCGGCCGCGCGCAGGAGAGCTGCTGGTTCGCTGATCGCAAGGTCGTGGACGACCTCTCCGAGCGAGGTTGGCTGCGGCCGGACGGCGGCCTGGCGGGTGTGCCGTTCCATGTCCCGCAGTTCGTGTGGCGCTGGCTCATCCTGCGTGTGCTGTGTGGCGCAGTACGCGCGGGCCTGCCCGAGGTGGCGGCTCGGGGCTCCCGTGGCGGCGGCAAGGTCGTCGAGGGACCTGGTGATCTGGATGCTTGCCTGGATCGCGGTGTTGTAGGTGGCCAGGAGCCTGCGGGCGCGCGGCCAGGGGACCGGCGCGTACTCGTAATGCTGGCCGGAACTGCCGTGGTTGGGCCGCAGCAGGCGGGCAGGCATGTAGAGGCGGCTGTCGGCGGCGGCTTGCCGGACAGCGTCGCGGTCTTCGTCGGCGATGCGGGTGATGGCGTCGGCGGCGTGGTGGACGGCGCTCAGCACGAGGGTGATGTCATCACTGGTGGGGGCGAGGCTGGCGGGGTCGCGGATGAGGCCGTAGCCGGTGCGGGCTGGTGTCCAGTGCGGGTCGCGGCGGGCCAGGCGCCCGGTCCGCAGCGCCAGGTCGATGATTTCCGCGGCCACTGGGGTGATGCTCCCGCGTTTGTGGAATCCGGTGCTGAGGACGTCCCACTGGCGGACGACGTGGTACCAGGCGGGCCAGGCGCGGTTCATGGCGGCTGCTGCGGTGTGCAGCTGCGCCTGGATGGCCGGGTCGGTGCCGAGCTGGCTGGCGCGCTGGGCGAGCATCCGCAGGATGAACGCGCTGCTGTGGGTGGTGATGGCTGAGCCCAGCGCGTCACGCCGCCACGATACTGATGTGGTGTCAGGCGACCAGCGTGCCCGCGCCGCGGCTGCTAAGGCCGAGTGGCGGAGCCTTTCGGCGGTGATGGTGACACCTTCGCACAGCCCCGCGACCGGTTCCTTCTTGTCAAGTGGCCGCGGGGCGGGAGGGATGTTCGCTGGGATGGCGGCCAGCAGCTGCCGCGCCTCCGCGGGAATTGGCTGCCGTTGTGCGGCTTGCACTCCCGCGCCTGCTATCTGCAGCCAGCGGCTGGCAGTCTGCAGCGCCACCGAGTCGGACGTCGGCACGCCCGGGTCCGCGGCACCGGTCAGTGCGAGACGGGCCGCCCAGGGCGCCAGCTGACGCAGATGGCTGGCCAGGTCGGCGAGCAGGGCCGCGGTCACGGGCCAGGAGGTGATGACTGGCGCCCAGTAGGAGTTCCGGATCCGGGCACCGGACGGGTCGCTGGCGAAGTGGGTTTGCAGCAAGTCCCGCCCAGCAGCCAGGAGATCAGCCGCAGCCGACAGGTGCGACACCACCGGGTGGCCGTCACCGGTGCTGGCGCCTTCGGTGGTGATCGCGTCGGGGCGCAGGCTCCCGGCGGCCCAGCGCAGCGCGAGCCTGGCATCGGCCGCGGCCTGGACCTCGGGGATCAGCGGCTCGCTGAGGGCGGGGTCGAATTCATCCGGGAGAACGAGGTCACCCACGTAGCGCGCCAGCGTCCCTGCGAGGCGGCCAAGTTCCCGGATGACCGCGCATCGCGCGTCTGCGGGCACCTCACCGGGGCAGGAGACAGCGGCCGTGATGTGCTCCCCGGCCGGGCGCCAGAACTCACCGAAGACGGGTGTCACCGTCACCACAGGCCATCAGTTCGCAGATCCGCCCGGCAGCTTCCGCCGCCTCCTCGCATGCGGTTCGGTCACCAGTAGCCGCAGCCATGGTCGCGGCGCGGGAGAGGCAGTCACCTAGCAGCGCGCCGAGAGCGGCCATGGCATCCGCGATCTCGCCCACGTCGGCACCGGCCGCTGGCCTGCCTGGCAGATGGCTGCCGAGGGGAGGGGGGAGTGAAGGGGCGATCGTGACTGCTTCCCTGCCGTCCACGGCGGCGTCCGCCGCCATCATGAACGCGGCGAACAGCTCCGGCACCCGGTCCTCGTTTCCCCGGGCGAGCAGCCGGATGACCTCGAACGCCTCAAAGCTCGCCGACAGCGTGCCCGGCACGGTCGTGGCCTCCCGCAAACGGGTCTCCGCTGTGCTGATCTGCCGCACGTCACTCACCTCCTCGCGCTGATGGGGGCCGGCCTTCCTCTATCTCCCGCACTGCGCGGATGTTCATGGCCGCTCACGCGGCCTGGCCCGCGTTGAGCCCGACGCTCTCCGCGATCTGGCGCAGATGCTCGTTGGGGAACCGGTGGCCGTGCTTACGCAGCTGCCGGGCCAGCATCCGCTGGCTGAGCCGCTCACCGCGCGCGGCTGCGTCCCGGTACAGAGCACTCGCGTCGCGTAGCAGTCCGCCGTCAGGCTCGGCGCGATGACCAGCCGGCTCATGCGATGAGCCGGCTTGCGGGACGTTCGTGCCGCCAGGAGCTGTACGGGCAAACACCCCGTCGGTTGCTGGGAGCCTGGCCAGTACGAGCGCGGCACCAGCGCTGGCTCCCTGGGTGCGGCCGTCGGCACGCTGGCGGGTCATCTTCAGCACCAGCAGGCCGACCGACAGGCCGGCGAACGCGGCGAGCGGGCTGGTGGCGGCGGTCAGCCGGTCAGCCAGGATGACGGGGTGGCCGGGCTGGGCCTGGATGTGGCCGATGTTCCCAGCCACGCTGACCGCCAGGCCGGTCAAGGCGGTCGCCCAGGGCCAGATCCGCTGCCGGGCGAGCCAGCCGTCCAGGTACGCGACGTAGAGCGCGAGTTCCCCAACAGCCAGGAACACGTCGATCTCCGCCGGCCAAGATTTCGCCTGCCACCCCGAGAGCCGGTGATGGACCGCCCAGTCATACAGCCCCGCGTAACTGTGGGCGAGCGCGTTGGCGCTGGCCAGGATCGCGATCGCCCCGATCGCGTACAGCGCTGCCTGCCGTGTTCTGGGATTCACGCAGGCCTCCCTTGCGCGCGGTTGCGGATTCTGCTGAACGCATCCAGCGCCAGGTCGTCGGCATCGGGAAGGGTGTGCAGGTACTTTTCGGTGGTGGAAATGCTGCCGTGGCCAAGGCGGTCCTTAACCATCTGCAGATCGGCGCCGCCAGCGAGAAGCCAAGAAGCATGTGCGTGACGCAAGTCGTGTGCACGCACGTTGAAGGTGATCCCGGCCCGTTTGAGCGTCGGCTTCCACACCTTCAGCCGGAACCAGTCCCGCGGGATATGGCCGTCGGTGTCCACTGCGCGCGGTCGGCGGGGGGAGTCCTTGCCATCTGACCGGCGTTGCGCCCGGTAGATGGCGGCAGCATCCTTGCAGAACCTGCACCGGCACTTGCCCGCGTTGTAGCCGCTCATTGTCCCGTGCCGGTACTGGCGCCCAGCAGCGTTTGGCCTGGTGAAGCCCAACGCCGCCATGTCAGGCACCGCGCGCAGCCGGGCGGTGGGCGAGTCCTGCGGGGGCATCGCGAAGATAAGATCGTCGGGGCCGAGGCTCGCATCCTTGATATGCGTATCGATTTTGTCCTCAAGCTGCTTGCTGAGCTTGACGCGGCGGTACTCCTTGTCCTTGGGGTATTCCTTGACCAGGAACCGCTCGCCGGACGGGTGGAACTTTGGGTCGACTTGGATGACCGTCCTGCTGATCGTTAGGACCCGGGTTGCCGAATCACGGTCCTTGACGCGCAGCTCGGTCAGTTCTCCCCAACGCAGGCCGGTTTCGATGTCAGTCTCGACGAGGAGCCGTGAAACGCCGTCCGGGAGGACGGCGTAGATAGAGTCGAACTGCTCCGGGGTGATGATCTTGAGGGGCTTCCTCGGGACAGTCGGCGTCTTGACGCCCTTACAGGGGTGCAGGAATGTCACATCGTTCAGCGCGGCAGTGAAGATCGCACTCAAGATGAACCGCACCTTCTGGATGCTCGCCGGGGTCACGTCCTTGGCCTGCAGGTCGGTCACCCATTCGCGGACGTGGCTGGGCATGATCTCGTTCATCCGCATCGGGCCGAACCACGGCAGGATGTGCTTGCCGATCTGGTAGGTATAGGCCTCCCGGGTGCTGGCTTCGATCACGTGATGGGGCAGCCACTCCTCGGTGACGTACCGGCGGAAGCTCTGCCGCCCGCGGCGAGGGTCGTTGAGCCTTCCCTCGCCCACCCTCGTCTCGGACTTCTGCCATGCCTTGTCGGAGTCCTTCTTGTTGGTGAAGGTCCCCGCCGAGCGCAGCGAGCCCCGGGCATCCAGATAGCACGCTGTGTAGCGCGCCTTGCCGTTCCGGTCGATGCGCTTCTTCGAGTACCCCATGGATCCTGCCAATCGGTCGTAATGGCTTGTCCGTCATTTGTCCGCGGACTAAGCGTCAGCGGATGGAATCCAATGTCAGATTCCGGTACTAACATTAGCCATCTGACCTGCATATTAGCCGAAGATGACGCAGGCTGTGGATATCCATTTGAACAGGAAAACTGCACTCATAACCCAGAGGTCGCAGGTTCAAATCCTGCCCCCGCTACCAGGTAAGTGCAGGTAAGGGGCCTGATCGCCGGAAGGCGGTCAGGCCTTTTTG
>OBLW0100000418.1_pt1 | contig 36664 bp, 40 predicted proteins | sample 1520161 | NCBI WGS metagenome assembly OBLW01 (sample SAMEA3539309, study PRJEB22396) | soil metagenome | biome: tundra; feature: field; material: soil | place: USA | collected 2010-05 | depth 0.15 m
TGCAATGCTTCCATGGTTTCATGGATGGCCGCCATCGCATCGCTTCGATACCTCTTGCTCATTCGGTTTTCACCTCCACAAAATCGCCTCTCTTCAATAGTTCCGCAATCTGCTTCTCCGTCAGCGTCAAAACGTGCTTCGCAGCTTCCTTGAACTGTTCTTCCTCGTCGTCATCGATGTTCGCACGCTTGCTCTTGGCGAATCCGTAAACGAAGAATGCCCTCGCGCCACGCCGGAAAAGGATGATGGTACGGTAGCCCCTCGATCTTCCCTGCCCTGGCCTGGCGATCCGCTGTTTGACGACCCCACCGCCGAGATCGGCGTCGATCCGGCCCATTTCGGCCCGATCAACAGCCTCACGCAGAGCCGCATCCGCAATCCCTGCCGTCTGGGCAAAGCGTTGGAACCACCTGGATTTGAAGATTCGCACAGTGCCACTAAATCTATTCTATAGCACTCGGTGCCATAGTTCAAGAAGCCAAGCCGATTCCCAGAAGCGGAAGAGAGAAACCGGGAGGCGAAAAACGATGCCTAACCTTAAGACAGAATTTCGGGACGACGCCGGAGCTGCGAAGAGGGCCATTTGGCTTCGATATTGGGACTGACTTTTGGGACGCCAAAGGCCTTGATTTCAGGGCATCCAGTGTTTGTCCCGAAACTTACCCTTTTCGCGACAACCCATCACGAGCCGGAACACCCAACATTGTTCTGCCCCCGCAGCGCCGCGCGGCCCGGCGATCTGTGTTAGCCTCTCCTCATGAAGCCCTATGGCGGCGACCCCGCGCTTTTCCAGTATCTTTTCTGGTTCTATTCGCATCCAGCCGTGTACATCCTGTCGCTGAGTCTGATCCTGACCGGCAGCGGGATGTGGTTTTGGAAGCGCAGACGTCCAAGCCTCTGAAACTTGCACAGAGGATGCCTTTTGAGACGGCGGCTTCAACCACTTGGCCTCGTAACGCCCGCCCCACTTAGCGCTTGCCGCGCCGGCTGCCCATCAACTCTTCGATATTAACTAGTTCGGTGGGATAGTCGCCGGTGTAACAGGCGTAGCAGTATTCGTGGCGCTGGTCGTCGTCCACGGCCTTGCGGAGAGAGGCCAGCGAAAGATAGCCTACCGAATCCGCTTCGACGAAACGGCGGATCTCTTCCACGGTGTGGTTGGAGCCGAGCAGCTCGCTTTTCGAGGGCGTATCCACGCCGTAAAAACAGGGTGACACGGTGGGCGGGCAGGAAATGCGCAGGTGTACTTCGCGCGCCCCGGCCGCGCGCATCATGCGGACGATCTTGCGGCTGGTGGTTCCGCGCACCAGGGAATCGTCCACCAGGATCACGCGCTTGCCTTGCAGCAGGTAGCGGACGGGATTGAGCTTCAACTTGACGCCGAAATCGCGGATCGCCTGCGAAGGCTCGATAAACGTGCGGCCCACATAATGGTTGCGGATGAGCGCGTGGCGGAAGGGCAGGCCGGACTCGCCGGCATAGCCCAGCGCCGCGGCCACGCCGGAATCCGGGACGGGTACCACGATGTCGGCGTCCGCCGGGCATTCGCGAGCCAGCAGGCGGCCCAGGTTCTCGCGCGACTCCTGCACGGCGCGCCCGAACACGATGGAATCGGGCCGCGAAAAATAAACGTGCTCGAAGACGCATTGCGCGCGGGGCTGCTCCGGGGCCCAGCGCTCGCGGGTGACGCCCTCCGGACCGATCACCACCATTTCGCCGGGGTCCACCTCGTGCAGATAGGCGGCGCCGATCAGGTCGAACGCGCACGTTTCCGAGGCCGCCACGTGGCACTTACGGCCGCCCGAAATCTCCATTTCGCCCACGGCTAAAGGCCGGAAGCCATGCGGGTCGCGCGCCATGATGATACGGTCTTCGGCCAGGAACACCAGCGAGAAGGCGCCTTCCAGTTGCAGCAGCGCGTCGCGCAGCGCGCCGGCCAGCGTGCGTTCCGAGGAGCGCGCCAGCAAATGCAGAATCACTTCCGTGTCGCTGCTGGCCTGAAAGATGGAGCCGCCGCGTTCCAGATCGTGGCGCAATTCGGCGGCGTTGGTGATATTGCCGTTATGCGCGATGGCCACGCGCCCCTTGTTGCAGGCCACCGAGAACGGCTGGGCGTTGAGCAGCACCGTATCGCCGGCGGTGGAATAGCGCGTGTGGCCGATGGCCAGCTCGCCGGGCAACTCCGCCAGCACGGCTTTGGTGAAAATATCCGCCACGTGGCCCATGGACTTACGGCAGTGGATGGTTGCGCCATCGCTGGTGCAGATGCCCGCGCTCTCCTGCCCCCGGTGTTGCAGGGCATAGAGTCCCAGATAGGCCAGGTTGGCGGCTTCCGGATGGCCGTAGACTGCGACCACCCCGCACTCTTCGCGGAACTTATCGAGCATAGGTTTCGAGCGCCTGACTGTAAGCCGATTTCAGACTTGGGATCTCCCAGGAGCCCAGCGTCATAGCCCGCTGCCGGATCTCGATCCCCTTCTCAATTGTAACCCCCGCCAGCAGGGCGTCCACTCCATGCCTGGCCGCGATGGCCGCCACCCTATGAGGATGCGCGGTGGAGATCAGTATGCGCGAAGGCCCTTCGTGGAAGCAGAGCATCTCGGGGCGCAGGTCGGAATCGAGATCGAGTTGCGCGCCGATGCCGGCCGGCCCGAAGGAGCATTCCGCCAGCGTCACGGCCAGGCCGCCGTCGCTCAGATCGTGCGCGGATTCGGCGAGGCCTTCAGCCAGAATTTCGCGCATGGCTTCATGAACACGCTTTTCACGGTCCATGTCGAGCGCGGGCGGAAGGCCCCACAGCCGGTCGAAGAGCACCTTGACGTACTGCGTTCCGCCGAAATCGGTATCGTTGCAGCCGCCCAGCCCCCCCAGCAGCACCACGCTCCGGCCGGCGTTCTTGAACGGGATGGTGACCGGCGCGGCGGTCTTCATGAGCCCCACGATTCCCAGCACCGGCGTGGGATAAATGCCCTCGCCGAGCGTCTCATTGTAGAGGCTGACGTTGCCGCCGGTGATGGGCGTATCGAAAAACTTGCACGCCTCGGCGATGCCTTCGATGGCTTCCACAAGCTGCGCCATGATTTCGGGCCGCTCGGGGTTGCCGAAGTTGAGGCAGTTGGTAGCCGCCACGGGCTGCGCGCCCACCGTGGCCAGATTGCGGCAGCACTCCGCCACCGCGAGCTTGGCGCCTTCGCGCGGGTCCAGGTAGCAGTAGCGCTGATTGCCGTCGAGCGACATCGCAATGGACGCGCCGGTCTCCTTGATGCGTACGATGGCCGCGTCGGTTCGCTCCGGGCCGGCGATGGTGTTGGTGCGGACCTGGTAATCGTACTGCTCCCAGATCCAGCGCTTGGAGCACAGGTCGGCGGAAGCCAGCAAGGCGGGGAGGGCTTCCTGAACGTCGGCGGTGGGCAGGTCGGGAACCGGCCCCACGCTGCTTAGAGGCTTGGTGTGTGGGCGGTCGTAGAGGGGGGCTTCGTCGGCCAGCTCGCGGTTGGGGATCTCGGCGACCACCTCGCCGTGATGCTTCACGCGCAGTTTGCCGTCCCCGGTGACCGCGCCGATCTCCACGGCTTCCAGGCCCCACTTGCGGAACACGCGGAACACTTCGTCCTCGCGCCCCTTATCGGCCACCAGCAGCATGCGCTCCTGCGATTCGGAAAGCATGATCTCGTAAGGGGTCATGCCGGTGGCGCGCTGCGGAACCAGGTCGAGCTCAATCTCGATGCCCACGCCGCCGCGGCTACCCATTTCGCAGGTGGAGCAGGTCAAGCCTGCGGCGCCCATGTCCTGAATGCCCACGATGGCGCCGGTCTGCATAGCCTCCAGGCAGGCCTCCATGAGCAGCTTTTCCATGAACGGGTCGCCCACCTGGACGTTGGGACGCTTCTGCTTGGATTCCTCGGTGAATTCGGCGCTGGCCATGGAGGCGCCGTGGATGCCGTCGCGCCCGGTGCGCGCGCCCACGTAGATCACGGGATTCCCGACGCCGGCGGCCTTCGCGTAGAAGATATCCTCCTTGCGGCACACGCCCAGGGCAAAGACGTTCACTAGCGGGTTGCCGTCGTAACACGGCTCGAAAATGCACTCCCCGCCCACCGTGGGGACGCCAAAACAATTGCCATAGTGGGCGATGCCGGCCACCACGCCCGAGAGAATGCGGCGGTTGCGCGGCCCGGTGGCGGGGTCGTCCAACCTGCCGAAACGCAGCGAATCCATGACCGCGATGGGCCGGGCGCCCATGGTGAAAATGTCGCGCAGAATGCCTCCCACACCGGTGGCCGCACCTTGAAACGGCTCGATAAAGCTGGGGTGGTTGTGGGATTCGATCTTGAACGCAATCACGTACCCGCCGCCGATATCGACGATTCCCGCGTTCTCGCCGGGCCCCTGCACAACCAGTTTGCCGCGCGTCGGTAGCTTCTTCAGGTGCAGACGCGAGCTCTTGTAGGAGCAGTGCTCGCTCCACATCACCGAGAATATGCCCAGCTCGGTATAGCTCGGTTCGCGGCCGAGGATATCGACGATCTTGGCGTACTCCCCGGGCGTCAATTGGTGCTGGGCGATCAATTCGGGCGTCATGGCGACCGTACTCATGCGCGCACCCCCGCTTCCAGCATCGACCGGAAAACCACCAGGCCGTCGGACGACCCCATGAGCGGTTCGGTGGCGCGTTCCGGGTGCGGCATCATGCCCATCACGTTGCGCTCCCGACTCAGAATGCCGGCGATGTCGCGCAGCGAGCCGTTGGCGTTATCCACGTAGCGGAAAGCCACGCGATCCTCGGCTTCGAGCTCGTCGAGCGTGCGCTCGTCGGCGAAGTAGCAGCCTTCGCCGTGCGCGATCGGCATGCGCAGTACGTCGCCTGTTTGCGCCGCGCTGGTGAACGGCGAGCGTTCGGTGGCCACGCGCAGACGGAGTTCGCGGCAGATAAACTTCAGGCCGCGGTTGCGGATCAGCGCGCCCGGCAGCAGGCCGGCTTCCACCAGGATCTGGAATCCGTTGCACACGCCCAGCACCAGGCCGCCATCCTGCGCGAACCGGCGCACGGCGCGCATCACCGGAGAGAACTTGGCGATGGCCCCGCAGCGGAGGTAATCGCCGTAAGCGAACCCGCCCGGCAGGATGACCGCGTCCACGTCGCCGAGGGTGGCGGAGTCGTGCCAAATGTACTCCGCCGGCTGGCCCAGATTGTGGCTGGCTGCATAGAACGCGTCATGATCGCAATTGCTGCCGGGAAAGACGATTACGCCAAATTTCATGGTCTATGTTCTTGGGGGGAGGCTAAGCGTTATTCTATCAGGGGCGGCGGCGGCCGCGCTCGTCCTTGTCAACGTTGTGACCGAGGCGGTGAAAAAGCAACTCTTCCCAAATCCATAAGAAGAAAACGCGATTTTCTGGCTACTTGTAGCTACCGTTTTGGTGTTACCATTTTGTCAGGGTGATTCAATTCGAGTGGGACGAAGACAAAGCCAGGAGCAACCGCCGCAAACATAGGGTCAGCTTCGATGACGCTATGCAGGTCTTCGATGATCCACACGCTTTTGCCGCGCAGGATCGGACCGAAGAGGGGGAACCGCGCTGGCAAACCATCGGCTTGGCCGGTGGCGTTGTGCTATTGCTCGTCGCCCATACCGTTCGAGAGGAAGGTGAAGGCGAAGTGATCCGCATCGTTTCAGCCCGCCGAGCCAACCGAAAGGAGCGCAACCGTTATGCTGAAAACCTCGCGTAAGACTATTGCCAGCAGCCCCATGACGGCGGCTCACAAACGCAAGCTGGCGGAACTCTCCGCGCGCCCGGACGTCGAAATCGATTACTCCGACATTCCGCCGCTCACTGAAAAGTTCTGGGAAAATGCCGTCCGGAATCCGTTCTATCGGCCCGTCAAGAAGCAGATCACGCTTCGGCTGGACGCCGATGTGATTGCATGGCTTCGTGCGCAGGGCAAGGGATACCAGACCAGAGCCAATGCCCTGCTGCGGGGCGCGATGCTGAAAGAAGTGATGGGCAAGGCCAGCTAAGCGCGCGCGCTCGCGGGAGAATAGGCTGATGTTAGGAAGATGAGTGAAGCCGAAGCGGCGGTGGCTATCGTACACGCGCGCGGGTCCGCGAATTCGGTTCTGCTCATGCGGCGCGCGGAGAGGGAGGGGGATTCCTGGTCGGGACACTGGTCCTTCCCCGGCGGCCGGCGCGACCCCATGGACCAGGATCTGCTCCACACCGCGCTTCGCGAATTGGAAGAGGAGTGCGGCGTACGGCTGACGCGCCGCGACCTGGAGGCGGAGATGCGGCCCGCGCGCGCGCGCCGTAGGTCCGGCGCCGCCATTCCGGTAACTCCGTTCCTGTTTCGCGCGGATGCCGAGCTGGCGGCGGTTCCGGACGGCCGCGAAGCTGTCGAAGCCGCGTGGGTTCCGCTGACCGTCCTGCGAGACCCTGGCCGACACCTCCTGCTGCCCGTCCCGGGCCAGCCGGCGGAACGGCGCTATCCCGGCGTGGCGCTGAACCGCGCGCCGCTGTGGGGTTTCACCTACCGGCTGCTTTGCGATTGGCTCGCCCTCGGTCCGCAACCGGATCGCATGGAACAGGCTGTGCTGGAAGCGGCCGGTCTGGTCCTGGGTTTTCTGCTATCGCGCGGTTTGACGCTACGGCGCGAATTCGCGGAGCGGCGCATGCCGTCGGGGAAGACCGTCCAAGTGGCGGAAGTCGCCGGCGTCATTCCAGTCGCCGACGTTTTGGAGCGCTTTGGCCGGCCTGGCGACTACGTGCTGTCCGTGAACTGCCTGGAGGTCCACGCCGATCGCGTTCGCATCGTTGGTCCATTGTTCGAGGAATACTTCATCGACGCCCCAAGGACTTAGTACCGTTCCGCCTCCCACATTGCGGACAATCGTGCCCGTTCGTGTTATCAAAGAACGTGAGGCTAAGACACATACGTTCAGCCGGCCTAGGCGGGCTACTTCTCTTGTTCTGCTTCGCCAGTCCGGTCAGCGCCATCGTGGTAACTTCTCTGTCTTATTCGGGCGCGGTGAACGGCGCGGATCCGGTGATAGACGGCCTGGATCTCAGTGGCGTCGTCGACTTACTCATCAACGGCAATATTGGCTGCTCAGGCAGCTTGTTATCGGACGGGTTGTCCATCCTTACGGCCGGACACTGTATCACTTCTTCGTATGGGTCCGCGCTTCCCACCAGCGCCACTGTGAGTTTCCTGGGGCCGAGCGGTACTGTGTCCGATACGGTGTCTGCCTATTTCGTCGATCCGTCCTGGAACGGAAACAGTACCCAAGGCGGCGACCTGGCTGTCCTGCGTCTTACGAATGAGGCTCCGGCCTTCGCTGCCAGGTATTCTCTTTACACCGGCGCACCTGCCGCGGGACCCGAGTTGATGGCCGGTTATGGCGCGGGCGGCACGGGTCTCGACGGCGCGTACACCGGGTTCGGCACGCTGCGCGCGGGCACAAACGAATATGTCGCGGCCGGCAGCCTTTTCGGGTGGTCTTCCAACCTATTGGTGGGCCAGTTTTACGATGCAGGCATACCGGACACTAACTCCCTCGGAGTCGCCTATCCCTACACTTCTTTCGATGAGGTAGATATCGCGCACGGCGATTCGGGCGGTCCTTCGTTCTACGGCGGTGAACTCATTGGAGTTCACGATTTGGGCATGTGTTTTGGGAGCAGCCAATGCAACACGCCTCCCTCTGTCAATGGCGCGAACAACTCCTACTTCGGAGAGATGTACGCGGATACCAGCGTCTCCGGCAACGCGGCCTGGATTGAAGCCCAGGAAGCGCCCGAGCCAGCGTTATCCAGCCTGCTTGGGTTGGGGCTGGCCGTTCTGGCGGCTCTCCGGTTTCGCTCCTCCTCTTCACTCAAGCCGGGCCGGTAGGCTTATACTGTGCGGTAGAGCGTCGGGAAATCCGATCGCCGGAGGAGTCTGCCTTGCGAAAAAAAGTGACGGTTGTGGGCGCCGGAAACGTGGGCGCGAATTGCGCGGTCTGGATTGCGAACAAGGAGCTCGCCGACGTTGTGCTGGTCGATGTCGTCGAAGGAGTGCCCCAGGGCAAGGGACTCGATCTGCTGCAGGCGGGGCCGGTCCTGGGTTCCGACGTGCTGGTCACGGGCGCGAACGATTACGGGCCGACGGCCGATTCAGACGTCGCCATCGTAACCGCCGGCTTCCCGCGCAAGCCGGGGATGAGCCGCGACGACCTGCTGCTGGCCAACTACGAGATTGTGCGCCAAGCCGCCGAACAGGTCGCCCGCCACTCGCCCAACTGCGTCATGATTGTGGTCAGCAATCCGCTGGACGCCATGTGCCAAACCGCGTACTGGACGTCCAAGTTCCCCAGGAACCGCGTCGTGGGCATGGCGGGCGTGCTCGATAGCGCCCGATTCCGGACATTCATTGCGCAGGAGCTGAAGGTCTCCGTGGAAAACGTGACTGCCGTAGTTATGGGCGGCCACGGCGACACCATGGTTCCGATCGTCCGGCTTAGCAGCGTCTCGGGCATCCCGCTGACGGAGCTGCTGGACCAGGAAGCGATCGACCGTATCGTTACCCGCACGCGCAACGGCGGCGCGGAGATTGTGAAATACCTGAAGACCGGAAGCGCCTACTATGCTCCATCGGCGTCGGCCGTGGAAATGGCCGAGTCGATCCTGAAAGACAAGAAGAAGGTGCTGCCCTGCGCCGCGTATCTGGAAGGTGAGTACGGCATTAACGGGCTGTTCGTGGGCGTCCCCGTGAAACTCGGAGCCGGCGGCGTGGAGAAGATTTACGAAGTGAAACTCATGCCCGAGGAGCAACTGATGCTCACCAGGAGCGCGGAAGCCGTACGGGAACTGGTCGACGTGCTCGAAAAGAAGCGAGCCGGCTAGGCGCACAAGCCCTTGTGGAGTGGGCCTCCGGCCTGCCATGCCCGCTTTCTTGCGGGCATTTTGGCATTTTCTTGAGATTGTCGACCGGCGCGCGCACTAACATCGCATGAGCTTTTCCCAGCGCCGTCTGCCCCATTGGCGCCCTGACGGGAAACCGCTGTTCCTCACGTGGCATCTGCACGGCAGCCTTCCGCACAATCGCTTCCCTCCGCCGGGCGCGCTCAGCGCGGGCAAGGCGTTCGTCTGGATGGACCGCTATCTGGACGAGGCGCGTTACGGGCCGAACTGGCTCAAGCGCGACGAGCTGGCGCGCATTGTTGTGGACGCATTACGCTACGCCTCCGACACTCTCCGGTACTTCGATCTGTCCGCATACGTGGTTATGCCCAATCACGTGCATGTTTTGCTGCTGCCCCTGGTGGATGCCGGCAAGTTGCTGCACTCGGTGAAAGGGTTCTCGGCCCGCGAGGCCAATAAGCTGCTGGCCCGCTCCGGCGAGCCATTCTGGCAAAGAGAATCCTACGATCATTGGGTTCGAAACGAAACGGAATTCGAGCGAATCCGCCGGTATATCGAAGACAACCCTGTTAGGGCGGGTCTGGCGGCTACGCTGGGGGAGTATCCCTGGTCCAGCGCTTATGCCGGCAATGACGCCGGCATGGCAGGCTGAAAGCCCGCTCCACGACTCTCACCAACGCTACCGTTCGTTCACGGGGTCGATATCGGTGGGGATGTCCCGCAGGCGGTCGAGGGCGGCCTGCATGGCGGGGCGCACCACGGCGAGGTTGCCGAGCATCTTCTTGGCCCCCGCGTAGTCGCCGTGGGCTTCGAGCGTCAGCAGGTCGTGCGTCAGGTCGCGTACCGCGCCCTTCACCTTCGTGAAATCCACCGCGAACGTGCCGTCCGGGTTGGCCACGAACGCGCCCTTGTCCGAAAGATAGTTGAACTGCATCGCCATACCCTTACCGTGGGCCTCGGTCAAGCCGAAGCGCATCGAGCGGAAGGCGGACGCCAGGTAGGTGGTGTAAAGCTGGCTCTCGGCCTTGGGACCGTGCGCCAGCCCGTGGTCGAACAGGTACTGCAGCATGAACAGGCCGGAAATATCGGCCTTGGCCTCTTCAATGGCGCTGTACAGTTCCTTCATTTCCTGACGTGGGGATGTGGTCCGGCCCGCCACCTGGATCTGTTGCGGCCCGATGCCGTGACTCAGCTCGTGCGCCAGAATGTGCATGAAGAAGTAGTCGAAGCTCAGGTCGCTCAAAGCCGATTTCGACAGCACGCGGCCGGCGATGGGCACGAGGATGCTCCGGAACTTGGCCTCCTGCACGTTCTTGAGCATCACGCGCTTGCTGCCCTTCTCATGAACCACGCGCTCGTCGTTCGGCAGGTTGAAGGCAGCCGTGCGGACGCCGTGAGCGCCGTCTCCCGCGGCCAGAACTTCGTCCACCACGCGTATGGGCGCCGCCGCGCCGAGCTTCGGGTTGCGGTAGCGCGGATCGATGGGCAGGTTGTTTTCGACCTCCTGCAGCCGGCGCGCAAACGACTTGAGCCGGGCCGTCTCCTTGTCGTCGCGAATGGTAATGTAAGCCTCGAACGCGGCCTTGTAACCGAAGAGTTCGTCGTTATAAGTCTCGTAGGGGCCGATGGTGACGTCGAGCGGCGCGTCCAGATTCATCCAGGCCAAGTCGCTGGCGTAGTAGTCGTTCGAGAGAAACGCGGCGGCGCGCAGCGTCAGGAAGCTTTGTAGCGACGCGTTATCGGTGAGGGCTGCGGCTTCCAGAAGCAGGCCGGCGGCATGGCGCAGGTCCGGGCCGTAGGCGCTGCTGTAAGGAACGATGCCCAGCCGCTTGTCGTTGCTGCGCCGGATCACCCAGAAAAAACCCACCGCCTGCTGACGCATCTCCGGTGGCAGGACCTTCACCCAGGTTTCGAATTCCTGGCTTGTCATGTCCTTCGGATAAAACTCGCCGCCGGCCGGCGTACGTTCCGGGACGCCGGGGATGAAGGCCGTGTGCCCGTCGAGATCCGACCACGGGCCCTTGTTCAGGACGAAGTACCGCAGCCGCTCCTTGCCAAGCGCGGTGCTATCCTGCTGTAGTTTTTCGTACAGCGCGCGGTTGCCCCTCCAGATCTGGTCCATGAAGATGGCGTTCATGACGCGCGCCGCGTCGAGCAGCTTGGGCAGCGCCTGGCGATCTCCGGCGGACAGGACGGATTCGTCGTATTTCAGGGTCACGGGCGCAAACCGCGCGCTCATTTTTCTCAGTTGCGTTAGATCGGGCATAACGGCGGTCGCCGCCACGAGCGCCACCACGGGCGTCAGCAACAAGAGTCCGGAAAGATACCGCACGCTTCCATGCTATCGCGCGTCGAAGACCGAGTGTGGGAGAATGTGGGCAAAGTGTCCGATAAGAACGCCAAACCCATCGGCTTGGCCGCCGACCACGGGGGCTACGAGCTAAAGGAATACCTGGCCGGAAAGTTGCGCGAGGCCGGTCGTGAAACGATCGACTTCGGCAACCGCCAGCTAATGCCGGACGACGATTATCCGGACTTTGTCACGCCGCTGGCCCGCGCCATTGCCCGCGGCGACGTGGAGCGCGGCGTGGCCGTTTGTGGAAGCGGCGTTGGGGCGTCGGTCGCCGCCAACAAAGTGGTGGGGGTCCGCGCCTGCCTGATTCATGAAATCTTCTCGGCGCATCAAGGCGTCGAGGACGACAATCTGAACATGATGTGCCTCGGCGGCCGCGTCGTGGGTCATTCGCTCGCCTGGGAGTTGGTTCAAACATTTCTGGCCGCGCGATTCAGCGGCGCCGAACGCCATTGCCGGCGGCTCGCCAAAGTTGCGAATCTGGAAAACCAGCGCTGACCTCGGTCATGAAGAAAGCGGACACCATCGCCTGCCTGTTTTTGGATATCGGCGGGGTTCTGCTCACCGACGGTTGGAATCACCATGCCCGCAAACGGGCGGCGGCCAACTTCAAGCTGGAGTGGGTGGAGATGGAGGACCGGCATCGCCTGACGTTCGGCGCCTACGAGGAAGGCAAGCTCGCTCTGGAAGAGTATTTGAGCCGCGTGGTCTTCTATCGGAAGCGCCCGTTCACCAGGGCCCAGTTCCGGCGCTTCATGTTCGCGCAATCGAAACCTTATCCCGAAATGATCGAGCTGGTGGAACGGCTCAAGGTCCGGCACGGGCTAAAGATCGCCGTGGTCAGCAACGAGGGTCGCGAACTGAACGACTATCGGATTCGCAGGTTTAAGCTGGACCGGTTCGTGGATTGCTTTATCTCCTCCTGCTTCGTCCACATCCGCAAGCCCGACGCCGACATCTTCCGGCTGGCGCTCGACATCGCTCAAACGCCAGCCCGGCAGGTCGTGTATATCGAGAACACCCCGATGTTCGTCCAAATCGCCGAGGGCTTGGGGATTCGAAGCATTCTCCACACGGATCACCAGTCCACCGCCGCGCAACTGGCCGCGTTGGGATGTGGCGCAGACTCTTAGTCTGCTACTCCAAAGCAAACAAATAGGAAGTCAAACGATCCAAATCCGTTTGCGAGAACTTGAAGGGCGGCATCATGCTGCCGGGCGAAAGTTTGGAGGGGTCGGCGAAGTGCTGCTCCACCCAGCTCCGGCCGCGGCGCTTGGAAAGTCCGTTCAGCGCGGGGCCAACCGTCGCCCCGTTGCCATTCACCTGGTGGCAGGAGCCGCAATCGTTGGCCTGGTAGATCACCGCGCCCTGGGCGGCGAAATCGGGCGCGTTCTCGAGCGCGGTGGCGTTCCGCGGATTCAGCTTCAGCAGGAAAGCCGCCAGCGAATTCAACTGCGCGTCGTTGAGTAGGATCGCCGGCATGGACGTGCCCGGGCGTACCACGCCCGGCTGCTTAAAATGGTGGATCATCCATGCGGCGTCCCTGTGAGTCGAGGTTTGCGTGAGGTCCGGGCCCAGCTTGGAGCCGCCCTCGCCTATAGAATGGCAACTGACGCAGTTCTCCTGTCGAAAATAAGCCACGCCGGCCATTTCTTCCGGCGAGAGCTGCATCCAATCGGTCGGACCGGAGTAATCGATCTCGGCCGCCGGCGCCTCCCCCGGCTTGGTCGCCAGAGCGGTGGCCGTCAATCCCGTCCAGCCGATGGCGGCCAGCGCCACAAACGCCATCGCCGTCGTGCGCCGTGTGACTTTCACCATCTTGCCGCGGTCGATGAAAGGGACCAGAATCAACGCCATCACCGCCAGTCCCGGCAACACCACGCTGCCAACCACCTCCAGCGGCCCGGTCATCAGTTTCAGCGTCTGAAACAGAAAAAGAAAATACCACTCGGGACGTGGGATATAGGTGGTGTCGGAAGGGTCCGCGAGTTGCTCCAGGGGAACCCGCACCGCCGCCGCCATGACGAACAGAACAGCGAACGCGATGAAAATGGCGACCGTATCCCGGAAAACCTGCCCTGGGTAGAACTGCTTCCTAGGAAGCAACTCGTCCCCCGGCAAGGGAGTCACGCCGTGTCTGCGCACCAGGAAGATATGCAGGGCGATCAGCAGCAGAGTGAACGGCGGCAACACCATCACGTGCAGTGCGAAGAAGCGCGCGAACGTGACCACCCCCACCGCGCCGCCTCCGCCGAGCAGTCGCGTAAGGTACGGCCCCAGGACCGGCGCCGATCCGGCGATCTGCGTCACCACCACAGTCCCCCAGTACGCCCGGTTGTCCCACGGAAGCAGGTATCCGGTCAGCCCGTACCCCAAGGTCAAGAGCAGGAGCGCCACGCCAACCAGCCAGGTGGCCTCGCGCGGTTTTTTGTAGGCGCCGTAAAGGAACACCTGGATCATGTGCAGCGCCACCACCACGATCATCATGCTGGCGCCCCAGTGATGCAGGCCCCGTATCAGGCGGCCGCCGGTCAATTCGGTCAGGATGTAGCGCAGGCTGTTGTAGGCGTCGCCCGGCGTGGGCGCGTAATTGATAGCCAGAAGCACGCCGGTGAACACTTGTACCAGAAATAGAAATACGGCCACGCTGCCGAATACCTGGCGCCAACCGCTCGATGCGGGGATCTCTTCCGTCAGGAAGTTGCGCACGGCAGTCTGGACCCCGGTGCGATGGTCCAGCCACTCGGCGATTCCCTCCCAATGCCGCCTCATGCCGGGCTCCCGGAGGACTTGTGCAGGTCCCCGAGCATTAACTTACCGCCCTGGATCCTGGTTTCGAAGCGATCCAGCGGGCGCGGCGCCGGTCCGGAGAGCACCTTGCCATCGAGCGAGAACACCGAGTTGTGGCAGGGGCAGACGAAATCGCCCTTGCTCTCCTCCCAATGGTAGGCGCATCCCAGATGAGTACATTGAGGACCGAATGCGGTCACGCTCTGGTCGGGTTTCTTCACCACCCAGGCCGTGCCCTTCTCGCTGACCACCTTCCATCCATCCACGCGGTTGCGGCGGAACACCATCTCCACCGGCTGATTCGGCGCGAGACTGGCCACGTCGCCGGCCTCCACCCATTCGCTCTCCTTCCGCGCCTTGGGCAAAACAAAAAGGTACACCAGGGCGGGCACGCTCAGCGCCGCGCCGATGATTCCCCCGATGGCATAGATGGCGCCGATATAGAACCGGCGGCGCGTCGGTCCTTCAGCTTCAGATGGTGCGGACACAATTCACCGTAACCCCTCGTGTTGCATGCAGTTGCTAATCAAATGTATAGAGTATGCAAAGAACGGAAAGGTTACGGGAGACCGGCAAGCCCGTGCCTACCTCAGCTCTTTGCTCGAGGCTGTGGCAGGCTCCGCGCCATCGTTCGCCCGGATGACCATGGTCTGATCCGAGTAGAAGGTCCGCGTGCCGGTAGTTCCGAAGATCTCGGGGTTGGCGTTTATGGAATACCCGCTCTGGTTGCCCGTGACAGTCAACTTATACCCGCTTTTCACGCCCGCGGCAAAGGTGGCATCGATCAGGTCCGCGGAAGCCGGGGTGGCAGCGCCGCTTTGCGGGGGTCCCAGTTCCGCCAGGGACGTCGCAAAACGCCCGTATTGGGACTGGTATTGGACCTGCGCCTCGTGAATGCCCCTGATAGCCGAAATTGCCCCCGTCTCGTTCGCGAATCTCTTGGCTTGATTGAACTTGGGCACCGCCATCGTGATGATGATGAGAATGATCGATATCACGATCAGCAGTTCGATCAGGGAGAAGCCCCGCCGCGCCGCGCTTGCTCTTATTCGGTCAGACATACTGGTCCTCGTGACGCTCTTATTGTATGACGCCGCGAACCCTCCCGGCGTGCAGAAGTGGCGCAACCCTTCCGCCGTGGCGCAGCCTTTCCAGGCGGCGATGCCCGCATTCCTGCGGGCATTCTGGACCTCTAAACGAGCTGGATAACACAAAAACTCCGAACCTGGCTTGAAACTCTCACAGGCGCCAGCACGGCACAATCCACGTAGCGTTCATCGACGCCGCCGGCAGCGTCGCCCCGGTTCCAGCCGCCAGCCCCATCTTACCCGTATACGTTAGGGGTTTCCTGAAGCTCGTGGACCTCGATTAGCCGCGGCCACATTGCAGCATATACGAACGAAGCCCCCTCGCCAAGGGCAAGGAGAAGAAATGCAGCAAGTGGACGCCTATCCCTTCATCGTTCGGAAACTTTCGGATGAGGACGGTGGCGGGTATCTGGTCGAATATCCCGACATTCACCACTGCATCGCCGATGGCAAGACCCCCGAAGACGCGATCCGTAACGGCCGCGAAGCCTTGGAGGCCTGTCTGGCGACTATGGCTGAATTCGGCAAGCGCATTCCGCCGCCGGATTCCTCGGTGCAGGGCGGTCAATGGCGTCAGCGCGTCCCCAAGAGCCTCCACGCCCGTCCTGAACACGCTGGTCACCGCGCTGATCGCCGAAGGCATAGGCCGAAAAGAAGCCGGAAGCCGGTAGGAACCGGTCGCGCGGTTCACCGCTGGCCCGGTTTCTCCACCCTGAGACACCTATACCGAACCTCTCTGCTTCTTTGCTCTTGCGCTGGCGCACCCTCCCAGGTGTACGATTTCGATTGGTCCGACGAGGACGCGCCAGGGCGCCTGGCACACTAACCCCCCACCACCCCATGCACCGCCTTCACCCTCTCCCAAAATCCGCTTAGCAACTCCAGCCGCAACGCATTCGCCCCGTCCGATAGCGCCCGCTCCGGCGCGTCATGCACTTCCACGAACACCCCGTTCACTCCCACCGCCACCGCCGCCCGCGCCAGCGGCTCGATGAACTCCGGACTGCCCCCGGAAGCCTCGCCCCCGGCGCCCGGCAATTGCACGCTGTGCGTGGCGTCGAAGACCACCGGCCAGCCTGCATCGCGCATGATCTTCAATCCGCGCATGTCCACCACCAGATTGTTGTAGCCGAATGACGACCCCCGCTCCGTCAGCACCACCTGCCGGTTGCCCGTCGATGCCACTTTCTCCGCCGCGCGGTGGATATCGTGCGGCGCCACGAATTGCCCCTTCTTGATGTTGACGATCCGTCCCGTCCGCCCGGCCGCCAGCAGCAGGTCCGTCTGCCGGCACAGAAATGCGGGGATTTGCAGAATGTCGGCCACTTCCGCCGCCGGTTCCGCCTGCCAAGGTTCGTGAATGTCCGTCAGAATCGGAAACCCATCGGCCTTGACGCCCGCCAGGATCCGCAACCCCTCCTTCAGCCCCGGCCCGCGGTACGTCCCCCCGCTCGACCGGTTGGCCTTGTCGAACGAAGCCTTGAAGATGAACTCGCCCACCGCCTCCCGTATGCCCCGCGCCATGCGGTGGACGTGCTCTTCGCTCTCGATGACGCACGGCCCCGCCATCAGTACCAGCGGCGTCCCCGCCCCGAATGCGCTGTACTCAATCGGCACGGCTGAACAGCGGCTCCTCTTGCGCCTGCAACCGCCGCATCCGGTACTCGTAGGAAGCTCCGATGAACGCCGTGAACAGCGGATGCGGATGCATCGGTTTGGACTTGAACTCGGGGTGGAACTGGCAGCCCAGATACCACGGATGGCCCGCGATTTCGCAGATCTCCACGTAGGTCTGGTCCGGCGTCTCCCCCGTAATCCGCAGCCCCGCGGCCACCAGCGTCTTTTCGTACTCGCGGTTGAATTCGTAGCGGTGTCGGTGCCGTTCCACAATCTCGCGCGCGCCGTAGGCCCGGCAGGCGAAGCTATCCTCCACCAGCCGGCAGGGCCAGCCGCCCAGGCGCATGGTCCCGCCCAACTCATCGACGCCCTTCAACTCGCGCAGCTTGAAGATGACGCGGTGTGGCGTGCCCGGGTTGAACTCCGTGGAATCCGCGTCCTCCAGGCCGCACACGTTGCGCGCGTACTCGATCACCATGGTCTGCATGCCCAGGCAGATGCCGAAATACGGCACCTTTTGCTCGCGCGCGTAGCGAATGGCGTTGATCATGCCCTCGATCCCGCGTTTGCCGAAGCCTCCCGGAACCAGAATGCCGTCGTAGCCTTCCAGTTGCCGCTCCCATCCGTCGCCCAGCACGCCCTCGGCCTCGATCCAGTTGATGTTCACCTTCAAGCCGTGCGCCAGCCCGCCGTGCAGCAGCGCTTCCTTCAGGCTCTTGTAGGAATCCTCGTACTCGACGTACTTGCCCACGAGGCCGATCGACACCTCGTCGCGCGGATGTTCCAGGCGGTCCAACATGGCGGTCCAGCGGGTCAAATCGCGCGGGCCGGCTTCCAGGCGCAGCAGCCGCAGCGCAATTTCATCCACGCCTTCCGCGGCGAATGTCACCGGCACTTCATACACCGACGCGACGTCGCGCGCCGTGATCACCGCCCGCACATCCACGTCGCAGAAGAGCGCGATCTTCTCCTTCATCTCCTGCGGAATGAAGCGCTCCGAGCGGCACAGCAGGATATCCGGCTGAATGCCGATGGCGCGCAGTTCCTTGACGCTGTGCTGGGTGGGCTTGGTCTTCATTTCCTGCGCCGCGGCGATCCACGGCACCAGCGTCACGTGTACATACAGGCAGTTCTCGCGCCCCTGCTCGTGGCGCATCTGGCGGATGGCTTCCAGAAACGGCAGCGATTCGATGTCGCCCACCGTGCCCCCGATTTCGCAGATTACCACGTCCAAGTCGCTCGCCACCTTCTTCATGGCGGCCTTGATTTCGTTGGTGACGTGCGGAATCACCTGCACGGTCTTGCCCAGGTAATCGCCGCGCCGTTCCCGTGTGATGATCTGCTCGTAAATGCGGCCGGAGGTCAGGTTATTGCTCTGGGTAAGTTTTGCATGGGTGAAGCGTTCGTAGTGGCCCAGGTCCAGATCCGTCTCCGCGCCGTCGTCGGTAACGAACACCTCACCGTGCTGAAACGGGCTCAAGGTGCCCGGATCGACGTTCAGGTAGGGATCGAACTTCTGGCAGGTTACCTTCAGCCCGCGGCTCTCCAGCAGGCAGCCGATGGAAGCCGCCGCGATCCCTTTTCCCAGCGATGAAACCACGCCCCCCGTTACGAAAATGTACTTAGCCATTGCCCATTTCCCCTCCGGCCGTAGCCTCGAACAACCGCGTCACCCGCTCCAAGTCCTCCGGCGTGTCCACTCCCAGCGATTCGTACTCGGTTTCCACCACCCGGATTCGAAAGCCGTTTTCGAGCGCGCGCAGTTGCTCCAGGCGTTCCGAGCGTTCGAGCGGCCCCACCTTCAGCCCCGAATACCCCAGCAGAAAGTCGCGCTGGTAAACGTACAGTCCAATGTGCTTGTAGTAATTCGGGGCAGGCGTTCCCCTGGCCCCGTCCCGGTAAAAAGGAACCGGCAGGCGCGAAAAATATATGGCGTCGCCGTCGTGATCCGTGATAACCTTCACCACGTTCGGGTCGCCGATCTCGCGCGCGTCCTCGATCTTCTTCTTAAGTGTGCCCATGACGATGCCGGGATCGTGCACCAGCGGCAGGATGGCGGCGTCGATGGCCGCGGGGTCGATCAGCGGCTCGTCGCCCTGGATATTCACCACCAAGTGCGCCTCCTCGGCCGAAGCCGCTTCGGCCACGCGATCCGTCCCGGAGAAATGGTCGGCGCGCGTCATCCTCACCCGCGCTCCGAAACTTCTTGCGACCGCCATGATCCGTTCGTCATCTGTGGCAATAACCGTGCTTGTGAGATAGCGCGCCAGGGAGGCCCGCTCCCAGACGTGCTGCAGCATGGTTTTGGAGGCGATGCGGGCGAGGGCTTTGCCGGGAAAACGGGAGGAAGCGTATCGGGCGGGGATCACGCCCAGGATTTTACGCGGCACAGGAGATGATAACACAAAACCCCTATGCTAGACTTGGCGTAGAAAGGCTTGGCCAGCCGCCGATGCTGCCCTCCCGCCGGCGCGGATTGCTCTTTAGCGCGACCGTGGTTTTGCTGACGCTGCCGCTCTGCGGTTTCGCGCAGGAATTGCCCGGCGATGCCAGGGTTGCGGTGGTTCCACGCGTCCTGCCGCCTCGCGAAAGCGGCCCGAGCGACCCGCCAGCCAATATCCGCGTGGATAGCACCCTCGTCCTGATTCCCGTGACCGTTACGGACCTCACAAATCGCCTCGTTACTGGCCTCGAGAAGGAGAATTTCAAGGTCATCGAGGATCGGACCGAGCAGCAAATTACGCAGTTTTCCAACGAGGACCTTCCCATTTCCGTCGGGGTGGTTTTCGATTGCAGCGGCAGCATGGGTGGCAAGCTGGCAAAGTCGCGCCAGGCCGTCGCGCAGTTCTTCAAGGACGCCAACCCCGAGGACGAGTTTTTCCTGGCGCAATTCAGCGATGGAGCCAAGATCATCCAGCCGTTCACCCGGAATCTGGGGCAAATCCAGAATCGCCTGGCCTTTACGCGGTCACAGGGACAGACCGCCCTGCTCGACGCCGTCTACCTGGCCCTGCAGGAAATGAAGAGAGCCGTCAACCCGCGCAAAGCGCTGCTGATCATCTCCGACGGCGGCGACAACAACAGCCGCTACACCGATGGAGAAATTAAGAACCTGGTGAAGGAAGCGGACGTCCAAATCTATGCCATCGGAATCTACGAATCGGCTGGCGTCCGCGGGCGTACGCCGGAAGAACTCGCGGGGCCCGCTCTGCTCTCCGATATCGCGGAGCAGACTGGAGGACGGCAGTACCCGGCGGAAAGCGTGAACGAGTTGCCGGATATCGCCGCAAAAATCGGCTTGGAGCTGCGGAATCAGTACATACTGGGCTATGCGCCGCAAAATCGGGAGCGCGACGGAAAATACCGGCGGGTTCAGGTGAAACTTGTGCCCCCCCGCGGACTGCCTCCTCTCCGGGCATCCTGGAGACTGGGCTATTATGCGCCACTTCAATAGACCGCGGTTGCTCGCGGCCGCCCTGGTTGTCCTGCCATTGGCGGCGCGCCTCGCCGGCCAGGGGGCCAGCTCCGCCAACGTTCCGCAATACGACACCGGCACGGTGATCCGTACCGACGTGCGCCTGGTGGACCTTCACACCACCGTCATCGATAAAAGCGGCCACCTGGTCACAAACCTGGCGCAGAACGCCTTCACGGTTTTTGAGAATGGCGTGAAGCAGCAGATCCGCAAGTTCATGCGCGAGGACGTCCCCGTTTCGATGGGCCTGATCGTCGATAACAGCGGCAGCATGCGGCTGAAAAGGACCGCCGTGGAAGCCGCGGATCTTGCCCTGGTGACCGATTCCAACCGCGACGACGAGGTTTTCATCGTGAATTTCAACGATGAGGCCTTTCTGGACCTGCCGCCCGGCAAATACTTCACCAACGATATTCAGGAGATGAAGGAAGCCCTGACGCGCGTCGATTCGCGCGGTGGAACCGCCCTGTTTGATGCCATTCGAATGTCCATCAACCACGTCAGGGAGAAGGGCCACAAGGATAAGAAGGTGCTGGTGGTGGTGACCGACGGAAACGATAACTCCAGCAACATCACGCTGGAAAGCCTGGTAAAAGTCGCGCAGCAGAGCGAAGTGATGATCTATGCGGTGGGCCTGCTGTCCGAGGAGGAGCGCGGCGAAGCCAGAAGCGCGCAAAAAGCCCTGAAAGCGTTGGCGGTGGCCACCGGCGGCGAGGCCTATTTCCCCAAGGAAGTGTCCGAAGTGGAGCGCATCGCGCACCAGGTGGCGCGCGACATTCGCAGCCAGTACAGCATTCAATACACGCCTTCGAACCAGGCCATGGATGGCACTTACCGCACCATCAAGGTATCCGTCAATGCCTCCGGCCACCCTACGGTGCGGACCCGCAGCGGCTACTACGCGACTCCCGAACGGCGGACGGCCGCCGCGCCGGCTAACGGCGCTTCCTTTAAACATTGATGCGTAGAGCAATGCTCTCCCTGGCGGTTTTGGTGGCGGGCTGGGGCCAGCAACAGAAGCCACCCGTGCCCGGCGAAGGCGACTTCGTGTTCCGTTCGGAGACGCGCGTGGTGGTCTGCCACACCACCGTCACCGACAAGAGCGGCCGCCTGATCACGGACCTGCCAAAAGAGGTCTTTACCGTCTTCGAGAATGGCGTGCCGCAGGAGATCAAGGTCTTCAAGCGGGAAGACGTTCCCGTTTCCATGGGCCTGATTATCGACAACAGCGGCAGCATGCTGTCCAAGCGGGCCAAGGTGGAAGCCGCCGATCTGGATTTGGTGAGCGATTCCAACCCCGACGACGAGGTCTTCATCGTCAATTTCGCGGATGAGGCCTTCCTGGACCTTCCCCGCGGGCAGGATTTCACCAGCGACATCGCTGCCATGAAGGAAGCGCTCAAGCGCACCGATTCGCGCGGCCAGACCGCCATGCGGGACGCCGTACAGATGTCCATCAATCATCTCCGGCTGAAGGCGCACAGGGACAAGAAGGTGCTGGTCCTGGTGACCGATGGCGAGGACAACGTCAGCGCCGTCAAGATGGAAGATCTGGTGAAGGCCGCCCAGCAAAGCGACGTCCTGATCTACTGCGTGGGGTTGCTGGGCGATGAGGAACCGCTCGCCGCCACCCGAGCCAGGCGCGCCTTGGAAGAACTCGCTAATGCGACCGGCGGGGAATCCTTCTTCCCCGACGACGCGTCGCAAGTGGACCGCATCGCCCACCAGGTAGCGCGCGATATCCGCAACCAGTACACCATCGAGTACACCCCCTCGAACACGGCCATGGACGGCACGTTTCGGCGGATCGAGATCGTGGTGAACGCGCCGGGCAAGCCGTTGGTCCGCACGCGCAGCGGTTACTACGCCACACCCGGCCAGATGGGGGGCGGAAAGTAATGCTCCGGGTTCTGTGGCGCTTGACCCGCGGTTACCGTCTGCGGCCGTGGCGCAGCCCCTATCTGCGGTGGCGGATCGAGACCTATTCCGGCCGGCCGGCGGAACGGATCGGATTCGGCGAGTTCTGGCGGTTTGCGTGGAGCCAACGGCGGGAATTGCGGCGGTATCTGAGATGGGCGGTCAGAATGGACCGTGGATGGCCCTCAATGGCTATTTGATTGTACGCTGTTCGGTGGTACTATGCTTGCTAGTGCGCCCCCGACTCGTGCTTTGGATTGCTTTCTCCCTGCTTGCCTGCGTCCTGTGCTCCTACGTCATCCCAGTTGCCATTGAAAGGATGTTGGCTAGCCGCATTGGCCCGTTCTGGGCGTACGTCATGCTGGGAGATGTGGTTGGGTGCGCGTTAATCGGCGCCCTGACGCGATGGAGCCTCGGCATCGCCCTGTATTCGGTTTTTACTGCCGTGGAAGCGGTCCTCTATGCGGCCCATATCGTAAGCCCCGCCGCCATGATGTGGCTGACGGATCTGGCGCCGACTGTGCTTCTGTGCGTGCTCGCCATCCTGGTGGTCAGGGTGCGCGGAGGCTGGCGCTGGAATCTGTACTCGTAGACTGACCGTGGAGCGGCCTTTTAGGCTGCCACGCCGGCGTCCTTGCCGGCGTTCTTCGGCCCCTCAGTGCCGGACTTGCACGTGCGTGGTTCTCCACAATGTCGCCGGCTGCACGAAGAACACCGTGATCGACAGTAACGCCGCCGCGTTCATAGAGAGGAAAGTCCGGGCGGGAGACGTGACGCGCTTCAGAGGGAACTTTCTCGGAACCAGCAGGTCCGCCAGCGCCAGAGCCGCCCAAAATGCCTCGGCGATCAAGAGAAGGTTCCTGAGCGGCGAGGCGTCCAAGGCCAGGGTTGCCGCCACACACAACAGACCGGCCCAGGGGAGCGCCAGCCGTGAGAACTTGTGCGAAAGGAAATGGAGGCGCATCCGGTTGGCCCCCGTGAACAGCTCGGGCATGCGAACGCATACCTGCCATAGGCCCGCCAGAGTCCTCAGCCTCCGGCGAAACTCCATGCCCTCGGCCGTCGGGTAATCGAATGCAATAGCTTGCGGTTCGAAGATGACACGGTAACCGCGGAAGAACGCCCGTAGCGGCATGACGGCATCGTCGGTAAGCGTATCCGGAGGCAGGGGCTCCGCCAAGCTTCGCCGCATTGCGTAGATACACCCCGTGGTGACGAACGTTGAGTCGATTTCGGAATGCCGGCGGCGCGCCCACAGCTCATACCGCCAGTACAATCCAAGGTCGCGTTGCTCGCCGATAGAATCGCGGCCGATGAATCGCAGCTCGCCCGTCACCACCCCCACGCTCGGGTCCGCCAAGTTCGCCACCAGATGCGAGAGCGCATCCGGATCAAGCGGCTGGCGGACGTCCGTAAAGAACAGAATTTCGCCCGACGAATGCGCCAACCCGGCGTTTAGCGCGGCGGCTTTGCCTCCGCGGGGAACCCGCAGCAGCCGGACGCCGCGGCTGGCGAAAGACTCTGCGATCCGGTCCGTGCCATCCGTCGATCCGTCCGACACGACGAGAATATCCAGCAGCCCGGCCGGATACCGCAATGCCAGAAGGGATTCCAGCTTGGCGCCGATGAACTGTTCGCCGTCGTGAACCGCCATTATGGTCGAAACCGTGGCGCGGAATCCCATGTCCTTGCGCACCGGCGGAGCCGCCCGGCGCCTCCAAACGGCCAGAAAAAGGGGGTACCAGGCGATGGTGTACAGGACGATGCCGGCCCCCACCGCCAGTCCGGCGCCCGCCCACATTAAAGATTTCCTCCCTGCTCCTGGAGAGCCTCGCGCCCGGTGGATCGTGGCGGCAGTAAGCTCCTTACCAGGATTTCCAGATCGAGCGACACGCTGCTCTGCTTCACGTAATACAGGTCGTACTCCAGGCGGAGAGCCTCATCCGGCGTGCCCCCGGAGTTCCCCAAGTTCAATTGCGACCAACCGAGAATGCCCGGCTTCACCGTGAATCGATGCGCGTAGACAGGGACTAGCCCACTGAGCCGCCGCGCGAATTCCAGCCGCGCCGGCGGCGGACCGAAGAAAGCCATCTCGCCGCGCACCACGTTAATCAGGCGCGGCAGGAACGCCAGATGCAAGGCGGAAAGCGCCCTGCCGATCGCATGCGGACGCCCATCCCTCCCGCGCGTTCCGAATCGCAGTAATTTGAACGGTATCATCTGGAAGCCCAAACACTCGTCGAGCTCGAGAACCGGCCCTCCCCGCCCAAACAGCGCAATGGCGGCCGCCGGCAGGATCAGCAGGGGAGATAACACCATGAGCAGCGCCACGCCCGCCACGTTCGTATAGATGGATTGTAGGGCCATTCCCATCCGATCGGCGTTGGTGGAACGGGAAAACAGCAGATCCATGGGGCTCAGCGCGTCCCAACGAAGCCGCCCCAGAAGGTTCTCGTGCAACGCCGCGCCGTCGATTACGGGCGTACCGGAATACTGGAACTCCAACAGCAGCTCGGGAGAGGCCAGGTTGCCGGCCACCACGATGCTTCCCGGCCGCTTCTCCTCCACGATCTCGGCCAGGCCGCTGGGACCGCCCAGGTAAGTCAGATCCTGCGGGACCCGCGACGCGTCGCTTTCAACGACGCCCACAATCCGCCGGCGAAAGCATGGCGCCAAAGCGGCAGCCACGGAGTTGAAGCCCACGAAAAGTACGCCCGTGCGGGCGCCCGTCAGTCCCCTGTGGACCCATTTCCGCAGAAGAGCCATGAGAACCACGGACAAGACGGCGCCGGCGGCAATGGCAGTCAAGGGGGCCGGCCAGAACCCGAAGACATAAGCCAAGCCATACTGCGACAGCATGGTCAGTCCGGCGGCGTAAAAGAGCTGGTCGATCCACAAACTGAGGCCGAATTCCCGGCTCTGCAGGGCGACGGCCGCGAGCCACGACGTGAGAGCCGATGCCGGAACCGCCACCAGCCAATCCGTGGGCTCCTTCGGAAATGCCCGCGAGACGGCGTAAAACGCGGCCAGGCAAGCCAACAGATCGAAGACCGCGGGCAGGAACCGGATGCGCCGTCTGATGCCCGTGTTCATGCGGCTCCAGTAGCGGTTCCACGGGCCGCGCCCGGAAGCCGCGCCCTCCCCGGAAACGTGCGCTTCAGAATCTCGGCCAGGCCAATCAGGTCGTCCGAAGCCATCGCTCCCCCGAATAGGCCCTCCACCTGAATCGAGTCCGTTTCGGAAAGTGGGATCTTGAGGGACCAGCCAAGTGGAGCGCCCGGCCGGAGCGCTGCTTCCCGGACACCCTCGGCGCCGGACCACCGGAGCGTCGTGAAGCCCAGGCCCTTCCCCTCCTGCGCTAGTACATTCCACCACTCGTCTTCGACGGTGGCGGTTTCGAGCGCCGCAACCACGCTGTTCAGCCGGGCCTTGGAATCCGCCGCGCGCTTCACGCCGGGGTCTAACAAGAGCCGGCCGCCAAGATCGAACTCGGAATAACGCAGTTTGCGGATGCCGATCCAAGCCGTCGCGCAAAACACGATGACGATCGCCGCCTGATATGTGCCCCCGATCCTAGAACTCGCCAGTACAGCGAAGGCCGCGGCCAAGGCGCCGACCATATAGAGCACCCAAACAGCCTGACGGGGAGACAGTCCCTGGTCGAGCAGTCGGTGATGAATGTGGCCCTGGTCGCCCCGGAAAATCGGCTGGCGGCCCAGCAGCCGCCGCAAAACCGAGAGCGACACATCGAGCAGCGGAATGGAAAGCGCCAGCAGCGGCACGAACATGCTCAGCAGAGTGTAGGTCTTCTGAATCCAGAACATGCCGTAGCTGCCCAGCAGGAATCCAATCAGCAGGGCCCCGGAATCCCCCAAGAAAACGGTGGCGGGGTTGAAGTTATAGCACAGGAACCCAAGCAGTGCGCCGGCCAGGGGGAAGGTCGCGTAGGCCAGCGGAAGATTATGGTGCAACACGGCCGCTGTGAAGAGGGTCAAGGTGGCCAGCAGCCCCATCCCCGCGCACAAACCGTCCAGGCCATCGATCAGGTTGAGGGCATTGCTGGCCAGGACCAGCCAGAACACGGTCAGCAGGTAATCTATCCAGACCGGCAGATCCTGGTGGAAGACGTCCCCCACGTGCAATCCGCTCTGGAAAGCCACGGTCGCGGCGACCACCAGGCCGGCCAGCTTCACAATGGGCCTGAGCGATACCAGATCGTCGAGGAGGCCCACCAGGAAGGCGATCGCGGCGCCCGGAATCACCTTCCATGGCGCCAGCCCAGTCGACCACGGCCGGTCCACGCCGCCGATGGCGATCAGCGAAAGCCCATAGGCCATGGCGATGGCGACGCCGCCCACGCGGGGCACGGGATGCACATGCACTTTGCGTTGGCCGGGCCGGTCCACAACGTTGAAAGAACGCGATATATCGCGGATGATCGGGGTCAGGATCAGAGCGATGAAAAAGGCCTTCCCGGCCATCAACAGCAGTTCGCCCATTGCAATTTTGTCCGGTGGGGGTGGCTGTCGCCGATCAACCCCAATGATCGCGATCCGTGGCCAACTTGGCGCGATCCAGCGCATGTTCGACCAGCACGGATCCGACGGCCCCATCCAGTTCGCACAACTCGCCCAGGTATAGCATGCGCTCCGATTCGATCTCGATGGGCGCCCCGATGGCCAGAGCTTGACCCTCAAGGCCGATTTTCAGAATCCGGCCGTTCCAGCCGAGATGCGGCGCCTCTAGAAATTCTCCGTGCGGCAGGACGCGATACCTGACTGTCGTCTGCGGGTCGCCGACCATTTCCGCCCCGGCGGAGGAATCGGCGGAAGCGGCTGGAGCCACGCACTCGCGGCCGTTCCTCGAAGAGACGGACATGCCCGTATCATAACCTATGGCGTTCCGTTTTGCGCACGTCTTCCCCTACGCCGTCCGCCGCGGGCAGCGGTTGTTGTCCGCGCCCGTACAAATCCAATGCGCGTCCCAAAGCCACCAATCCGGGCGTCAAGACCGCCTCGGATACTTCCTTCAGGCGCGCTTCTCCGCGCTTGGGCGGTTTGCCCTCGGGCTTTACCGCCCGGTCTGCCATGGGGGAGATGTAATACACCGCGGCTAGCGATGCCAGTATTAGCAATACGATCATTTGCGGGCCTCAATCGCCTTATCGGCAGATCGCCCATTTCCCGATAGGCCGGTCCCGGTCCGGACGGCTTACAATAGCGCCATGCCCCTCGAACTGGTCATTCATTCTCCTGCCCAGCCGCCCAGAAACATACCCCTCACCGGAGCGCGCCTCTCGGTCGGCCGCTCCAACGCGGCCGACCTGTGCTTCCCCGAGGATACCGGGCTCTCGCGGGTGCATTTCGCCTTCGAACCCGACGGCGAAGCGTGGACCGTGCAGGATCTCGGCAGCAAGAACGGCACCTACGTAAATGAAATCGCGCTCAAAGGCCGGCTGATCCTGAAACCAGGCGACCGCATCACCGCGGGTCATCTGGCCATCGACTACTCTCCCGAAGCCGGCGGCGATTCCTCCGTTCGGGTGGTGGTATTCGAAGGCGACCAGTCGAGTTCGGCCAGCACCTCCACCGTAGTCACCACCCTCACGGCCAGCTCCCAGGCCATCGGGCACAGCGCTGTCCTGAACCGCGCCGGAGAGAAGAATTCCGCCATGCAGGCGTTGATCCAGGCGGGACGTGTCCTCTTGGAGAACCGCCCGCTGGGCGACCTGTTCCCGTTGATCCTGGACCTCGCCATCCAGGCGGTCGGCGCGCAGCGCGGCGCGCTCATGAGTCTGGAGGGCGATACGCTCACCCTGCGGGCCCACAAGGGTGAAGGCTTCCGCATCAGCAGCCACGTCCGCGACAAGGTGATCAAGGAGAAAGCGTCCATCCTGGTGCGCGACGCGCAGCTCGACGCCAATTTCAAGGACCGCATGAGCATCGTGGAGCAGAAGGTCCACACCATGATGGCCGCGCCTCTGCAAACCGAGGAGCGGATCATGGGTCTGCTCTATGTGGATTCGCCGTTCGTGCTGCGCGAGTTCACCAAGGACGATTTGAGCCTGCTCACCGTGATGGCCAACACCGCCGCCATTCGCATCGAGAACGCCCGCCTGGCTGAAATCGAAGAGGCCGACCGGAGTATTCAACGCGATCTTTCGCAGGCGGCCGAAATTCAGCGCGGCGTGCTGCCTGCCAGAGCCCCACGCGCAGCCGGCGCCGACGTGGCCGGGTTCAACGCGCCGTGCCGCACCGTGGGCGGCGATTACTACGATTACTTCGTCTACCCCGACGGGCGCACCGGCCTCGCATTGGGCGACGTTTCGGGCAAGGGCATGCCCGCCTCGCTCATGATGATGGCCCTGCACGCCAGGGTGCAGGTGCTGGCGGAGGACCCCAGCGACCTGGCGGCCTTCATGACCCGCTTGAATAAAGCCACCTGCGTCAACTGCCCCAGCAACCGATTCATCACATTCTTCTTCTGCGTGCTGGACGGCGCCAGCGGCGAGCTGGCGTACGCCAACGCTGGGCATAATCCGCCCGTGCTCATGCGCGCCTCCGGCGTGGCCGAGATGGTGGAAGGCGGCGGCCCGGTGCTCGGCCTCCTGCCTATGGCCCCCTACCGCGAAATGCGCGTGCGCCTGGACCCGGGCGACGTCCTGGCGCTCTACAGCGACGGCGTGACCGAAGCCGACAATACCGCGGGTGAGGAGTTCGGAGAGCAGCGCCTGATCGAAGCGCTGAGGCGGAATCGCGCCGAGCCGGCGGAGACCATCCTTCAAGCGGTGCGCGCCGCCTTGGCCGAGTTCACCGCCAAGGCCCCGCAAGCCGACGACATCACCCTGGTGATCGCCAGACGCTTATGAAACGCGAGGCGTCTTTTTTCGACAACCGGGAACCCGTCCTGATCTACATTGCCAAAAAGCTGACCGAAGCCCTCCGTCTGGAAGGAATCCTCGATGCCGCCGGCCTGGATTATGGCGTGGAGGCCGACCAGTACCGCGGCGGCGTGATCTTCCGCAGCGTGAAAGTAGGGGCGTTCTTCTACGTGCTCCCGGAACACGAGGCGATGGCCCGTGAAATCCTCCTCCGCAATAGCTACAAACCCAACGACTGAACCGGTGGGGCAGCTCCGTCTCGTTGCGCGCCGCGACGATTCGTGGGCCTCCAGGCCTGCATTCGTGGAGTGGGCCTCCAGGCCTGCCACGCCGGCGTCCTTGCCGGCGTTCTTGGTTGCGGCTATGCCGTGTGTGGTCTGCCCCTTCGGACCCGCCGCTACTTCTTGGTTGTAGGCGGCTGGCTAGGCGTATCCACCGCATCCCCGTACTTGATCGTCGACTTGCCTTCGTAGCGCTTATAGTCCTGATACCTCACGGTCATCCGGATATGAGTGTCCTGGCCGTCCTTGAAATGCAGCGTGTCGTCGGCGTGGGTGTAAGTGGGGAACCAGTACTTGCCATCGATCTGCTCGCGGTACGTCTCGAACTTGGGAAATCGTTGGTCGTTGGCCTTCAGGCCGGTCCCCTTGCCGAAGGTCTTCACGATCTGTAGGTCGCGGTCGTCCACCCAGATCTCGCCTTCAAAGTAGCGCTTGCCTACCACCATCTTCTTCGCCAGCGGCTTTACCGAAAAGTGGTAGCACCCAATCTCGTCCAGCTTTTCGCGCCCCTGGTAGTCCAGTTGGTAATTGGGGACTTCGGCGGTGGTCAGCACAAACGGCTGCACATTGCGCAGGTCGTTCTCGTCTTCGGGCGTAACCATAATGTCGGTGATGGTCGAAACCGGCGCGTACACCACCTTCTCCATCCGTTTGCCCTCCGGCGTGAAGATGATGTCCTCGACCAGGTCCCATTCCTGCCGCGTGGGATTTCCGCCAAAATCCAGGATCTGCATTTTTAGCGTCTGGCGATACGTGTAGTTGCCGCGCGCCGCCGCGAACTCGGCTTCCTTGGCGGCGAATTTCCGGATGATCTCGTTCGCATTGACTTGGTCCGCCTGAGGCTCCGCCCCCCAAACAGGCAGGCAAACGGCCGCCAACACGGCTGAGAGAATCATTGCGCGCATTTCACCCTCCCATTCTTGAAGATACTACTTCCCCAACAGTTTCTTCGCGATGGTCACCAGTTGGATGTTGCTCGTACCCTCGTAGATGCGCCCGATCTTGGCGTCCCGGTAGAGCTTCTCCACCGGATAATCCTTGGTAATTCCAACGCCGCCATGGACTTCGATGGCCTTGGAGGCCGCCCTTTCCGCGATTTCCGAGCTGTAGTACTTGGCCATGGCGGCTTCCGTGAGGAAGGGCATGCCGGCATCCCGCAGCCGCGCGGCATTATATACAAGCAGGCGCGCCGCCTCCACCTCCGTGGCCATGCGAGCCAGTTCGAACTGCACGCCCTGGAACTCGCCGATGGTCCTGCCGAACTGCTTGCGCTCCTTGGCGTACGCCGTGGCATGCTCCAGCGCGGCGCGCGCCAGTCCGATCATCTGTGCTCCAATGGCGATGCGCCCTTCGTTCAGCGTCTCGATGGCGATCTTGTATCCCTGGCCCACCTCACCCATTAAGTTCTCGCGCGGAACCTTGCAATTGTCCAAAATCAGCTCGCAGGTGGAAGAGGCGCGCAGCCCGAGCTTATCCTCCTTCTTGCCCACCCGGAACCCGGGGAAATCGCGCTCCACCAGGAACGCCGTGACGCCTCGATGGCCGGCCTCGGGCCGGGCGTTCGCGAATAACAGGAAGAAGCCCGCCTCGGCGGCGTTGGTGATCCACAATTTACCCCCGTTCAGCGCATAGTGGTCGCCGCGGTCCTCGGCGCGTGTGGCCATGGCGAATGCGTCGGAACCCGACCCGGCCTCCGATAGCGCGTAGGCGCCGACCGTGTTCGCCGCCAGCCGCGGCAGGTACTTGGCCTTCTGCGCTGGCGTGGCCCACCGCAGCAGGGCGTTGTTGCAGATGGTGTTCTGCACGTCCACGATCACGCCCGCCGAGGGGTCCACCGCCGAAAGCTCCTCCACCGCCAGAATGGCCTGGAAAAAGTTTCCGCCCTGCCCGCCAAACTCCTCGGGAATTTCGATTCCCATCAGACCGATGGCGAAGAACTGTTCGATCAGGTCCTTACGGAAAGCCCCCGCCTCGTCCATGGCCCGCACATGAGGCCGAATCCGTTCGCGCGCAAACTGGCGCACCGAAGCCTGAAAGAGCCTTTCGTCTTCCGTCAACACGGTCAAAGGCCCTGGCGCCGTCTCCATCCGTTCCGCAATGGCCATCTCCGAAGCTTACCCCACCCGCGCCACCGCTCGCCACTGCTCTGGCGCGGAGTGGGGCAGACCCCAATAGGCGTTAACCTAAGCGCACAAAGGTAAAGGGCGAATAAAGCGATTACCGGGCACAAGCCGACTCGGGAGTAATCCGCGCCCGCAGTCGGCGCACGTTTCCCGGATCGCCGTTTCCGGGTCCGTGTCCGAGTGACCATCCGGACTGAATAGCTGTGCTGGGGAGATCGACTGCTTAATTAAAAGTGGACCCCCTCCCACGACGACCCGGAGGCGCAAAGAACCACACCGGCAGGTAAGTTAAGATAACCTCGGCGACTTTCCGAAACCGTGCCTTGTGCGCCGCACAGAAGGAAAAAAAGAAACGCCGACAGGAAGAAACCGGCAAAGCGTTCACCCGCAGCAGCGCGGCGCTTGCCAAGCGCAGGCCGCCGCCGCCCCCCCGCCAAAGTCACCGCCTTTAAGCGACCATCCTTTTGACGAGTTGCACAAGCCACAGCTTTGGCAATGGAACACGGACCCGGACGCGGGACATGATGCGCCCGCCGATGATTTTTCAACCGGCCCTCAAAAACCCCCTTTTCCTAGCGTCTCCCCCGCCCCCCCTTCCGATCTGGAGCCGCGAGACTACCTACCTATGCCGGATAGAGTGCTTTTAAGTTCTCCTTATAGTTGTCGGCAACCTCAACTTGTGCCACTGTCGCCCCATCAGCCAGCACTGGCGCCACCGTGGGACCGGTCCCGGAGGCAGCCTCGAAACTCGCGATCACTTTCCCGGACTTATCTTTTACGACATTGATTGTCATAGTTGTTTACCTTATACACCGTTGCTGTTGAGTTGAAATGAGATTGCTGCGGGCCCTTCGACGGTAGTGGTGACGTTATACCTCGTAGGGTTAATGAACACCGTAACGCCAGAAATGTATGCGCCGGTGTTGTTGTTGCCAGTGCTGTTCAGTTGACACGCCCAAGCCTCGTGATTCGTGATGCCACCACCGCTATAGGTGCTGGTCGAAGTGGTGTTGCCGTTTTGCGTTTGGACTGGAAATAGAGCCATTTTTCCTCCCCTCCATTTGATCCGGGTTTCCATTTTAGATCCCGGATGCCTGTCAGTATACACCCAGCCGCCATCCTTTGATCCTGCGAGTTGCACTTTTGTCAAGCCTCGTTCAAACCTGGATTTCCATTTTGGCCAGTTACTTAACAACCTTCCGGAGTCGTCGGACGCCTTTATTCATGAGGGTTTGAACGCAATGAAGACGCACCGGAGGACGATACCCAATGGGTGAGAAACAAAACGGGCCATTTCATCTTTCTTTCAACCGAGATTTCCATTTTGGACTCTCCAGCACTGTCAGTATAGTCCCAGCCGCTATCTATTGATCCCGTGAGTTGCATTTTTCCTCCGGGAGCCGTTTTCGCCCCCGCAAGGCGTAGTTGTTGCCCTGCAGGAAAAATCGGCTCGTATCCCAAAAGCGTACCAGCACTTCAGACCCTTTAGATCCTTGAAGTTGCAGGCCTGCTTGGGTTTCGCGGCCGATCGCCGGATGCGGCATCTGGGCCCTGGAGGAAAAACCGGCCAGCCTGAACTGCGCGCCTCTTTGCAGTTTGCCGGATCGGGCTTTTCGGAGAGGCGGTTCCAGAAAGTTCGCGCACTTCAGGCTGAGGCGTTTTTCCCGGAGCCGGAAACGAATCGAGATTCCCCATCAGATATTGGGCAGCAGGTCGAAGTATTCGTCGTCCTCGTTCGTACCGCCTTCTCCTTTTCCAAGCAGCTTCTCCGACTCGATGAACTCAATGCGCTCGATCCACTTGACCATCTTGTAGCCAAGTTGGTTCTCGACGCGCAGCCGCAGCGGCGCGCCATATATTTGCGGAAGCCGTTGCCCGTTCATCCGCGAGGCAAGCAGGCACTGTGGCTTTAGAACATTTTCTATGCGCTGCGTGTCGTAATAGGGGCCGCCGTAGAGAGCCTCGCCGAAAGAGAAAAAGGCGATCGCGGCGGCCTCCGGCTTCGGACGCACGAGGTCGATGAGCGCCTTCATGGGTACGCCGCCCCATTTGGCGATGCCGCTCCATCCCTGGATGCAATGATGCATGGTGATGTGCTCGACCGCTCCGAGTTCTTCCAAATCGGCAAGGGAAAGCTCAACAGGCCGCTCGACCAGGCCTCCCACCTTTAGCCGGAAGCCCTCGAATCCGTCCTCCGCCAGCCGCTTCCAGTCGTCCCGGATCGGCATCTTTCCATTTGGCCAGAAGTACGGCGAGATCTCTTCCTCGACATACGTCTCCTGCGGAGCCAGACGATTGAGCGTAAGCAGCTGCATCGGATAGGTCACGGACCTGAGAGCATGCTGCAATACGCGCGGCCGGAACCAAGATAGGTAGTGCGCCGCGACCCACGAGAGGATCACCAGGCCGATGCCTGTAAGGCCCAGCAGCATACCCAGACGGCCTTGATCGTCGGTTCCCAACACAATGTGATTCATGTTCCGCACGAAGCCGGTCATCACGATCAACGTCACATGCACTACGAGGAACGCCAGGAAACCAAGCATCGTAAGGAAGTGAATCGAGCGCGCCGCCTGCCTGCCCCCGAAGACTTTGGCGTACCACGGAAAGCGGTTCACAACCGCGGGCGACATCGCCACCCCGGTCAGTATGGCCACAACGCCAAATACGAAGACGGCCACAAAGTAAGCGATCTCTTGCAACGCATTGTATCCGTAAAACCCGTTCGGTTCCGTTGGCATGTGAAACGTCGCGTAATGCACCCACGTGTTCCAGGCCTGAACCAGCACCACCGGAGAAGTCGGCACGAGACGCTTCCATTGCTCGGTAGCGAAAAGCATGGCGATGAAGATAACGCCCGTGACGATGAATCCGTGGACCGTAATGAAATGCCAGATCCGCGCGACACCGATGGTGTGGCGGTATCCGGGCGTGCCGACCACCGGAGAAATATACCGGGCATCGTCTTTGGCCGTCCAAATTCGACCGCCAGGAACTTCGAGCGGCGTAAACCGAATCCACTCGCTTCCGGGCGTGCAGTGGTCGTTAAAATACAGCCGTGGATGATCCATCAAAATCGAAAGCCCGCTACGGATCAAAAGCGTTACGAAAAAGAAATTGAAGAAATGACAGTATCGAACCCAGAGGGGGAATCCATGCGGCCCGGCGAAGTTGTTCGGATAAATTTGGGGAACGCGCGGAATGCTTGGCATCCCGATCACGGCAACCTCGATCCATGCCGCTGCAATCAACGATAGGATCGCAATAGCGGCTCCGATCGGGATTGACGGCCGAATCCAGATGCGAAATCGGCGATCGGGCGGATAGTGAACAGCTTTGTGCGCTGCATCGAATGCAATCATACGTCCTCAGCGGGCTCTCACCACCGCATCGGAGTCGATGGATGTGAGGGAGCGCCGCCACCATTTCGCAATGCCGCGTTCCACCGCGAGAAATTCGCGCGCGGTCCAGCGCTGCATGGCTTCCTGCTCTTTCGTCTGCTGAAAGATCATGCCCTTCCGATCGTCAAGCTGGACAGACTTCCCTCCGGCCACAAAGGGTCCTCCTCTGACCCTGATGAGATTGAATTGGCTGGTGAGTTCAGATCTGAGAAGGTCAAGATGATGCACTGTCACGGAGCATTCGTATTCGGGCGTCCGGTCGGCGAGAGAACCGACGAGTTGCTGCGGGGTGCTGTTACTGCGGACGCCTTTTTCAAGATCGGCCAGGCACTCAACGAAGAAAATCGGCGTAATGACAGTCGAGTAAAAATTGTCGAGCATTACCGCCTCGTCGAAATTGAGCCTTTCGAGCGACGACTTGTCGAAGATCGGAGGCATATTATCGCGGCCTGGGAAATCGAGTTCCAGGGCATCACGCCGGATTAGTACCGAGAAACGCGCTTATGACTGCCTACAGCCCTCCGTCGGGCAGCCGTCGGCGCGCGGGCTAGCTCCGCGACCTCCCATTTTGCCTTAGGTTTAAACCTATTGGGCAGACCCCCCCGGTCTGCGCGGGTCCCCCCGGACCCGCCGCCCTCGCGAAGAATCAACCGCGTGGGTCGCCCGGACTATTGCTCCCGGAGCAGCCTTGCCGGGTCGATCCGCAGCGCCCGCCTCACCGGACCGGCCACCGAAAGCGACCCGCTGAGCGCCATCGTAAATGCAACCGAAACCAGCACCAATGGATCCTGCGCAGAGGCTTGGTAGACAATGGCTGAAAGCAGCCGGCTCGCCGCCAGGCCCAGCACAATGCCAACCATCGAGCCGCTCCCCAGCCATCACCCCCGCCAGAAAAGCGCGCGCCGGCCCGCCCAGAAAGTCGCCGACCAGGCCCGGACGCGCCAGGCTGAATTCCAGCCGCTCTTCCGCCACGGGATACTGCCGCCGGACGCGTGCCGCAATCGCGTTCAGTTCGACCTGCGCCTGGCCCACGGTCACTCCGTCCTTGATGCGCACGTTCGAAAAGGTATTCTTAACACGCCGTTGATCGAGCCAGTTGACCCCTTCGAGCGATGCTTCATTCGCCATGGGAACGAAAACGTCGGGCTGCAGAAACTTCTCCGTCCCATAGAAGCCCTCCGGAGTAACGCCCACGATCGTGTACGGATGCTTCGAGCCAAGCCAAAATCGGAAAGGCGCGCTCCGTGGACCCCAGCGTCATGACCCGGTCGGGATGAGGCACATCGAGCGACCGCAAAACCATGGCCTGCAGCACGCCGAAAACGATGACGTTCGCGGCAATCCCCAGCGCCAGCGTCAGGACCGCGGTGGCGGCGAAGCCAGGCGAACGCCGCATCTGGCGAAGGGCCAGGGCGACGTCCTGCCGTATGCCGGTCGTCCACGCCCACCGCCGCTCGTCCCGGCAGCTCTCTTTTACCTGCTCGCGGCCGCCGAACTCCCGCTTCGCCATCCACGTCGCTTCCTCGTGCGAGTGTCCCCGGCGCTCATACTCCGCCGTCAACTCGTTCAGGTGATGCGCCAGCTCCCGCTCCAGCTCGGTCTCCATTCGATTCCGGCGGAATCGCATTCGCCCTCCTCGCTAAGACTCCAGCACCAGCGCCACCGCGCCCGCATAGCGCTGCCACTGCGCCTCTTCTTCCTGCAAACATGGTCCCACAAAAATAAAAATATTTCGCGCCCGTCTTTTCAACGCTTTCCGGCCCCCGCACTCCAGCCATCCGCAGCCCGCCTGCTATCGTGAAATCGGGATGAGGCTTGTGCTCATCTTACTTGCTGGCCAG
>OBLW0100000419.1_pt1 | contig 36577 bp, 37 predicted proteins | sample 1520161 | NCBI WGS metagenome assembly OBLW01 (sample SAMEA3539309, study PRJEB22396) | soil metagenome | biome: tundra; feature: field; material: soil | place: USA | collected 2010-05 | depth 0.15 m
CCGTCCAGCCCGACATGCGGCTTACCGCGAAGATGGGCGTGTACAGGTCGATGGGAATGCCCAGCGCATAATAGGCGGACGCGGAGTAAAAGTCCACATTGGGAACCAAGCCCTTGATGGATTTCACGGTGTCCTCCATCCGGCGGGAGAGCTTGAACAGCTTTTCGTGTCCGGTGCGCCGGCCCAGCTCCTCCGAGAGCACCCTCAGGTGGGTGGCGCGCGGATCTTCGGTTCGGTAGACGCGGTGGCCGAAGCCGGGGATCTTCACCTTGCGCGCCAGAGTGCTCTTGACGCGGTCGGCGGCCTCGTCTTCGTCTCCCAAACCCAGCAGCCACTTGATGACGTCCTGGTTCGCGCCGCCGTGCAACGGGCCCTTGAGAGCGCCAATGCCGCTGGTCACCGCGGAGTAGATGTCGGAGAGCGTCGCCGCCGTTACGCGCGCGGCGAAAGTAGAAGCGTTCAGCTCGTGGTCGGCGTGCAGGGTCATGGCGACGTCGAAGGCGTGCTCCATGACATCGTCGGGACGCTTCCCCGTGAGCGCGTAGAGGAAATTCGCCGAGAACCCGAGCTTGGGATCGCCCTCCACAATGTACAAGCCTTTGCGCAGGCGGTCGAACGAGGTCACGATGGCGGAGGTCTTGGCCATCAGCCGCACCGCTTTGTGGTGGTTGGCCTCCGCCGACATGTCCTGCGCCTCGGGATCGTACAGGCTCAGCATGGAGACCGCCGTGCGCAGAACGTCCATGGGGGCGCCGCCGGGAACGCTCTTGAGGAAGTCGATGACGGGGCCGGGCAATCCCCTCTCCGCGGCCAGGTCCTTCTTCAACTGGTCGAGCTCGCCCTGCTTGGGCAGCCACCCGTTCCAGAGGAGGAAGATGGTTTCCTCGAATACGGCGTTGTCCGCCAGGGTGTGAATGTTATAGCCGCGGTAGCTGAGAATACCCTGGTATCCGTCGATGAAGCAAATTTCGGATTCGCCCGCGATGACGCCTTCCAAACCTGCAGCCGTGGTTTCCATGTAGTTGGTTTCCGCCCCGTTTTTTATTCTATGACGAACCGGACCGGGACATGTCCGGCCCTACAGGATGATTTTTGCGCCGGTGCGGCAGGAGCGGTACACCGCGTCGACGATTTCCAAAGCCTGATAGCCTTCTTCGCCGGAGACCGCGGGCTTGCGGCCGTTCGTAATGGCATCGCCGAAATCGCGGAACTGGCGCTCCATGGGTTCGAGCGGAATCGCCATCGGGTCGGAGGAGCCGGAGACCGCCGGCGGGGCCACCGGTGCGGGCTCGCCGGAATCGTTCTCCACGTCCCAAACCGTAAGCTTGTCGCCGGAAATCACCGCCGTGCCCTTAGTGCCGTGGAACTCCGTGCGCTCGGTATAGCCCGGCCAGAACGCGGTGGAGGCTTGAATCACGCCGGTCGCGCCGTTGGCGTAGCGCATCACGGCGTTCACCACGTCCTCCGATTCGATCTTGTGCCGCGCGCCCAACTGCCACATGCCAAACAATTCCGCCACCGGGCCGGCCAGCCAGCGCATGATATCTACCTGGTGAATCGCCTGGTTGATCAGCGCGCCGCCGCCTTCGGTTTGCCAACTGCCCTTGATGGGCCGGGAGTAGTAAGCCGGCGAGCGGTACCACTTCACGTAGCAATCGCACTGCAACAGCTTGCCCAGACGGCCCGCGGCGAAAGCCCGTGAGAGGAACAGGCTCGCGTCGTCGAAGCGATGCTGGCTCACCACGCCCAGAATAATACCCGCCTTGCGGGCGGTCTCGATCATCCGGCGCGCGGTCTCCAGGTTGGTGGCCATGGGCTTTTGGACCTGTATGTGCTTCCCGGTTTGCGCGCAGAGTTCCACCGGCTGCAGGCGGAAATCCGGGAAGGTGGCGACGTCCACATAATCCACTTCCGGATGGCGGCACACCTCCTCGTAGGTGCGGACGAACTCCGCGCCGTGGCGGGCGGCGAAGCTCCGCCCTGCCTCCTCGTTGATATCCGTGCACACCCGCAACCGAAAACCGATATTCCGGTACGCCATGGCATGCATGTTCGAAATCGCTCCCGTGCCAATCATTCCGACATTCATCAACGACTATTCTAGCTGCCTCCGCGTCTCCGCGTCAGGCTTTGCGCTGAACCAAATCGCCGCACTCCACGCCTCCCGCTACAATAGGGATTGCAATGAAGCGCTTTCTGATTTTCCTTGGGGCGGTTGCGGCTGCCCTCACGTTGACAACGTGCAAAAGCTCCACGCCGGCTGGCGTGGCGGCGAAGGTGAATGGGTACGCCATCACGTACGCCGAGCTCGATAAGGTCTACCAGACGCAATACCCCCAGGCTGTCGAAGGCTCCAACGAAGACTTGGTGAATACCCAGAAGATGGATCTGCTGGGAAGCCTGATCACCAACGAGATCATGTTGCAGAGGGCGGAGAAGCTGGGTCTGGCGGCGGTGGACGCGGACGTCGAAACCGAATTCAATAAGATGAAGGCGCCGTACACCGAGGAGGAATTCCGGAAGCAACTCGCCGAGCGCAAGCTGACCGAAGCCGACCTCAAGTCTCAGCTCCACCGCCAACTCACGGTGGACAAGCTGGTCAACAAGGAAATCGCCTCCAAAATCAGCATCACCGACGCGGATGTGGCCAATTTCTATAACGCCAACAAGGCCAGCTTCAACCTGGCCGAACCGCAGGTCCACATGGCGCAGATCCTGGTGACGCCGGCCCCCGACCCGGAAGTGCGCAATCTGAAGAGCAACAAAGCCCAGAACGACTCCGAAGCCAAAATCAAAATTCAGGATATCTATGCCCGCCTGTTGCGCGGCGACGATTTCAGCCAGGTGGCGCAGAACTATTCCGAGGACCCCAAGTCGATCGCCAACGGCGGCGACATGGGTTTTGTTCCGGAGTCGGCTCTGGAAAAGGCCAACCCCGAGCTGCGCAAGCTGGTGGCGTCGCTTCAGCCCGGCGCCATTTCACAGCCGATCAAGACGGAGGAGGGCTACCGCATCCTCAAGGTAATCTCGAAGGAGACGGCCGGACAGCGCGACCTGAACGATCCGCGCGTGCAGACCAACATTCGCGAAACCTTGCGCAACAGCAAGGACCAGCTCCTGCGCGCGGCCTACTATGAAGCGCAGCGCAACAACTCCAAAGTGGTGAACTACCTGGCGCAGAAAATTATCGACAACGCCGGGAAACGCTAGCACTGCGTCCCGATTCGTCGAGTGGGCCGGGGTACCCACGCCGTTGGTGGGTCCGCCTGCTACGCCGGCGTCCGTGCCGGCGTTCTTCCGGGTTTGGCTGAAGCCGCCGCGCTCGATTCACTGCCCCGCAACGCGCGTCCGCACCGCGGTTCTCTTCTGCGAAGCTGGAGGCTTCCGCTCCGTGGGGCGATTCATGAGCCGTTTGATGGAACGCGCCAGTTGCACCGCCTCGCTGGCGCTTTTGGCGAGCACCACATCCGCCCCGGTGCTTTCCGGAGTTAAGGCCAGGGCCTCCACTTGGCCGGACAGCAGAATCACACGCGCCTTGGGATTTATCGCGCGAATCCGTTCGATCAACTCCACGCCGTTCATGCGCGGCATGCGGTAGTCCGCCACCACCACGTCGAAGGCGGAAGCTTCGAACAACTTCAAGCCTTCTTCACCGCTTTGCGCCGCCGCGACCCCGTAGCCGAGATCCTTCAGCAACAGTCCGCGCACCAGCAACCCATCGCGATTCCGGTTGATCAGCAGGATGTTGGGGTTGGGAACGGGAGAAGTTTTCATAGGCGGACTGTGCGAGAGTAACAGAGCCGTAACGCAACTGTCAACGGTCTTGCATCGCTTTGGAAGATTGTGAGATGTAGACCTTGACAACGGGCCGCCACGCGTGTACGCACGCCGCCGTACGCTGCCGGTGGCCTTATTCCACGGTCCGCCCGGCCTTGTAGCCGGTCTTGGCGACGATCGTGTACTTGATCGGCTTGCCCTTTTCGTCTTTCATGGGCAACTGCTCGTTGGTGGCGGGGTTCACCAGTTCGACTTTGATCTTGCGAAAGGCGCTGTCGTGCGATTTGTTCGACGACGTATAGGTGATCACGTACTGGCTGCGCAGCGCCTGCTGCACTGCCTGGAAGATGGATGGGAATTCCCCCTCGAATCGGGGGAAAAACGACTGCCCGCCGCTCTCCGCGGCAAAGGTGCGCATCTGATTATCGGCCTGAAGGAAATCCATCTGCTGGATCGGACCCATACGCGCCTCGGTAATAAGCCGCAGTGCCTGCATCAGGCCAATCGCATAGATGGGCACTCCGTTCTGCTGCAGGGCCTTCCTCGTCTGGTCGAAGGTGGTCTTGCTGAACGTGTCGACTCCCGTCGAGAGCAGCACGATGGCTTTGCGGCCTTCGGTGCCCGACATTCTCTCCGTCGTGTCGATCAGCGCGTCGTACAGGTTGGCTTCGGACCACGTCGCGTACTGCAGCCGGTTCAAGGCCTGCTGCACCCTCCCCCTGTCCGTGGTGAAATCGGTGAGGATTTCCGGCTTTATGTCGTAGGCGATCACGGCGCAATAATCGTCCGGCCTCAGCGTGGATGCGAAGCCAAAGGCAAGTTGCAGCGTCTGATACCACACCGGGCCCCAGTATCTCTGATACAGGTTGCTGAACTCGATCAGCAGCGCCACCGTGATGGGCGCCTGGCCCATTTCAACCTTGGAAATTTTCTGCGGAACGTTGTCCTCCAGAATCCGGAAATTGCCGCCCGGGATTCCCGGGATGAAATTTCCCTTGTTGTCCAGTACGGCTGCATCTACCGTGACTAGGTCCACCTCGCCCTGAAACTTGGGCGCGGCCTTGACCTCCGGCGTCGCGTCCGGCGCCGTGTCCTTCTTATTGATGCGGGAAGGAATTTTGGGAAGCTCGGGCTCCGGATCGGGCGCGGCGGGACTCGCGGAGTCCGGTTCCGCATTGCGGGGCCTTGCGACCGTCGGCCCGGAGCCCCCACCCAGTGGACCTTGCTGTCCGGCCACGAAACCGGCCAACACCAACATCGCCGCCGCGCATACCGCGCAGGTTATCCAGGATCGCATGGGAGCACCCCCCGCCTCAAAATATATCAAACCGGAGCCGCTGGCGTAAAAGACGTAAAACAGCGGTAGAGCCGGTACAGTCAGTTCACCCACGGCCCGCGGCCGCCCCGATTCCGCATGTAGACCTGAAACTTCTTCTTGGCCCGCGCCATTCTCCACTGCCGGTATGCCCCGCCCCAGTCCGGCATAGGCACGCTTGGCAAGCGGCGCTTGAGGTAGAGATAGCCGAAAGCCATACCGCCCAGGTGCGCGATGCTGCTCACGCCGTTGTTCGGCCCCAGCGTCGTCAGGAACTCAATCCCGGCGAAGATCATCACCATGTACTTGGCCTTCATGGGGAATAGCAGGAACATCAGCACCGGCGCCTCGGGGTAAAGCACTCCAAAGGCGACCAGAAGGCCGTAAATCGCGCCCGACGCTCCGATGGTGCTGGTTCCCCAATCCCCCAGAATCGCGTGCAGCGTGACGTCGCAGACGCCAGCCGCGATGCCGCAGAGGAAGTAGAACTTGAGAAACCTCCGTGTACCCCAATCCTGCTCGATGGGTGTACCGAACATCCACAGCGCCAGCATGTTGAACAGCAGGTGCCAGATGCCACCGTGGAGGAACATGTACGTGAAAAGCTGCCAGATGAAGAACGGGAACTTGTGTACCACCAGTTCCGGCACCAGATACAGCATCTGGAGATTACTTTGCAGTGCGGCGCCACCCAGATACTGCACCACATACATGCCGGTGTTGACGATGATCAGCCACTTGACGCCCTTCGGAAGACGTCCGGCATAGAACATTTCGCGGTATCTCGGCAACGGCATGGAGGGATCTCTAGAAACTAGAATATCAGAAGCGATTCCGGGCCCCGGTTTTTAAACCGCCGCGTCGCCGTTTCGCGCGTAACGGCTCAAGATCCGCGAGAGCACCTGCAACAGCGCGGCGGCGCCCAGCCATGCCTGCCAGTGTGAGAAGAGTCCGGAAGAAATGGCGAAGCTGCTGGTCCAGTTCAGGTCGGCGGCCACGCGCCAGCACGCCAGGGCGAGGGCCATGGCGGCCGCGGGTGTCAGCAGCGCGGACATCATGAGCGCGGCGCGCCGCTCTTTCCGGCGTCTGACGCCGATCCTGGGTCCCGTGAACCGGATGCGAATGACCATGCGTCTTCGGTACCAATCTAACAGGTTTTTGCGCTACAGTAGATCTTTCCAAGCAGGAGGTTCACACCTTAAATATGAGAACATACAAGACCGCATTATTCGGGATCGGCTTCGTGGGCCGCGTTCACCTGGAAGGCCTGCGCAGGCTGGGATACGTTCAACTTTACGGCATCGGCGACCCGCAGATCGAGAAGGCGCGGCAACTCGGGGACGAGTTCGGCGCCGAGAGGGTCGAAGCCGACTACCGAAAGCTTCTGGACGACAAGGCCGTGGAGGCCGTACACGTCTGTACGCCGAACGCGCTCCACCTGCCCATCGTCAAGCACGCCATCCAGGCCGGCAAGCACGTCATCTGCGAGAAACCGCTCACGACGTCGGTTGCGAACGCCCAGGAGATGGTGGCGCTGGCGGCCGCGGCCAAGCGCCGCAATTGCACCTTCCACAACCTGCGCTACTATGCCTTGGTGCAGCAGATGCGCCGCATGGTCCAGGACGGCGATCTGGGCGAAATCCTGGTGGTGCAGGGCACCTACTCGCAGGATTGGCTCACGTACGATACCGATTACAACTGGCGGATCGAAACCAAGGACAACGGCCCGTCCCGTACCATGGGGGATATCGGATCGCACTGGTGCGACATGGCCGAGCATGTCACCGGCCAGCGCATCACCTCGCTGTGCGCCGACTTGCAGACGTTCCACAAGACGCGCAAGAAGCCCAAGGGGCCCATCGAGACATTTGCGGGCAAGCTGCTGCGGCCGGAGGACTACGTGGAAATCCCCATCGACACGGAGGATTTCGGCGCCGTGGTATTCCGTATGGGCGACCGCGCGCGTGGCGCGTTCACCGCGAGCCAGGTTTCGTCGGGACGCAAGAACAACCTGAGCATCGAAATCTTCGGCACGAAGGGCGGCGTGGCCTGGTGCCAGGAACGGCCCGACGAGTTGTGGATCGGACACCGCAACGAAGCCAACCAGCTCATGATCAAGGACCCGTCGCTACTAAAAGATAAGGCGCGTTCTTACGCGGATCTGCCGGGAGGCCACAGCGAAGGGTACGACGACACCTTCAAGCAGGTGTTCCGCCGCTTCTACCAATCCATCGGCGATCCCAACGCCCAACCCGAGTACCCGCAATTCGTCGACGGGTTGCGCGGTCTCTCGCTGATTGAATCCGAACTGGAAAGCAGCCGCACCCGCTCTTGGGTGGACGTGCCGCCGTTCCAGCCGGCGTAACGGAAATCGGGACGCCCAGTCACCGCCGGAATTCGGACCATGCCGCGCTGGATCAACCTGCCGAACGGTGTTACGGCGCTCCGCCTGGTCCTGGTTCCGTTTGTCATTCAGGCCATCCTGCAGGGCAGACATGTCACTGCGCTGGCGTTGTTCGCGGTGGCCGCGGCCACCGACGTCATCGATGGCGCGGCCGCGCGGCGCTTCGGAGCGTCCACCCGGGCTGGGGCGTATCTTGACCCGATCGCCGACAAGTGCCTGCTGAGCGGGGTCTTTCTGGCGCTGGCCGCCGCCGGCGCCGCGCCCTGGTGGCTGGTATGCGTGATCTTCGGACGCGATATCTACATCCTCCTGGGGGCTGCGCTGGCGATGTGCCTGACGTCCATGCGGGAATTTCGCCCCAGTGTGTGGGGCAAGATTTCCACGTTTGTTCAGGTATTCACTGCCGTCTCCTTAATGGCCCGTGACGTGCTTGGTGCAGGATTGGCAGAACGCCTTGCAGCGGCAGTAGCCTGGCCCTGCGCGGCGTTTACGGTATGGAGCGGCGTGCACTACACGTGGCGGATTCTGCGTCCTCGAGAACGGATTGACGCAGTCTCCGCTCGGGAGTAGTCTTAAGATTAGGGACGCGATCCATGACTCGCTATGAGCCGGCGCGACAATACGTGGGCTTTGGCGCAACGGCGGCTGCGCTGGCTGGCTTATCCGGCTGGTTCGGCTGGTATTATTCCTCGTTGTCGTACATCGCCGCCGGCCTGTTCCTGATTACGGCCGGCGTGTTGTTCGCCATGGCGTGTCTCCCCGCCATCGAGATCCACGAAGGCTACGTCTCCATCGGCAAACGCATCGTGCCGTGGATGGATATTCGCAGCCTGGACCGTACGGGGTGGGTGTCGCCGCTTATCATTCGAATCACGCTGTTCGACGACACGCGGTTTCCGCTGGTTTATCCCGGCAACCTGGATTCCTGCAACAGCCTCCTTCGCCACCTGCGCCGCCTCTCGCGCGACGCCCTTATCGACGGCGTGCCATATCGTCAGTACTGGGGAGAAATGACGCCGGGCGGAGACCGCAAGCCCGCGCCTCCGCCCCGCTACCGCATTCTCTTGCCGGAGGATGAGGCCGAAGTGGAGCGTCTCTACCAACGGCTGAAGACGGTCGGCAACCTCGATCAGAAAAACTCCACGGACGAGAAATAGCCATTGGGTCCGCGGCGTTCGTCCCGTTTTAAGCTCGTTACGATCGCCATAGCGCTGTTTCTGGCGGCATTTTTTACCAGATCGCTCTGGCTCCCGGTTTTCGGCTACGCGCTGGTTCGGGACGACGGCCCGGCCAAGGCCGATATCGCGGTGGTGCTGGCCGGGGACACATCCGGCTCGCGCATTCTCAAAGCCGCCGATTTGGTTCGCCAAGGCTACGTTCCGGCCGCGCTGATCAGCGGCGCCGGCATTTACTACGGCTTGGCGGAGTGCGATGTGGCGATCCCCTTCGCCGTCCGCCACGGCTTTCCGGCCCAATGGTTCATTCCGTTTCCTAACCCGTCGTCTCTCTCCACGCGGGACGAAGTCACCGCCATTTTGGCCGAATTGCGCCGGCGCGGCGTCCACAGCTTCCTGCTGGTCACCAGCGACCTCCACACCGCGCGCGCGTCGCGCATTTTCCGGTCCGCCGAGCGCACCGCCGGCGGCGGCCCCGAATTTCGCGCCGTCGCCGCGCCCGATCCATTCTTCCACCCCGGCTCCTGGTGGAATACCCGCGAGTCGCAGAAAAGCTTCCTTCAGGAATGGTGCAAGACTGTAACCGCCCCCCTGGGAATCTGACCGCCCTCAAATCAACCTCAGCCTCTTACCCACCTTGCGGAACGCCTCCAGCGCGCGGTCCAACTCCCCCTTCGTGTGGGTCGCGGCGACGATGGTCCGCACGCGCGCTCTGTCTTTGGGAACGGTGGGGAACCCGATGCCCGTCGCCAGCACGCCTTCCTCGAACAGCTCGCGCGAAAGCCGGTGCGCCAGCGCCGCATCGCCAACCAATACCGGCGTAATGGGCGTTTCGCTGGCCCCCGTGTCGAACCCGGCGGCGGCGAGGCCTGCCTTAAAGTACTTCGTGTTCTCCCACAAATTCCGGATGCGCTCGGGTTCCTGTTCCAACACGTCGAACGCGGCCAAACAGGATGCCGCCACCGCCGGCGGGTGCGAGGTGGAGAACAGGAACGGCCGCGCGCGATGGTACAGGAAGTCGATCAGGTCGCGGCTGCCGCACACGTATCCACCGAGAACGCCGATGGCCTTCGATAGCGTGCCCACCTGGACGTCCACGCGGCCGTGCAGATCGAAATGATCCACCGTTCCGCGCCCGTTGCGGCCCAGCACGCCCGAGGAATGCGCATCGTCGATCATCATGATGGCGCCATGCCGGGCAGCCGTTTCCACCAGTCCCGGCAATGGGGCGATATCGCCGTCCATGGAGAAGACCCCGTCGGTGATCAGCAGCTTGCGGCCGGGCGCGCTTTCAAGTTCCTCCAGAATCTTTTCCGCCGCCGCCACATCCTTGTGCGGGAAAACGTGGATCTTGGCCTTTGAGAGACGGCACCCGTCGATGATGCTGGCGTGGTTCAGCTCATCGGAAATAATGTGGTCTTCCGGCCCGAGAATCGCCGCCACCGTGCCCGCGTTGGCCGCGAACCCCGACTGGAAGACCACGCAGGCCTCCACCCGCTTGAACGCGGCGATGCGCTCCTCCAGCCGCATGTGCAGGCTCATGGTGCCGGAGATGGTTCGCACCGCGCCCGACCCGACCCCATACTTGCGCGTGGCCTCGATGGCCGCTTCCCGCAGCTTGGGATGAGTGGTCAGGCCGAGGTAGTTATTGGACGCCAGGTTGATGACATCCTTGCCATCAAAGCGCGATTTCGCCGCGCTTTCCGATTCCAGCACCCGCAGCCGCTGGTACGTGCCTTCCCTTCGCCATTGTTCAATCTGCTCGTGAAGATAGAAAAGAGAATTGCCCATCAATTGACAGTCTAGCTCCGGCTGGCCCTGCACCCACCCCACGTGTTGAATTATCCTGATAGTTGAGGACCTGATGCCGGAAGGAAACTTAATGCCGTCCGGGGTGCAGCCGCATCCACCTAATGCTACGGCTGAGATCTGGATTAAGCGGCTTGAGCGGCACTATGCCATCCAAGAAAGGAGCGCCCTAAACTCGCTCTTGCGCGAGCAAGGTCAACTGCCGGGGCTTCTCATGGAGGCAGTTCCCCATCTGCGTAAGTGGTTTGGAGACAGGCCCCTCCATTTACGGGTGAGCGACGCGGAGGAAGAGATCGCCCTCAGAGCATCCGTCGTTTGGCCAGGCGCGCTGGAACCCGCGGAAGAAGCGCTACGCGCGTTCGATGCGGACTGGTGGTTGGCCAATTGCGCGAAATCCGATGGTTACCTGGTCTTCGACTTCGAGCTCGTAGATGGCGTTTGACTGGCGTCGGTACCTGGCACTTGCCGATGAGCTGGCCGGCGATCCCCGCGAGGAAATGCAGCGTTCCTCGATAAGCCGGGCCTACTACTGCGTTTATCATCTCGGCCTGGAGTACGCATGATCGCAACGCTTTCAAGGAACCCTGCCGAGCCTGCACTTCAAGCTCTGGGACTGGTTCCAGAAACACCCGGACGCCCGAATTCGGGAACTCGGAGCCACGGCCTTGCGGCTGAAAGAAAGGCGGGTGAAGGCGGATTACGACGACAACATTCCCCGGCTGCCTGAACTCCTTAAGAGCTCACTCAAATCGGCACACGCATTTGCCGTTGGGATGCCTTGGTGACCTCACCCCACCAAATCCGCCAATTTTCGGTACCGGCTGGAAAAATGTATCAGCGGATCGCCTTTATGCACCCGCGCACTCAGCATTTCCCCGACAAAAATATCGTGGTCGCCCGCTGTGACGTGCTGGGTAACGGCGCATTCCATCTGGGCCAGGACCCCGGCCAGCAGCGGGACGCCGGTCTCCCCGGGCATCCAGTCAAGGCCGCCGAAACGGTCGTGGCCCTTGCGGGCAAAGCGTTCCGACAAGGCCCGTTGATCCTCCCCTAAGACATTGATCCCGAAATACTTAGCACCCCTGAAAGCCTCGATGCAAGTGACCTCGTGCCCCAGGCAAATCAAAATCAGCGGAGGGTCCAGCGAAACCGCGGCAAACGAGCTGACGGTGAGGCCATGCGGCACGCCCAATCCATCGAGTACGCTGGCGATGGTGACGCCCGTGGCGAAGCGCCCGCAGGCACGCCGGAACTCGTCGCTGGCCAGCGCCGCGAGCGGCCTCGCAAGCTTCTCGCTTGACATGGATATAAATTCAATCTTATCATGTGGTTGACCGATGCGGGAACCGCGCTCTCCCCGTGCCAGGGGAAGGAGGCTTTTTTTGATCAAGCTGGACATCATCAACGAGGTCGTGAACAGAACCGGCATCACCAAGACGAAAGCCGAGATGGCGGTCGAGACCGTCTTTGAATCCATGAAGAAAGCACTCGAGCAAGGGGATCGCATCGAGCTGCGAGGTTTTGGGGTTTTCAATGTAAAGCCTCGCAAGACCGGGATTGGGCGCAACCCGCGCACCGGCGCGGAGGTGTCGATACCGCCCGGAAAGGCCGTGCGGTTCAAGCCAGGCAAGGAGTTACAGACCCTGCAGTAAGTTTCTGCACGCGGCAGGTATTGTGTCCTCTCAGGATTTCTCTCCTGCGCCGTACCCTTTCTTCGCGGAAAGCGGCAACGGCCAGGGATACGCCATCCCGGCATTTCGTACCCGCGAGCGGGTTTGGCTCTACGGCCTGCTGTTCGCGCTGACGGCTCTCACCACAACCGTGGTTGGCGCCGGCATGCAGAGCGATTTCCAGCGCAACCTGCCGTTCGATATCGAGCGCTCCTATTCGCAATACATGCTGTTCTGGCGGCATCCGGCGCTTCTGCTCAACGGTTTGCCGTTCTCGCTAACCCTGCTGACCATCCTCATGGCGCACGAGCTCGGCCATTACCTGGCCGCCATGTATCACCGCGTGGATGCCAGCTTGCCCTACTTCATGCCTTCGCCGTTCCTCGGAACCTTCGGCGCTTTTATCCGCGTGCGCTCTCCGATTTATTCCAAGCGCGTGCTGTTCGATATCGGGGCGGCGGGGCCGCTGGCCGGCTTTGTGTTCCTGCTGCCGGCGCTTTCGGTCGGATTGGCGTTCTCCAAGGTGATCCCCAACATCGCGCACCAGGGGATGATGCAATTCAGCGCGCCGGGTCTTGAATGGCTCATGGAGCGGCTGGTTTTTCCGGGTGTCCGCTCCGCCGACATTTATCTGCACCCCGTGGCGCGGGCCGCGTGGATCGGCATGTTCGCCACCGCGCTGAACCTGCTCCCCATCGGACAGCTCGATGGCGGCCATATCCTCTATGCGTTTTTCCCGCGCCGCCATAAGCTGGTTTCCAAGCTGCTCTGCATCGTGCTGCTGCCCATGGGATGGCTCTGGACGGGGTGGCTGTTCTGGGGACTGGTCCTGCTGTGGCTGGGCCGCCGGCATCCGCCCATCTTCGACGATTCGGAACTGACTCCCGGCCGCCGCAAGCTGGGCTGGATCGCCCTGGCCGTTTTTCTGCTATGTTTCACCTGGGCTCCCATCACGCCCGGCGGACTTTGAGCCGCCATGAAGATCACCGCGACCATCATCACCCTCGATGAGGAGCGCAACATCGCTCGCGCCATCGAGAGCCTGCGCTGCGCCGACGAGATTCTGATCGTCGATAGCGGGTCGGTGGACCGCACCGTGGAACTGGCGAACAACCTGGGCGCCCGCGTGATCGAAGCCAACTGGCCGGGTTTCTCCGCGCAAAAGAACTGGGCCGCCGAGCAGGCTTCGCACGATTGGATCCTCTCCCTGGACGCCGACGAGGCGCTCAGCGAGGCGCTCGAAGCGGAGATCTGGAACCTCAAGAAGACCGGTCCTCGGTACGATGCCTACACCATGCCGCGCCTGGCGCGCTACCTGGGGCGCTGGATCCTGCACAGCGGTTGGTATCCCGACCGGAAAATCCGGTTGTACCGCCGCGACCGCGCCAGCTTCGTGGGCGATTTCGTGCATGAGAGCGTGAACGTGCGTGGCAGCGTTGGCAGTTTGGAGAACAACCTCCTCCACTACACCTGCGATTCGCTTTCCGAGCACGTGAAAACCGTGGACCGCTACACCACTCTGGCGGCCCAGGAACTGGCGGCGCGCAGGGTCAAGGTGCCGCTGTCGCGCCTGATCGCCGACCCCGCCTGGACGTTTGTGAGGACCTATTTCCTGCAGCGCGGTTTCCTGGACGGCCCCGAGGGGTTAGCCATTGCCCACATGGCGGCGTTTTACACATTCTTGAAGTACTCCAAAGCGAGAAACATGAGCTGATGCGGGTCCTCCACCTGGACTTGGGCAAGACGATGCGCGGAGGCCAGTGGCAGGCCCTGCGCCTGGTCCAGGGGCTGTGGGGCGCGCCTCCTGGCCTGCCTTCTTTCGATTCGACGTTGCTGGCCCGTAGGAATTCGCCCCTCTTCGAACGCGCCGCCGAAGCAGGCGTCAGAGTGGAACCTATCGGCCTTGTGCGCGCCGCGATTCTGGCCCGCCGCCATGACCTGGTCCATGCCCACGATTCGCGTTCTCACACCCTCGCCGCGATCATAGGCGGCGCCCCGCTGGTAGTCTCGCGCCGCGTGGCGTTTACCAAGGTGGGGCAGGCGCTTTCGCCTGCCACTCCGTCTTGGAAATACGCCCGCCCCGCCCGCTACATCGCCGTCTCCGAGTTTGTGAAATCCGTGCTGGTTCGCCGCGGCGTCCCAAAGGAAAAAATCGCCGTCGTCTATGACGGTGTCCCGCTGCTGCCTGCATCCGCGCCGGTCGAAGGCCCGCCGCGCATCGTCGCGCCGGCCAACGCGGACGATCCCCGCAAAGGCGCCGCGCTGGCGCTGGAGGCCGCGCGCCTGGCCGGCGTCGAGTTGCACCTCTCGGACAATCTCGAGCGCGATCTTGCCGGCGCCTCTTTGTTCCTCTACGTCACGCACAGCGAAGGCCTCGGCTCCGGCGCGCTGCTGGCCATGTCGGCGGGCGTGCCGGTGCTGGCCAGCAACGTGGGCGGCTTGCCCGAGATCATCCGCCACGACGAAAACGGATGGCTGGTGGAGAATGCGCCGGACGCCATCGCCGCGGCCATCCGGCGTCTCCAAGGCGATCCCGCTTTGGCCCGCAGGCTTGCTCTGGCCGGCCGGCAGACCGTCGTGGAACGCTTCACCGTGGAGCAGATGGTTCGCCGTACCATGGAAGTTTACCGGCAGGCGCTCTCATGACGGCGGCGATTCTTGCGTTCCTCTTCGGACTGTTGATCGGCAGCTTTCTGAACGTGTGCATCTACCGCTGGCCGCGCGACCTTTCCGTGGTCCGGCCGCGATCGCATTGCCCTTCGTGCGAGAAGACCATCGCCTGGTACGACAACGTTCCCCTGCTGAGCTACGGTCTCCTCGGCGGACGCTGCCGGTATTGCCGCGCCCGCATCGCAATTCGCTATCCCGTGGTGGAGATGCTCACGGCGCTGTGCTTTTCCTATTTCATGTGGACGTTCGGACCGGGCCTCTTGGGGCTCAAGATGTGCGTGTTCGCGTCCCTCCTGATCGCGCTTCTCTTCAGCGATCTGGAAGAGCGCATCCTGCCGGACGAGCTGACCCTGGGCGGCGCGCTGGCCGGGCTGGCTTTCGCCCTGTTCGTACGGCCGCCGGACAGTACCGCGCAAGCGGTTTTTTGGTTCGCCGGCGTAAATCTCAGCGGCAGGGCCGACTGGCTGGCCGAATCGGCCCTGGGCGCGGTGCTCCCGGCCGCCTTTCTTTGGGGCGGCGGCTGGCTTTATGAAAAGGTGCGACACCGCGAGGGCCTGGGCCTCGGCGACGTGAAATTCATGCTCATGGTGGGCAGTTTTCTGGGGCTGAACGGCGCCTTGCTCACGCTGCTGCTGGGCTCCCTGGCCGGTTCGGTTCTGGGCTATGCTTACTTGCTGATCGCCCGCAAAGATCCGAAAACCTACGAACTGCCATTCGGAACGTTCCTATCCGCCGCCGCGCTGGTTATTGGCTTGATGGCGCGGAAGTTCCTGGCCGGCTAATGAATCGTCCGCGTCTTGCGATTCATATAGTCCATCAACAGGTACTGTCCGAGCGTGTACGGAGTGGTGAAATACGCTTTCCCGCGGCACATCTCGGTCACCTGCCGCACGAAGTTCACCAGGCCGTAATCGCTCGCCAGCATGAATGTGTTGATGAGGATGCCCTGCTTCCGGCAGCGGCTCACCTCCTCCAGCGTCCGGCCGATCACCAGCGGGTCCAGACCGAAGGCATTCCGGTACGTCCGGCCATCGTCGAGCGTAATGCAACTGGGCTTGCCGTCGGTGATCATGACGATCTGCCGCATGTCCTTACGCTCCTGGCTCAACAGCTTCCGCGCCAGAATCAGCCCGTCGCGCGTGTTGGTGTAGTAGGGGCCCACCTTGACGCGCGCAAGCTGGCTCACCGCCAGTTCCTCGGCGCCGTCGTGGAAGAGCACGCACCGCAGGCTGTCGCCGGGATACTGCGTCCGGATTAGGTGGGCCAGCGCCAGTGCCACCTTCTTGGCAGGGGTGAAGCGGTCCTCGCCGTAGAGGATCATGCTGTGGCTGCAATCGAGCATCAGGACGGTGGCGCACGAGCTTTGGTATTCGCACTGGTGAACGTGCAGGTCCTGGTAGTCGATGTCGATCGGCGTCGCGGTCCCGTTACGGCGAATGGCCGAGAAGAGCGTCTGGCTCACGTCCAGGTTCAGCGTGTCGCCGAACTCGTACTGCCTGGAGGAACCCGACGCCTCGATGCCGGTCGCCAGGTCGCGCGTGTCGTGACGCCCAAAGCTGGATTTCCCCAGCGATCCCAGCAGGTCCTTGAGGGTCTTGAACCCGAGAAAATCGAGCGACTTGTCGGTGACTTCGAACTTCACCTTGGAGTCCGGACCCTGCCCCGCGCCGCCCCCTTGGGCCTGAGGAACGCCAGGCTCCTCGATGGTGATCTGGCCCTCGTCCACCATCTTTTGAACCAGCTTCTGGAGGAGCGTCTCCATCTGCTCCGGCGACAGGGATTGCAGGCGCTCCATCATCGCCTGGAGGCTCTCTTCGTCGAACAGCTTGCCCTCTTCGAGCGCCTGCCGTATGGCTTCCTTGAGGTCGTCGAGGGTGCGCTCGTCAGACTCGCCGAACGGGGAGTACTGCGTGCTGAAGCCGCTCTCCAGCAGGAAATCCGCCAGCGCCTTGAGAAGATCGTCGGCGTCGATACCCATATCTTCGCCGGTATAGCGGGAATAGTGGATGTATTTCGGCATGCCTGCCGGCCCCCTCTCTCTTCGGTTATTATACTTCGCGACGGAACGTCGCAGCGCCGCGCCCCTACTCAGCCATGCAGCTTGCGGAAGGCTGCGAGACACTTCTCAACTGTTTCGAATGCCGGGTATGGGCCGGGTTCCTGTTCGATCAAATAGAACTCGAACCCCCCGGTTTTTTCAGCGGCGGCAAAGACCTCTTTCCAGGGTACGACTCCTTCGCCTAACAGCAGCTTGAACTTCTTCTCGGGCGACCAATCTTTGACGTGCATGGACCGTATGCGGCCCGGGTTCCGATTGATCCAGGCGACCGGATCGGTCCCGGTCGACATGCACGATCCCACGTCGAGTTGCATCAAGATGCTCTTATCGAGCCCTGCCGCCATCACATCGACGGGCCTTTGCCCCTCGATGGGCGCCCACTCGATTTCCATATGGTTGTTCACGCCGGCCTGCAGACCATGCTTCCGCAAGGTTGGGTTAGCCGTATTCAACACATCCACAATATGCTTCCAATCGGCCAGGCCGGTAATCTTTCCCGTATTCGCCAGCACCACATAGCGAGTGCCCAGGATATTGTTCAACTCGATCGCCTTGTCCATCCCATCGGTGAAGGAGGTCAGCCCGTTGTGAGTCGAGTTGCAGCGGATGCCGAGTTCATCCATCAAACCGCGAACCTGCCGGGCGTAATCTGGCGTCCAGGAGTAGTAAGGGTCGTAAAACTCTACGCACTGGAAACCCATCTTGGCGACGGTCCGTACGGTGGCGAAGGTGTCTTTCTTCAGCTCATCGCGAACCGAGTAAAGCTCTACTCCCACCGGAATTTGTTGGGATTGCGGCATGGCCGCTAGCGGCGCGGCTGCCAGGAAACCCATAAATGAACGACGCGAAGAGAGGTCATGGTTGTTCATAGTGCGCCTAACATATCACGATTTTGGGCTCGTCGGTAGCATCACAAGGCGGGAGGTCGCTGTTGGCCTTCTAACGCATTCGGCGATCCAGGACTCGGGGGATAGGGTTCGTCTCCGCTTTCCACATAAATCGCGGGCGCCTTTGCGCCCATAGGCCGCGGACATGATTTTCTTCGTTATCGCTTGCTCAGACCTGAGCTGAGGCAGCAGCCGTAGAAGAAACTCGGCCTGATCGGGACGCATTCGCGACGGCGCCTCCTCGGTCCAATTATATAACTGGCAAAAAAACGGGCATTCATCCACGTTCGCCGGTTGGACCCGCTCCGACGGCCCCGCCCAGGCGCACTGTACGAGATTCTCACTTCATAGCCGCAGTCGCCGGAAGGCGCCGCCGTGGCCCGTGTGCGTCGGGGCCCGAGCAGCCACCGCGCCTTCGTCGCCAATCACGTTCAACGTTGTATCTGCCAGATCCGTCAATCGCTCCAGGAGGCAATACAGATGTTAAAACGAACGCGAACACTGAGCGTCCTGGCGCTTGCCATTGCATTCATTCTCGGATCGCTGGTACATCCCCAGTTGACAAACGTCCTCGCTCAGACACAGGCGGTGGCACCGCAACTACAGCATATGAGCACGCCCATGGCTTCCATTCCGCTGGACTGGGGCAGCCTGCGCGGCGTGTCCGATAGGTACCTGATTTTTGAGAACAGCTCTGGCACCATCAGGATGGCGTTTATCGACTCGGGCCTGCACAACTTCGTCGAGGTGCAAAGGCGATAGAGGAGCCTTAACTCGGGAACCGGACCCTGGCGGCACGGCCGCCCTTCGCGACGGGGACGAGAATCCCACTTCAAGACCAGAACCGATTACAGGCCCTTCTCAGCTTTTTTGACGGCGACTGTTGCGAGCCTGGAAACGGGCCGCAAGGCCACCGAGCCATCCAATCGCGCCGGTAAATGGAAGCTGGAGAATCGGAATTACAAACAGGCCAGCCCACGCGACCGGTCGGCGAGTGTGGTCATAGAGCGTATACGCAAACCCGTGCTCGTGGAAGGTAGTGGGAACATCGCCCGGGCCTAATACGATGATCCGCAGGACCCCCAATCCGTAGAGCATAGCTATAGCGCAGGTGGGCCACGTGATGAGTAGCGAACTCTTCATCGCTGCTCGCCCGCCGTGCCCACCGATGGGATCTCGCAGCACCGTCCAGTATCCGATGCCCAATGGAAGCAGCCAACCGATCAGTTGTGCGGCCACCGGAACGTTGTGGAAAGAATCGGCTTGGTAGGGACCCGGGTAAAGAACGTTCAGGAGTTGCGTGAACAGTTCCAACACCAGCCAGGGAATGCCGACTATGACCCAAGGCTCTCCATTGCGTACCTGCTGGCCCATGGCATTCCAAACGGCATCCAGCACCGCGACTGCCTCCAGTGGTTGTCTCATGAGCACATCGCGGAATTCATCGCCATACTCCCGCTTCCATCGCGCGGGATACAGTCCGACCAACGCCGCCACGATCTGCGGCTTCAATCTCTTCATGCTAGGCGCAACCTTTCCAGGCCGATTCTCGCCACTCGCCGCATGTTTCTCAGCAGTTCTTCCAGACAGGCAGTGCCCGCAGCGGTCAGGCGATAGGGCCTTTGCCGGCCCGCCACGGACTCGGGCGTAATCCATCCTTTGTCGACTAGGCGTGTAATCGCCGCATAAAGCGTGCCCGCTCCTATCCTGCCCCCGAGGAAGCTCTCGATATCGGCGAGCATGGCATAGCCGTGCTTGGGACCACTGGCCAGGCTAGACAGGATTAGGATTTCGGGATCCGATGCGGGACCGGCTTGCGGCTTCCGAGCCATGTTCTTGTTTACGATATATCAGATTATTGAATACGGAGCAAGTTCTGTTTGGCCGATTTGGCTTTCGAGACGATGTTCCGGGCGCGGTCGGTCTCTCTTCAAGACGTCAGCGCCGGCCGTTGTGGCCAAGAAACGGGAATCTATCCCACGACCCGGCCCGCCCGGGTGCCATGGCTCGCAGGGTCGTGGAAAGGAACCTCACTCAAGACCACAGGGATAGTTTCGAGCCATGCCGTCCTCCTACGCCGGCTCTTTCTCTCCACGGAAAAACCAATGCACGCCGTATTTATCTGCGAGGTGCCCATAGCTTCCAAATGGCATCTCACGTAACTCATCGAGCAAGTTCTTGTCTGCTCCCGCCGCGAGCCTGTCGAAGATTGCCCGCATATCCCCGTGCCCCCCGTTAACGTACATGGCGACAGTATTGCCCTGTTTCGGTGCTCGCGTGGGATGGAGCCAGTCCGTAGCCGAGAGTTCTATGGTGCCGCTTTTCAGGTGAGCATAGGCTACTTTCTGATGCTGCCCGGGCGGCACTTGGCCCTTCATGGGCGTGTCACCGACTTTCGTAACGCTCAAGTCGCCACCCAAACAAGATTGGTAGAACGCCATGGCTTCGGCGCAATTCCCGTCGAATAGCAGGAAGGGTGTGAGGTTCATCATGCTCGGTCCTCCGATCTACACCACCAGAGCATATCGCACAAGTGCTGCGCCGAATAGGGAGCGCATCGCCGCCAATGCCGGCGGCAACTCGCTTGGACCTATCGTCGCTGACACAGATAACTGTTCGCTCAGGGCCGTGAAACGGGATTCCTTTCCTTTGACCCTTCGGACCCCGGACTCTGGGCAGACGACGCCCTTTTGGGCCTGAAATTCAGGTCACTTCGTCGCCAAGCACAGGAGGGTTTCCGCGGCCGGCGCGCTTCAGAAGCCGCTTGGTCTTCGCGACATCGCCGCGTTGCGCGCGCACGCGAAAGTACTCTTCGGTCCGCAGGGCCGACAGCTTCTCAGCCACCGCTACATTGATGAACTGGTTGAGAGCCACGCCTTCGCTTTCGGACACACGGCGCGCCTCTTCCAGGATCGATTCTTGAAGACGCAAAGCAACGTTACTTCTTCTCATGCTTTCGAATCTCCTTCAGCGCCTCGCGTGGCAGCAGCACTCGGATTCCGAACTCGCGGGCGGCGACCGCAAGGTGACGCACATTGAAAGTCACCAGCCAATCCGCTTCGCCGTTGACCGCCGTTTCCAGTACCATCTCGTCGGCTGGGTCCTTCAACCGCGGGCGCCACAGAAACCAGAAGTGGACCGGAACCGATACTCTTACCAGAGCATCGAGAACCTCATTCATCTCCCGCGACGTCAAGCCGCTGGCGTCAAGGTGCTCCGGTCGCGTCAAAACCGCTTCGTACTCGATAATCAAAGGGACCGAAGCAAGGACCTCAAATACGCGATCCAAAACCCCGATCAGCAATCGCCTGGAGGCTCCCTGATCGCTTCGCAGAGCAGCTACAACCACGTCGGTGTCGAGAACCAGCCGCAGGGAACACCTCCACGTAATAATATCACATGCGATAGTACAATTGCTCGCGCCAACCCATCGGGACGGCGCCTTAACGGATTTCGATGCTGGGCCCTTCATAGATCATGAATCTTCCCGGCCCCCGCGAGAAATAGAAACGCAGCACGTAAATGCCGGGCGGCGCTTCGAGCCTGGCTCCCGGAATGGGCGCCGCGCGGGTGATCGCCCTCGCGGCCCGTTTTGACCAGATGTCGAACAGATCGGCCGGCCTGCCACCGGAGTTCGAAAGATCGACGGCCGACCCGGACTTGACAACCGCGGGGAGCAGGTGTGTCAGCAGGGATTGGATGGTTGCGAACTCCTGGGTCGCGCGAATTTCGCGGCCCTCTGCGCAAACCCCGGCGCCCAGGTGAGTGAAATCCTTGCGCAGAATGTTCTCGCGGTGGCCCGGGCTGCTCATCCAGGCCCGCATGATCTCCGCGGCCAGGTCGGAATGCCGCGAGGCAAAGTCGCCGGAAGACTCCCAAATGTTCTCGCCGGTCACGCCGATCAGCCGGCGGTGCTGGCGCGCAATCCGGTCCGAGGGGCCTTCGCCGGACGGGTTGACGTGGCTGAAGAAGCCGCGCGCCAGCATGTCGTCGTCATGGTTCCGGGCGATCCTGCGCAGGGTCTCGTCCACCTGGAGCGGCCTCAAGCCTCGATTCCTTCTTTCCAGGTTGACGAGTTCCAGGATGCGGTTCTCGACCGTCTCCAGACATGCGGCGGCGCCAGCCAGAGGCGCCGCCAGGAGCAGCGCGGAAACCAAAGCCAGCGCTCTCACGAAATGCCTCTCCCTTAACTCCAATGCATCTGCTCTTGCGATTCCACCTTCTTTTCGTCGAGTTCGATGCCGTAACCCGGCGCCTCCGGCAGCGCAAAGTGGGCGTTCTTCAGAACCAGCGGGTTCTTCTCGAAGTGGTAATACGAGTTCATCTTGAGGATCAGGTACTCCGCCAGCGGACACGTCGACGGAGACTGGCTCGCAATCACATGCAGAGCGGCATGCAGGCTGTGTCCGTGCGGAATCACCGGCACGTCGAAGACCGAGGCCAGCGAGCAGATCTTCTGCAACTCCGTCGTGCCGCCGCACCACTCCGGATCGCATTGAATCACGCTGAGCGCGCCTTCCTTGAGGTAATCGTAAACCTCCCATCGTCCCTGTATGTGCTCGCCCGAAGCGATCGGGATGGATGTCTCCTTGTGCAGTTGCGCGAAACTGCCCACCTTGTCCGGCTGTGTAACCTCCTCGATCCAGCGCGGCCGGTACCGTTCCACTTGTTTGGCCCATTCGAGCGCATAGCTCAGGTCCCAGCCGCTGTAGACGTCGAACATCAGCTCGGTGTCTTCTCCCACGGCCTCGCGCAGAAGTCGCACCAGCTCCACGTTCTTCTGCATGCCCGCATAGCCGTCGCCCGGTCCGTAGGCCAGAAACCATTTCTGATACCGGAAACCATCCTTCTTCACCTGGATGGCGCGCGCCTGCGCCTTGTCCGGTTCGAGCGAGTAGCCCAGGCAGCTCGCATACGCTTCCACCGACTGGCGCGTCGGGCCGCCCAGCAGCCGGTACACCGGCGCCTTGAAATAGCGCCCCCGCAGATCCCACAGGGTGTTGTCGATGGCGCTCATGGCCATCATGAAAAACCCTCCCCGCGAGTGCCGGTCGGAGCGGAACATCTGGTCCCACAGCTTCTCTTGCGCCAGCGCGTCCTTGCCCATCACGAACGGCCGCAATAGCTCGTCCACCATGATCGCGGCTTCTTTGTCGATGGGCCCGTAGAAGCCCTCCGCCTCGGCCGTCTTGATCTTGAGGTAGATGGCGCTGACCGCGGCGCGCGCGGTGGTGGGATTCGCGCTGTCGCGATACGGCGCCCGATCGAGTTCGTTGTAGATATTCAGCGGGTTCACCTGGTACTGCTGGTCGATCCCGCGGACCGTGTCCCTATGCCCGTGGACTTGCCAGATCTCCACGGCCGCGATGGGGAGCGGCTTCGATTGGGCCAGCGCCGCCATCGGCAGCGCCGCCAGAAAGTTTCGTCGCGTCATTCTCATGGAAAATGCGGGTCGCCTCCCGCGGCGCCGCCTTTGGTTAATAATAACGGTAGCTGGGCTCTCATGAAAACCGCCATAGAGCCGGTCTACGGACCGGAACAGTTGGAAGGGTTCGACCCCGCCCGCGATTTGGGCGCGCCGGGGGAGTTCCCTTACACCCGCGGCATCCACCGCGACATGTACCGCGGCAGGCTCTGGACCATGCGCCAGTTCTCGGGCTTCGCCACGCCGGAAGAGACCAACCTGCGCTACCGCTACCTGCTCGGTCAGGGACAGACCGGTCTTTCGGTGGCCTTCGATCTGCCCACGTTGATGGGTTACGACGCCGACCATCCCCTGAGCGCCGGCGAAGTGGGCAAGTGCGGCGCCTCGGTGTGCTCGCTTGAGGACATGGAGATTCTATTCCGCGGCATTCCGCTGGGCGACGTGACGGTCTCCATGACCATCAACTCCCCGGCGGCGGTGGTCTGGGCCATGTACCTGGCCGTGGCGGAGCGCCAGGGCGTGCCATGGCAGCGCCTGTCGGGCACCTTGCAGAACGATATTCTGAAAGAGTACATCGCCCAGAAGGAGTTCATTTTCCCGCCGCGGCCTTCCATGCGGCTGGTGACCGACACCATCGAATTCGGCGTCCGCGAAACCCCCCGCTTCAACCCCATTTCGATCAGCGGTTACCACATCCGCGAAGCCGGATCGACCGCCGTGCAGGAACTGGCGTTCACCTTGCGCGACGGCATGGAATACGTGGACTGGGCTTTGCAGCGGGGCCTCGCGATTGACGAGTTCGCGCCGCGTCTGAGCTTCTTTTTCAACGCCCACAACGATTTTTTCGAGGAGATCGCCAAGTACCGCGCCGCGCGCAAGATCTGGGCCTATGCGATGCGCGACCGCTACGGCGCCACGAGCGAACGCAGCCTGAAGTTACGCTTCCACGCGCAAACGGCGGGATGTTCGCTGACCTGGCAGCAGCCCTACAACAACGTGGTGCGAACCGCCATTCAGGCGATGGCCGCCGTGCTGGGGGGGGCCCAATCGCTGCACACCAATTCGCTCGACGAAGCCTACGCGCTGCCGGGCGAGCACGCCGTCACCCTGGCGCTGCGCACGCAGCAGGTTCTGGCGTATGAGAGCGGCGTGGCCGGCGTCCCCGATCCGCTGGGCGGCAGCTATTTCCTGGAGAAATTGACCCTCGAAGCGGAGGCGGCCGCCAACGATGACATCCGCCGCATCGACGAGATGGGCGGCATGATCCCGGCCATCGAAGCTGGTTTTCCGCAGACGGAAATCGCGGCGGCCAGCTACCGGTATCAACGCGAAGTGGAAGCGGGCGAGCGCGTAATCGTGGGCGTCAACCGCTTCCAGTCCGAGGACCGCGGCATTGACGTGCTGCGGATTGGCGAGGCCGCCGCCCGGCGCCAGGAGGAAAAACTGGCGGCCTTGCGCGCGCGGCGCGATAATAACGGTGTAGTCGAAGCGCTGGACGCGCTGAAACGCGTGGCCGAAGGGACCCGCAATACCATGCCGTTCATCCTGGATGCGGTGCGCGCCTATGCCACGCTGGGCGAAATCTGCGACGCCCTGCGCGATGTGTTCGGCGCCTGGCGGGAAACCGCGCGACTTTAGCTTTTATGTCACGACCGATTCGAGTGCTGGTGGCCAAGCCGGGCCTGGATGGCCACGACCGCGGCGCCAAAGTGATTGCCCGCGCGCTGCGCGACGCCGGCATGGAAGTAATCTATACGGGGCTGCGGCAAACCCCGGAAATGATCGTGAACGCGGCCTTGCAGGAGGACGCCCAGGTGATCGGCCTGTCGATCCTTTCCGGCGCCCACAACGCCATCGTGCCGCGCGTGATGCAACTCCTCCGCGAGAAGGACATGACCGACGTGAAGGTGGTGCTCGGCGGCATCATTCCGGACGAAGACGCCGAAGCCCTCAAGCGCGACGGCGTGGCCGCCGTGTTCCAACCCGGCGCATCGCTCAGTTCCATCGTCGAGTTCATTCGCTCCGCGACAAGCTCGACGTGAAAGTCCAAAACAAAAATCGAGAGGAGTCTATTATGAGACATGCGCGACTGGCTGCCGTGGGCCTGTTCCTTACGCTCCCTGCCGGTCTGTTAGTCACGATCCATGCGGCCGATCAAGGCCAGCCTGCCTGGGAGAAGGTCTGGAACAACAAGAAGATGGACGCGCAGATACGAAACTTGATCCGCCAAGTGGACAGCGAGCGGATGTCTAAGAACCTTTTCGCTCTCGCGAAGGACCCGCTCCCCTATCGAAAGTTGAACTACACCTTGCCCGGCCACCAGAAGAACACTCTGTACGAGGCCGACGACTACATTACCGGAAAACTGGAGTCATGGGGATACAAGGTCGAGCGGGAGGGCGTTCAAGTGCAGGCATTTCGCCGGGACATCCGCAAGCCGGAGCATCATCAGTACGCTACACCCATGCCCGAAGATCCCTGGTACACGGCCTACAATCTTTATGCCGTGAAAAAGGGCCGCTCGCATCCCGGCGATATAATTGTCGCTGTCGCCCACAAGGATTCGCAGAGCTGGATCGATTCCCCCGGCGCCAACGACAACGCAATAGGAACCGTCAGCGTGATGGAGATGGCCTCCGTCCTCAGGAACTATAAATCCGAGCGCACCATCAGGTTCATCTTCGTCAACGAAGAACACACGCCTTGGACCAGCGCCACCGCGGCCCAGAACGCCAAGAAGCGCGGTGACCGGATTGTTGCGGTCTTCAACACCGATGGCGTGGGGGTCAAGACGGCGGAGGACACCGCTGCCGGAAAGAAGATCAACCTGACACTGTGGTCAGTACCCGAAGGCAAGCTGTTGGCGGAATTGATGGGCGCGGTGAACGCCCGCTATGCCATCGGTCTCGACCAGCGCACTGTAAATAAACCGGTGATCAACGACGACGATGGGTCGTTTATCAAGGCCGGCTACCTCAACACGGTTATGAATGTCGGGTCTTGGCCTTACGGCGATCCCAATTACCATCTCCCTGGAGACATCCCGGAGCTGTCCGACGTGAAGAACGCGGCCATGGCGGTGCAGGCGACCTTGGCGGCTATTCTGACCCTTGACCAGGAGCGCTGAACGGCCGCACGACATTGCATTCCTAAGGCCTTAGGCGCATACTATTTCTGCCTGATGCGAGATTTCCGGCAGCCGCCAAAATTCCAGCAAAAGCGACTCGACTACCTGGAGCCATGGATGACCGAACAGCGTACGTTCTCCCGGACCATTGCCATCGTGTCTTTGGCGGTAATCGCGGCGGCCGCGCCGCTCGCGGCGCAGAGCGACCGGATTACCGGCCCTATCGATAGCAGCCGTAACGCGACCCTCCCCGGCCACGTGAATCCCCATGCGCGGCCGGAGTTCGATCAAGGACCGGCCGACGACGCTTTTCCGTTGAACGGCATGGCGCTCGCGCTGAAGCCGTCCGATGCCCAGCAGGCGGACCTCACGGCGCTCCTGGCGGCGCAGCAGGACCCGGCATCGGCCGATTATCACAACTGGCTCACGCCGGATCAGTTCGCGGCCCGTTTCGGCGCCTCATCCAGCGACATCGCGCAAGTCACGGCCTGGCTGGAGGGGCAAGGCTTCGTTGTCCAAGGCGTGGCGCCCAGCCGCAACTGGATCGCCTTCAGTGGGTCGGCCGGACTGGCGCGGCGCTCCTTCGGCGCGGAAATTCACCGCTACCTGGTGAATGGCGAGCCGCACTTTGCCACCGCCGGGGAACCCTCTGCGCCGGCGGCCTTCGCGGGCCTGGTGGCCGGCATCCGAGGGCTCGACGACTTTCTTCCCCGGGCGCCCCGGACGTTGCGCCCGGCGTACACCGCCGCCTCGGGCAATCATTACCTGGTTCCGGAAGACGCCCAGACTATCTACGACCTGAACAGCCTGTACCAAGCCGGTTATGACGGCTCCGGCCAGAAGTTGGTGGTGGCCGGCCAATCGGCCATTGAGCTTACCGATGTCCAGACCTTCCGCTCGATGTTCGGCCTGCCCAAGAACGACCCGAAAGTCGTGCCGGTCCCCGGAATCCCCGACCCCGGCGTCGTGAAGGGCGATGTGGTGGAAGCGGATCTCGACGTGGAGTGGGCCGGCGCCATCGCCAAGAACGCCAGTCTGATCTTCGTTTACTCGCGCGACGCTTTCGACGCGGTGCAGTACGCGGTGGCGCAGAACCTCGCTCCGGTGGTGAGTCTCAGTTACGGAACTTGCGAAACGGGCGCCTTGTCTACCGCCGCAGTGCTGCGCCTGATCGCGGAGCAGGCCAACGCGCAAGGCATCACGTGGATCGCGTCGTCGGGCGATTCCGGAGCCTTCGGCTGCGAGTCCAGTACCGCGGCCACGGCCGTCCAGGGCACTGCCGCCTCGCTGCCGGCCAGCATACCGGAAGTCACCGGCGTGGGCGGAACGTCCTTCAACGAGGGCACTGGGACCTATTGGAACAAGTCCAACGACGCCATTTTCGGATCGGCCCTCTCGTATATTCCGGAAACCTCCTGGAACGATACCGCCGCGGCGGGTGTTTTGGAGGCCAGCGGCGGCGGCCCTAGCGCCATTTACGCCAAACCGTCGTGGCAGACCGGTACGGGCGTGCCCAACGATGGCGCCCGCGACGTTCCCGACGTCGCCATGGCGGCCGGGGTGCATCACGACGGGGCCATCGTATGCACCGGCGGAAGTTGCGCCAACGGGTTGTCCTCGACCCCCGTTGTAGTCGGCGGAACGTCGCTCTCGACACAGATGTTTGCCGGCATCGCGGCTCTGGTCAACCACTACCAGGTTGGTACGGGCGCCGCCGCTAAAGCAGGCTTGGCGAACATGAATCCCACCCTCTACGCGATGGCCGGCAAGTACCTCGATGCTTTCCACGACGTCGTTTCCGGCAATAACGTCGAGCCCTGCCGCGTCGGGACGCACGGCTGCACCACCGGGTCCTTCGGTTATCAGGCCGGCGCCGGGTATGACCTGGTTACCGGGCTGGGTTCGGTGGACGCGAACACCTTGGCGGTGTCGTGGAAGCTGATCCCCGCCGCGCCGGTGACTCTCAGTTCCGCGTCCATCAGCCCGGCGACTCTCTCCGGCGGCGGCTCAGCGACGGTTACGGTGGATTTGACAGGGCCGGCCCCATCGGGCGGCGCAACCGTCACCTTATCGAGCAGCAACGCCAGTGCGTTTCCGGCGCCCGCCAGCATCCTGGTCGCGGCCGGCCTGACCACCGCTAGCGCGAAGGTGAAGACCGCGCAGGTGACCACCTCCGCTTCCGTCACCGTCACGGCTGAGTACAACACCGTGATCAAGACCGCCGGCGTCACCATCGCGGCCGTGGTGTTACCCAATCTGACCGCCGCCTCCGTGACGCCATCGAGCGTGGTGGGCGGCGCCACCGCCATTCTTGCGATTACGCTCAGCGGACCGGCCCCAACGGGCGGAGCGTCGGTGAGTCTTTCGAGTAACAGCGCCGCGTTTCCCGTGCCTGCCAGCGTCGTGGTCCCCGCCCGCGCGAGTGGCGTCCAGTTGTCCGTGCGGACCGCTAGTGTCACGGCCTCGGCCTCCGTCACCGTCACCGCCACTTACAACGGCGCCAGCAAGACCGCGGGGGTGACGGTCACGCCCGCCGTGCTGCCTAGCCTGACCTCCGTCACCATCGCTCCGTCAAGCGTGACGGGCGGCTCGAGCGTAACTCTGGCAGTCACGCTGAGCGGACCAGCCCCGCCGGGCGGCGCCACCGTAAAGCTATCGAGCAGTAATGCTGCCGTGCTTCCGGCGCCTGCCACCATCGTGGTTCCCGCCGGCCAGGCCAGCATCTTTGTGGCCGCGGCGAGCGCCAGTGTCAAGGTGAAGACCACGCAGGTGACCGCCTCGACCTCAGTCACCGTTACGGCTACTTACAACGGCGGCAGCAAGACTGCCAGCGTGACCGTTACGCCTTTGGTGCTGCCCAGCCTGACCTCGGTCACCGTGACCCCGGCGAGCGTGGCAAGCGGAACATTGGCTGCTCTCGAAATTATCCTGGGTGGGCCGGCCCCCGCGGGCGGGGCATCGGTGAGTCTCAAGAGCAGCGACGCCGCGTTCCCCGTACCGGCCAGCATATCGATTCGCGCCGGGATGTCGGACGGCGGACTGTATACGCTAACCAAGACGGTCACCGCCTCCACACCGGTCACCGTCACGGCCACTTACAACGGCGCCGGCAAGACAGCCAGCTTCATTTTACTGCCCGCCGTATTGCCCAGCCTGACCTCGCTCACCGTGACGCCGTCGAGCCTCACAGGTGGTAATACCGCGGAGCTCGTGATTGGCCTGAGCGGGTTTCCCCCGCCAGGCGGGCCGCCGGTCACCCTTTCGAGCAGCAGCGCCGCATTTCCCGTACCGGCCAGCGTGACAGATCTCGGGATTGGCGGCGTTCTGTTAGGGGTCCGGACCACGGCCGTCACCGTTACGACCTCGGTCACGGTCACGGCTACCTACAATGGCGTCAGTAAGACCGCCAACGTGACCCTCACGCCCGCCGTGCAGAAGTAAGTTTGACGTTTCGGTTGTAAAGACCGGCGTATCGGATTACAATTGGTCCTGCCCGGCGTTCTGTCGTGTGAGGTTGCCGCGCGGCGCGCCGGCGCCGGTTCACACCGGGAAAGGGACGCCACATATGAACCTGAAAGCTTCTGCGATGGCCGGGGGAATCTTATGGGGGCTCCTGGTTTTCGTTTTCACTCTGCTGGAGACTGCACGCGGCGAGGGACACACCCTGCTCAGACTCAATACGATATATCCCGGCTATTCCGTCACGTACCTCGGAAGCGTCGTCGGCCTGATTTATGGGTTCGTCACCGGAGCGATCGTCGCGGCGGTCTTCTGCTGGCTCTACAACAAATCTGGCGGCGCCGCGGCCAAGTAGAAGTCAGCCAGGGATGGTGGGGCAGGCGATTCGCCTGCCGCCGGCCAAGAGAAGCTCGCCGCGTCCCGCCCCGCGTGACGCATGCGAGGGCAGGCGAATCGCCTGCCCCACCCCGGTTCACGGAAGAGGGGCGTGTACGGGCCGCTGCTTGCGCGTTACGTGCAGGGTCACGAATCCGGAGACCAGCGCGGCGAAGGACAAGACCAGCAGCGCCAGCACCATGCTGTGCGTTCTGTCGCGTACCTGACTGACCACGATGGGGCTCACGAACCCTCCGAGGTTGCCTACCGAATTAATCCAGGCGATGCCCGCCGCCGCCGCCGCCCCGGAGAGGATTCCCGTGGGCAGCGCCCAGAAGATGGAGTTCGCGCACACAATCCCGGCCGCCGCCACGGCGAGCGCCGCGAGACCCAGCCACCCGGGGATGCCCGGGATGGCGCTGGCCGCGAACGCCCCCGAGCCCACGAACAGGGCGCCGGCAATGTGCCATCGCCGCTCGCCCTTGATGTCCGAATGCCGGCCGGCCAATATCATCGCCACCGTCGCCACGCTCCAGGGAATCACGGAAATCCAGCCGATCTTCAGGGGGTCCGTGGTGATGGTCTCTTTGATCACCTGCGGCAGCCAGAAACCCAGGCCGTAGCTGCCCATCACAATTCCGAAATAGATCACGCACATCAGCCAGACATGCTTACTGCGAAAAGCGTCGGCGATGCGGTGTTTCCCGCCACCGGCCTCCTTCTTGATTTCCTCTTCCTCGTCCAGCCTACGGACAATCAGGCTCTTCTCCTCCGCGCTCAGCCATTTGGATTGCAAAGGAGTGTCTGGCAGATAGTACAGCGTGACCACTCCGGCGATCAAGGACGGAATCCCCTCGGCCAGGAACAGCCACTGCCACGGAGCGAGCCGCCCCAGGCCGCCCATGCGCGCCAGGATCCACCCCGAAATGGGACCCGCCACCACGCCCGAAACCGGAATGGCGGTCATGAACGCGGCCACCATCTTGGCGCGGTGCTTGCGCGTGTACCAAAACGTGAGGTAGAGAATCACGCCGGGGAAGAAGCCCGACTCCACGATGCCCAGGAGAAACCGGACCGCGTAGAAGCTATACGCCCCTTTGACGAATAGGGTGCAAGCGGAAACCACGCCCCAAACGATCATGATGGGCCCGATCCACCGGCGCGCGCCCAGCTTCCGCAGGATCATGTTGGCGGGCACTTCGAAGAAGAAATAGCCGATAAAGAAAACCGCCATGCCGGCCCCGTACACCGCCTCGCTCATGTGCAGGTCCGCCTGCATCTGGAGCTTGGCGAATCCCACGTTGACGCGGTCGACGTAGGCCAGCAGGTAGCACAGGAACAGGTATGGCACGATCCGCCAAGTGACCTTGCTATAGGTTGCCGCTTCGAATTGGTCGGCGGCCTGGACCGTTCGGACGCTCACACCGGTCTCCCTGGAAGGCATGTTAAGCAACACACGGGACAGCGCGGTCCGATTCGCATAAGACGAAGTCTACCATGCCTCTTCCGGACGGCTCAGTTCCCGGCGCGCTTCAGCAGCAGCGCCCAGTCCAGCCTTCCGGGAGCTTTGGGCGATTTCCAGGATCCGCCTGGGACGCGCGGCAGCGGCACGGTGTCGCCGCTGAAAGCGCTGAACCAAGTCGCGTCGTATTGCCCCTGCGGCAAGTTGACGGTTACGTCGCCGCCGTTGGGGAGATAGACGGCGTAGATCTCGCCGGGCTGCGCCAGGCAGTAGGCTCCGTTATTGACCAGCTCGTCGTGCGGCTCGGTCTTCCACCATTCGAAGCTCGTGAAGAAGTCCACCATGTGCGCATATCCCTGGAGCATGACCATGGTGTCGTCGCCGCGCCCGTTCATCCAGCCGCCGCCGGTGTCGGGCCAGATGCCCACGCCGCGCCGCGCTGCCTCACCGGCCGTGCCATAGGCGCCGGCCATGGCGATGTCCCACGCCGTCCGCCGCAGCGTGTCGGCCGAATCGCCCGGCGGCGGCGGCGCCCACAACGGATAGTGGTCCTCGTAGCCGTACTCCTCGTTGGTCTGCGGAATGATGCGGCCGGTCTTGATCTGCAACTGCCGCTCCTCCAGCATCAGCGCGTGCTGGCTGCGCGACCAATCCTGAATCGAGGTGAAGCCGAACCACTCCGAGGCCCGGTCCTGGTGCTCGCGGTGCACCGGATGCGAGGTCGCCAGATGCCGGTACGGATCCCAGCTTTCGAGCAGCGTGCCAGTCTCGTGCGCCCACTTTTCGTCGCGGAACGTGTCCAGGTCGTCCCCCAGGTCCCACGTGATATTCGAAAAGGCCGCAAGCCGGGCCGCCGCATAGCGGATATAGCGCCGCTCGTCTTCGCTGCCCGGAGTCAAATGGATTTGTCCATCGGCGATGTCGAGAACTACCGAGACGATCATGTCCCGATCGCGCGCGCCGCTCAGCATCCGTTCGAAGCGCTGCCAATGTTGGACCCGGAAGCGCGTATAGTCGAAACCCGGATGATAGAAGTCGTCGGCCTTCACCGCCGGCCACGGGTTCAGAAACACGCTCCACTCCGAGGTGTTCACGATGGGCTCGCCGTACATGGTGTTCAACCGCCCGCTCAACAGCACCCGCATACGGTCGATCTTCAGCCGGTGCAGTCTGTCCAGGATGCTGCCGATCACCCGCTCGTCGCGCCAGCCCGTCAGAAAGTAGGCGGTTGTACCGTTGAAGAAGTAGTGTTCCTTCGTGCCCTCCCAGATGAAGTGCCAGGGATAGGCGGGGTCTACGCGAATCGGGCCGCGGCGGCGGCCGGCGACCGCCTCGAAGGCTCCGGTTTGGGTCTTTTCGAATGCGCCTTGCCGGTAGGTCAGCGAGTACGAGTAGCTGCCCGCCGAGGACGGCATGAAGCGAATGCGGAACACGCTGCCATCGGGCGAGTCGCAGAAGCCATCCACCTGGGGCCCCCGTTCGCGCGCTCCGGGCTTTCCAAAGAAGCCCGTCACGGCGGCGTCCGTGAAAGGGTTGCCGGCATCCGGCTTGGCCACGCTCACGACAATTTCGACAAAGTCGTAGACCTCCACCTTGCCGGCCGGCTGCGAGAACGAAACCTCGAGCGGCGCGGCCGACAACGCGAAAGTCAGCGCCAGCCCTGCGAATAGCACGCGAGTCATGACTAGTAGTTGCGCGCGCGTTCGTGCTTCGGACGATCGGCACGGCTGAGGCCCTTGACTCCGGCCAGCGCCGGATCGGCCGGCGCCAATTGGTCGAGGTTCCGCATGACCTTCTCGACGGCGCGAGCGACGTCGTCAACGTCTTCGTCGCCGCCAAGAAGAACAAACTGCGGAATCCACACACTCTCGTGATACGCGGCGCGTTCCGAGACGGGGCAGTGGCACTTTGAAAAATCGACCGGCTCGGACCGCCCGGCGGAGAGCTGGGGCGAGATTTCCGGCGACGTATAGAACAGGTCGCTTCGGTAAACGGCCTCATAGAAGCGGCCATCGCAGCGGATGCCTTCGGCATCGAGGGCGGCGACAAATAAATCGCGCGAGACGCCGCGTTCTTCGGCGAGATACTGGAACACATAACAGTAAGTGGTCTCGCGGGTCATGGCGGGCTGCGGCGGCAAGGGGCGCACGCCGTCGATATGCGATAAGGCCTCGCTCAAGCGGGCGGAGGATCGCGCGCGGAGTCCAGCCATTTCCGGGAGCATGTCCAGTTGCCCGATCAGCAGCGCCGCCTGCAGGTCGGTCATGCGGTAATTGGAGCCGAGGACGCGCTGCTTGTACCGGTCGGTGAGGCTCGCGCGGCCGCAGTTGACTTGAGATTGCACGTGCTCGAAGACTTTCAGGTCAGAGGTGACGATCATCCCGCCTTCGCCCGCGGTCATCAGCTTGCTTTCCTGGAAGCTGAAGCAACCGGCATCGCCCATGGACCCGGCGCCGCGGCCCTTGTACTGGCCGCCATGCGCGTGCGCGCAATCCTCGACCACTTTCAAGTCATGTTCCCTGGCCAACTGGAGCAGCCCATCCATGTCGGCAAAGCGCATCGCCATGTGGACAGGAAGGAGGGCCCGTGTGCGGGGCGTGATGGCCGCGCGCGCCGATTCCACATCCAGGCAATAGGTATCCGGATCGACATCGGCGAACACCGGGATGCCGCCCGCGAAGAGGACCGCGGCCGCCGTCCCGTCCCATGTGTACGCCGGGACGATGACCTCGTCGCCGAAGCGGACGCCGGCCGCGAGCAAGGCGCCGATCAGGGCGATGGTGCCATTGGCGACGCAGATTCCATATTCGGCGTCGTGCATTTTGGCAAAACGCTCGGCGAACTCGCCCGCATAGCGGCTTGGCACAGGGTATCCGCCCCAGTGACGGCTCTCGAGCACCTCCTGGAGCCGGCTGGCGTCGCTGGGGAGGTACTGAGGCCATGGGGCAAACGGCCGCGTTCGGATCGGGCTTCCGCCCATAATTGCAAGTTCACTCATCTCATTCAGTCCTTCGTGGGGCGATTGCCCTCGAACCCGATGTTATCAGACGGCTGGTATATACTCTACCCATGGAAAACCGGCGACTATCGACAACACTGGCGGCGGTTCTTCTCTTCCCGGCGGCCTTGTGTGGCTTCGATGGCAACCAGTTGTTCCTGGCGCGGTGTGCGGGTTGCCATGGGAGCGACGCACGGGGAAGCGGGAAGGGACCGGGTCTGGCGGGGAATCCGCGGCTGAGCGGGCAGTCGGTGGAGCAGTTGCGCGGGGTGGTGCAGCGAGGGTTTCCGGACTCGGGGATGCCGGCGTTCGATTTACCGGCGGAAGAGTTGGACGCTGTCGTGAATTTCGTGCGGAGCTTGAACGCCGCCGGGGCGACGGTTGGGCAGGCGGCCGGGACGCGGGTCGCGTGGGGGAAGCCGGCGCCGGGGGACTGGCTCACTTACGACGGGAATTTGAGCGCGAACCGGTATAGCGAGTTGAAAGAGATCCACGCGGGGAATGTCGCCGCGCTGCGTCTGAAATGGATCTTTCCTATTCCTTACTACGCCCTGGAAACGACTCCGCTGGAAGCGGGCGGGGTGATGTACGTCACGGGGCCGAACCAGGTGTTCGCGATCGACGCTTTGACGGGTCGCCAGATCTGGAAGTACTCGCGGCCGCAGACTCGCGGACTGGACGGCGATGCGGCGCTGGGGACGAATCGCGGCGTGGCGATCCGTGACGACAAGGTGTTCTTCCAGACGGACAACGCGCACCTGCTGGCGCTGGACCGGGCGACGGGCGAACTGGCGTGGGAGAAAACCATGCCGGAGGAGCCGCAACATTACGGTGGGACGGCGGCGCCGCTGGTGGTAAACGACACCGTGATTGCGGGGGTTGCGGGAGGGGACCATGGGATCCGTGGATTCATCGCGTGCTACAAGGCGGAAACCGGGGATCTGCTGTGGCGGCATTGGACCGTGCCGCGGAAAGGCGAGCCGGGATCGGAAACGTGGGTGGGGAGCGAGCCTCTGCACGGCGGTGGAGCGACGTGGGTGACCGGCTCCTATGACGAGACGACGGATACGCTGTACTGGCCGACGGGGAATCCATACCCGGACGGCGACGACCGGGACCGGGGCGGAGACAATTTGTTCACGAACTGCATCCTGGCTTTGAATCCGCATACGGGCGAGATGAAATGGCATTTCCAATTTACGCCGCACGACTTGAGGGACCGCGACGCCACCGAGCCGCCGGTGCTGGTGGATACGACATTTCGCGGGACGCCGCGGAAGTTGCTGCTGCACGCGGACCGAAATGGCTTCTTCTATGTGCTCGACCGGACTAATGGAGAATTGCTGCTCACCAAACCGTTCCTGCGGAGAGTGGATTGGGCCGCGGAGATCGCGCCGGACGGACGGCCGCGGGTGACAGCCCCGAGGGGATGCCCGGATGACGCGGCGAATTGGAGTTCCGCGGCATACAGCCCGGCAACCCGTCTGTTCTACCTCCTGGCGCTGGAGGAGTGCACGGGGAGCCGGCTGGGTTATCCGGACCAGACGGGACAGCGGTTTTTGCGGGCGCTCGATGTCGAGACCGGTCAGACGGTTTGGGAGGCGCCGCAACCGGGAGCGGCGAAGGCGAAAACGTGGTCAGGAGTGTTGGCAACGGCCGGCGGCGTAGTGTTCTACGGGAAGCCGAACGGGGGATTCGAGGCGGTAGACGAGCGGGATGGAAAGATGCTGTGGCGCTTTGAGACGAATGTGCGGATGAAGGCGGGGCCTATGACGTTCGAGGCCGGGGGGAAACAATACGTGGCGGTTGCGGCGGGGCCGAATATTCTGTGCTTCGGGTTGTGAAACGGCCGGCCTCACGGGCGCGGATTTTGGACACAGTTCGGCTGCAGGGTTGAGTCTAAGTTATGATTTCGTTGCGGCGGCCGGGGCTGTCGGACTTATCGCCGCGCGTATTCCGGCCGCC
>OBLW0100000421.1_pt1 | contig 36528 bp, 37 predicted proteins | sample 1520161 | NCBI WGS metagenome assembly OBLW01 (sample SAMEA3539309, study PRJEB22396) | soil metagenome | biome: tundra; feature: field; material: soil | place: USA | collected 2010-05 | depth 0.15 m
CCTCGACCTCTACGTCCCGAACGTAGCGCTCTACCAGGCTAAGCTACGCCCCGACTGAATCGCGCGAGCGGTTAGGAAGCGGCAGGGGAGGGCGGATGGCAACCAGAAAAGGCGGCGGCCATCGCCACGAGACCAACCGTTTTACCGTCGCATGCGCCGGGGATCGTCCCGGCGCATGCGTTGACGGTCACCGGTCGGACACCGCCACAACCGATGCGGAGGCCGGCTTCAGGGCGACGAGCTCGATGCCCGCGCCGGTGCCGAGATTGCGGCTGTACTGCTTTTCCGCGGCGTTGTTCCAGTGCTCATGCACGCCCATGCTCGCCAGCGGTTTTCCGCTCTTGGCCGGATCGTACACCGTCTTGGATGGCGGATTATTGGCCTGCGCCATTTCGTGCAGGTAATTGTCGACCGCGGGTCCGGCGACGATCTTCGAGAGAGTCGGCTCGTTGCGCAGGAAGTCGAGCGCGACGGAATCGATGGCCACGCCGTCCTGGGAGGCGAGAAGGCTGGAGGTCCAATTGTTGTTGAACGGCGCGCTCGTCCATTTGCACGACGGATCGAGCCTGTATTCGTTGTGCTTGGTCGCGTAGAGGCCGTCGATGAGGTAGAGGATTGTCTTTCCGCCGGTCTGGTCGTGCCCGTTGAGGTCGACCAGGCTGTTGTAGGAGCCCATCGCCTGAATGGTCTGGGGACCGCGGCGGCCGCCGCTGCTTTCGACCGCGATTGTCGAATGCAGGTCGCGGGCCCCGGGGGTGCCGTCCGGCTTGAAGAACGATCCCAGGTGGTTCTTCGCGCATACCGTCATGCCGGCCAAGTAATGCCCCTTGAGTCCGGCAAAGTTGATCATGTACTGGGCCTGCGTGACGCAGGTCGGGAAGTAGAATGTCTCGCCTCCCTGGGACAGGACGAGCGGCTTCGCCAGGTCGGGAACCGCCTTCCCGCGGCCGTCCGTGCCGGTCGTGTCGACGAAGTGGACGCCCGGATATAGCTTTGTGCAACGGTCGAAGATCGTGACCGGCACGTGGCGGATCGCGTCGTAGAAGGTGATGTCCGCCGGGGCGGCGCCGACCTGCTCGACGAGCTGGCCCAGCAATGCCTGCACGAGTTGCGGCGCGATATAAGAGTCCTTGGCCCCGTCGCCGTGGTCGTGCACCTGATTCAGGTTGAGCTTGATGACGATCTTCTCGCCCTTGGTATAGCCCACATTTCCACGGCCTTTGCGGTTGTTGAAGTCGGTGAAGATCCTGGCCCAGCTTTCCCGGACATTCGTGGCGTCGCCGACGGACATGATCACGTCCGCGAGCATCTTGTCCACGACCGCGGGGTGGGTGTTGCTGTCATCCCACCATCCGGGCGAAACGGACAGCCCGTCCCAGGACGTGGCTTTCGGGTCAAACTCCCACGCCACTCGGCCCGGCTTGATGCCGAAGGCCACTCCCAGCGGAGAATTCGCGGGCTCGGTCGGGACAAAATGCGGCTGGAGAGAAGGGGGGGGCTGGCTTTGGGCGTAAGTCGACGGGGCCGATAGGCATGCGGCGGCGGCAACCGCCATGGCCAAGCCGGCCGCGGATAGCCAGCCGCTCTTGTGCAGGCGCAATTGGGCGCTTCGTCCGGCGCACTTCAATGGGGAGGGGTTCGCATTCGTGCTCATTTTCAGTTTTTCGTCAGTTTGGTCGGGAGGACACCGAAGCCAGACGGATCGGGCGGCGGATCGGACCAATCCTGTCTCCTCGGGCGTTGGGCTCAAGGCATTGAGCGGACATCCGCCGATATTGCGTCCGATCATCGCGCCAGCGGACCAAGACTCAATACTAGTCGCCGCCAGAGCGTGCGTTCGGTGCACACTCCGGTGTGATCAGCAATTCTACTTCGCCGGAGTAGTGTCACTACTTGATTCATCGGCTGAACCGGACGCCGCGCTTCCGCTTTGCCCCGATGCGGCGTCGCCATTGCCGGTTGCCTTTCTCTTCTTCCTTTTCTTCCGCTTCTTTTTTGGGGCCGGTTTGTCTGCTGTGCCGGTAGAACTCGTGCCGGAGTCGTTGCCAGCGCTGGTTGTCGGAGTGGAGTTGTCCGCAGAAGCAGGGGATCCGCTTACGGACGGATCCTGGGCCCGCAGCCCCGGGTTGGCAAAATTGAGGGCGAAGGCGAGCAAGCTCGCCATGAGGATGATCTTGGACGGTGTTTTGGTCATGGGAGTACGCGGCGAATAATAGCAAGCTCCCAACCCGGGGCTGCGCCACGGCCTTTCCCGCAACCATCCGTTCCGCGATGGTTGAGAGGGGACGAGGCACCGGCCCTCGCGCCCGGCGTCACCGCCAATCGCCTGCCGCGGCGGGCCCTCCACCGATTGCCAAGCCCTGCCAATTGATCGCAATCGCGCACCGGGGCGGGGACCGGATTGCGCCTTAACGGTTTGGTGAGCTCAAGGCCGGACAACGAGCTGTGTCCGGCGGTCCCGCCGCAGATAACGGCTGGCGAAGCTGGCCAAATCCTCGCGTGTCACCGCCGAGACGCGTCCATCATAGGCCTTCCAATCGTTCGCCGGCCTTCCTTGCAGGACGTCGAGTCCGGCATGGAATGCGCGCGCCGCGTTGGTCTGGAGGCCCTGCTGCCGGGCCGCCTTGAGCCGCGTCTTGCACCGTGCCAGTTCCTCCTCGCCGACGCCGCCCGACTCCACGCGGGCAATCTCGCTTTCAATTTCTGAGAGGACTTCGCCTTCCCTGCCGGGTTGCGTTCCGGCAATGAAGCAAAACATCGCCGCATCCACCCCGATGACGCGCGTTGAACGGATGAAATATGCGAGCGCCTTTTCCTCCCGCACGCGCTCGAAGAGGCGCGAAGCCATCCCGCTGAAGAGTTCGTCCGCGACCTCGCCCGTGTAGAAGTCGGGCGCTCCGATCGGCGGGGCGGGGAAGGCCTGCAGGACCACGGCCTGCTCCCGCTGGCGTTTCTCGACAAAGTCTCCGACGGCAGCGGGCAGCTTCGGATCGCTCCGTGCGCCGGGCGGGAGTGTCCCGCGCGGCAGTCTCGAAAGAAACGACTTCAGCTTTGCCGGCAGATCGGAAGGAATGTCCCCGGTCACCGCAAGAACCACGTTGGGGGCCACAAAAAGGCTGCTGTGAAGCGTTGCCAGGTCGTCGGGCGTCAGGGCGCGGACTCCGGATTCGTCGCCGCGGGCGTCAAGGGCGAGCGGGTGCGACCCGAAGAATTTCAGCCGCATGAGCTTGCGGGCCTCGGTGACGACGTCGTCCGAATCCTCCCGGAGGGCTGCGAGCTGTGCATCGCGTTCGATCGCGAATGGCGCAGGCAGAAAGGCGGGTGTCAGGACCGCCTCCGAAATCAGGGCGAGCGCGCGGTCCGCATCCGGGGGAAGCACCTCGGCTGCGAGCCCGAGGCTGTTGTTCCCGGAGAAAGGATAGAAGCTTCCGCCCACCTCTTCGATGAATTGCGCAACCTCGGCTGCGCTCCTACTCTTAGTGTCCCTGACCAGAAGGCTGGCATGAAGGGCGGTCGATCCGCGCTTTCCCTCCCGCTCGAAGCTGGGTCCCCCGCGGACGAGCAGCCTGAGATGGAGGTTTGGCAGCCGATGGTCCGGTTGCAGGAGCAGGCGCGCGCCGTTACGAAGGACGGTTTCGGAAACATCCGGGATCGCCGGTCCTTCGTTTTCGGATCGGGTGACCGGGGCCCGGGCCGCGCCTGCCGGATCTATCGACACCGATGTCCGATGCTCCGGCACCAGGTAGGCCTTGAGCGCGCGGGTGAGATCGGCAGGCGTCACTGTCCGCAGCCTTTCGAAATAGCTCCGGCTGTAGCCGAGGTCGCCGATCACGACCTCGGCGGCGCCCAGCCGGGAAGCCTGGCCGCTCATTGTCTGGCGTGCGGCGACCTCACCGGCCACGAGCTGCTTCAGGGCCTTCCGAAGCTGCCCGGGTGTGAACCCACGGACGGCGCAGCGCGCGAGCACCTTGTCGATTTTCTTCTCGGCCTCGGCCCGCTTGTCCGCATCGGAAGTGAAGGAAACGCAGAAAAGTCCGCTCGTCCCGGGGTTCCAAGACGAGGCCTCAATCGAGTGCACGAGGCCCGACTTTTCCCTGAGTTCCTGCCAAAGGATGGAGCTGTCGCCATGGCCGAGCGCCATCGAGAGAAGATCGAGCACCGGAGCGTCCGGATGCGCGAGGCCCGGGATCTGCCAGGCGATCGCAGCCCGGCTGATCTCCACATCCTCATACCGGTGATCGTCGCGGGGAGCGAGCTGGCCCGGCTCCGCCGGCACGAGAACCGGGGCGATGGCGGCCCGTGGGAGCTTCCCGAAGTGTTCGGCAACGTCGGCGCGCACCGCCGCGGGATTCACGTCGCCAACGATGACGACCACGATGTTGTTCGGAACGTATCGGCTGCGATAATAGGAAACGATATCGTCCCGGGTGATCGCCGAGAAGACATCGCGGTGGCCGATCACCGGATGCCGGTAGGGATGCTCACGGAAGGACGCGGAGAACAAGGACTGCCACATGCGGTCATCCGGGTCATCGTGAGTCATCGCAATTTCCCGAATGATGACGTCCTTCTCCTTTGTCGCCTCGTCCGCTGGCAGCGTCGAATGAAGGACGGCATCGGCGAGAATATCGATCGCCACCCCCGTGTGCTCGCCGGGCAGATCGATGTAATAGACCGTCCGATCGAAGGTCGTATAGGCGTTGATATAGCCGCCGTGAGCCTGCACGGTTGCGGAGATCTCCCGGCCGGCGCGCCGTTCGGTCCCCTTGAAGAGCATGTGCTCGAGGTAATGCGACAGTCCGGCCCCGAGATGGCGCCCTTCGTGGATGCTGCCGGTTTTCACCCAGACCTGGACCGAGGCCAGGGCCGCTGACCGGTCCTGCTTCAAGAGCAGGGTCAGCCCGTTCGGAAGGATTGTGCGCTCGACGGGTTCCCGCCAGAACGCGTCGAGCATGCGCAGATCGGCGGTGGCGAGCGCGGGTGGGTGCCTGGTCTTAGTCATTCAGGTCAGGCCGGACCCACCGACTCGGCCGTTGCACTGCCGCGCGGTCGTCGGGCAGGCAGAAAGGGCCTTACGAAAACATCGTCAAAGTCGTACAGACCCTCGAAATCCTCCGGTCGATCGTTCTCGGTCTTGCTGAAGACCTTGTACTCAATCAGGTTGAACACGATATCGCCAAAGTCCTGGCAACGGCGCACCCCCCAGCTGTTGAGGACTGTCTTCGCCATCGGGCCGAATTGGTCCAGCGCAAAGGCCCGGAGTCCTTCGAGAAGTTCGCGGCCGGTCACGTGGCGCGCGCGCTCGGCGCGGGTCACCTCCCGCTTGCGCAGCTCCTTTACGGTGTGGTCCAGGCCAAGGCGCACGAATTCGTAGGACCTCTTGTCGAATCGGGGATCATCCTTGCAGATGAGCGAGACAATCTCGGCGAATTCAGTGTCTTGCATCTTGGAAATTACTCGCAACCACCGGGAGCGCCTGTTGGTGTCGAATGGTCACTTCTCAGCATGATTGAATCCACCCAGATTAGTGACGCGGCGGCAAACGTCAAAAGCGGGGCGGAGCCCCTGGAATCCGCCTGCGCGCGCCTGAAGGCGGGCGGACTGCGGATAACCGCGCCGCGCCGCGCCATTTTGGCGGCGCTCCTGTCGCGCAGCGAGCCGGCGAGCATCGAGCAGATTCATTCTCAACTCGTTGCGGGGCAATGCGATCTTGTTACCGTGTACCGTTGCATGGCAGCATTCGAAGAGATCGGCCTGGTGCGCCGCGGCTATTTTCTCGACGGCGCATGCCTGTACGAGATCGATGCGGGAAAGCCGGTCCGGTACCATGTCGTGTGCCGGCGGACGCGCCGCGTGCATACGATCGATTCCGGAGCCTCCCCGGAGCTGGCCGCGGCGTTGCACAGGGTCGAAGAGACGCTGCGCGCACAAGGCTTCACCGAGGTGGGGCATGTCGTGGAGTTTTTCGGAACGGCGCCTGTTTCCGGCGCGGAGGCCGGCTGATTTTGGCCTTCAGCCCTGCGACAGGAGCCTGCGCAGGGTCTCGTCCACGATCCTCGGATTTGCCTTGCCCTTGGCCGCCCTCATGACGGGTCCCTTGAGGGCGTTGATCGCCGACTCCTTTCCCGCCCGGAATTCCGCGGCCGCGCGCGGATCGCCGGCGATGGCCTCCCGGCACCAGCGCTCAAGATCGTCCGATGACGCTCCCGCCTTGAGCCCCCTGCGCTCGATGATGCCTTCCGGTTTCTCACCCGACTTGAACATCTCGGCAAAGACCTCTTTTGCGGCGGGCGTCGGGATCGTTCCCGAGGAGACGAGCTTGACCAGGTCGGCCAGGTCTTCCGGACGCACCTTGCACTCGGCGAGCGGAAGCTTCGCCTGGCCGAGTTCGCGCAGCAGGTCGTTGACAACCCAGTTTCCGGCCACCTGAGGCTGGCCGCTCATCGCCGCAGCCTTCTCGAAATAGTCGCCCAGCTCCCGATCGGGAATGAGCACCGAGGTGATGGTGTAGGGGAGCTGGTACTGGCTGTGCAGGCGCCGCTGCCTGTCGAAGGGCAGTTCCGGGCACGACGCACGAAGCCTCTGCTTCCACCCCTCATCGACCTTCACCGGCATGAGATCCGGATCCGGGAAGTACCGGTAGTCGTGCGCCTGTTCCTTGGAGCGAAGCGACTGCGAGGCCCCCGTCTGCCCGTCGAAATCGCGCGTTTCCTGGTCAATCGTCCCGCCGGACCGGACGATCGCGAGCTGACGCGCGATCTCATGGGCGATTCCGTCGCGCACGAATGATATCGAGTTCAGGTTCTTGAGCTCAACCTTGGTTCCGAGCCCCGTCGTCCCCGCGGGCCGGACGGATATGTTTGCGTCGCAGCGCAGCTGGCCCTTTTCCATGTCGCAATCCGATATCCCGCCGCAGACCATCACCATCTTCAGGGCGGTCAGAAAGGCGAACGCCTCGTCGGCAGTGTGCATCGCCGGCTCGGTCACGATCTCCATGAGCGGCGTTCCCGCCCGGTTGAAGTCGATGAGCGATTCGTGCGCGAAGTGGTTGAGCTTCCCGACGTCCTCCTCGAGGTGGATGCGCGTCAGGGGAATCCGCTTGTGCTCTCCCATGATATTGCGCGCCGGCCCGGGCAGCTCGATCTCGACGGAGCCGCCCCGGCAGATCGGCTGGTCATACTGGGAAATCTGGTAGTTTTTCGGGGAATCCGGATAAAAATAATTCTTCCGGTCCCACTTGCAGACTTCGGCGATCTCGCAGCCGAGCATGAGGCCGGCCTTGACGACTGCATCGAGGGCGGCGCGGTTCATGACGGGGAGCGTTCCGGGGAGCGCGAGGACCACCGGATCGGTCAGCGTATTCTCGGGGAAGCCATAGCCTGCGGCCGCGCGCGTGAACATCTTCGAGCGGGTCTTGACCTGCACGTGAACCTCCAGCCCGATGACCGCCTCGTGGTCGTTCATCGGGATGGCCTCCCGGCCTTGGCGTTCCACGCCGCGATCGAGCTGTCCATGTCCGGATGGCGGGTGTGCCAGTCGTGGGCGCCTTCATAGGCCCCCGCGATCGCAAGAAGTTCGGCCTCCCGGTACGGCTGTCCGATCAGCTGGAGCCCGATGGGCAGGCCGGACTTTGAAAAACCGCAGGGGACGCTGATTCCGGGGAGTCCCGCCAGGTTGACTCCGATCGTATAGATGTCGCAAAGATACATCGCGAGCGGGTCGGCCTTTTCGCCCGCCTTGAAGGCGAGCGTCGGCGAGATCGGCGTGATGAGGGCGTCGACATCCCGGTAGGCGTCCAGAAAGTCCTGCCGGATCAGGGTCCGCACCTTTTGCGCGCGAAGGTAATAGGCGTCGTGGTAGCCGCTGCTGAGGACATACGTGCCGAGGATGATCCGCCGCTTCACCTCGGCGCCGAAACCCTCGGCCCGGGACCGGAAGTAGAGATCAACCGCGTCGGCCGCGTCCGCCGAGCGATGGCCGTAGCGAATCCCGTCGTAGCGGGCGAGATTGGACGAGCACTCGGCGGTTGCGATGATGTAGTAGGCCCCGATGCCGTACCGGGTGTGGGGCAGGGACACTTCCCTTATCTCGCAGCCCCGGTCCCGGTAGAACCGGGTCGCCGCCTCGACGGCAGCGCCGATCTCCGGGTCGAGCCCCTCGCCGAAATACTCCTTTGGAATCCCAAGCTTCCAGGGGCCGCGGCGTTTGCGCACTTCCGAGCGATAGTCCGGGATGTCCACGCGGAAGGACGTCGAGTCGCGGGGGTCGTGCCCGGCGATTGCGCCCAGGACAAGGGCCGCGTCCTCGACAGTTCGTGCGAACGGGCCGATCTGGTCGAGCGACGAGGCGAAGGCGATGAGTCCGTAGCGGGATACGAGGCCATAGGTCGGCTTGAGCCCGACGACTCCGCAGAAGGCCGCGGGCTGCCGGATGGAGCCTCCCGTGTCCGATCCCAGGGCTGCGCAGGCTTCGCCGGCGGCCAGCGCTGCGGCGCTGCCGCCCGAAGAACCGCCCGGCACCCGTTCGAGATCCCACGGATTGCGGGTCGCGCCGAAGGCCGAGTTCTCGGTGGACGACCCCATTGCAAACTCGTCGAGGTTGAGCCGGCCCCAGCAGACCGCTCCCGCCTCCTTTAGTTTGCGGGCGACCGTCGAATCATAGGGCGAGACAAAATCTGCGAGCATCCGGCTCGACGCCGTGAGCGGCTGACCCTCGACCGCTATGACGTCCTTGATCCCGATCGGGATTCCGTCCAGGGCCCCCCGCGACCGGCCGGCCGCGCGCCGTTCGTCGGAGGCGCGCGCCTGCGCCAGCGCATCGGCCTCGTCAAGGGAGTTGAATGCCCTGACCGCGGAATCGACGGCATTCTTGCGCCGGATGAAGCCCTGCGCGAGTTCGACCGCCGAAAGCTTGCGCCCGGCCAGCTGCGCCGCCAGCTCGGCAATAGTGCCATATATGGGGTCCGATGCCATGCCGTCACTCCACCACTTTGGGAACGGCGATCATGTTGTCCCGCCGGGCGGGCGCGTTGCGCAGCGCCACGTCGACCGGCAGTGCCGGATGGGGAACGTCGTCGGCCCAGACGTTGTACAGGGGAAAGGCGTGCGCCGTCGCCTCGACGCCGGTGACATCGACTTCCTTGAGCTGGGCGACATGGGCCAGGACATCGCCCAGCTGCTCCGAAAACCGCGCCTTCTCTTCCGCAGTGAGGGCGATCCGGGCGAGTTTCGCGATATGATCGATATCCAGGCTCGTGGGATCGGACATCTGCTTTCCCTCGTCGGTCATTTCCTCACGCTGTAGCGGGTTGTCTTTGCGATCTCATCCTGGATCTTCTGCAGGACCGCGTTCACATCGTCGTCCGTCAGGGTGCGATCGGCCGCACGGAAGACGAGGGAAAAGGCGAGGTTCTTGCGGCCCTCGGGCAATCCCTGCCCCTGGTAGACGTCGAAGACCTCGATCTGGTCGAGCGCAAACGCGCCGCCAGCGGCTGCGCGGGCAATCGCCGCCAGGCGCTCCTTCACTTCCGCGGCGGGTTCGGCCGAATCGACTACAAGCGCCAAATCGCGGAGGGCGGGTGGAAAAAGGCTGAAGGGGACGAATCGGCGCTTTTCCAGAGCCGCGGACAGGCGTTCGGGGAGGATCGCAAAGATTCCGGCGTGGACCTTCGCGTGAATGCCCATGCCCCTTGTCATCGCAAGGCTCAGGAGGCCGAAACGGGCGCTCCAGCCCCGCTCCACGCCGCCCGCAGCGGCCGCCTGGCCCGCCTGCCAGACATCATTGGCGCCGGAGGCCGGCGCGATGCCCTCGCGCGCCAGATCGATTCCGGCAAGGGCGGCGAGGCAGGCGGCGTGGTGCTTAGCCCCGTAGAAATCAAAAGGCTCGCGCCTGCGCCAGCGGCGGTCCGGGTCCTCGGCGGCGACGAAGGCGGCGGCCGCGCATTCAAAATTGCGCCCGTTCGATTCGATGAAAATGCGCCCGGTCTCGGCGAGCCGCGCGGCGGAGACGCCTCTCGACTGATTGAGCCTGAGCGACTCAAGAAGACCCGCGATCAGCGTCGGCCGGAGGTGCGACTGATCCTCCACAAAGGGGTTGGCCAGGGCGAGTTCCCGGACCGCCGTTTCCGAGGTCCAGGCCAGCACCTCACGGGCGGACCGAAGCGTGATGTTCGCGCATTCGTGGAAGTCGTGACCCACGAGGTATTCGGTCGCCCGCCGGTTGAAGATCACGGCCGGGTCGTCGTCGCCGGCGACGGCCGGCACGGTCACGGGCGACGGGGGGATCCTGTCGGTTCCATGCAGCCGCAGAACCTCCTCGACCAGATCGATCGGGCGGTCGAGATCCGTGCGCCAGCTCGGGATCGACACCGTCCATGCGAGCCCGCGTCCATCGACCGGCTCTTCCCGGACCACGTGGAGTTCCAGCGATTCGAGCGTCGACTTCATTTCCGCAGGGTCGATGGGGAAGCCGAGGCGCTCGTGGACAAAGCCTGTCGTCACGACGATCTCTCGCTGCCAGGGCACGTCGCCTCCGACAATCAGGGGCGCTCCGACAGCCCGGCCCCCCGATGTCGCAGCGATCAGCTCCATGGCCCGAAAAGCCGCCTCGTTCGCCATGTGCGGATCGACGCCGCGCTCGTAGCGGTAGGAGGAATCGGAGGCGAGACCGAGGCGGCGCGAGGTCGCGCGGATCGATCCCGGCCTGAATATCGCGCACTCGAGCACGATCTCGGTCGTATCGTCGCTCACGCCGGAATTCTCGCCTCCCATGATCCCCGCGATGACCACCGGCCGGCTCGAATCGGCGATGACGAGCATGCGGTGGTTGAGCACGCGTTCCTTCCCGTCGAGGGTGACGATCTTTTCCCCGTCGCCGGCCCGCCGCACGATGATGCGCCCGCCCTCCAGCCTCCGCGCGTCAAACGCATGCAGGGGCTGTCCGTACTCGAGCATGACGAAGTTCCCGACATCGACCACGTTGTTGACCGGGCGCAGGCCCGCGGAGCGCAGGCGGTCCTGCATCCAGGCGGGGCTCGGGCCGATCTTCACTCCGGTGATGGCCCGCGCCGTGTACAGCGGGCAGTCTTCGGGCGCGTCGACCCGGATCTCGGATAGAATCCTGGCCCGATCGCCCGCCGGTTCGCCTTCTGCGGTCGCGATCGAGCCGGTCGCTTCCCCGGGGGCCGGTCTACCCGCGCCCTTGAGCTTCACCTCGGGATAGCGGATGGGTTTTTCGAACCAGGCGGCGAGTTCCCGGGCGATACCCAGGTGCGACAGGCAGTCGGGGCGGTTCGGCGTTATCTCCAGGTCGAAAACCGTGTCGCCCGCCGGCAGGGCGGAATTGATCGGCAGGCCGATCTCCGGGCTGCCGGCAAGGATCAGGAGCCCGCCCGAATCGTCGCCGAGGCCGAGCTCCTTCGGGGAACACATCATCCCGTCGGAAAGCTGCCCGCGGATCTTCGACTGCCTGATGGTGAAGTTGCCGGGCAGGACGGCGCCCGGCAGGGCGACCGGCACGCGGTCTCCCACTTTGTAGTTCTGAGCGCCGCAGACGATCGTCTTCACTCCCCCGGCTGCGCCCAGGTCGACCTGGCAGACGGACAGCTTGTCGGCGTTCGGATGCTTTTCACGCGTCCGCACCTCGCCCACCACGACCTGATCCAGTCTCGGCGCTCCCGTCGACGCGACCTGTTCGACCTCGAAGCCCAGAAAGGTGATGGCGTGCGTGATGTCCTCGAGCGGCGCGTCGAGCCCGACGTAATCTTTCAGCCAATTGAGCGAGATTTTCACGGCTTCAGGCGAATTGTTTCAGGAACCGCAGGTCGTTCTGGTAGAAGGTCCGGATGTCATCGATCCCGTACAGAAGCATGGCCAGGCGCTCGAGCCCCATGCCAAAGGCGTATCCCGTCCAAATGGCGGGATCGTAGCCCACCGCCGAAAAGACCGCGGGATCCACCATTCCGCAGCCGCCGATCTCGATCCATTCTTTGTTCACCTTCGGCAGGTGCCGCGCCGAGAGGTCCACTTCGAAGCTAGGCTCCGTGTATCCGAAGTAATGGGGCCTGAACCGGGTCTTTGCGTCCGCCCCGAGGAGCGCGCCGAAAATGTGGTCCAGGAGCGCCTTCAGATCCCGCACCGTGACCCCCCGGTCGACGTACAGGCACTCGAGCTGGTGAAAATTGGCCGAATGCGTGGCGTCCGTGGTGTCCCGGCGATAAACCCGCCCGGGCGAAACGATGCGAATCGGAGGCGCTCCCTTGAGCATCGTGCGTATCTGGACGGACGACGTGTGCGTGCGGAGCAGGTACTTTTCCCCCGGGCTCCGTTTCGCAACGTTCTCGAACCGCGCCGTCTCCGGGAAATAGAACGTGTCCTGGGAATCCCGGGCCGGATGATCGACGGGGGTGTTCAGCGCGTCGAAGCAGTAGAATTCGGTCTCGACTTCCGGCCCGTCGGCCACGGCGAAACCGACCTTGCGCAGAATCCGGCACATCTCCTCCCGGATGAGCGTGAGCGGATGGTAGGTGCCCGGCCCCGGGTCCGGCGACGGGAGCGTCGGATCGACCGGCGGCCCGAGTTGGGCGGCAAGTTCAGCCGTTCCGATCCGGGCGAGGGCACGCTCCAGCTCTGCCTGCAGCTTCGCCTTGGCCTCGTTGACCAGCCGCCCGACGGCGGGCCTCTCCTCCTTTGGCACGGAGCCCATGAGCTTCATGAGCGCCGTCAATTCACCGTTCGGCCCCACGTAGCGGGCCTTGGCGGCCTCAAACTCGGGCCGGGACCTGAGCGCGGCCAGTTCCTCGGCAGCCTTGGCCACGATGGCGGAGAGTTTTTCTTGCATCGGAGGAAGAGAGAATCGCGACGCGGCTCAAATTAAAATGAAAAAGGACGGCGCCGATGGAAGGCCCGCCCTCTGAAGATGAGGCCGGCAGCCCGGCGCCCGCCTTCCGGCTCCGCCCCGGCGAACGCGCCTGGGGTGGGGCATCTGCCATGAGGGTCAGGCCTTGGGCGCAGGCGCGGCCTTTGCCTTCAGCGCCTCGCGGGCCCTGGCAACCAGGGCATTGAAGGCTGCCTCATCACGAATGGCGATGTCGGAAAGAATCTTGCGATCCAGTTCGATGTGGGCGGCCTTCAGGCCCTCGATGAACCGGCTGTAGCTGATGCCCGCGTTGCGGCAGGCGGCGTTCAACCGGACGATCCAGAGCCCGCGCCATTCGCCCTTCTTCTTGCGGCGGTCGCGATACGCGTACTGCCAGGCATGCTGGACGGCCTCTTTCGCATAGCGGAAGAGCTTGGACTTGTTGCCGAAATAGCCCTTGGCGTATTTCAGCACCTTCTTGCGCCGCTTGCGCGACGCGGGGGAGTTTGTTGCACGAGCCATGTTGTCGGTTTCCTTTTCAGTTTTGCGCCGGCGGGTCGGCTTTTGATTTCACCCGCCCGGCGAGGTTGTTGATTCTTGCGCCGGACCGCTTCAGAGGCCGTGCGGAAGGCAGCGCTTGAGCGGCTCCGCATGGCCATCGGCCACCAGCTTGTCCCGGGAGGCTCGGCGCTTCTGCTTTGTGCCCTTCGATGCCAGGAGATGGCGGAAGCCGGGAGTGCGGCGCACAAGCTTGCCGCGGGCGGTGAGCTTGAAGCGCTTGGCTACGGATTTCTTGGTCTTTTGCATTGAGGGAGCGGTTGAACACAGAGATCGATTCTCCCCTTGGCAAGCAAACATTTGCCCGGGCAGACAGCGTGCCAGCCCGACGGGAGAGGGCCGGGCGTTCATTAAGAAGGCACGCCACGGCGACTGCTGGAAGTGGGTCAGTTCGCTCGATCTGCAGCCTGCCGGGCCGTGCGCAGCTCACGCGCATCATCCGGGCGTTGGGGGACGGCGGAACGCCATGGGGCCCCACGCCGGTATTGATGCGCGTCTGTGCTTCGCGAGCATAGGCCCGGCAGGCTGCAGATCGAGCGAACTGACGCATCATCCGACTGCTGTTCGTCTTGACATCACAGACCGGTTTGAGAGCTTAAAACCCTTTGGCTTTTGGCTTCCTAGCTCAATGGTAGAGCAGCTGACTCTTAATCAGTAGGTTCGGGGTTCGAGTCCCCGGGGAGCCACCAAGCTCCCCCGTTATTTCGCAGTCCAACATGGCCCGCATTTCAGTTTGTGCGCCGGCGTAGCTCAATGGCAGAGCACCTGTTTTGTAAACAGGTGGTTGCAGGTTCGATTCCCGTCGCCGGCTCCAGCCTTCGCCCTCCAGGCTTCGGCTGGCGGAGCCCTCCTTCGAAAAACTCTCTCGCGTTGCTTGCGAAAGGGTCGACGATGCGAAGGCTGTCCGCCAGAGCCCTGGCGAAGGCGGACATTCTATCCCGCGGATCATCTTCAACCACTGCCTGGTGGTGTAATGGTAGCACAGCAGATTCTGAATCTGCTTGTCTAGGTTCGAGTCCTAGCCGGGCAGCCATTTGACGCTTCTGCTGCGGGATTTTCCCGTGATTTTGGATCTGCAAAATCCGTGCTGTTCGGTTCAAATTGGCCCATGCGCCGGTGCGCGCCATCGATCGCTGATCTACTGATGATCCTTGAAGAACGGCTTATTTCGCGACAGAAACGAAAAGTAGGTTGACAGGAAAGTTCGGTTGCCACCAAGTTCACCCTTCTTCGCCCATCTTGCACCCTAGTTCAGCGCCATGCTGACCAACAATAACACACCCCAATCCTCATTTTTCGTTCGTTCGGAACGAACGCCTTGGCGGTTCTCCCGTTGCCCGAATCTGCGGTCCGGGGGAAATCTTTGAGCATTCGGGCAGGCGTCCGCGTCTATCCTTTCACGACCGATCCCTTGAATCAGCGCTTTTCTTGCTCCGACCAAAATAAGAAAGATTCCCCTGCCGCAATCTCCCCCTTTCCTCTACTATGATCACTGCATCTCTTCCCCTCGCGTTCCTGATTGGCGACCAGTCTCTCATGGAACTGTTCAGCCATGGCGGCCCGATCATGTGGCCGATCCTGCTCCTCTCGTTCGTCGCCTTGACGGTCGTGACCGAGCGCCTCCTGTTCATCTTTCGCGAGAACAGCCATCACGAGCCCGAAGTCGTGGCAAAGATGCTGGAACAGGTCGAGAAACGCAATATCAGCAGCGCTCTCGAAATCGGCAAGAAGAGCCGGGACGCGATCGCCCGCATTCTCGTGTACAGCCTCTCGAACCGCGATTACTCGCTGTCCAACGCGTTCATCCGGGCCTCGAGCCAGGAACTGAACCGCTACCAGCAGGGCATGGCGACCCTTGACACCGCGATCACGGCGGCCCCCCTCCTGGGCCTGCTCGGCACCGTCACCGGCATGATGCGCACGTTCGGCGCCCTGGGCACCGGAAACCTGGCGGAATCGGCCAACAAGATCACGGGTGGTGTGGCCGAGGCCCTGATCGCCACGTGCTGCGGTCTTACTATCGCGATCTTCTCCCTTCTGCCCTATAACTATCTCAACGCCCGCACCGAGCAGGCGAAGCAGGAGATTGCCGACGCCTCACACGCCCTGGAGATCCTGATTGCCAAGTCCGAGACCGAGGAAGCCAAGAAATAGCCCACTGCGCAATTACACAACGGACGCTCATCTGGCGCACAATCAACCCCCCTAAATCATGGCCGGTGGTGGCAGTTCAAGAGGCAGCGGTGGAAAGAAGAGAGCCCGCATCGAGATCATCCCCCTGATCGATGTCATCTTCTTCCTTCTCGCCACATTCGTTCTGTTCACCCTTTCGCTGAACAAGTCGAACGGGATACAGGTCACGCGGCCCACATCCGAGACGGGTGAACCGCGCGATCCGGCGGGCTGGGCGACCGTTTCAGTCACGGCGACCGGAACGGTGGCGTGGGACAAGGATCCGATCACGCTCGACGAGTTTCTCAGCCGCTTGAAGGTGTTCCACTTGCAGCATCCGGAGAAGGATGCCCACATCCTGATCAATGGCGATGCCGATGCGATGTGGAGCACGGTCTATTACGTGTTGGATGAAGCCCGAAAAGCCGGGATCGAGAAGGTCCTGATAGAGACGGAGAGCCACCAGGGCGAGCAGAGCTAAGCGCCGGCCCGTCACAACGAACAGAGCACCCCGCACCCTTACACACACCCGCCATGGCCGGAAGCAATCCAGCGCTCCAGGAAAACAAGAAAAAGGCGCGTATCGAGATCATACCGCTGATCGACGTCATTTTCTTCCTTCTGGCGACATTCGTCCTTTTCACCCTGTCGCTGAGCAAGATCGTGTCGCTCCCGGTGCAGTTGCCCGTCGCCGCCCAAACACCGGGCCCGCCCGACGACACGATGGTGACCCTCCAGGTTTCTGATGCGGGCACCTGCTATTGGAACCGGGAGCTGATCAGCGTAAACGAGATCACGGCGCGCCTCGATCAGTACCGGAAGAGCCAGCAAAATCCCCGCGTTTTGATCGCGGGCGACAACAAGGCAAAGTTTGGCGCGACGGTTTACGCGCTCGACCAGGTGCGCAAGGCCGGAATCGACCAGGTGTCGGTCGAGACCCGTGTGCGGCCCACCGGCCAATAGTCATCCCAATTCGAGAATTCTTGCCCATCTTTCCATTCCATGCGTCGCGATTTGATCATAGGCATCCTCGTATCGCTCCTGGTTCACGGCGGCTCTGCCTGGGTGGGGGAAATGGCGGCCCATCGCCCGCAGGCGGTCAAGGCAAAGGCGCAGGAGCCGACGATCCAGCTCATCGAGATGCCAAAGCTTGAGCCGGACGAGCCGGAGCCCACCGAGGACAGCCAGCAGCAGCAGACCCCGGTCGATTTTGCCCCGCCCATGCAGACCGACGTGCCGTCGCTCGTGACGGACACCTCCTTCGTGCAGAAGGTGGAGCCGCCGCCCCCCGACACCATGTCGATCAACAAGGGAGCCATCGTCATTCCGCAGAATTCCGGAAATTGGCGCGCCGGCATCGGGCAGATCTTCGACGTTAATAAGCTGGACCAGATCCCCATTCCGATCGTCCAGGGCCGTCCGCAATATCCGTTTGAAATGCGGCGCGCGGGCATCTCGGGAACGGTGACCGTTGATTTCATCGTCGACACCGCGGGCAACGTGCGAAACCCCTATCCTTCATCCTCAAGCCAGCGTGAATTCGAGTCGGCCGCCGTTCAGGCGGTTGCCAAGTGGCGGTTCCGGCCGGGCAAGAAGAGCGGGAAGGCGGTCAACACCCACATGCTGGTGCCGATCGTGTTTACCCTTAATAACGAGGACTGATTTTCCCGTGTTCCACTTCTCCTTCCGTCACCTTTCCCGGCGTGCGCCGGCCATTCTGGTTGCCGTCTGCGCAACCCTCTCGCTGTTCCCGGGCGTACGCGCCGATGACACCATTGCCGAAAAGAATCCGCCGAGTTTCACGAACGACAAGACGGGGGAAACTCTGGCGAGCCTGCCGGAAATGCTCAACAACAAGAACTACGACGGCGCGCTGCAGGTCCTCAACGCCCTGCTTCCGAACGTGGACGCGTCCAGTTACGACATGGCGGTCATCGACGACACCATAGCGAAGGTCTATTTTCAGGGGAAGGACAACCCGGCCAAGTCCATCGAGTATTGGGAGAAGATGTGGGCGCTGTTGAAGCGGCATCCGGATTACATGGAGGGCAAGGACCTTGTCGATCATTACGAGTTTACCGCTCAGGCCTATTTCATGGTCGCCACGGCATTGAAGTCGGGCGACGCCCGCCAGGGGCCCTTGTTCGACAAGTCCATCGAGTACATGAAGAAATGGCTGGCTGCGACGCCGAAGCCCAAGCCGCAGGAACGCCTCTTCGTCACCGAGCTTTATTATTACAAGGCCCTGAACGGCGGGTCCGACAAGCCCGACGCGGAGGCGATGAAGGAGACGAAGATCCAGGCGGAAGAGGCGCTTGTCACGGAAGTCCGGCCCAGGGAAATCTATTATCAGATCCTGTTCCAGATCGCGCAGCAGCAGAGCGACTACCTGGCCGCCGCGAAGTACCTGGAATGGCTGGTCCAGATACATCCCTCGAGCAAGGACTACTGGCAGCAGCTCATGGCCGTCTACAACAACCTGGCGGGAGCCAGCGAGAAGGACCCGCGCCAGCAGCGGGTCTACTACGCCCGTGCGATCAATTCGATGGAGCGCGCCCAGGCGCTTGGATTCAGCAATCTGCCCAAGGACAACTTCAACCTGGTGACCCTGTACAACCAGGTCGGCCAGTTCGCAAAGGCCGCGGACATCATGCACGGCGGGCTCAAGGACGGCAAGATCGAGGATACGCGCAAGAATTGGGAGATTCTCTCCTATTTCTACAGGCTCATGGGCCGGGACCTTCAGGCGGCGGAAATCCTGAAGGAAGCCGCGGCATTGGACAAGTACTCGGCTTCTGGCGAGCTGTATCGCGAGATCGCGGAAATCTACATGAGCCAGGATGACACGGAGCATGCCTACGAATTCAGCAAGAAGGCCGTGGAGAAGGGCAACTTTGAGGCCAAACCGTACCTGTCCTACCAGTATCTCGCCTATTCGGCGTACCAGCTCGGAAAATACGATGAGGCCCTGCAGGCGTGCACAAAGGCGCTGGAGCTTCCGGGCGCGCCGCAGGACCTCGCCAAGCTCAAGGAAGGCATCGAGCAGGCCATCAAGCAGCGCGACCAGGAAAAGGCGATGATCAAGGCCCAACTCAAGTAACCACCCCTTTCACATGAACAAAAAGTACATTTACTTTGCCCCGCCCATCGTGGCGTTGGTGCTGTTCGTCGCCTATTACCTGCATTTTCGCACGGGATACGACGCGCAGCAGGAGCAGGTAGCCCTCGCGGCGCAGCACGACAAGGAAGAGGCTGTCCGCGTTCAAAACGAACAGCGCAAGAAAGCGGTCGACGAAGCCCTCGCTTCGCAGGAGAGGCACAGGCAGGATAAGAAGGCCAGGGAGGAATTCCTAGCCAAGCGCCAGGAAGAGCGCCAGACGTCCCTCGATTCGCGGGACAAGTCGTTCGCGGACCTCGTAAAGTTCCGGGAGCGGGTTGAAAAGCTCACGAAGGACGTGGCGACGATCAAGGATGAGATTACAAAGCTCGAGCAGGACGAGGATCTCCTTCGCGCCCAGGCTTTGTTCTTCCGGGCGTACGTCGAGAAGGCGCAGGTCAACGACAAGAGTCTCACAGCCGTTCTCGACAAGATCCAGAAGGCCGACGATGCCCACGTTGCTGCGGTGAAGGCCGCCGCCGCCGCCGCCAAGAAATCCTGATCCCGCCCCCCATACCCGCTTCAAACCACGTTTTCACATGAAGAAATGGATGTATCTCATTTTCCCGGCGATCCTGCTGGCGGTCTTTCTCTTCTACTACAACCAGGAGATGGGGCAGATCGCCCTGAGAGACAAGGCCCGCGCGGATGAAATCGCCCAGCAAAAGACTAACGCCGACGCAAAGAAGAAGGAGGCCGAGGAACAGGCCAGGGTGTCGGCTGAGAAGCGCGCGAAGGAACAGAAGGACGCCGACGACCAGGTGGCCGCCACCAAGGAGGCGAAATGGCAGGCAGACTCCAAGAGGATCAGGGACGACACGGCTAAGAACACTTCCGAGGCGGACCACTTTTCAAAGGAGTCCTCGGATCTCGAAATCGAGCTGGATGCGCTTCACCAAAAGAGGGAGAAGCTCAACCTTGAGGACTTTGACCTTCTGAAGGGGGTCGAACTTGCCCGGGTGGCCCAGGAAAACGCGAACATGGAGATCCAGCGCAAGGTGGAGATGATCGCGCGCCGGGCGGACGAAAGCTCGCTCACGGAGATGCCTCCTCCTCCTCCTCCGAAGAACTGACCCCGCAGACCCAATTTTTGCTACGAGAGCGGCCGGATCACTTCCGGCCGCTCTTTTTTGCGTTTCAAATCGGAGACCAACCGCGCCGTGGCGCCAAAGGTCTCAGGCCTGCGGCTGGCTGGCGGTCCGCCTGACCCACTTGTAGCATTTGATCGAGTTGCGCCAGAAGTACTTCTCCGCCGCTTCCTGTCCCTTGCCGGTGAAGTACTCCTGGACGATCTTGAATCCGACCGGGACCGGCAGCCATTGGTCGCCGTTGGGCCAGTCGCTCCCGTAAAGCACGCGGTCGAATCCGAAAACGTCCAGGATCTCGTCCAGCCTGGGGCGGTAGAAATCGGTGTCCGTCCGGATCGTGGGATCGTTGGGGGCCTTGGGGGGGTTCGCGTTGTCGCCATTGCGCAACACCTCGGACACCTTGACGTAAATCTGGGGCCGGTTCCGGAACGCCTTCATGCTGGAGTCATAGGACTCCCGCTCCGCGCCCCCGGCGGGCGGCACCATCTGCGGGAGATGGTCGATCACGATGCGCAGATTGGGGACCTTGTCGCTCGCGCGCACGACGTCGGCAAGCAGCGCCACACTCGGATTGGCCGTGTCCAGGACCAGGTCTGCATCGGCGAGGGCCTGCAGGTCGGAGACAAACTTCGGGCTGTCGAATTCCTTGCCGCCCTGCCGGCCAAAGCCGTAACGTATCCCGCGGAAAAGCGGGTTCCTGTGAAACGTGTCGAGATCGTACAGGAATTCCGGCGTGCCCGGCGTCAGGTGCCCGACGGTGCCTACCATGATGTCGTCCTTTTGCGCGACGTCCAAAACCCATTGGTTGTCCAGGATCCAGCCGCTGCACTCGATCTCGATCGCTCCCACGATGCCCAGCGGCTCGGCGATGGGGCGGTATCGCGAGGGCAGCGAGGTCTTGTACATCACCTTCGCCCTCGGGTTGGGGTAAGGGCAGCTCCCCGGGCGAAACGGATCGAAGAGGTGAACGTGCGTGTCGATGACCGGCATTGCGGGCATGGCGGTCTCTGCGGTCAGGGCGCGTTTGCCAGCGACGGTCAAACCTGCGACTGCGGTGAGAAACGTTCTCCGGTTCATGGGGTATCCATTCATGGTTGATGGGATTACGTGTGAATTGAGGATGGGAAAGCCGATCCTGCCGGGTCCGGGCCTCAGTGCTTGTCTGCAAATCCTCCGCTCCATTTGAGCTTGGCACGAACAACGGCAAAGTGCTCGTAATCCGTGCGCTGCGCAAGCGGAAGCTGGCGGGCGGCGATGCAGATGCGCACGGGGGCATCGAGCCAGGCGCGGAGGTTGCGCTGGCCGTCCAGGGCGACGAGCAGGCTCGAATCCTTCGAGCAGTTGAGCACCTTCAGCTGGACATTGTCGCGGAAGATGATCGAGCGGTTGCTCAACGTGTGGGGGCATACGGGCGTCATGGCTATGACCTTGGCCGCCGGATGGAGGATGGGGCCGCCCGCGGACAGGTTATAGGCCGTCGAGCCTGTCGGCGTCGAAAAGATCAGCCCGTCGCAAAGGTAATCCGTCACAAGCTCGCCGTCCGCATACACTTCGAGCCTGATCAGGCGCGAACTCGCCGCCGCCTTGATGAGGACGTCGTTGAGCGCAAGGTCGTGCCGCGTGCCGCCGACCGAGCAGTCGAGCATGGCCCGGTGCTGGACGGAGAAATTTCCGTGAAGCAAGGCACCGAAATGTGCGCGGGCCTCGGCGGCCGAGAACGTGGTGAGAAATCCGAGGCCGCCGCAGTTGACGCCGATGATCGGCACCTGGGCGCGGGCGGCCTCGCCCGCAACGCCGAGGAGGGTGCCATCGCCGCCGATCACGCAGCAGGCGCCGCAGCCCCTGAGGTACCCGCGCGGGAGGGTGAGCCGCGAGGTGTGCTTCAGGCGAACGCCTGCGGATCGAGCTGTCTCCATGAGTTCCCGCGCCAGGCCGGACGAGCCGGCCTTGTCACCATTGACCACAAACGCGAGGGAGCGGATAGGCTGCATGGACGTCCTGGTAGCGTTGGCTCAATCCGGAGGAAACGCGAATTTTTTGAGCGGTCCCTTGCCAAGCGCGAGAAGGTACTCCCGATTCCCATCCGCTCCGGCGATGGGAGACTCCAAAGTGCCGATCAGCCGGGCTCCCGGAAGCGAGGAAAGCGCGAACTCGCGCACCCGATCAAGGGTGGCTGCGCGCACGGACTCGTCGCGTATGACCCCCCGGCCCTTGTCCGCCTCGGCCTTTCCGGCCTCGAACTGGGGCTTCACGAGCGCCACGAGGACGCCGCCCAGTCTGAGAAACGGCCAGACGGGAGGCAGGACAGATCGCAGGGAAATGAACGAAAGATCCATCACGACGGCGTCGAAGTCGCTTCGGGGAAGGTCGCCCTCCGAAAGGAAGCGGGCGTTTTTCTTCTCGATGTTCGTCACCCGCGGATCGGCGCGGAGGCGGGCATGGAGCTGCGCGCGGCCCACGTCGACGCACACGACCGAAGCGGCTCCCGATTGCAGGGCGCAGTCGGCGAATCCGCCGGTCGACGCGCCCACGTCGAGGACATGCGCGTTGCGCAGGTCGAGCTCAAATTTCTGCAGGGCTGCGGCCAGCTTCTCCCCGCCGCGACTGACGAACCGGGGCGGATGGGTGACGGTGACCGGCGAGTCTGCGGGCAACTCCCGTCCCGGCTTTTCGAGCCGCTCGGTTCCAAGCCGGACCCTGCCGGCCATGATGAGGGTCCTGGCCTGGGAGCGGGTCTCGGACAATCCGCGGGCGACCAGAAGTTCGTCGAGCCGCAGCTTTGTCCCCCGTTTCATCGGATGCCGGCTAGCGCAGGGTTTTTGCAAATTCGGCAAAGGTGTCGAATATGGGTATGTTCTGTGCGGCGAATCCGGACAGCGTGTCGGGATTCGCCTTTCCGCTTCGCACGAGCGCCGCCCGGATTCCGGCGGCCGTCGCCGAACCGACGTCTGCGGCGGAGTCGCCGACCATCCAGCATTGCGCGGGATCGAGCCCGTGGCGCTCGACCGCTTCCAGGATGAAGCGGGGCGAGGGCTTCCGGTAGACGACCGGCTGGCCGGGCGCCTCGGGGGCGATGCATATCTCATCGAAGACGGGGCGGGGAAGGCCGAGCATCTCCTCCATGCGGTCGTTGACCCGCTGGGAATCCTCAAGGGTGTGGTAACCCCGTCCTATGCCGGACTGGTTCGTGAAAAGAAAGAGCCTGTAGCCCAGAGCCCGCGCCCGTGCGAGCCCCGCGGCGGCGCCGGCAATCAGCTCAACCCCGTCGGGCGTCGCCAGGTACACCTTGTCCACGATCAGGGTGCCGTCGCGGTCCACGAACAGGGCTTTCATGTTCGCGATGCTTCGGGTATCGCCCTCGGTTGCTCGATCGGGCGCTCGGGTCACGATCCTCTTACGTAGGCGGTCAGCTCCTCGGGCGTCACGGTGGCCGTGCCCAGCTTGCCGACCACAACCCCGGCCGCGGCATTGGCGAAGTGGGCGGCCTGCTCAAGGCTGGCTCCGGAGGTCATGGCGAGGGTCAGGGCGGCGATCACGGTGTCGCCCGCCCCGGACACGTCGTAGACTTGGCGCGCCGCGGTCGGGATGGTCCGAATGACGCGACCGCGAATGCTCGTCAGCATCCCATCGGGGCCGAGGGTTATGACCAGGTTGTTGGGGCTGTATCGCGCCCAGATGATCGAGCAAACCTTGGTGAAATCGGTCTCCGCGTCGGCCCCGCTGCGCAACTCGGCCAGCTCCAGCGCCTCCCGCCGGTTCGGCGTGATCAGGTCCAGGCCCTGGAATTGATTGCCGCTGGACGGCTTCGGGTCGAGCGCGATGAATTTCCGGTGGCGCCGCGCCAGCTTTGCCAGCCGGCTGATGACGGCCGTCGTCAGGACTCCCTTCGCGTAGTCGGAAAGGATGATCCCGTCCGCGCGCGCGATCTTTTCCTCCAAAAGTCTCCACCGATCGGCCGTCTCGAGGACCCGCCTGTACACGGCCGGGCCATCCTCGTGGTCCAGCCTGCAAAGCTGCTGGTTGCGGACGATGACCCGCGTCTTGGTGATCGTCTTCGCCTCGGACAGCAGGAAGCGGTCGTCAAATTCGATTCGACGCTCCCGCAGGTTTGTCCGGAGCTTGTCCCCGTTGTAATCGCGCCCGATTGCGCCCACGAGCTCCGCGGCGGCTCCGAGGGCTGCAATATTGTTTGCGACATTGGCAGCCCCGCCGACCGTGTCGGTTGCCTTGAACACATTGACGACGGGCACGGGAGCCTCGGGCGAAATGCGTGTTGCGTCGCCCCAGAAATAATGATCCAGCATGACATCGCCGATCACAAGCAGCCGGCGTTTGGCGATCTTTCGCAGCAGCAAGGGGAGGTTCATCATGCTAGGTAGCGGCGCCGAAATGACGGTTGCAGGATGGTGTGCCGGGACCCGGGCGACTCGCCAGAGCAAAAAGGCGCTGCTTCTACCGCAACTCCCAATCGTAAGGATAGCTCGACAGCATCCTCGGTGCGCCAGCGGTGACCTGGACAACGTCTTCGATTCGGCAGGCGCCGAGTCCCGGATAGTAGAGCCCGGGCTCGACCGTGACAACGGAACCCATCTTCAGGACGATGTCCGCCGTCCTGTTCATGCGAGGCGGCTCGTGGATGGCGAGGCCGACTCCGTGCCCCGTGCCGTGAAAGAATCCCGTTGAACCCCGCGGTCCGGTCGCGGTCTTGAATCCGCGGGACTCGAACACTTCGACGACCTTCTCATGGACGGCGCGGCCGTCGACTCCCGCGCGGATCTTCTTCAACGCCGCCAGCTGGGCGGCCCGGACGGCCGCAACGAGTTCGCGCTGGCCATCGCTCGCCCGCCCCCGAAGGAAAGTCCGGGTCATGTCCCCGAAATACCCCGTTGCGCCCACGCGCGGAAAAACGTCGGTGATGATGAGTTCGTTCGGCCGGAGGGGGCCCGAACCCCGATGGTGCGGATCGCAGGCCTGGTCGCCTCCCGCAGCGATCGTGTTCGATGAGACGGCGCCCGCGGCGAGGCAGGCCATTTCAATCTCGGTCTGCAGACGCTCGCTCGTCAGAACTGAATCCCGGTAATGGAGCCTGCCGCCCTTGGCGCGGCTTTTTCGCAACATCCGTTCGGCCGCCGCTATGCCTGCCGCGCTGCACCGGTTTCCTTCGCGGATTGCGGCCGCTTCGTCCGGGCCCTTGACTTCGCGTTGCGGGAAAAGGGCCCCTTTGGCGATCTGGAGGCTGAGCCCGAGCTTGCGCAGCCGGGCATAGACACCCGCGGGAAAATCCGCCGGGACCGTGAAGGCCCGCTGCCGGTATTCCCGGGCGATCAGCAGGATCACTTCAGCCGTGCCGACCGCACGGCCCCTCCAGGTCGTCTTCGCCTTTTCAAGGTACGGCTCCAGGGAATGGACGACATCAAATTCCGAATTGCCCTTGACCCGGGCGAATTCGAGGGCGCTGACGACGGCGTGCCTGCGCCCCCGCAGCCCGAAGGCGATGAACGGATCTGGAACGCTGATCCGGCCGAAGTAAAGGGCGTCGGAACTGCTCTCACTGTCGGCGTAAAGGAGCGGAGGAGGTCGGGAGATCATCGGGGTGGCGCCATGGATTCCGGCGCAGTCGGGAATTGAGTAATCGCTGAATGCCTATTACCCAACGCCTACGTGAAAAACGCAAATACGGTTTTTTATGGTGTGCTGGCCCTGGCCGCCCTTGCCGCCTGCGGGAGACACGCGCAAGGGGACGCAGGCGACGTTCCGCCATCGTCTTCCATCGGGTCGGGCGGAAATCCGGCGCCAGTCCGCTATTCCTACCGGATGATTCGCGCGTGGCCGCACGATCCGGCGGCCTTCACCCAGGGTCTGGCATTCCGCGACGGGAGGCTCCTTGAGAGCACGGGCCTCAATGGCGAATCCACGCTGCGGGAGGTGGAATTGGAGACCGGTCGCGTGCTGAAGAAGGTCTCGCTGTCCGCGGAGTACTTCGCCGAGGGCCTCGCCTTCATCGGAGCCCGGGCCTATCAACTGACCTGGCGGAACCACACGGGCTTCATCTACGACGCCGACACGTTCAGGCCGGAGGGCGAGTTCAGCTACGAAGGGGAGGGTTGGGGACTCGCGACCGACGGCCGATGGCTCATCTTGAGCGACGGCACCAGCCGGATCCGGTTCTTCGATCCGGCGGGATTTCGCCTCGTGCGCGCGATCGATGTCACGGCGTCGGGCCGGCCGGTCGAGCGCCTGAACGAGCTCGAGTGGATCAGGGGCGAGATATTCGCGAACGTCTGGCAGACCGATGAGGTGGTGCGGATCGATCCGTCGAACGGCGTTGTCCGCGGCATCGTCGACTTTTCGGGCCTGCTCCCCTGGGATGAGCGCACGTCCGGCACCGACGTCCTGAACGGGATCGCCTACGATGCCGCTGGCGGCAGGCTGTTCGTGACGGGCAAGCGCTGGCCGAAGATCTTTGAGGTCCGCCTGATACCGCGGGTTGCGCCCGACTAGCCTTCCTTAGGGATCTCGTTGTCCGTCTTCAGGACAATCACGGGCGTCTTGGTCCTTACCCAGACCTCCGCCTCCCTGAGAAATTTTGCGGGCACGTTCTCGAGCGCTTCGCCGACCGTCCTTGCGGGGTACAGGCGGCCCTTCTTGGTCGCATTGTAATCGTAGGCGCTCCTGAAGATGCGCTCTTCCGTGGTCGCCGGACTCTCGGTCTCGGGGATTTGCAGCACCCAGCCGGCGAACTCGTGCCTTGGCCAGCGGTTCTCGGGATCGCTGACGAGGATGACATACTGCTTTTTCACCGGCGGCGGCGTTTCCTCGCCCGGATCCGGTTGCACGGCGAGGTTGATTTCCTCGATCACGCGGCGCAGGACGGCGGGATCGATCCCGTTCTTCTTCAGGATTTCGGCGACCTTGCTGATGTCGATCTTGGGCATATGAAGCGCAGGGTCTAACGGCTTGGCGCGCCAAAGCCACGGAAAATCTCCGTTTGCGACCGGTATTGCGAAAGCGCGTGAATATGGCCCATTTTGTGGGCGATGCCGGAAGCGGATGAATTCTTTGACGTTGTGGACCGAAACGACGCGGTTGTGGGAAGGGCCTCCAGGCGCGAGGTGCACGCCCGCGGTTTGCTGCACAGGGCCGTGCATATCCTCGTTTTTGACGGGACCGGCCGGGTGTTCCTGCAGAGACGATCGATGAAAAAGGACATCGCACCGGGCATGTGGGATTCGTCGTGCTCGGGTCACGTCGATTCCGGCGAAAGCTACGATGCGGCGGCGGTGAGGGAGCTTGCGGAGGAACTGGGCCTGCGGATCGTTTCCATTCCCGAGCGTTCTCTTCGCGTGGAGGCAGGCCGGGAGACCGGCTGGGAGTTTGTCTGGGTATATCGCCTTGTGCACCCGGGACCCTTTGTCCTCAATCCGGAGGAGATCGATGGCGGCGCCTGGTACGCGACCGATGAGGTGAACCGGCTTGTTGCTGATCATCCAAACGATTGCTCGCCCTCGTTCCGGCATATCTGGGCGATCGCCAGTCCTCCGGAAAGCTCCATTGGCGGAGGCATGCCCTCCTGAGGAGAGGCTGCCCCATCTGACGTCAGGACCCGTTTGGCAGAACCAAGTCGAACGGCTCCAGCAGCACGTGCACCTTTCGCCCGAGGTCGTCAATGCCGTGAAAACTTCCCACGGCGCGGGCGTCGCAGTGCGTCACATGGTAGCTGTTGTATGTGAAGTGCTCTCCCGGAGCCAGGCGGGGAGTCTCGCCCACGATCTTGTCCCCCTCGACAACCAGGCGCGTGCCGTCCGCGTGCTCAACCACCCATTTCCGCCCCAGCAGATTCACGGTCCTTTCCGAGGCGTTTCGGATCGTGATGAAGTAAACGAACGCATGCGGCTTGTCCTCAGGCAGGCTGGCGCCGCCGTTGTGGTAATACAGTTTGTCAAGCCGGGCGGTCAGGCCGGGCAGCTCCTGGGAATCGCTGGGCACGCTGACAAGTAATGGGTGGCGCGCCCAAGCGCAACCCGACACCCTTATTGGAGAGGGGAACCGGCCGTTTTCGCTTCCCGTGCGGACCGATTCGCTTTTGGCTTCTGGTTCCATGGCAAAACTGGCGCTTCTCTCGGTCAGCGACAAACGCGGCCTCGTCGAATTCGCTTCGGCCCTCTGCAACCGGCATGGTTACACGCTGCTTTCGACGGGGGGCACGGCAAAGCTGCTGGCCGGGCACGGCCTCCCGGTCACGGAAGTGAGCCGGCACACGGGCTTTCCAGAGATCATGGAGGGTCGCGTGAAGACGCTTCATCCGAAAATCCACGGCGGCCTGCTGTGCCGGCGCGACAAGCCGGAGCACTTGGCCGAGGCCGAGCGGAACGGCATCTCGTTGATCGACCTCGTTGTCGTGAATCTCTACCCATTTGAGCGGACCGTGGCGCGTCCCGGGGTCGCCTTTGAGGAGGCGATCGAGAACATCGACATCGGCGGTCCTTCGATGCTGCGCAGCGCCGCAAAGAATTTCGAAAGCGTCACCGTCGTCTGCGACCCGGACGATTACAGCGCGGTTCTGGAGTCGCTCGAAGGCCGCGTCTCCGCTCCGGAGTTGCGCCGGCAGCTGGCGCTGAAGGTATTTCAGCGGACGGCCGCCTACGACGGCGCAATTTCGCGTTACCTCGAAACGCAGACGCCGGCCCCGAAGGGTGAGGCCGCGGAGCCCGATCTCGCCGCCCTTGCCGGATTCCCGCGCACCCTCTCCATCATCCTGGAGAAGGCCCAGGACCTGCGCTACGGTGAAAATCCCCACCAGAAGGCGGCGCTTTACGGCACGTTCCGCGAGCATTTCACGCAACTGCAGGGAAGGGAGCTGAGCTATAACAACATTCTCGATATCACCGCCGCGGTCCGCCTGATCGGCGAATTCGAGCGGCCGACCGTCGCAATTCTAAAGCACACGAATCCGTGCGGGGTCGGAAGCGCCGACAGCCTGGAGGCCGGCTGGGAGAAGGCGTACGCGACCGACATGCAGGCCCCATTCGGCGGAATCATCGTCGTGAATCGCACGCTGGAGGCGGCCCTTGCGCGATCGATCGCCGAGATCTTCACCGAGGTGATTATCGCGCCGCGTTTCAGCGACGAGGCGCTCGGGATCTTCGGCAAGAAGAAGAACCTGCGGCTCATGGTTGCCAAGGCCGGCCCGCCGACGGGGCCCGGGCGTGCCGACGCCGGGGAACTCCAGGAAGTCCGGTCCGTCATCGGCGGCGTCCTGATGCAGGACCGGGATCGCACGCTTGGCGATGTGGGCGCGTTCAAGACGGTGACGCGGCGCGCCCCGACCCGGGATGAATGGGCCGACCTGATGTTTGGCTGGACCGTGTGCAAGCACGTCAAGTCGAATGCGATCGTGTATTGCCGCGACGAACGGACGCTCGGGATAGGCGCCGGCCAGATGTCCCGCGTCGACAGTTCCCGGATTGCGGTCTGGAAGGCGGGCGAGGCGGGCCTGAGCCTCAGGGGGTCCTCGGTCGCCAGCGAAGCGCTCTTTCCTTTCGCGGACGGGCTGATAGCCGCAGCCAACGCGGGAGCGACGGCGGCCATCCAACCGGGCGGCGCCGTGCGGGATGCCGAGGTCATCAAGGCCGCCGACGATCGCGGGATGGCCATGGTCTTCACAGGGATACGCCATTTTCGTCATTGAGCGCGATCTAGGACAATGTCCGTCGCCGAAACTTGAGCGCCCGCGGGGGCGCCGGATCGGCTTGCCCGGACGGGCAGCCGGGCCATCCTTGGCGAATGTTTGATCCTGTCGAAAAGCTGAAGGAATTCATTCGCCATGCCAGCATCTCGACCGATCCAAAATATCGGGACGGCATGCGCGGAGCCCAGGAATTTGTGGAGGGCCTTTTGAAGGGCATGGGCCTTTGCGTCGAGATTGTGCAAACGGCCAGGCATCCGATCATACTGGCGGAACGCACGGGCGAGGCATCGTGGCCGCACGTCGTGATCTACGGCCATTACGACGTCCAGCCGGCCGATCCGCTCAATCTGTGGCAGACACCCCCGTTCGAGCCTGCGATACGGGGCAATCGGATCTACGGCCGCGGAGCGGCTGACAACAAGGGCCCGCTCCTTGCAAACATAGCCGCGGTGGCCGGGCTGCTGGAGAAAAATCCGCGCCTTCCCCTGCGAATCACGTTTCTCATCGAAGGCGAGGAGGAAATGGGAAGCCCGAGCTTTCCGGCCTTTCTGGAGAAGTACAAGGACCGGCTCAAGAAGGCGGACTTCGTCTATTTGTCGGACACGGCCCTGCCCAGCGAGGAGCAGGTTGTCATCACCTGCGGACTGCGCGGGCTCGCCCTGCTGGACCTGCATGTCACCGGTGCGAAAATGGACCTGCATTCGGGCCTGCACGGCGGAGTCCTTCGGAATCCGATCCAGGCGCTGGCCGAGATCTGCGCCACCCTGCACGCGCCCGATGGCAGCGTGAATGTGCCCGGATTCTACGACGATGTGCTCGACGTGGAGCCATGGGAGCGGGCGGAACTCAAGAAACTCGGCGCCGACGAGGCGGCCTACGCCGAATTCCTCGGAATCAGCTCGTTTTACACGGCCCCGGGGCTGTCCCCGTTCGAGGCGGTGCGTTTTGGCCCCACGCTGGAGTTCAACGGCATCGGGGGCGGCTACCAGGGCGAGGGCACGAAGACGGTCATTCCGAGCAAGGCATTTGCGAAGATCAGCTGCCGTCTCGTGCCGAACCAGCGTCCGGCGAGGATCAAGAGCCTGCTCAGGGAGACGATCCTGGCCCGCGCGCCCAGGGGCGTGAAGATAGATTTTGTCGATCAGCACCAGGGCGAAACCTATGTCGTCGTCCCTCCGGGCCGCTCCAACACGCCAAAGAACCAGTCGCCCGTTCTTGCCCGCGCCTTCCGGGCGGCCGACGCGGCCGTTTCGGAAATTTGGGGCCGGCCGCCGCTCTATCTTCGCGAGGGCGGCAGTGTGCCGATCGTCGCCGATATCAAGCGCGCGACCGGACTCGACTCGGTCATGCTGGGACTGTTCCTTCCCGAGGACAATCTCCACGCTCCCAACGAGGGCTTCAACCTGGATGTGATGAAGCGCGGAATCGCCACAGCGGAGCGAATCCTGGCGGTGGTCGCCGAATCCCGATAGCGATCAACGAAAAAGGGCCGGACTGATCCGGCCCTTTTTGCGGGGCTTCAGAAGGAGGGACGGATCGCTCAGGGAGCCGGGGTCGCCGGAGCGGCGGCCGCCCCGGAGGCTGGCATGGCCGGGGCTGCGCCCGGCTTCGTGACCACAAGGTCCACACGGCGGTCGTGCGCCATGGTCGCCTGATCGGCGTTCTTCTTCGCGTCCTCGCTGCCCTTGGACAGCGTGTCGAGCTTGTCGGCGCTGACGCCCAGGCTGATGAGGTATTTCTTGGCCTCATTTGCGCGGCGGTCGCCGAGGCTCAGGTTGTATTCCGCAGTTCCGCGCCAGTCGCAATGGCCCTCGAGGAGAAGGTGGACCTGCGCGTTCTTGTCGAGATAGTCCTTCCCCGCCTGGAGCTTCGGCCGTTCGCTGGCCTTGATATTGGACTTGTCAAAATCGAAAAGGACCGTCTGGGCCTCGAGCGATTTGCGATCCTGGCCGCTCTCGTCGAAATTCCCGAGGTCGCGCTGCTGGAGCGCCGACGCCTCCGGATTTGTGGGCACCGCTTCCGGGTTCAACGTCGCATTTCCATTGCCGGCCGGCCCGAGGACGGTCGATCCGGGATCGGGGCGCACGGGCTTCTTGGTGCAGCCCGTAAACAGGGTCGCGGAGCTGAGAATGAGGACGCAAATCTGCTTCGAAACTGATTTCATGGAATGACTGGTGCCAATCTGGGCGGCACAGGCGCGTCCCGCAAGGATTTTAGCGAGTCCCTTCGACGTATTCTTTCCGGTGACTCGCCTAGAAGGTGCTCTTCGGCTGGATGATTCCGGTGTCCACCGCGTAACGCGTGAGGCTCGCGACGTCATGCAGGTTCAGCTTTCGCATGAGATTCGTGCGATGGTTGTCGACCGTCTTCATGCTGATTCCGAGCTTGGATGCGATGTCCTTTGTGCTATGGCTCTCCGCAATCAACTGGAGGATTTCGCGCTCGCGATCGGTGAGAAAGTCCGCCGTGTTGCTCGAACCGGGATTGGCGACGACATTGCGAAGCAGGGCGGCCACCGCCGGTCCGAAATACGTGCCGCCTCCGGCGACCGTCTCAAGCCCCTTCTTGAATTCCAGGAGCCCCGCCGTCTTCTCGACAAAGCCACGGGCTCCCGCCTCGATCATCTCGCGCACGAGCACCGGGTTCTCATGACCCGAAAACACAAGAACCTTCAGGTTCGGAAGCCTCTTGGTAAGCCGCCGGAGGATCTCCACCCCGTTGAGGCCCGGGAGCTTCGCATCCAGGACCGCGATATCCGGCTTGACGTCAAAACACAGCTGGACCGCCTGATGGCCCTCGCCGGCCTCTCCCACGAGCTGGTAGTTGCTGTCGAGCCGGAGAATCTCGACGAGCATCTCCCGGATGGCGGTTTGGTCTTCAATGATGACGAGGCGGTTCATGGCGGGCGTAAAGGCTGGTGGGTTGGCCGGGATTCGAACCCGGAACCAACGACTTAAAAGGACGCTGCTCTACCGTTGAGCTACCAACCCTTGATTCCAGTCAGGTTCAATGCAACTTATTGCGAAAGATGGCAATCAGGCGAATGCCTGAATATTCCGTCGCCAGAAGAAGACAATCTCGTAAATAACGCAAGAAAGGTCGTTTCTACCTGCGCCCCGTTATTTCGGGCAAGTAAAAATGAAGCCCAAGCGGGAACATCGGCCTGGTCGCCCGCGGTCCGCTTGTTGACCCCGGCGGCCCCGGTTGTCTTATTTGGCTGACTTTTACAAATCTTGGGAACAATTCAGAAATATACGCATCAGAGCGAGGCAGAGCGCATGTCTACTAAAGCTCAAGAAGTTGCCCTCGACCGGATGCTGGTGGACCGTTTCAAGAACGGGGATCAGTCTGCCTTTGACGAAATGGTCGGGCGGTATTGGGGCCGCATTTACTCCATGGTAAACCAGCTCTTGCGCAATCCGCAGGATGCGGAGGAGGTCACCCAGGACGCCTTTATTCGCGCCCACCGGGGCCTCGTCAACTTCAGGGGCGATTCAGCCTTTTCGACCTGGCTTTACCAGATCGCAACCAATCTCGCGCGCAACCGCTACTGGTACTGGTGGCGGAGGAAACGCGACAAATCCGTGTCGATCGATGCGCCCATCGGCGCGGACAACGACACGACACTGGCCGACGTGATACCGGCCGAAGTGGAGACGCCGGATGACATCACCGTCACCCAGGAATTCGTCGCCCGCATCGGCCACGGCATGGAGAAACTTGGAACCAAGCACCGGGAAATTCTCATACTGCGCAACGTAAGGAACCTTTCGTACGAGGAGATCGCCGACATTCTCGGAATCTCCATCGGAACGGTGAAGAGCCGGATTGCCCGGGCCCGCGAAAGCCTGCGTTCGCGTTTGGGAGAGGACTTCAAATGAAAGAATCTGAATTCATCGAGCTGCTCAACCTGTACGTGGATCACGAGATCGGCGCCGAGGACGCGAAGCGGCTGGAGGCCGAGGTTGCGGCCAACCCGGCGCGCCGTGATGTCTACAGGCAGTATTGCCGCATCCAGAAGGCCTGCACGCTTCTTGCGGACCAGTTCCAGGAACCGGCGCTGGAGAAGGACGCGCTTCCCGAGCGTCCCGCGGCGTGGAAATGGATGACGATAGTCCCGGCTGCGGGCATAGCCCTCGCGGCGTGCGTTGCGGTCGTTCTCGCGGTCCGCAGCCACATTCCCGCGCCGGGCGCCGCGGGGCGGGCCTCCTCCCAGTTTGCCGTCCTGGAGCGCGCCGCGCAACAGGCGGACCTGCCGGCGATCGCGCAGGACAACTACTCGCGCGGACTCGTCCCGGCGCTTTCCGTGCGCGACTTTAGCCTGAACACCGGCGCGCCGGCTTCGGAAGGGCTTGTGACGGCTGCCAGCCAGAGGCAGAACGATCCGCTTGCCTGGATCACGCGGCTCCAGATGCAGTCGATTCAGCCGGTCCCGGCCGCCCAGGTCGATTTCAAGCCGAATGCGGAACTCCTGTCTCCCGACGTTCGCTCGAACCGTCCCGCTTCCGAGCAGCAGGAGTCCATCGATCTGGTCGCGTTCCGATTCCAGAAGTAGCTCAACCGCCCAGGGCCTTCTTGATCAGCGCCTCGGTGTCGGCCCCGGAGCCGAGCGAGAGACCGGCCCGCCGGACCGCCTGGTCCGCTTCCGGGGCCTTGTAGCCCAGGGCAATCAGGGCCGATACGGCATCCCGATGGGCGTTTTCTTCCCGGTCCCCGGTGCCCGCGGCACCTGCCGGCACAACACCTGATTCCGGTCCCCCGACAAGGTTCTTCAGCTCTATGACCAGGCGTTCCGCGGTCTTCTTGCCGATGCCCGGGCATTTGGCAAGGGTGCCGATGTCGCCGGCCCGGATCGCGCCTTCGAGAAGGGGCAGGGAAAGCCGGCTCATGATGCCGAGGGCGACCTTCGGCCCGACGCCGGTCACCCGCTCGATCATGAGGCGGAAGAAATCGCGCTCTGCAACCGTGGCAAACCCGTAGAGGGTCTGCGCGTCTTCGCGATACACGACGTGCGTGTGCAGCTTGACGGGAGAGCCGGCGGGCGGCAGCCGCTCTGACGTCGTGATGGGAATGTTCACCTCGTAGCCGAGGCCGTTCAATTCCACGACAGCGTGCAGCGCAGAGGCGCTCGCCAAGTTGCCCTGGATGAAGGTGATCACGTTCCGCCGCAGCCCAATGATGCCGCGTTCAAGCCCAGAACATCCTGCATGTCGTACACGCCGGCCTTTCGGCCGGCCACCCATTGCGCCGCCCGCACGGCTCCCCGGGCGAATATCGCCCGATCGGACGCCTTGTGCGTCAGCTCCAGCCTCTCGCCGAGACCGGCGAAGATCACGGTGTGGTCCCCCACGACGTCCCCGCCTCGCAGGGAGTGGACGCCCACTTCGGACTTCGAGCGCTCCCCTGTGAGTCCCTTGCGGCCGTGCCTGAGCGCCCCGGCGCCGAGCTTCTTTTCCTCGAGAATGATCTCGATGAGCCGCGCCGCAGTGCCGCTGGGGGCGTCCTTCTTGAAACGATGGTGCATCTCGATGACTTCGGCATCGTAGTCGGGACCGAGGATGCGCGCCGCCTGCCTGCTCAGTGCGAAGAGCAGGTTGACGCCAACGGAAAAATTGCCCGCCCAGACGCAGGGCACGCGCGCTGCGATCGGCAGAAGGAGCCTCTTTTCGTTGGCCGAGTGCCCGGTCGTCCCGATGACAATCGCCTTTTTGTGCGCAGCGGCCAGATCGAGCAGCGATCGGGTCGCCTTCGGAGAGCTGAAATCCACAATCACGTCGCAGGATCCGATCGCGGCCGACGGGTCGTCCCCGACGTCCACCGCCGCCCCGATGGGAACGCCAAGTTCGCGGGCCGCTTCGATGACTGCCGATCCCATGCGTCCCTTGAAGCCGTTCAGAAGTAGGGTGAGAGGCATTTGGGTGCTTGGAATTGAAATGGCTGGCGGTATGCGCCGGGATCACCTTCCCAGCACTGCAAGGGCGGCTTCCAGAATCGCGCGGTTCGGCTCGCTCATTTCGCAAAGCGGCAGGCGCGCCTCGCCGGTGCCGATGACGCCCGCCCGGGCGAGGGCGGCCTTTATCGGCACGGGGTTGGATTCGATGAACAGGGCTTTGAACACCGGATACAGCTTCCGGTGCAGCTTGCCCGCTGCGGCGAAGTCGTTTTCGAGGGCCAGCCTTACCATCTTGCCGACTTCGCGGACGAGCAGATTCGAGGCCACGCTGATCACCCCTTCGGCGCCCGCAGCCATGAAGGGCAGCGTGAGGACATCGTCCCCGCTCAGGACGGTTATGTCCGATCCGAGCGCCTGCTTGAGCTGGTCGACGCGATCCACGGTGCCGCCCGCCTCCTTGATCCAGCGCACGTGGCCGTACCTTGCGCGCAGCCGCTCTACCACGGGCACTCCGATCTCGATCCCGCACCGGCTTGGGATGGAATACAGGACGATCGGCCGGTCGGTCGTGTCGGCAATCGCCGAAAAATGGCGGAACAGCCCTTCCGGCCCGGGCTTGTTGTAATAGGGCGCCACAACAAGCATGGCATCCGCCCCCGCCTCGTGGGCGAGCGCGGACAGGTTGACTGCTTCCGCCGTTGAGTTCGAGCCGGTGCCCGCGATCACGGGAACCCGTCCACGCACGGCCGCGATGACGGCGCGCACGACCTCTATGTGCTCCTCGTGGGAAAGCGTGGGCGATTCGCCCGTCGTGCCGACGGGCACAACGCCGTCGATGCCTCCCTTGATCTGGTACTCCACGAGCTTGCGCAAGTCCTCAAAGGCGACCTTCCCGTTGCGGAATGGCGTGACGAGGGCCGTAATCGTGCCGGTCAGGGGGCGGAGCTTCATGGAGAGTTTCCACTAGATAGCACATTGCAGGTTGTGGCAATCCACAAGGCCGCGAGTGGCGGGTCAGTTTGCTCGACCTGCGGCCTGTCGGGCCTGTGCTCGCAAAACCCGGACGCGCATCAAAACCGGCGTGGGGCCCCATGGCGTTCCGCCGTCCCCCAACGCC
>OBLW0100000422.1_pt1 | contig 36468 bp, 33 predicted proteins | sample 1520161 | NCBI WGS metagenome assembly OBLW01 (sample SAMEA3539309, study PRJEB22396) | soil metagenome | biome: tundra; feature: field; material: soil | place: USA | collected 2010-05 | depth 0.15 m
CACCGAGATCTACACTCTTTCCCTACACGACGCTCTTCCGATCTCCTTGCCCGGAGCGTGCACCGGTTTTTCATTCACCAGAATTTCGCCCGTATCAGCACGGTCGAGACCGGCGATCAAGCGCAGGAGAGTTGACTTGCCGCATCCCGAAGGACCCAGCAGAACTCGGAACTCCCCGATGTCGCGCCCTTCGCGCGAGTACACATCCTCAATCTCGAAATTTATGTTCTCGAGCGCGTCAACTTTCGCACCATCGGCCGACACGAAGGATCGGCTGACGTCGCGCACGGTGATCTTCGATTTCTTAGGCTCCATGCTTGGCCGCCTTCAGGTGTGCGGTGGCGCTCGGAACAGATGCACCACCTCCGGAAAAAGTCGACCCGGCATTGCGCCAGGGAAAAAGTCGACGTTCCAGAAAGGTCAGCAGGAAGCGGAACAGGAAGGCGGCAATACCAATCGCGATGATTCCCGCATACACGCGTTCGAAATCCAGAACTTTGCGCGCGGCCTCCACCATGTAGCCGACACCCTTGCGGGAGTTCACCATCTCGGCCAAGATCACGTACGTCCAGCCGATGTCGTAGAGGATGCGGAATGACGAGAAAATTGCCGGCAACGACGCGCGAAAGACCAGCCACAAAGCTTGCGGTTGATTCGCACCGAGCGTGTAGGCCGTTTCCAGCAGTGCATTATCCACCCGGTTGGCCTCTTCCACCACCACCGCCAACAGATAGAAGAACATTCCAAACCACAGGAACGCGACCTTCATAGTTTCATCGATGCCGAATAAGGCAATAAACGCCGGCAAGAACGCAGTCAACGGCATTGCGCGCATAGGAGCGGCTACGGGATTAATCAGCTCGAAAAGGCCGCGGTAGCTCGACATGAGGACGCCCAGCGGGATCGCGACTACTGCGGACCAGAAAAACGCCTGGGCAATCCGCCACCAACTCATAAATACGTTGCCGAGGAGATCGTACTCGGTCCACAGCTTGCCAAAGGCCTGAATGACTCCAATGGGCTTGGGCAATGAGAAATTCAGCTTCCCCCAATAGGTCAGGGCAATCCAGAACAATACGACAATGCTCCAACTGATGAATGCGAATGCCCATCGAATGCGCGGAGAAACTTCTTTTCGAATGGTGAACCAATCGCTCATTTCGTCCTGTCGTCGTAACCTGCAAGAGAGTGTTGCATATATGTTAGTTGGCTAGGAAGACACGTCCCGCAGGGGCTAAAGCTCGCATGCCGCCAAGCCCTGAATGTCACGGCTGAAGCCGTGCCGTACCCAAAACCGGTTTTACAGAACAAGCTTTAGGTGGAAGGGTTGGCATACACCTTGATATCCGTGCGCCGATTTTTTTCCCGTCCTTCCGGCGTCGTGTTGTTTTCGATCGGCTTGTCCGGACCGTTGCCGGCAGTCCTTAGCCGAGCCGACGGAAAGCCATACTTCTGTATCAGGTAGTTCTTCACCTCGTCCGCGCGCGCGTGGGATAGCTGAATATTGTAAGCCCGCGAACCGGTCGAGTCGGTGTTGCCATCGATGTCGACTACGGTGTTTTCATAGGCACGCATCGTGCCCGCGAGTTCATCCACGATCGCGCGTGAATCGAGGCTCATGCTGGAAGAGTTGGGATCGAAGTAAATGGAGCGGTGTTGCGTCGCGATCGGTGTCGCTCCCTTCGCGGGCTCCTTGTACTCGATCGGGGCTTCGCTCGAAGCCATGGAGAAGTTGTCGGCTAACTTTTCAACATAGCGGCGATCCAGACTGTCTTCCGGATTGAAGGTGTGTTTAATGACCCGCAGTTCCCGGTACATATCCTGCGCCATGCCGAGGATGTTGGCATAATCTGCGTTGGACCCGGCGGCGCCCATGAACGAACGGTTGTCGGCGTAATCCGCCAGCTTCACGCCGCCGAGCATCGTCTTCGCCAGGTCAGAGGGAATATTGAAATCCTTAACCGTGCCAATCAGGTTATACGCCCGCTCCGGCTGTGTCTTGATGAACTCAACGCCTTCGATCCAGCCTTGGGCGAACTTCAACAATGTCTGCGGATGCTTGGCGGAGAAAGTATCGCTCACCACGAGAATGTCGGCGATGAGACGATTCGCAATCCTGGTGTCGTAGATTTTCTTCGATCCGGGCCGCTTGGCGACCGCATCGCTCATGTCAGGGTCCCAGGCTACGGCCGCATCGACTTTCTCTTGCGCGAAGAGGGTCGCCGGTTCGATGCCATCCTTGGTGTGAACAGCGTTGTTGAAGATTTCGGTGCGCTGTTCCGTGCCAAGCCCAGAGGTCTTGAGTCCGTTCCACAGCAGGAAGTGCGAGGGCGTGTACGGGGCGAACGCCACCTTCTTTCCGGCCAGATCCTCGATGCTGTTGATTCCCTGTTTTCCGATGACGCCATCGGCGCCGCGTGACCAGTCCACCATCAGGAACGCATGGGAACCGAAGCCCTTTTCCTTGAACTGCGCGTAGTCCTTCGCGTAGACGTCCGCAGTCGTCAACATCACATCGACATTGTCGGTTGCGAGTGCGGATGCTCCTTCCGTCCAATCGTCGATAATTTTGAACGAGACCTTGAGTCCTTTCTTGCCGTAGATAGAATCCGACTGTGTGTCGAGCCCGCCATTCGCCACTAGTCCGCCGACGCATCCGACCCACACGTTGACGCGCACGCGGACCTCGGTATCACTGCTGGTGGAAGATGCGGGTATCAACAGAGGCTTGGTGGCGTCCACCGTTTCCCCGTTTGCGGAGGCGCTCTTGCCGCCCACCAACTTACTGAAATCTATGATTCCGTATCGATTCACGCTGTAGCCAACCAGCGCTACGCCGATCAGGAAAATAAGAACCCACCCACCTCTCTCAATTTTCACGGCCATAAGATTTTCCTCCGCCCTTTCGCGTCCGCTTTCCTGTGTCTTCGTAAACGAGGCGCTTCTCCCGCACTCTAAGAACGATCGCTACGAAGTCCGTTGCGGTTCCTTCGCAGCGATTGTTTTATCCGCACCGGCTGGCGCCGCCGCTTGTGGCGCAGACAGCCCCATTTCGATTTTGAATTGCTTTACCAGTTCGCTGGCCTGGAGTTTCTCGGCCTCGTCGTCGATCTTTATCTTCTGCTGGTCCACGTTGCTCATGGCCATATCCATGCGAGCTTCGTTGACCGCGGTCATCTCCTCGATCTTGCGGACCATTTCGTCGTGCGTCTGGCTAATGCCGGCCACTTCGAACTGCTCCATGGCATCGGCAACCTTTTTCTGCCACTGAGCGCGGCGGTAATCGGCAATCGCGCCCAAAGCCTCTTGCGTCTTTCGATCTTTCTCGCGCATGAAGGCCTGCTTCACGGCCATCGCTTTATCGAATGCGGCACGGGCGGCGGTGAGTTGTCCCTGAGTCCTAGCCAGAGCTCCCTTGGTCTGTTCAAGTTGAGCGGCATAGGTGCCGGCGATGTCGTCGCGATTGGCCTGAATCGCGGTTTTCACCCTGGCAGTCAAGCTGGCGACGTCGTTCTTATACTTCGCTTCTTCTTTCTCGAGCAGGGTTACGTTGGCCTTGACCATGGCGATGCTCTCGTTCATGCGAGGCACCTGGTCATTCATGTCGCGGATGTTCTGCTGCAGAATCAGTTCAGGATCCTCAGCCACCGAAATGAAGAAACCGACGAATGATCGCACCACTCTCGTCAACCGTTGCCACATAAACCCTCCTGTTCAGGAACGCTGCGCTGTCTTCGATGAGGGCGGCGGCGCATTCACATCGCCCGTCGTGATAGGATTTTCGCTGGTAAAATATCCGACCGCCTCGGCGATCTTCTTTTCTTCCTGCTGTTTCTTCAAACGCCAGCCGGTGAAGCGTTCTTTCTCCCGAGAAATTGCTTCGTTGTTGCTCTGGATCTTCGCCCTCTGCTCGGTTACATACTTATCGATCTGGGATTGAATCTCAGAGTTTTCTTTTGTCTTGCGGGCCTCCAGTTCTTCGGCTGCACGCTGCTGGACGCGTTCGTAGGTATCGAGAGCGCGGTCTCGGCGAATCGCATCCTGAATGACGTCTTTTACGTCGATGCCCGCGGCGTCGAGGGCGACCAAAACCGAGGATCGCTTCACATCGGAAGGCAAATTCCGAATACGCTCGCTCTCCAACATTTGCGAGATCTTGAGGATCGAGTACCCTTGCGGCGCCGGAGGAATCTCCGCCGCCTTGTATATTTCGTCAAAGGAAGTGGGATCGGAGACGGGGGTAGTAAATTTCGGCTCCGCGGCCATGCTGGATGCGATCTCTGCCACGCTCTGAGCCGCACTCTTAGTCGCGACCGGCGTGCTCTTCGCATTCGGCGGGCTCTGCTCGGCTCCGACCGGGTCATCGACAGAAACGATGTAGTTGTACCACTTCTTGGGCATTCGGCCTCCCTACTTAGCTAACGAACGCAGCCTCGAAAAGAAAGTGTCAATGCAGTGACCCAGAACGCTAATTGCCACTGGGTCCTTTGTCAAATGTTTTCAAATAGTTCCAAGTCCTGCGTGGCCCCCCGAGTGTCCCTGATTCTGTCGCGTGTTGCCCAACACCGCTTATCCTGCTCAACCAATTTAATCGCACATCTCGTACCTATTCAATTCAGATAGAATGAGCAACTCACCGTTCAAAATGAACAGGGTTTTTGAACGAATCAAGATGTGAGGGTTAGGAACGGATTGTGCCTGCTAACGATATCTCTTCCATTCTGAGTAAAGTTGTAGAGACAAAAGCCGAGTACGACATTCGCCTGCTCGCCCAGCAGTTGGGCACGAACTATCGGTCACTCATGTATTGGCTGAGAGGAGAGCGTCAGGTACCCGCGCACTTTCTGCCGCGAATATGCGTGCTACTAGGCAATTACGAGGCGCTTGATTTTCTCGAGAGCCAGGCCGGACGGGTGGCGTTCAAACTCCCGAACCCCAAGATTACTTTGGATCAAGAGCTTATTGCCGTTTCCCGGTTGATCAGGGAGGTCGGCGAAGCTCTGGAGAGCGTCGCGGAAACACTGGCTGACGGTATTGTCGAAGAAAGCGAATTGCGAACAACGATTCCCAAGATCGAGGCTGTCATTCGAGAATGCGCATCGCTCAGGTACTTGTTAGAGGACCTCTCCAAGAAACAGAAAAAGAGGAAAAAAGGCTGAGTGCTAGGGATGTTCGGTTTTTCCATCCAGCAAGTTCAGCGCGTGGGGCACCAACTCCACCACGGCCTGCAACGACTCCACCGCCCCGCCGGGACTGCCGGGCAAATTTAAGATGAGGGTCTTGCCACGCACCCCGCAGACTCCGCGACTCAGAGGCGCATAGCGAGTCTTTTTGAAGCCTTCGCTTCGCATCCGCTCCGCCACGCCGTCGATCAGGCGCTCACATATTGCTTCTGTTGCTTCCGGGGTAACATCGCGCTCCGCGATCCCAGTTCCGCCCGTGGTCACGATGAATCGCACTTCCAGCGCCAGGTGGACGAGAGCGTTCTGAATCTGCATCGAATCGTCCTGAACGATTTGCTTGGCCACCACGCGAAAGCCAAACTTTTCCAACAGGTCGGCAACCGCGGGACCTGAAACATCCACGCGCTCCCCGCGCGCGCAGGAATCGCTAACCGTAACCACAGCGGCCGAAAAGGTTATCGGTGGATTAAGGTCAATTGTCGAGGAGGACATCTTCCTCCTCTTCCGTCCGCCCGCTGCCGCTACCTGCGACAGTCCCGGCACTAGTACTAGTATCGGCGGATGTAGCAGCACTGGCACTGGCGCTGCTATCCTCGACGGCGTCCGCGCTGCCCTCGCGCTGCGATTCGTCCAGCAAGCGCAAACCCTCCATCAGTAGCCCTTGAGTGTTGAGTTGCGTGGTTTCCTTATCAGTCTTGCCCTCGAAGTTGAGTTCGAAATTGCCGCCCGTCCAGCGCAGAACCTTGAAGACCGCTTGATCTCCCACCAAAGCTCCGTAGGTCGCGTGCTTTACCTGCCCTTCAGCAAAAAAGACTTCGCACTTCTCGCCTTCGTTATGTAGTTTGAGCTGGCAACTCTTGCGGCCCATTTCCAAGGATTGCATGAGATCGATCACATTCATTTGCGAAAGGTTGCCGCGAACCACGCCATCTGAGGGCGCGGTTTTCGCCATTTTCTCCAGTGCAATGCGGTCAACCGTGCGCTTGATCCGCCGCGTAGCTTCTTTCAAGAAAAATGGCTTTGCCAGATAGTCATCGGCGGCATCCTGGGGCGAGAGCCGCTCATCGATATCCACGCGGCTCGCCATCAACACCGCAGAAAAATTCGCCGTCGCCGGACGGCTCTTCAACTTTTCCACCAATTGCCGTCCGTCCATACCGGGCATGCGATAGTCGCAAACCACAAGGTCCGGAGGATCGTCCACCGCTTTCAGTAAGGCGTCTGCGGAATCCGTCGCCGACACCACACGCGCAAACGGAGCAAGCGCGTGCTGAAGCATCCCCAACACCATGGGATTGTCATCCACCAAAAGAAGCTTGACGTCATTGGCCATTGTTTGACTGGATCTAGCTTGACTTCGTCTGGTTCGACTTTACTCGCCTATACTCCCCACTCTTCCCACCACTCTTACGCTCCAACACTATCTCCCGAATCTCGATGCCTTTGTCGAGCCCTTTGACCATGTCATAAATCGTGAGGGCGGAAACGCTGGCAGCCACAAGAGCTTCCATCTCGACTCCCGTCTCAGCGGCGGTGACGACTTTAGTGGCAATCGAGACGCCATTCTCGCACAGCGTCATCTTCACATCAACGAAGGATAGAGGCAGAGGGTGGCAAAGAGGGATGAGATCGGATGTCCGCTTAGCGGCCATGATCCCTGCGACGCGAGCCACCTCTAGCGGATCACCCTTGGGATTTTGCGGCAGAACTTTCAAGACTTCAGGTTTGATCAGGACAAACGCGCTGGCTTCGGCTTCGCGTCTGGTCGCCGCTTTACCGGAAACATCCACCATGCGCGCGCGACCCGAATCGTCGTAGTGAGAGAGCTTGTTAGCCATGCGGAAACTCTATCTTACATGGGATGCCGCAGGGTGGAGTCGCCGTCCGGTGGCGGCGGGGATCAAGCCCGCTCAGCGCAGCAGCACAGCGGCCCACTCACCTGCCCGCATGTGCTCACGATCCGGCGGAATCACGAGAAAGCAGTTCGAGCGGACTCTGGCAGCGATATCGCCTGACCCTTGCCACGGGACAAGTTCGGCTTGCGTGTTTTCGTACTGGCCAGAAAGAATGGCGGGAAGGAAGCGCTTCAGTCCAAGCTTGACGCGGATTTCGGATTTCAAACGAGCATGCAGGAATGTCAGTGGACGCGCAGACATCCCAGCAAGGGCTTCGATCACCGGGCGCGCGAACAGTTCGAACGTGACCATGGTTGAAACCGGATTGCCGGGGAGGCCGAAGAAATATTTATTCGACTCCTGAAGAAGACCCTCGCTGGCAAAAGCGCCCGCGCCACATGGGACGCGGCCGAATACCACCGGGCGACCGGGTTGGATTTTTGCTCCGGTGAAAAAGAATTCGGCCCGCATCTCGGCAAGCACCTGTTCGACTAGATCGTAACGTCCCATGGAGACGCCGCCGGTCATCAGAAGCAAATCCGCGTGCAATCCCTGTTCTATTAATTGACGCAACCGGACGGGTTCATCCGGAGCAATCGGCAGCAGCACGGGTTCGCCGCCAGCTTCCTGGATCTGCACCGCCAGTGAATAGCTGTTCGAATTTCGAATCTGAGTGGGACCGACTTCCGCATCGAGGTCGACTATCTCATCACCGGTGGCAAGCACTGCAATGTGGGGACGAATGTACACGTTCAGCCGCGACCTCCCCACCGAAGCCGCGAGGGCGATTGCGGCCTCATTGAGCCGCAAGCCTCTGGGAAGCAAAAGGCTGCCGCGGTTGGCCTCGGCTGCTTGCACCACAATGTTTTCTCCCGAGGCAATCTGTTTCGTGATTTCGACGGAGTCTCGTTCGCGAGAGGTGTACTCGATCATGACTACAGCGTCGGCTCCGGCTGGTACTGGAGCGCCAGTCATGATGGAAAATGCTTCGCCAGGATTCAGCGTAATTGGGGCGCTGCCGGGAAGAGGACCCGCTTTGATTTCCCCCTTTAGAGCGAGCTTGACCGGAAGCTGAGCCAGATCGGCAGCACGGACAGCGTAGCCATCGCGGGTAGATCGAGGAAAGGGAGGAATGTCACGGTCGGCCGCAACCGGTTCGGCGAGAATCCTTCCGGCAGCGCGCACTAGGTCTACAGTTTCGTGAGCGCCTGGGGACAGCTGCGATGCATGGTCTTCGACGACGCGGCGGGCGTCTTCAAAGCTGAGGACAGACTGGGATGGCGAGGCGGGCATACAAAGATGATAGAGCAGCGCGGCACTAGAAATCGCGCTCTGTTAGCGGACCAGTTCCTGTCCTAATACCGCGGGATTGCTGGCGAAAGAGAGTCCGGTCTCAAGATCGACTATGCGGTCGCGCACCAGCTGTGCGATTTCACCATCGAAGTGTTGCATGCCTTCAGTGGCGCCGGCTTTCATAGCATCAAGCAGGGTCTTGCCGTCGCGCTCGCCTTTTTCTATGCACTCGCGCGTGCGCGGATTCGTTTTCAGAATTTCGGCTACTGGAACGCGGCCACTGCGATCCGTTTTCGGCAGCAGTCGCTGACAGATAATGAAACGAAATGTTTTGGCAAAGCGTTCGCGCACTTTTTGTTGTTCGTCGGGCGAGAAAGAACTGACGATTCGCTCCACCGTTTTGGGCGCGTCCATCGTATTGAGACTGGAAAGCACCAGATGGCCGGTTTCGGCTGCCTCGAGAACGATCTCAATGGTTTCACGGTCGCGCATTTCTCCAACCAGAATTACCTTCGGCGCTTGGCGCAGAGCCGAGCGCAAGGCGTGAGCGAAGCTGGGGGTGTCACTGTGAAGTTCGCGCTGATGAACCGTGGAGCATTTGTGGCTGTGCAGAAACTCGATGGGATCTTCGATGGTGATGATGTGGTAATACTTCTCACGATTGATGCAGTCGAGCAGCACGGCGAGGGTGGACGACTTACCCGAGCCCGCGGGTCCGGTGACTAGCACAATACCGTCGCGCAGTTTGGCCACGTCGGCCAGGTGCTCTGGCAGGTTCAGCGAGGCGAAATCCGGGATCAACGTAGAAATGACGCGCATCACAATTGCGCAACTGCCCCGCTGGATAAAGATGTTGACGCGAAACCGAGCGACGCCGGATAGCCCGTAGGAAATATCGCACGATCCATGTTCTCGCAGAGTGGCAACTGCCTGTTTATTGTCGCCAATCAGGTCGGCGGCTATCTGGCGAGTGTCATCGGGAGTGAGGCTTGAAAGCCCCGGAACTTGTACAGGAATAAGCTGGCCGTAAACTTGCACCTGGGGCGGGCGTCCGGGAGAAAAAATCAAGTCGCTGATTTTTTCCGCAGCACGCAACATCGCTGCCAGCAGAACAGGAGTAGCTACTCTGCCGCTGCCGGAATACCCTTCCAGAGAAACCGAAATTGGTGCCATTCCAGAGGCTGCCATTCCATCCTCATAAACTGAACTTTATAACTGGACTCTAGGGAATTGTTCCCACAGAACGGAGAACAGCCAACGGGGGGGGCTGAGCTGATGTCTCTACTTTACCTCGCTAACGGAAGAAGCGTAAGGACAGTAAGTACATAGCCCTTGGTAACGTCCCATACCCGCGGAATGGAAAAGGACAGCTGGGTTGAGCCGTCCCTTTTTGCTGGTCGCAGATTCCGAAGGAGACTACTTCTTGGGTGGCGCCTTTTTCTTAGTCCCAAAGCTGGTTTCGACCGGGGCGCCAATGGTAGCGAGCATCTGTTTCGCCACGTCGGCATACGGGCCGGTGGGCTGCAGTTCCAGATACTTGTTGAAGGCCTCCGCAGTTCCCGGCGGCGCAATTGTCTTGTCGCCCTGCAAGGTTGCTTTCCCGATAAGATTAACGCCTTTCTGATAATAGGCATCTGCTTTGGTGGGATCGGCCGCAATGCATTTATCGAAGGCTGCAATGGCAGCATCGCCTTTGCCGGCGTTTGTGAGAACCGCTCCCATGTTGTAGTAGTATTGCGCGGCTGCACTGGGATCGGCTTCCGCCGCCTGTTGGTAAGTTTTTACGGCGTCATCGATTTTGCCTGCCTTGCTGTAGGCCTCGGCTAAATTGTTGTAATAGGCTGCGAGCGTCTTGGTGGCGTTGGGATCTTTCTCATTAGTGGCGGCCTGCTTGAGTGTCACCGCTTTCTGATAAGCTTCCACCGCCGAATTGAGACGCTTTTTCTTTTCCTCGGGATCGGTCTGTTTGGCTACCGACATGCGATAGGCGTCGCCAAGCTTGAACCACACCAGGTCACGGGAGGCGTCGATCTCGTTCGCCGCAGTCAGGTTGGTGATCGCCGTTTCAAAATCACCGGCATCGGACGCCGTCTTCGCGGCCGCCAGCTTTTCATTCAGCGCCTTCACCGTGTTAGTTTCTTTGGCGTGCTTCTCTTGCGCTTCCTGCTGAGCCTTAATCTGTTCGGGAGTCAAGCCTTGACCCTTGGCCGCTTCCGTCGCCTGCTTTTTAAGGTCGAAGTCCAGCGTGTTTTCGTCGAGGGTGACCGGTACTTTGCCGAAGTGGAACAGCTCCTTGTTAGCCTTGGCGTCATCGGCATTCTTGTAGAGTGTGACCATGTAAGTGCCTGCGCCAATCCCTAGAGAGAAATACTCGCCTTTCTTGTTGGTCTTCAGAGTATATTTCTGACCGTTGTCCTGGTTCGCCCAAACGACCACCGCGTCAGCGATGGGATTCCCTTGAGGGTCCTTACAAACGCCTTTCACTGTTCCCGACGCACCCTGCGCGAAAACCGGGGACGCACACAGTCCCAACATTACGAGAACAAAAACAAATCCTGCGAAGTGCCTCTTCATCGTGGCCTCCCGGCCTACTGGATTGTTAAATATCGATTTCTGATCGTTGCGTCAAAAGTGGTATGCATCCGAGACCGCGTTTCCTTCAACAATCAAAGTCAGAAGTTGGTTAAACTCTCTCCGTGGCATAGGGAATCGTATCGTTGACTCCCGCCGCCGCAAACGCCCGCAAGCGTAAGACGCAGCTGTCACACCGGCCGCAGGCTCGATCTTCGTGGCTATAGCATGACCAAGTTAAATCGAACGGAGCGTTCAGTTCAAGGCCAAGCTGGACAATTTCTGCTTTCCGCATAGCGATCAAGGGCGTGACAATTTCGATGTTTCCCTCTTTCGTTCCCGCCCGGATGACGCTGTTGAACGCCTCATAGTACACGGGACGGCAATCAGGATAACCGGAACTATCCGGTTCCACCGCTCCGATATAAATTTTCCCTGCTCCGAGCACCTCGGCCCAACTGACCGCGACGGACAAAAAATGCGCGTTTCGAAAAGGTACATAGGTGACCGGAACTACATGATCGATCGCGGGTGTGACCGGTACCGCAATGTTTTCGTCGGTGAGCGCCGAACCTCCGATGGCGCGCAGGGCGTCGTTGCGCACGAGGAGCTTGTTCTTTATGTTCAGGCGATTGCAAATCGCCAGGAAAGATTGCCGCTCCCGCAGTTCGGTGCGCTGCCCGTAACTCACGTGCAAGGCAGCGACCTCGTAATCCTGGGCTGCTAATGTGGCGCACACGCAAGAATCCATTCCTCCGCTCAGAAGAACGATTGCCCGGGATTTTGTGGAGTGCGCCATGTGACGTTAAAAATATCGAATGAGGTGGAAGCGCTAACTGTTGCTTTCAGATCATGGGGTCAAACTCCCTTGACGGCAGGGTCCCAGATAAACTTGTGCAATTGCAGTCCCAGGCGTGCCGGAACTTCATCTGCCAACATCCATTCGGCCAATTCTTGCGGATCGAGAAGGCAGTGCGAGCTGTCTCGGGCCCCGGTGGCGTCTTTGCGAAATGCGGGTGAGAAAAGCACGGCCCCCACGCGCCGGGGCAGATTGTGTCGGCTGACGAATTCGCGGGCGAACTCATAGTCGGTGCGGTCGCTCAGTACAAACTTCATTTCGTCATGCGCACTAAGTGCCGCCAGATTTTCTGGCAGAAATGTATCAGCCGCCCCCGAATGCGGACACTTCACGTCGACGATCTTGACGACCGCCGCCGGAACTCTCGCCAAGGGGCGCTCGCCGCTGGTTTCGAGCAACAAGCGATATCCACCTTGCAACAATTTCTCGATCAGCGGAAGCAGTTCCCGCTCCTGTAGCAGGGGCTCGCCGCCGGTGATCTCCACCAACCCACCGTTAGGACTGAGGCCTCGCACTTGGTTCAGCACCTGGTCCTCCGTCATCTTCCGCCCGCCGTGAAACGTATATTCACTATCGCACCAAGAGCAGCGCAGATTGCATCCCGTAAGCCGCACGAACACGCACGCTAGCCCAGCGTAGGTCGATTCCCCTTGCAACGATTTATAGATTTCGGTTATCTGCATCTGACAGCAGTGCCGCCGGCGTCTCACCAACCCTGTTGAGCCACGCTGGAAAGCCGTCGCGACTGGGGCGCTACGATTCCGAATACGTGGCCGTCGTCGTGTCCGTCTCGTACACTGTGACGTTCTTCACGCGCACGCGCCCGTTGGTCACACTCTTTAGTCGCGAATTTGACTCGTCATAAAAATACTTGGCCAGATTTTCAGCCGACGGGTTGATTGTAGTAAACGGCTCAATGTCATTGATCATTTGATGATCGAGCCGCTCAATAACGTGCTTCATCACTTCGCGCAAGTCTTTGAAATCGAGCAGGAGCCCGGCCTTGTCCAACTCAGCCCCGGCGAGCGTGACTCGGATCTTGTAGTTGTGGCCGTGCGGATTTTCGCACTTGCCTTTGTAGTTGCGCAGGTAGTGTCCCGCGGCAAACGTATCGTCAACCGTAACCTCGAACATGCGTCCCTCAGCGGCGCGCAAACAGGGCCGGATTAAACTGGTGAGTGAAACATCTATTGTACCGCTCACCGCCGCAACCCGCTTGACTGCGGGCTTCGCCTGACTGTAGTTTGCCTATGCGGCTTTTGTCCGCAAAGGAGCGATTATGCCGCGCCGCAAGTGCATTTCAGCGTCCCTGTTTGTTCTAATCCTGGCTGCAAATCTCGCCGCCCAAAGCAAGCCCGACGCGCCCGATTTCGAGGTTAAAGAACACTACACAAAGTACGAATTCAGAGTCAGCATGCGCGATGGCGTGCACCTGTTCACTTCGGTGTACGTGCCCAAGGACAGTTCGCGTTCTTATCCGTTTCTGATCGATCGCACTCCTTACAGCGTGGCTCCGTATGGCGTGGATCTGTACCGCAAGCAACTCGGCCCTTCGCCCGACTTCGATAAGGCAGGATATATCTTCGTCTTTCAGGACGTGCGCGGCCGCTACATGTCGGAAGGGACTTTTGTGGAGATGCGTCCGCACATCGATAATAAGAAATCAAAACAAGATGTGGACGATAGCAGCGATCTCTACGACACCATCGATTGGCTGCTGAAGAACGTGCCTAATAATAATGGGAATGCCGGCATCTGGGGCATTTCCTATCCTGGATTTTTCACTTCTGCGAGCATCATCGACTCGCATCCGGCGCTCAAAGCCGCATCGCCGCAGGCCCCCATGACCGATCTTTTTATGGGCGACGATGCCTATCACGGCGGAGCGTTTATGCTGAACGCGAACTTCGGCTTCTACGCGCTTTTTAAGCCGCAGGAAAATCCCCAACTTCCCCCCAAAACGCCCGTTGCGTTCGATTACGGAACCAAGGATGGGTACGAGTTCTATTTGAACGCGGGACCGATCGCGAATCTTTCAAAATATCTTGAAGGCAAGAGTGCGCTGTTTGATGACCAGATGCACCACGATATTTACGACGATTACTGGAAGGCGCGCAATCTTGCGCCACACATGAAGAATATCCACTGCGCAGTGCTTACCGTGGGCGGATGGTTCGACGCAGAAGATTTGCAAGGCCCGTTCAGCACGTTCCACGCGATTGACAAGAACAATTCGGGGATTTTTAACGCACTTGTAGTTGGCCCATGGGTTCACGGCGGTTGGGCGCGGTATGACGGTGATCATCTGGGACGAGTGGAGTTTGACTTCAATACCGGCGACTACTATCGGAAGAACATTCTATTTCCGTTTTTCGAGCAGTACCTGAAGGGCAATGGGGATGCAAAACTTCCGAAAGCGTTCGTTTTTGAAACTGGTACGAACGTTTGGAGACGCTATTCTTCGTGGCCGCCGAAAGACGCCGAGGCCAAGACTCTCTATCTGCAGGCGGGCGGCGCACTATCATTCGATCCTCCCTCTTCCGATTCGCCGGCCTTCGATGAATATGTTAGTGACCCGGCCAAGCCTGTGCCCTTCGTAAACTACACGGCGATCAGCGTGCCGCAGGAATACATGGTCTCGGACCAGCGCTTTGCGGACGGCAGAACGGATGTCCTGGTTTATGAAACGCCGGTGTTGCAGGAAGATGTGACCATTGCCGGACCCATCGCCCCCCGGCTTTTCGTTTCGACGACGGGAACGGATTCCGACTGGGACGTAAAAGTGATCGACGTCTATCCCACCGACTATCCCGACAGCAAGTTCGATGAGCCCAAACCCGAAGACAAAAACAAGCCTCGAACCGATGTTCCTCCACCCTCTTTCACGATGGGTGGCTATCAGCAACTTGTGCGCGGCGAGCCTTTCCGGGGGAAGTTCCGCCACAGTTTCGAAAAGCCCGAACCCTTCACGCCCGGGAAAGTCGAGGAAATTGATTTCACCATGCAGGACGTCAACCATACTTTCCGTCGCGGTCACCGCATCATGGTGCAGATTCAGGGCTCATGGTTTCCGCTCACCGATCGTAACCCGCAGACCTTCGTCAACATCCCGGACGCCAAGCCTGCGGATTTTGTAAAGGCCACGGAGCGCGTGTATCACTCCAAGGGACAAGCGTCTGGAATCGTGGTCGGTGTGGTGACGAGACCTGGAATGGCGGAAGAGCGCAGATAGAAACATTCCGAGCTGGACCGAGCTGGAGACGCGGACGGCCTTCCGGCCGCACACTGCGGTACAATTACGACCGCGCGCATCGCCTGCTGGGTTTACCAGGGCCTGCGGGGTCAGAGCGATGCAGTAAGGACTGGTCCTGATGAACGTCCTCTTGCTTTCCATGCCGGATTCCTTTGAGCACATGCCCCCAGTCGCTATCCGCATGCCCAATGGTGCGCTTACGTCGCTGGCTGGAAACGTTGACGCGCATCACCGCGTGGCCGTGGCTGACCTGATTCTGGCCCACCGCCATGTTCGTCAGATGGTCACGCGGCTTGTTCGCGAGCTTGATCCGGAAGTGGTCGGACTCTCCATCATGACCTTTCAACGCCGCACTGCCGCACGCATTATCGAACTGATCCGTGCGTTGCGGCCGGGAGTGAAGGTCGTCGTAGGTGGATACGATCCCAGTCTCGCCCCCGAGGCGTATGAGGATATGGGCGTCGATTATCTGGTGCGCAGCGAGGGCGAAGTCACTTTCCGCGAATTGTTGCGCGCGTTGGAGGCTGGCTCCGGTTTCGAACGGATCTGCGGACTTTCCTACTCGAATGGCGACAACTGGGTGCACAACCCTTCCCGGCCGCCGCACCGACTGGAAGACAAAGAAATCCGGCCGCCGAATCGCGATGCACGAGTACTAAACGGATATACATTGCTGGGTCGCCAGGTAGATGTAATCGAAACCTCGCGCGGCTGCACTTACGATTGCAGTTTTTGTTCCATCATCGAGATGCGCGGCCGCAATTTTCACACTTACTCGTTCGACCGAGTTCTCGCCGACATTCGCGATGCGCGCGATCACGGCGCGCGAACCATATTCCTGGTCGATGACAACATTACCCTGAACGTGAAGCGCTTCGAGGCTCTGTGCGAGGCCATCATCGCTGCCGGGTTGCACAAGCTCGACTACTTCGTGCAAGCCATGACATCCGCGATTGCCAACCACGGCGAGACTCTTGCGCCGCTGATGCAGCGAGCCGGATTCCGGTATGTTTTTCTAGGCATCGAGAACATTCTCGAAGGCGACCTGGAATTCCTGAAGGCCTCCGCCAAGAACACGGAACGTACCAACGGCCAGAATACTGGCAACGCAACCCTCGACGCCATCGACTACCTTCACCGCCACCAGATGTATGTGGTGGGCGGATTGATCGTCGGCAGTCCGGGCGATACGCGCGAGTCCATCGAAGCGAACCTCGAATTTGCCCGGCGCTACGTGGATTGGCCCTACATTCAGCACCCAACGCCATATCCTCGCACCCCAATGACGAAAGAATTCCGCGACCAGGGTCTGATCGTGAACGAGCGGCTCGAGGAATATGATGGCACCACCGCTGTCATTCGCACTGAGCATCTGCCGGCAGAAGAAGTCGAATTCATGCGCTGGAAGGCTGAGCGCTGGATGAAAGTTCATCACTTCCCCGTGGCTCTTAAGCATGACCCGGGATTCGTCCTGCTCCGCGGCTGGAAGATGATGCACCATACTTTCCGCGGCAGTTCAATCCGCTCTGCGCTTGGGCTGGAAAGCGAGAAGAAAGTGTTCGAACGGTATCGCGAGATCCGTCGGGCGGAGCGGGAGTATGTCTGAGGAAGATGCTGGTCGGCTCGCGGGTTGTTTTGAATTTCGGGCATGATTGATTACTGCTTTAGAACTTGTTATTGAGCGAGCAGAAGTCGTCTCGCAGGCATTGCGGAAGTTCAGCGCCGGCCGTGCCGACTTCGCTGATTGCCTGATCGAGCGCCGCGGCCATGCCGCCGAACGTCAGTACACATACACATTTGACCGGAATGCGGCTGCCGCCGGCGTGACACTGCTTGGCTGAAGGCTGGGCCTCTCAGCTCTCTGCGCCGAAAAATTCCTCGACTACCCGAATTTCCGTGGTCTTCTTGTAGTTTGGCAAGCTCTCGATAAACACACGGCCGTATTGCTTCTTCAGAATGCGGTTATCGAGTAGCACTAGCAGACCGCGATCATGCAGCGAGCGAATCAGGCGTCCAAAGCCTTGTTTCAGCGTGATCACCGCGGCCGGAACCTGATACTGAAAAAACGCATTGCCCCCGTCGGCGTCGACAGCTTTAACTCGCGCGGCTACCACCGGGTCGCTAGGCACTGCAAACGGCAAGCGATCGATGATCACGCAGCTCAACTGTTCGCCCTGCACGTCCACCCCCTGCCAGAACGATGAAGTCGCAAAGAGCACGGCATTCGGCGTTAGCCGGAAATCCTCAAGCAGCGCGCTCTTCGGAGCGTCGCCTTGCCGGAGGATCGGAAACTCCAACTCGCCCAGCAGCCGCTGGTAGATATCATTCATCTGTGCATAACTGGTGAACAGTACAAAGGCGCGCCCCCGGGTAATTTCGAGGAGTTTGCGAATGCGCTCGGCCGCTTTCGCTGTAAACTGCGGCGTGCGCGCATCGGGCAGATCGGGCGGCACATAAAACAAAGCCTGATTTGCGTAATCGAAATGCGAAGGCAGCACCGACTCGCGGGCATGCTCAAACCCCAGCCGCTGCCGGATGTACTCAAATCCCCCGCCCACAGCAAGCGTAGCCGAAGTCAGCACGGCGCACTCGAGCTTCGACCACAGACATTCGCGCAGGATGGGACCGACATCAATCGGCGTAGCTTGCAGAAAAACGTTCTGTCGTCCGCGTGAATATTCTTCTTTTTTCTCTGTGCCGGAGCCCGCCCTGAGCGCGCTCGAAGGGGGTCTCTGTGGTGAGGCCATTCGCCCCCCGCGCCGTTCGATCCAAAAAACGGTGTTGCGATCGTCCGACTCCAAGGCGAAGCCCAGTTGCACCTGCAGTTCTTGAGCTCGCCGCGCGAAGTTGAAAACTTCCTCCGGCTTCTGCGATAAACCTTCCAATTCACCCGCCAACCGCATCAGACTCTGATTCAGCGCCAGAAACTCTTCGCCATTTTCTTCCAGAAACTCGCGCCGCGTCTCGAAGGCGAATCGTCCCTCGCCCGCCGGCAACAGCGAGAAGAATAACTGCGACCGCTCGCGCAAACTTCCCAGAGCTCCGGAAAGCCCGGCAGAGAGCATGCGATTATGTTGCATTGACGTTTCAACGTCCCGCGCCAGATCCTCAACACGCAGGTTACTCACCGAGATTCCGAAATAGTTCCCCGCCACATCTTCTAATTCATGCGCTTCGTCAAAGATCACCGCCGCGGCTTCCGGCAGAATCCCTGCGTCGGGCGCACCCTCAGCCTGCAGCTTGATGGCGAGGTCGGCGAAGAACAGATGATGATTGACGATAATAATGTCGCTCTCCATTCCGCGGCGGCGCATTTCAGTGACGAAGCACCGCTCCCACTCGCTGCACTTCTGCCCAGTGCAAGCATCGGCGCGCGCATCCAGTTTGTGCCAAAGCGCACTGGTCTCGGGAAGTTCAGCAAGTTCCGCGCGGTCGCCAGTCGCGGTCGTTTTCTCCCACGCGGAAATCGCACGATACTGCTCGATCTCCTCCAATCCGCTGAGGACTGGCTGATCCGTGAGGTCATAAAGTTTTTTGCGACACAAATAATTGTTGCGGCCTTTCATGTAGCAGACGGAGAGCCGGGAGCCGGAAGCCGCGTCTCCATACAGCGCCTGCTCCAGAAAAGGAACATCCTTGTAGAAGAGTTGTTCCTGCAGATTCTTCGTCCCCGTCGAAATAATCACTCGCTTGCCGGAGCGGATTGCCGGCAGCAGGTAGGCCAGCGTTTTTCCGGTACCCGTGCCGGCTTCCACAATCAGGTGGCGTTTTTCCTCCAGCGCCTGCTCGACTGCTTGCGCCATCTGTAACTGCCCGCGGCGGAATTCATACGCCGGATGTGTGCGCGCCAGCAATCCCCCCGGCGCAAAGAATTGATAGAGGGAGGAGCGAGAAGCGTCGGAAGTCTTGCTGCCGGGCTCGGCGGGAGACGCAGGTTGTGAACTGAATGCCACGGGAGTCTCTATAATAAACATTCCCGGCTACCGGCACTGCTCTTACTCATTTTGACGCAACCCACTTACAACTCGACGAGTACCCTCGCCACCACCGCAGCCGGCGTCCCGACGCTTGCCATCGTGGGCCGACCGAACGTAGGAAAGTCCACGCTGTTCAATCGCATCGTGGGTTCCCGCCGCGCGATTGTTGGCGACGAGCCCGGCATTACACGCGACCGGCTGTACGGCGACGCGGAATGGCGGGGCCGCCGCATCCGTATCATCGACACCGGTGGCATTCTTCCCGAAGAAAATGACTTCATTCCCTCGGAGATTTTCCGGCAAGCGCGGGTTGCGTTCGATGAAGCTGCGGCGATTGTCATGGTGGTCGATGGCCGCGCCGAACTCGCGGGTCCTGACCTCGAATTAGTTCGCCTGCTGCGCAAGACCGGACGTCCGCTCTTCCTCGCCGTCAACAAGGCCGACACTGAAAAACAAGCGAACATCGTTGATGAGTTTCACCGCCTCGGAATTAAGCAGATGTTCCCCATTTCTGCTGAACACGGGCGCGGGATCGACGACCTGCTGGACGCTGTGTTTGAGATTTTACCACCGCCCAAAGAGGATGCGGAAGAAACGCAAGAAGAAGCATCTCAGACGGACGAGGCAACTGCGGAAGTCGAACCCGTCTACGAAACCAAGGTCGCTATCATTGGCCATCCGAACGTCGGAAAGTCTACGCTGCTGAATTGCTTGACGGCCTCCGACCGGGCCATCGTATCGCCCATTCCGGGCACTACACGTGACGCAGTCGACGAAATCGTAGAACGTGACGGCCGCCGATTCCGCTTCATCGATACGGCAGGCATCCGTCGCAAAGGCAAAACTCATTTGATGGCGGAGAAACTTTCCGTGGTGATGGCGCGCAAGCATCTCGAAGGCGCCGACATCGCGCTGCTGGTTATCGATGCCACAGAAGGCGTCAGCCAACTCGACGCCGCCATCGCCGGTTACGCGCACGAGAGCGGACGTTCGATGATCATCGTGGTCAACAAATGGGATCTTGTCACCGGCGGCACGCTAAAGCCCGGAAGGCCTTCAAAGGCCATGCGCATGCGAGAGAGCAAACGCCCCGGCGACCGCGAAGCTTACGAAGAGCGCCTGCGGTACGATCTCAAATTCTTGACTTACGCGCCAATCGTCTTCATCTCGGCACGGTCCGGCAAAGGTACGGAGAAAATCTTTCCGCTCCTCGAACAGGTAGCCACCGAACGCCGCAAGCGCATACCTACGTCTGCCATGAATCGCTTCATTGAAACCGTGGATTTTGAGCGCGCCGCAGTCCCCATGCGATCCCGCGTGAAAATTCTCTACATGACACAAGCCTCGGTCGCGCCGCCCACTTTTATTTTATTTACCAATCGCGCCGTGAAGCTGCACTTCTCCTACCAGCGTTTTTTAGAGAATCAGATTCGCCACGCTTTCGGCTTTCTGGGCACTCCGATCTGGATCAAGAACAGAGCACGGAACTAGAAACTGGACTTCGGAGCGGACGCGATTCATAGGTTGATCGCTTCGCCGCGTTGCGCGAAGACGCGTTGCGCGAAGACTTGTGACCTGAACCAAAGAAGAGTACAGTTACACACTTTCCAGCTCTTACAACGTCCGAAGGAGAAGCGATGTTCACGCCATCGAGTCTGACTATCGCGCTGCTGATGATGATCACAAGTGCGGTTTGCTGGGGTTCGTGGGCAAACACATATAAGGGTGTAAAAGGCTACCGTTTCGAACTTTTCTATTGGGACTATGCTCTCGGCATTTTCTTGATTTCACTAGTACTCGCCCTGACGATGGGAAGCACCGGCCATGATTCCTCTAGCTTTCTGAACAATGTGCACGCCGCGGACACTTCGAATATTGCGAACGCACTCATCGGCGGGGCGCTGTTCAACCTTGCCAACCTCTTACTCGTCGCTGCGATTGACATGGCCGGACTCGCGGTCGCATTTCCCATTTCCATTGGCATTGCATTGGTCGTGGGAACGGTTTTGAGCTATGCGCTGCAGCCGAGGGGGAATGCAGTTTTTCTCACGCTTGGTGTCGCCTGTGCGTTTATCGCTGTTCTTTTCGACGGTAAAGCCTATGGGAATCTCGCCGCCGCGGGACGCTCCGTCTCCAGAAAAAGTCTAGTCACGTGTGTGGTTTCGGGGATTCTAATGGGCCTATGGGCGCCTTTCATGACGCATGCGATGACCCGCGGTAATCATCTAGGGCCATACAGCGCCGCCGTGTTCCTAACCTTGGGAGCATTGCTCTCCTGCTTCATATGGAATATCTATTTTATGAAGCACCCGCTGGTAGGAGAGCCAGTAAGCTTTAGTGGATTTTTTAGCGGACCTGTGTCCGGGCATTTGCTAGGACTACTTGGTGGCTGCATCTGGGGCGTCGGGACCGTCTTCAACCTGGTGGCCGCGAGTTTCACCGGCGTTGCCATTTCTTACGCAATCGGCCAATCCGCTCCAATGGTTGCAGCGCTCTGGGGAATTCTCGCGTGGAAAGAATTTGAAAACTCCGGACCTCGGGCGAAGACTTACCTCGGCCTGATGTTTGTGTTCTATGCTCTGGCGATTTTCCTGGTTGCGCGTGCGAACGGCTAAGCTCGCCTATTTCCCTTTGACGCGGCTCACAAACAGCTGCAGGAACCGATCCGCATCAGAAGCCAAACAAACTCGTGCGTTCGGTTTTAACTCAATCACGCCCTCGATCTCGTAGTGATCTCCATGCAGCACGTTATTTTCGTTTGAGCCCATGCGATTCGCCACGGTTTCTCCGCGAGTGAACTCACCTTTTGTTTCCACATCGACGTGCATTTCCTTGAGCGTCCCTAGAGTCGGATCGAGGGCAATCCCGACGGCCAGCGGGTCATACATCGCGGCACCGCTGTATCCGCTCTTCTCGCTGCGAGTCAGATAAAAGTCAGCGATCTTCGCGATGAAGTCGCTCTGCGGTCCACGTGATGACTGAAGCAGTGCGAGGTACTTTCTTGTGATCAGCGTCCGCTCGCCCACGTCTGAGCCAACCATCGTTACCGTCCATCCAGCATTGAAGACAATCTGCGCCGCTTCGGGATCGTTATAGATGTTAGCCTCCGCCGCTCCGTTGACGTTTCCGCCAGTTATGGAGCCGCCCATAATGACGATATCTTTGACCAGGCCCGCGATCGAAGGATCTTTCGAAACCGCAAGAGCGATGTTGGTGAGCGGCCCCACAGGGATTAGTGTGATCTCATGCGGAAATTTGTGAATCATCTCGATGATGAGATCCGGACCGAAACGCGGATCAGCCTTGCATTTCGAGGGTGGCAACTCGACATCGGCCAGACCATTCTTGCCATGCCAGAACTGCGCAGTAATCAGCTTCTGATTTAGTGGATGTTGCGCTCCTCCGGCGACGGTAACGTCGCAGCGTCCGGCCAGGGAAACTATCTTTAAGGCATTCTCCAACCCCTGCCGCCCGTCCACATTGCCCGGCACTACCGTCAGCGCCTCCACCTTAAGCTCCGGGGAGTTCAAAGCAAGGATGATAGCCATGGCATCGTCGGTGCCAGGATCGGTATCGATGATCACTCGTCTGGGGGTAGTCTCGGTAAAGGCACTCGCAAGAAAAGCCGGAACGAAAAGCAGAGTCAGAGTGAACGTGATTCGAAGTTGCTTCAAGGAAGGAAACCTTTCCCGTTAGTTAGGTTATAGCAGCATGCCGGCAATTGAAGCTGACATCAGGTTTGCCATCGTTCCTGCGAGCATCGCGCGAATTCCGAGTCGAGCCAGTTCGCTCTTCTTGTTCGGTGCGAGTGCCCCGATGCCGCCAATCTGGATTCCGATTGAGCTGAGATTCGCGAATCCGCAAAGTGCAAACGTAGCAATCGTGAAAGAGCGTGGATCTAGCCCCGCTCTCATCGGTCCGAGCATGGAGAATGCCACTAGTTCGTTCAGCACCATCCGTGTGCCGAGCAGGTTGCCGATGACCCCGCAATCGTGCCACGGAATGCCAATGACCCACGCAATCGGTGCAAATAGCACTCCAAAAATCTTTTCCAGGCTCGCGGGGAACCAAAGGATTCCGTGACCCGCCAGCCAGTTGTGTACTCCGCCTAGAATTCCATTCGTGAGCGCAATTAGGGCGAGAAACGAAATCAGCATGGCAGCGATGTTCAAAGCCAAATGCAGACCGTCGGTCGTCCCACGAGCGACTGCCCCCAAAAGATTCTCTTCCTTCTCCGTTTTCTCTTCGTCTTCGCTCATCACAACTCGTCCAGCGGTTTTCGGTTGCTCGGTTTCGGGCACGAGCATTTTCGCCATTAACAGCGTGCCGGGCGCAGTCATGATCACCGCGCTCAGCAAATGCTTGGGTTCGATTCCGAATGCGATGTAGGCTGCCATGATGCCGCCAGAAACGTGCGCCATGCCGCTGGTCATCACGGTCATCAGTTCGGACCGAGTGAGATCGGGCAAGAAAGGACGGATGGTCAAAGGAGCTTCGGTTTGTCCCATGAAAATGCTGGCGGCCACATTCAGCGACTCCGCGCCGCTTGCCCCCATCACACGAGTCATGATCCAGGCGGCGATCTTGATAACAAACTGCATGACGCCGTAGTGGTAGAGCACGGCGAAAAATGCCGCGATGAAGATGATGGTTGGCAGTACCTGGAAGGCAAAATAAAACCCGAGATGTGAACCTTGTTTCCCGAGCTCGCCAAACACAAACTCGGAGCCGACGAAAGCGTAACTAAGCAATCGATTCACCACATCCCCGGCTTTCTGAAACACTCGCCGGCCAGTTTCGACTCTCAATACAAATACGGCGAAGACCAGCTGTAAGCCCAGTCCCCACGCTACGGTCTTCAGGCGAATGGCGCGCCGGTTGGTTGAAAAGGCATAAGCCAGTCCGAGCATCGTCAAGAGGCCGAGGATTCCGGTGAAGCGTCCCATTCAGTCTTTTTCTCCGGTCTGATCACGCGTATCCGATCCGATCATGTGTGTCCTATGATGCGATGGATCAGCGGCCTTTTCTCGACGGGAGAATCGGCAATCTGATAGCTCGCTTCCAGCAGCTCCCCGACCCGTTGCGCGCGTGCTTCCGAATTGTAGTGAATCGTCGCAAGCAGTTCGCCAATAGAAACCGCATCTCCGATTTTCTTGTGCAGCACGATGCCCACCGCGGGATCGACAGAATCTTCTTTGCGTTCGCGACCACCGCCGAGAACGACACATGCCGTTCCTATCTGCTCGCACTTCAGAGACGCGAGGTACCCGCCCCTCGGGCTGGAGATCGTCATCGTATGTTGGGCCTGCGGCAGTTTCTTGGGATCGTCGATCGCTCGCGGATCTCCACCCTGCAGTTCCACCATCTGTCGAAACTTGTCGAGCGCTTTGCCGGATGAAATCAATTTCTCGCTCTGCCTCTTCCCGTCTTCGACCGTCGCGGAGACTCCACCGAGATGCAGCATCCAGCCCGCAAGCTCGAGGCAGAGCTGGCGCAAATCTTCCGGTCCTTCTCCGCGAAGAACCTCGACTACTTCGACAACTTCAAGCGCATTGCCGATCATCGATCCCAGCGGCTGATCCATGTCCGTGATTAACGCCACCACCTCTTTCCCCATTCGTTCGCCGGTTTCGACCATGAGCTCAGCGAGGAAAGCGGCATCGTCTTCAGTTTTCATGAATGCGCCAGAGCCGGTCTTTACATCGAGCACGAGCGCGTCGATGCCTTCCGCGAGTTTCTTGCTCATGATCGAGGCACAGATAAGATATGGACTTTCCACTGTGCCTGTCACATCGCGCAACGCGTAAAGCTTGCGATCGGCAGGAGCGATCTCGGCGGTCTGGCCAATCATGGCGCAGCCACAAGTTTCGAGTATCCGGCGAAATTGCGCGACCGGAAGATTCACATTGAAGCCGGGAATAGCTTCGAGCTTGTCGAGAGTGCCTCCTGTGTGACCCAGTCCGCGCCCACTGATCATCGGAACGGCCACACCGGCCGCGGCGGCGAGCGGGGCGAGCACCAGCGAAGTCTTGTCTCCCACGCCTCCGGTGGAATGCTTGTCGACTTTTCTTGCAGAAATCGAGGAGAAATCGAGAACGTCTCCCGAGTGCAGCATGGCATCTGTCAGTGCAGCAGTTTCCGGACGCGTCATGCCGCGCAGCACAACTGCCATCAGCCACGCCGAAACTTGATAGTCGGGAATATCACCAGCGGTGTATGCGTTCACCAGGGAGTCGATCTCGTATCGGGACAACTCGCCGCCGTCGCGCTTCTTGCGGATCACATCGATGGCGCGGATTATCTGGGCTGGAGCCGAAGTCGGATTCACTGGAGACGGAATCCTTCCGGAAGGAGTTCGGTGATGTGAGCTTGCCGTGGTCCGCCAACTCCTTGAAAGAAGACGGTTGCGTCCGGCCCGAATTCGTAAATCACCTGACGGCAAGCGCCGCAGGGCGAACAGGGAACGCCCTGGTCGTTGACTACCGAGACGGCACTGATCTCGATCTTGGGTCCAAGCTCGGCGACCGCGGAAAAAATCGCGGTGCGCTCGGCACAGTTGGTCATTCCATAAGATGCATTCTCGACGTTGCAACCGGAGAAAACTTTGCCGTTCGAGAGAAGAATGGCCGCTCCGACTCGGAACTTCGAATAGGGCGCATGCGCGTTCTTCATAACTTTCTTCGCCGAGCGCAATAGTCTGGCGCGCACACTGGTTGCAACAGTTTTCTGAAGCATAAACGGAAAAGATCTCGCACGAGACGGCGAAATCGAAGGCCATTGTAAACCCTAACAAAGCCGTTAGAATCTTTAATTCTTCCTGGCCCGCCTGCAACGCAAGACGGCTGGCCTGCTTTAGCCGATCGAATCGGAATTGCTTTTGTTCCGACTCAGGGCTAGCATGTTTTCGTTATTCTTCTCCGCGGATATCTCTTGGCTCGCAACATGCAAGTTCTTGATTATCTTTCGTTCTTGATTTAAGGAGGATGCTATGGGCATTGCAGTGTCACCGCAGATTCATCCACAGGTCGCGGAGTTCCTCGAGACGCCGCGCAAAATGTTGATCAACGGCAAATGGGTCAGCTCTATTTCCGGCAAAACTTTCGCCACTTATAATCCCGCCACGGGTGAGATTCTGGCGCAGGTGGCGGAAGGAGATCGTCAAGATATTGAAGAAGCAGTGAAGGCCGCACGCAAGGCCTTCGACCAGGGACCGTGGCGGCGAATGACAGCGTCCGAGCGCGGGCGCTTGATCTGGAAACTCGCCGACTTGCTGGAGGCGCATACTGAGGAGTTTGGTTACCTGGAGAGCCTCGACAATGGTAAGCCACTCGCAATCGCAAAGGCCGCCGATGTGCCATTGGCAGTAGATCTGTTTCGCTACATGGCCGGGTGGGCCACGAAAATCGAAGGCAATACGATTCCGCTCTCCGTCCCGTATACACCCGGGGCGAAGTATCTCGCGTATACGCTGCGCGAGCCGGTTGGGGTAGCGGGCCAAATTATCCCGTGGAATTTTCCCCTGCTGATGGCAGCGTGGAAACTTGGTCCGGCGCTGGCTTGCGGTTGCACCGTGGTATTGAAGCCCGCGGAGCAAACCCCGCTTTCAGCGCTGCGTCTTGGCGAACTCATCATGGAAGCAGGTTTCCCTGAGGGGGTAGTAAACATTGTGCCGGGCTATGGCGAGACCGCAGGCGCAGCACTGGCCGCACATCCGAACGTGGACAAAATAGCCTTCACCGGTTCCACTGAAGTCGGCAAACTGATCGTGCATGCCGCGACTGGCAACTTGAAAAAAGTTTCCCTCGAGCTCGGCGGTAAATCGCCCAACGTTGTGTTTAAGGATGCCGATCTTGAGGCGGCCATCCCTGGCGCTGCGAGCGCGATCTTTTTCAATCATGGCCAGTGTTGCTGCGCCGGCTCGCGTCTCTACATCGAGAAGCCGATCTTCGACCGTGTCGTCGAAGGCGTGGCTGACTATGCAAAGAAAATTAATGTGGGATCGGGTCTCGATCCCAAAACGCAAATGGGTCCTCTCGTTTCTCAAGAACAGTTAAGCCGAGTCTGCGGCTATCTGGAAGCCGGTTTTTCCGAAGGCGCCACAGCTCTGGCTGGCGGCCACAAGAAAGGGGACAAAGGCTATTTCGTGGAGCCCACGGTTCTCGTGAATACCCGCGAAGACATGAAGGTGGTGCAGGAGGAAATTTTCGGCCCGGTGGTCGCGGCCATGCCGTTCAATGATGCCGAAGACATCCTGCCCCGGGCCAACGATAGTGAATATGGCTTGGCGGCTGCGGTCTGGACGCAAGACATCGGCAAGGCTCACCGAACCGCGGAACATCTGCGCGCGGGTACCGTATGGATCAACTGCTATAACATTTTCGATGCGGCCATGCCGTTCGGTGGATACAAGCAATCTGGTTGGGGCCGTGAAATGGGGCACGACGCCCTTAGTTTGTACACGCAAACCAAGGCTATTTGCACGAAGATAGCCTAGCTTCCTCAGCCCAAGAATTAGGACGGCGAGAAATCGCCGTCCTTTTTATTTTTATTTTGTTTTTCCCGAGGATGAGCTTCGATCTATTTTTCCATCAGCAGCACCTTCTCGGCGTCATCTATTTCGGTTAGCTTTACCTCGATCACCTCATTCATGGTGGTTTGAACCTTGCGACCAACGAAGCTCGCCTCGACGGGCAACTCGCGGTGTCCACGGTCAATCAACACACACAATTGCACGCGTCGCGGTCTGCCATGCGCAAACAGCGCATCCATTGCCGCGCGCACCGTACGTCCAGTGAAAAGAACGTCGTCGACGAGAACGATGTTCTTATCCTCAATCGAAAACCCGATTTTCCCCTCCTGGACTACAGGTTTCGGTCCCAGTGTAGAGAGATCGTCACGATAGAAAGTGATATCCAATGTACCGACCGGAACATCAGCATTTTCGATGCGGGCGATGATTTTACCCAGGCGTTCCGCGATCGGGACTCCGCGGCGACGAATTCCGATCAGTCCCAGGCCATCCACACCGCTGTTCTTCTCAACGATTTCGTAAGCTAACCGCACCAATGTCCGCTCAATTTCTGATGCCGACATCAGCTGCGCTTTTTGACGCAGAGCTGTCTTGCGGGGAGACATTTTTGCATTCATCGTCCAATGGGCCTCAACTATCGATCTTGTACTTTCGCAACCGAAAAACCCTATCACACTTGGTGGCAATCCAGCAGCCTCCCGTAATTAGGGTAGTGGGCTACTTTGAATCTCCCACGGCGGCGGTAAACCACACGATCTCTCCACCGCTTGGATCACGCCTTAGCTTGGTCCATTCCTCTTCAATCTTGGCAATCACTTCCTGTGGTGGCAGATTCCATTGATGGAACTCATAACCTTCCAACGGGCCAGCGTGGAATTTATCGTCCCGCACAAATTGTCCAGCGATTATTGCTCCTTCCGACAGAAACGGAAGTACCAAATCCAGAGTGGTTTTGAGAATATTGGAATCGTCCGCCGCGCCCGCGCGTCGGATACGCTTGACCAGAGACCAAAGGCCAACGTGATCTTCGTGGCATTCGGCAAGGAAGTCCTGCGTGATAGTAGTAAGGTCGCTCACTTACGCGGCTCTTTCCGCCCTCCGCCGCTCGTAAGCCTGCCCAGAGGGCTACCAAGTCCGGTACGCTCCACAGCCGATCCGTCACGCCAGCCGCCATAGCCGGGGACGTGCGAAGTGTACGATGAATCTTAATGAATTTTCAAAGTAGTCCACTGCCGTAATTAGAGGCTCGCGGGTTTTCCCGGAGCAACGCTTTCGGCAGCGGTAGGGTTACGGCTGCCGACGCCAACATTTTGAACTTTCAGAGCGTGCGTCAGAATGCCCGTGTCGTTTTGCAGCGCCCGCAGAGTGATCTCGTGCGGTGCGGCCAAGCCACCCTCTACCGGCAAAATTCCTATACCCTGATTTCGCCCTGCGGCCTTTGCCCGGTAGAGTGCAGTGTCTGCGAGTTCAATTGCCTCTTCGGCGCAAATGGCCTCGTAAGCGCGGCGACTCCAGGGAAAAGGCGCCCATCCCACAGAACAAGTCTTGCGCACGTGCACCCCATGCCCAAGATCAAAGGGCTCCGAGGCCATGATATCTAAAACTCGATCGCAGAAAGAAGGCGTCCCGGAAGGATCTGCGGAGCGCGACATGATCAGGAATTCTTCTCCTCCCCAACGCACCAGCACGTCGGACTTACGAACAACTCTGCTCAGCCGCTCGGCTACCAATTGCAACAGCCGATCGCCCGCGGGATGACCATGCAGGTCATTGACTTCCTTAAAGAAATCCACGTCGACCATCAGAAACACCAAGTCGCGATGTTCCATCTTCCGAATATCGCCACTCCGAGCCCGCTCGTAGTTTCGCAACACTTGTCCGGATTCAGCGGTCAAGATTTCTTCCAGATAGCGCCGGTTCCACACTCCCGTCAACGTATCAGTATAAGAAATCTCCTGAAGTTCCAAATTCTTGCGTTGCAGTTCCAGGCTGTGCCAGCGAAGAGACTGTTCTTTGTTTTCCAACTCGTCTTTCAATTTGCACATCTCGTCGAGATTCTGCCGGGACAGACTCAGCAAATGAAGGAGTTTGCGGTCCATCCAGTGCTGCTTGACGAACACCAGCACGCCCATCACGAGCATCGCCGCCGCGGTCAGTACCAGCCGGTAGGAACGCACTCGCGGTGGAGCGCTTCCGCCAAACTCCGCCCAAGCGACCATCAGCGGCGTCGAGAATACCGCCACCATCGCTAATCGCGCTGTCCACATGCTGCGGCTGTGGCGAGGTTGCTGGTGAATTAACTCGTCCGGCGTAAGATCGCGCGCCATCAACCCCATGGTCGCGAACCACGCCATGGCCGCGACCAGCGGAACATCGTAGAGACTGCCCGTATAGTACCGGTGGAAGTCAATCGCTACTCCCGCCAAGATCGAGCTAATGCTGTAGAACAAGGCAGCCTTGAAAAACTGCCCATAGATTAGTCGCCATGAGCCCCGGGTGCGCCTCCAAACCAAGCCTACTCCGGCAACCAGGACAATTTGTTCACAAGCGTACAACAGATCGAAGCTGCGTCCATACATCGCTTCGTTCGGAGAGACATATTGCCAAGGAATCACGATGAACAGATATAGGTAAAGCCACCAGGTAAGCAGCAGGAAAAAGTCGAGGGTTACCAGGCGCAGCGAATGGTCATTCCGTTGAATATGCGGCTGCACCGCCAATGCCGCCATCATCGGGACGACGTGCAGGAAAAGGACAACATCCGCGACAAACGGATTCGGGACCTCCAGGCGGAGAAGCACCTCGAAGTACGTCCACACAACTTGCACGCAAAGCCACATCCCGCAGCCGCAACCCATGAGAGCCCAGAACAACTGCGCTTTCTTGTCGCTGCTTCTGATGTTCGAGAGGATCGACACCGTTCCGCAAAAAAGAAGAACACATTGCGTGAGATCACCGAATGCGGTTAGCCCAATGCTGCGTGGCGCCAGTAGCGTGACTAAAATGTGAAGGGACACGACTACGCACACAATTCCCGTCCACTTGCTCGCTTGCCGCACGGAGATCAAGCCCACGTTAAGAGTGTATGTTTCGGGCTGCACCGCCGCAGTATTACGGAAGTAATCGACTGCCCAGTACGCGCAATCCGGCACTCTATCCGATCGCAGAAACGAATCGCTGGGCAAACCGGAAGACATCGTCGTAAGAGTTGTAGAGAGGGACGGGCGCAACGCGGAAGGTGTCTGGCTCTCGCCAGTCGCCCACTATGCCCCCGTTGGCCAGCCGTTCGCACAACACCCGACCATTTGTCGGAATTCGGATAGAGAGTTGTGCGCCCCGCCGACCTCTTTCTTGCGGCGTGATAATTGAAAAGCTCGAGGGCATTTTCTGATTCAACAAGAACTCCAGGTAGCTGGTTAGAGTCACACTTTTAGCCCGCAACCGCTCTATGCCCGCCTCCTGAAAAATATTCATCGATGCGCGCAAGGCAGCCAGGCTGATGATCGAAGGATTGCTCAACTGCCAACCTTCGGCGCCGGAAATCGGTCGGAAGTTCTGCCCCACCTCAAATCGCGAGTGCTCATCGTGTCCCCACCAGCCGGCAAATCGAGGTATTTCCAAAGAACGAGCGTGCCGCTCATGAACAAAACAACCAGCAACGCATCCGGGACCGCCATTCAGATATTTATAGCTGCACCACACCGCGAAGTCCGGACCCCAATCGTGCAGTCTAAGTTGTAAATTGCCGGCTGCATGTGCGAGATCGAAGCCTACTACGCAGCCTCGAGCACGACCCGCGAGCGCAATTCCTTCCATATCGAATGCTTGCCCCGTCGCGTAATTCACTCCGCCCAGCATAATCAGTGCAATCTCATCCCCCGAGCCTTCAATCAACGACGAAATTTGTTCATCGCGAAGACAACCCTCGCCAGGCAGCGGCGCTAGCTCGATCAGGGAACTCGCAGGATCGAAGCCGTGAAAGCGGATTTGCGACTTCACCGCATATTGGTCGGAAGGAAATGCCCCTCGCTCCACGACAATTTTGTGCTTCGACGCCGTAGGACGGTAGAAGGACACCATCATCAAATGCAGATTTACCGTGAGTGAATTCATCACTACAACTTCGATGGGTTTCGCTCCCACGAGGGCGGCTGTCTGTTCTGTGAGTAGCCTGTGGTAAGGCATCCACGGGTTTGTTGCCCGGAAGTGTCCTTCAACGCCAAGTTGGGCCCAGTCTTTCAGCTCTTGCTCGATGTAGAGCGCAGTAGTTGCGGGTTGCAGGCCCAGAGAATGGCCACACAAATACACGCAATCGCCGCCATCGGCGGCCTTGGGAAAGAGGAAGCGTTCCCGGTAATTCCTCAAAGGATCGCGTTCATCCATCGCGATCGCAAAATCCTGGCTGGCTGAAAACTCAAAGTCGGTCACTGCCGGAACTCCAACGGAGTGAGATCGCGATGAATCAACCGGTCCGCCTCGTTCCAATCGAGATCCCCCACCCGGTCGATGTTTTCACAGAGTGCGGTCAGCATCCGATCCTGGACCATGCCTCGAGCCAGAGCGATAGAGTAGGGCACGCGGTGAAAGGTAACCATGGCGTACTTCGGGACGAAGAGTTTGGGATAGTTTGCCTCGAGCGCCAATTCCACTCTCTTTCGAAACAAGAATTGCGAATCCGCAACCTTATCTCGCATCTCCGTAAAATTTTCAATCGCCATATCGGCAATAGCATCGGTGTTTACTTTGCGCTCATTCTCGAATTCCGCGAACACTCGTGGCCAGTCTGCACCATGTCGGTCGAGCAACTCGACCAGATAAGTGCAGTCTTCAAATCCGCAGTTTATCCCCTGGCCGAAGAAGGGGACGATGGCATGAGCAGCGTCGCCGAGCAGCAGCGCTCTACCTTCGACACGCCACGGAGAGCACTTGATCGTAACCATGGCACCGGTTGGATTCGCAAAATAGTTGTCTGCCAGTTGAGGCATCAACCGGAAAGCGTCAGGGAAGCGCTCTTGAAAAAAACGGATTACATCCGACTGCGTGCCGAGACTGGCGAAGCTTTCTACGCCCTCAAATGGCAGAAAGAGAATGCACGCGAACGTGCCGTCGATATTCGGCAGCGCAATCAGCATGTGATTACCCCGCGGCCAGATGTGAAGGGCGTTCGTCTCCAGCGCGTGCTTCCCATTGGAACCGGCTGGAATGGTCAACTCTTTGTAGCCGTAATCGAGATACTCTTGGGAAAAATTGAAGCGACTCAGCTTGAGCATCTCAGCCCTCAGTGCAGAGGCTGCACCATCGCAGCCGATCACAACATCGGTCGCTGGAGTTGTTTCTTCTCCCGTGTCCTCGTTACGCAATCGGATTGCGCCGGTTTTAAAGTCGTAGCCAATGCAGCGCTGATGGAACTGGATGGTCGCTCTCGTTTCCTCCGCTGCATTCATGAGCGCTATGTTTAGTTCGGCTCGCGAAATCGAGTTGATAACCTCGGCTTCATTTTTACCGTAGGGTTGGAAGGTAAGTTCTCCCGCAATCGAATGCATCATTCTGCCCTTCATCGGAATGATGATGCTTCGCATCCCTTCCCACAGGCCGGCTTGCTGCAGAGCGTGAATGCCGCGGGTCGACAGGGCTAGATTAATCGACCGTCCCGCGCTCACACGCCCTCGGCGCATGTCTGGACGCCGCTCATAAATCTCAACCGTGAATCCGCGGCGTCTCAGAAGAATGGCCAGGAGAGTCCCATTCAAGCCGCCTCCGATTAGCGTCACTTTTTCAGGGGTGGATTTCATACCAGATGAAGCGACTGGACTTTGGACAGGCGAGGGGAACGCTGCGATCGATCACTCCGTCAGCAACGTCCTGGCCTCCCACAATTCTGGGAAAAACTTTTTGTCGAGAGTGAGCTTCAAATAAGACGATCCTGCGCTTCCCCCAGTGCCCATTCGAATCCCAATAATGCGCTCGACCAGTTGAATGTGTCGCAACCGCCAACTCACCACGAGTTCATCAAACTCCGTCAGCCGCTCGCAGACGTCGATCCAGTCGCGATGGTCATGCTCTTCCTTATAGAGCGCGTGAACGGCGCGGGCTCGCGCCTCGAATCGCTCCCTTTCCGACTCCCCTTCGCTTGCGGGCGGGAGTTTGCCCATGGCTTGCAACGCCCCAAAAAAAACGTCGCGTAGCGAAGGTTCCTCTAATCGGCGCTTGAGACTCGCGTAAGCTTCCGGCGTGGGCCTGTGATAGCGAAGCATTTTCTCGTCTTTCAAGCCACATAGAAACTCAATTTCTCGAAATTGCTCCGACTGAAACCCACTCGCGGGCTCCAGCAGGCCGCGAAAGGCGAGGAAATGCGTGGGTAACATCGTTTCTAAAATCGTAAACTGCTCCACCAATACCCGGGTGATCTCTGTGCATCGGCGCAGCAGCCGCGCTGCTTCGTAAACTTCGTCGTGGGTTTGCGGGGCGGCGCCAGCCCTCTGCAAGTTGGCGACCACCGCATCCAGATCGTGCAGCAGTTCTTTGAACCATAGCTCATAGGTTTGATGTACGAGGATGAACAACAATTCGTCGTGGTGCGGCGGCGAAGAGTGTGGCTGCTGCAACTCGAGCAGTTCCGGAACTTTTAAATATGAGCTATAGGTGAGCTGCCGGGGTTCGGACCGAGTGGCGATGGCCACGCCTGACATGCGCTCCACGGCCTCTTGCGACTGGCCTTCAAGTGCCAGGAATCGGGCAGCATTCCCGCTCAGAAGCTTAGCCTTGGTATGCTGCGGTAAATTGCTTTGCCTGATTAGCGATCCCACCCGTTCTTCGCCCAGGGGGAAAGGATAGTCGGAGCCGAGCATCACCTGGTCCGCTCCCATTGTTCCGACGAGGAATTGCAGCGTGCGCTGGTCGAATACCGCCGAGTCGGTGTAGAAGCGGTTGAGATAATGACTGGGCGGATGTTGGCAGTCACCGCGAGCGACCGGATGGTGATGCCATGCATTTTCCAAGCGTCCGAGCAGAAAAGCGAAACTCCCGCCGCCGTGTGCGAAACAGATGCGGAGAGTAATCGGCAGCCGATCAAATGCTCCACTCAAAATCAGCGCTACCACTGACAATTGCGTCTCCGCTGGCATGCCCACCGTCCACGGCATCATGTATTTCGGCATGCGCTCACGCCCAAACATTTCCCAGGGATGAACCAAAACGGCTGCACCCTCATCCGCGCAGTGGTGCAGGAAAGTCACGATGCCGGCATCATCCAGATTCTTGCTTCCAACATGATTGCCAATCTGCACTCCCAGATGTCCTGCCTGCATCGACCGGCTGAGCTCTTCGCAAGCAGCATCAACATCTTGCAGCGGCACCTGGCAAAATGATTTCAATCTTCCTTTTCCCCGGCTGCAAAGCTCCAGTGCCGCATCGTTCAGCAACTGTGCGCAATCTAGTGCGTGTTCCACCGGACGCTCATACGCGAAAAGCACTGGAGTCACAGAAATGATTTGCACGTCAACGCCGTCACGATCCATTTCCTGGAGCCGAACTTCCGGATCCCAACACGCTGAATAGATATGGCGGAAGAATCGATCGCCTACCATTATTTCGGCTTTCCCGGGTTCGGTATGTTTGATCCAAGGCCAGTTCGGCGTGCCATAGCGCGCCGCCAAGTCAGGCCATGAACTCGGGAAAAAATGATTATGGATGTCGATAACCTGCATGTTTTATTTGCCGGGATGAATGGCGCCGCAATGCTTACATCTACGGCGACTCTCGTCGCTATAGAACTGTTCAAACACGGGCGGCAGATCCTTGACGATACTCTTCAGCTTTATTTCCGCGCGATAAACCAGTTGATGGCAGTTCGGGCAGTACCATTCGAAGGCGTCCAGTGAGCCCTCAGGCCGCGGCACTTCGATGACAACTCCAACCGTTTCAGCGGGTCGCTGTGGCGAGTGGCGCAGGTGCTTGGGTAAAAGAAATATCTCGCCTTCTTTGATTGCTATCTCCAGCGGCGGCTTGCCGGGGGTCTCCATAATTCGCAGAACGATGTTGCCTTTCAACTGATAGAAGAATTCCTCCGTGGGGTCGTCGTGGTAATCTCGCCGCTGGTTCGGGCCGCCCACCACGGTGACCATCATTTCACCATCTTCCCAGACCTGAGCGTTTCCCACCGGAGGCTTGAGCTTCTCTTTATTTTCTTCGATCCAGGCGTGAAAGTTGAAAGCTTTCAGACTCTTGATGGACGCCATCGGGTCTCCTATCGCTGAGGTTTATAAGCTATGGCCTTCATCTCTATCAGCAAGTGCGGATGCGGCAACTGATGCACGGCCACCGTTGTTCTTGCCGGGCCATCGTATCCAAAGAATTCACCGTACACGTCGTTGTAGCCGGCGAAATCATTCATGTTCACCAGGAAGGTGGAGAGTTCGACGACATCTTGCAGTTGCGCTCCCGCACTCTGAAGAATGTCACGGATATTCTGGATTACCGCACGGGTTTGCTCCCCGATGTCGAGGCGCGCTGTGCCGAGTGGATCGACTTCAGCTCCGGCAATGGTATTGTCGGCGCGTCGCGCACTGGTTCCGGACACAAACAGGAAGTCACCGCCCCGCTTTACGTGGGGATACTTGCCGCGCGGTGTGGCTTTTCCTTCGACCACTTTACTTTCGTTCGTGCTCATGTGCGTTCCGTCGTAGGCTTACAGCTTGATGCAAATATTGTTCGATTCGGAATAGAAATTTAACGAATGCACTCCCCCTTCGCGGCCAATACCAGAAAGTCCAGCGCCACCGAACGGAGTTCGCAGGTCGCGCAAGAACCAGCAGTTCACCCATGTGATGCCCACATTCATTTCTTGTGCGACGCGATGACCGCACTTCATGTTGCTGGTCCATATCGAGATCGGAAGAGCACACGTCT